>Ga0209026_1000032_pt1 | contig 322378 bp, 322 predicted proteins | sample AraplaCL_Col_mCL_FD_184262 | JGI IMG/M metagenome (GOLD analysis project Ga0209026, IMG submission 184262) | Arabidopsis root microbial communities from the University of North Carolina, USA - plate scrape CL_Col_mCL (SPAdes) (version 2) | ecosystem: Host-associated > Plants > Roots >... | reverse complement strand
ACCGGCAGGCGACCGCGCCCGAAATCGGTGACTGGTTGGCTGCCGCAGAAGCGGAACCCCTGAACGAGGAGCAGCAGGCGGCGGTCAGGGAACTGCGCCGGCAATACACCAACCTCACCTGCCTGCCGGCCGAATTCGTCGAACGCCAGACGATGGCGCGCATGCGCTCCGAGCAGCTCTGGCGCGACCTGCGCGCCAAGAACGACTGGGCGGGGTTCCTGCCGGCGCTGGAAGGCGTCATCGCCCTGGTGCGCGAGGAGGCGGCGCTGCGCGCCGATGTGCTCGGCCTCGCCCCTTATGACGCGCTGATGGAACAGTACGATCCCGGCAACCGCGCCGCCGACATCACGCCGGTGTTCGCCGAGCTGAAGGCCTTCCTCAAGGATTTCCTGCCGCGCGCGCTGGCCGTGCAGGATGCAAAATTGGTAAAGCATCCGCTGAAGCCGCTGTCAGGCAGCTATGCGATTGAAAAGCAGCGCGAACTTGGCCTTGCCATGATGGCGGCGGTCGGTTTCGACCTGACCCACGGCTCGCTCTCGGTATCGCACCATCCCTTCTGCGGCGGCGTGCCGACCGACGTGCGCATCACCACCCGTTACAAGACCTCCGACTTCCTGTCGGCGCTGATGGGCGTGCTGCACGAGACCGGCCACGCGCTCTACGAACAGAACCTGCCGAAGGCATGGTCGCATTGGCCGCTCGGCAAGGCGCGCGGCATGGCCGTGCATGAAAGCCAGAGCCTGTTCGTCGAAAAGCAGATCGGCCGCAACCCGGCGTTCTGGCGCTGGGCGCTGCCCGTGGTCGAAAGGCATCTCGGCGAAGCCTGGTCGCTCACCGACATCCTGCCGCATGTCCATCATGTCGAGCGCGGGCTTATCCGCGTCGATGCCGACGAGGTCACCTATCCGCTGCATGTGATCTTGCGCTACGAGCTCGAGCAGGAGCTTGTCTCCGGCAAGCTGGAAGCCACGGATCTGCCTGAAGCCTGGGACGCCAAGATGGGCGACTATCTTGGACTTTCGACCATCGACAATCCGGCCGACGGGCCGATGCAGGATGTGCACTGGCCAGGCGCGGCCTTCGGCTATTTTCCGTCCTACACGCTGGGCGCCATGATGGCCGCGCAGCAATGGGCGGCCTTGAACAAGGAGCATCCGTCCGCCGACGCGGATCTTGCCAAGGGCGATTTCAGCGCCATCAACGACTGGCGGCGCCGCAAAATCTGGTCGCAGGGCTCACGCTGGTCGACGCCCGCACTGCTGCAACGCGCCACAGGCGAAAAGCTCAACGCCACCCATTTCACCGACCACTTGCGCAAACGCTACGGCGGCTGACACGCCACCGCTGACAACGCGAAACACATGCGTTTGGTCTTTACTTTGGCGCGAAAGACTCTGAAAACAGAGCCTCTTTGCGTCAGCGGGTTTGAATGTTGGTGGGTGGCAGTCTCCGCGGGGTCGGGTCTTTCCGTTGCCTCGCTCTCTTTTTGGCCGTACTGGCCGGCCTGATCTGTTCGGCGAACGCGGATGAGATCGTCCGCAAGGGACCGGCTGCGGACTGGATCAAAATCGTCGATATCCCGACGGCCGACCCGGCGCGCGCCGACCAGATCAAGAACGGCATCTCCTGGCTGTTGGCGGACGAGCAGATCATCCACCGCGATCACGGCTACGATGACTATTCGCGCATGGTCTACAAGATCGTCGACCGGCCCGGCCTCGAGCAGGGAGCGGGCATCGACCTGCAGTTCGACCCGTCGCGCCACAAGGTCACGCTCAACCATCTTCGCATTATCCGCGACGGCCAGGTGCTGGACCGGCTGGACGATGTGAAGTTCGACATTTTCCGGCAGGAGAAGGACGCCGAAAAGGGCGTCTATGACGGCTGGCTGACCGCCCACATCAACATCGACGACGTGCGCGTCGGCGACGTCATCGACTATGGCGAGACCTATGAAACGACGCCGCTCGTCGGCAAGGACCTGTTCTTCTACAGTTTCTCGACCGAGTGGGAAGACCCGGTGGGGCTGATCCGCACCAGCGTCATCTGGCCAGCCGCGCAGCCGCTCGCGATCAAGCCCAGAGGCACCGCGATCAAGCCGGTGATCTCCTCGTCGGGAACGGACTCGGTCTATCTCTGGGAGATCGCCAATCCGAAACCCGTAAAGGTCGAGGAGAACGTACCGCCGGCGTTTGCGGCCTGGGGGTCGATCGACGTCTCGTCGACGGCGAGCTGGCGCAGCGTCGTCGAAGCCGTTCAGCCTTATTATAAACCGGCGGCAACCTTCCCCGCTGCTTTTGCCGCCAAGCTCGACGATATCGCGGCCAAGCATCCGCAGCCCGAGGATCGCATGATCCAGGCGATGCGCCTGGTCCAGGATGAGATCCGTTATGTCAGCCTGTCGATGGGCTCCGGCTCCTACATTCCGCGCGATCCGGCAACGGTCATCCAGAGCGGTTTTGGCGACTGCAAGGACAAGGCGCTGCTATTGGCCTCGGCGCTTGAGCGGTTGGGCATCCCGGCGCAGGTCGCGCTCGCCGATCTCGACCAGGGCCGAGCCCTGGATCAGCATCTGCCGGCCTTGCGCGACTTCGACCACGCCATCGTCAAAGCAACGATCGGCGCCAAGACCTATTGGCTCGACGCCACCAATTACCTGCAGGGCGGCGACGCCAGCAATTTCTGGCAACCGGACTATGGCTTTGCCCTGCCGCTATTCGGCACCGGCGAGCTGGAGAAGATGCCGGATCAGGACCTGAAGGCTCCGTCCATCAAGGTAGCCGAGGACTTTTCCTTTCCCGACAAGGCCGACGGCCATCTGACGCTGAGCGTGCTTTCGACCTACGAGGGCGCCGACGCCGACGGCATGCGCAGCAGGCTCGCCAGCCGGTCGACCACCGACCTGTCGGACGCTTATCTGAAATACTATGCCAAGCGCTATCCGGGGATCGAAAGCGCCGCGAAGCTGGCCATCTTCGACAATCGCGACGGCAACATCATCAATGTTCGGGAAAGTTACACGTTGGCGGCGCAGGCGCTGGCCGCCAACGATCTCATCAAGAACTTTCCGATCAAGGCCGCCGACCTTGGCACCGACCTGCCGATGCCGACCATGGTCGACCGCGCCGCGCCGATTTCGCTCGGATCGCCTGTCTATCGCCGTCACACCATTTCGGTGAGCAACCTCAAGGCGCGGTTTTCCGGCGAGACCATGAAGAATGTCGTGACGCCTTACCTCTCCCTGAAATCGTCCTGGAGCAACACAGCGACAACCTTCGACGTGGAGTGGAATTTTCGAACGCTGGCGAGCGAGGTTCCGGCCAAGGCGATCGGCGACTATCTGAAGTCGGTGAAGGATGTCGGCGACAACATCGACTGGAGCTACAACTTCGCCTACCAGGATCAGCCCGAAGACCCGGCGCCCGTCGCCGAGCCAGCCAGGTCCCAGCAACAGCTCATCACCAGCATGCTGCTCTTGTCGCTGTTCATCGGCGTGCCGCTGTTCATGGTCTACCGGCGCAGCCGGTCGTAAAGCAATTTCAGGAAAGTGTGACGCGGTTTTCTATACTAAAATTGCATTGGTGCAGCTTATTCCGCCGCGCCCCGGAAGGCGCTGGCGCCGGTCTCGAACTGCAGTTTGGCGAGCCGGGCATAGGTGCCGCCCTTGGCGACCAGGCTCTGATGCGTGCCTTCCTCGACGATACGCCCGCCATCCATGACCAGGATGCGGTCGGCCTTGAGCACTGTCGCCAGCCGGTGCGCGATGACGATGGTGGTGCGGCCGCGCATCAGCCGCTCGAGCGCGGTCTGCACCAGCGTTTCGCTTTCGGCATCGAGCGCCGAGGTCGCTTCGTCGAGCAACAGGATCGGCGCGTCGCGCAGGATAGCGCGGGCGATCGCGATGCGCTGGCGTTGGCCGCCGGACAGCGTCACGCCACGCTCGCCGACCTGGCTGTCATAGCCCTTCTCGAGCTTGAGGATGAACTCGTCGGCAAGCGCGTCCCTGGCCGCCGCCTCGATCTCCGCCTCGCTGGCGCCGGGCCGGCCGAAGCCGATGTTGTCGGCGGCGCTTGCCGCGAAAATAGTGACGTCCTGCGGCACGATGGCGATGCGGGCGCGGATCGCCGTCGGATCGGCCTCGCGCAGGTCGACGCCATCGATGACGATGCGCCCGGTCTCCGGGTCGTAGAATCGCAGGATCAACGAAAAGACCGTGCTTTTGCCGGCGCCCGACGGTCCGACGATCGCCACCGTCTCGCCGGGCTTCACCTGGAAGCTCAGGCCATGCACGGCGGCGCGATCCGGCCGCGCCGGATAGGAAAAGGAGACGTCGTCGAAGCTGATCGCGCCTTTGGCGATGGCCGGCAGCGGAAGCGGATCGACCGGCGCCTGGATGGTCGGCTTCTCGGCCAGGATCTCGGTCAGCCGCTCGGCGGCGCCCGCCGCCTGTGACAGCTCGCTCCACACTTCCGACAGCGCGCCGAGCGCGCCGGCCGCAAACACCGAATAGAGCAGGAACTGGCTGAGTGTTCCGGGCGAGATCGTGCCGGCAAGCACGTCGCGCGAGCCGAACCACAGCACCGCCACCACCGAGGAAAAGATCATGAAGATGGCAAAGAAGGTAAGGAACGAGCGTGCGAAGACCGAGGCCCGCGCCGCTTCGAAAGCGGCGTCGACCGCGGCGGTGAAGCGCCCGGTGACCAGCTTCTCGTTGGTGAAGGCCTGCAGCGTACGCACCGCGCCGATCTGCTCGCTGGCATAGGCGGTGGCTTGCGCCAGCGTATCCTGCGCCTGACGCGACTTGCGCCGCACCGAGCGGCCGAAGGCGACCAGCGGCAAGACAATCACCGGAATGGCGGCGATCACCAGGCCGGAGAGCTTCGGGCTGGTGACGACCATCATCGCCAGCGCGCCGAGGCCGAGGATGGCGTTGCGCAAGGCGAGCGAGGCGGTGGCGCCGACGGCGGATTTCACCTGGGTGGTGTCAGCGGCAAGCCGCGACACGATCTCACCCGAATGGGCCTTGTCGAAAAAGGCCGGCGACAGCGTCGTGACATGGGCAAAGACATCGCGGCGAATGTCGGCGACGACCCGCTCGCCGAGTGTGATGACGAAATAGTAGCGGCTGGCCGACGCCGCGGCGAGCACGGCAGCCATCGCCACCAGTGCTGCGAAATACTCGGCGATGAAGATGGTGCCCGAGGCCTGGAAGCCGTGATCGATCATGCGCCGCACGGCCATCGGCAGCGCAAGCGTCGTCACCGCCGCCACGATCAGCGAAATGAGGGCGCCGATCGCCAGCTTGCGGTATCGGGTGACATAGGGAAAGAGGTTTCGCAGCGGCCGGATCGAGCGCTTGCGCGCCTCTGGACTGCCACCGATTTCCGCCATGAGCGTGTCCTCTGGCCGTTTGGCGGTTTCATGCGCTTCAATATGCGCTTGCCGCGGCCTTGTGATTCAATTCCGGCTGATGTATAGGCTCGCCGACCGTTTTAGAAGCCGTGGCTTTCAATAGCTGCGGCTTCGAGTTTTAAAAAGGGGCGCATCGACGCAGGCCATTGGCCCGTCACCAGCGCCGGCTAGCCAGGAAATAAGACAATGAAGGCCGATATCCATCCCGACTACCACACCATCAAGATCGTCATGACCGATGGCACCGAGTACGAGACGCGCTCGACCTGGGGCAAGGAAGGCGACACGATGAACCTCGACATCGACCCGACCACGCACCCGGCCTGGACCGGCGGCCAGCAGACCTTGCTCGACCGCGGCGGCCGCCTGTCGAAGTTCAAGAAGCGTTTCGAGGGCTTCGGCCTCTAAGCCGGATACCTCAGCAGAATTGAAAAACCCGCCTCCAAGGCGGGTTTTTTGTTACCCGCTTTCGTCCTTCTCTCCGTCTACGGGAGAAGGTGCCCGAAGGGCGGAGGAGGGGTATCCCGCCTCGGCGATTGCTCTCTACCCGTCCCCCAATTCCCGCAGCGCCATGCGCTTATAGGCCGCGACCAGCCTGTCGCCTTCCTCGCGGTCGACGGAGATCGCCAGCCGCATGACGGCCTCGCCCATCTGCCAGATGAGCAACGCCGTGGTCTCCAGCGCGACCGGATCGGCATCGGGCCTGAGCCGCTTCAGCACCGCGACCAGGAACTCGGCATTGGCACGGCTGTCGGCGAGTTCCAGCTCGCGCAATGCCTTGTCCGCCTGCGTGCCCGACCAGATGTCGCGCATCACCGGTTCGGCCAGGAACAGCCGGTAGTAAATATCGACAAGCTCTGAAAACGCGTGCCGCAGGCCCTCGACGTCGACGACATCCTTCAGCGTCGAGGAGATGCAGGCCTGGCTTTCGGCCGAGCGGCGCTCGGCCAGGGCCCACACGATCGCGCGCTTGTCTGGAAAGAACTGATAGAGCGAGCCGATCGAGACGCCCGCCCTCTCGGCCACCTCACCCATGCGCATGGCGTCGCTGCCCTGCTCGGCAATCAAGGCCGTGGCGGCGGCAAGCATGCGCTCGACCCGCTCGCGGCTGCGTTGCTGGCTCGGCGCCCGGCGCGGCGCGGCGACCTCCGGCTCGGGCTTCCCGACGACTCCGCCTTCCATGGCTTCCTCCAAAGATTCTCGAAAACCTCGCTTGACTCACAAAATACGAGGGTTTATCACATTTGGCAAATGTGAGGATTGCTCATATTTATGAACAAGGAGATCGAGATGAACGTAAGCATGCAGAAACCGATTTTGATCCTTGGCGGCACCGGCAAGACCGGTCGTCGCCTGGCCGAGCGGCTGACCGCCCGAAATGTTCCGGTGCGGATAGGCTCCCGCGCAGGCACGCCGTCCTTCGACTGGCTCGACAGGAGCAGCTGGGATGCGGCGCTGGCTGGCGTTGGCGCTGTCTACATCAGCTATTATCCCGACATCGCGGTGCCGGGCGCCGCCGAAACGGTCGGAGCTTTCGCGGCGCTGGCCGTCAGTCTCGGCGTCAAGCGGCTGGTGCTGCTTTCCGGCCGCGGCGAGACCGAGGCGCAGCGCGCCGAGGAGATGGTCAAGGCCTCGGGCGCCGACTGGACGATCCTGCGCTGCGCATGGTTTTCGCAGAATTTCAGCGAGGGCTTCCTCGTCGAAAACATTATCGAAGGCGAGATCGCCCTGCCGGTTGGCAATGTCGGCGAGCCTTTCGTCGACGTCGACGACATCGCCGACGTCGCTGAAGCCGTACTGACCAGGTCCGGCCATGTCGGCCAGCTCTACGAACTCACCGGCCCGCGGCTGCTGAGCTTCGCCGATGCTGTCGCCGAGATCGGTAGGGCCGCCGGCCGCGACATAAGCTACCGGCAGGTCTCGCATGCCGAATTCACGTCAGCCATAGCGACGCACAATTTGCCACCCGAAATTGCCTGGCTGCTCGACGAGCTGTTCACCGAAGTGCTCGACGGCCGCAACGAGACGCTGACCGACGGCGTGCAGCGCGCGCTCGGCCGCCAGCCCAAGGATTTTTCCACCTACGCAACCGAAACCGCCGCTAGCGGCATCTGGAGTAACTGAGATGATCAAGCTTGTTCCCACCCTGACCTTCATCGCCGCAATTGGCTCAGGCGTCGTCGGCGGTGTCTTCTTCGCCTTTTCCAATTTCGTCATGGCGGCCCTTGCCAGGCTGCCCGTCCCCGCGGGCATCGCCGCCATGAATTCGATCAGCATCACGGTGATCACGCCGACCTTCATGACAGCGCTGTTCGGCACCGGCCTCATCTGTCTCGTGCTGATCGCCGCCGCTCTCTTGGGCTGGAGCCAGTCGGGCACTTATTGGCTGCTTGCCGGCGCCGTGCTCTATTTTATCGGCAATCCGATCGTGACCATGGTGTTCAACGTGCCGCTCAACGATGCCTTAGCCGCCGTCGATCCCGGCAGTGCCAACGGCGCAGCCGTCTGGACGAACTATCTGAGCGAATGGGTGATGTGGAACCACGTCCGCACCGTCACCGCCATCGTGGCGATGGGCTGCTTCATCATGGCGCTGATCTGAACGTCGCCCGCCTCACGCGAAAGATCCGGCCTCAAGCCGGGTCTTTTGTTTTATGGCCCTTGCGGTCCGAGTGACCCAGATCACGATCCGGATCGATGACGTCACGGACCAGCTGCTTGAGCTTGGCCGCATCGGGAAAGCCGCCGTCGCGCTTGCGGTCCCAGACAAGCACATCATTGCAGGAAATGGTGAAGACGCCACCGGTGCCCGGCACCAGCGTCACCTCGCCGAGATCGGTGCCGAAGGTCGACAAGAGTTCCTGCGCCATCCAGCCGGCGCGCAACAGCCATTGGCATTGCGTGCAGTAGGTGATGACGATCCGAGGTTTCTCCAAAAGGCTCATTCATGTGTCTCGCGGGTTCGAACGGTTGTGCCGGCAACCCGATCATGGATCGGCTCATTGCCCAAAGCTATCGATATTCCGATCCAGACCGGCCAGACCAAAGCCAGGCCGAGCACCGCGACGGAAGGGGCGAAATCCAACCAGGCATAGCTCGGCGTAGGTCCCGGAACGCTTCCCGAGGTCTGGAAGGCAGACCACACCCCTGTCAGCACCAGAGGGAAAGTGCCGAGAAACTTAATCACCTGACGGCGAAACGCCTTTTGTAGAGGCAAGCCTCTTCTTCGCCAGTCATTCTCGTCATACACGACGAGCGTTAAAGCCCGCTTGCCGATCGACCGGCCGCTGGCCTCCATGACAAAAAGATAGATCACCAGAGCGGGTACTTGGAGGAAACCCAGATCCAATGCCGCCGGGCGAGATTTCTCCTTCGAATTAAGATCGAACGAAACAGTCTCGCGCACTACAGACTGGGTCGCTTTCGCAGTGCCAACTGCCCAGTCGGCGACGGGAAAGCCGAAGAGAGACGACTTGCACACTTGCCAATCGTAACGTTCAAGCGACGGACCGCCGTGCACCTTGGCCGGTCTGCATACGTGCAAGAACAGCCAGAAGTCAGCTTTCACCCACCGTCGGTCAGCAGGAACAAGCCGGCCACCAGAAAATAGAGCGGTACCAGCACGACGAGGTAGTCGATAAACGAAGCAAGAAACCGGCGCCAAAAGCCACCGCGGCGAGGCCAAGCCATCGCAGCGGCAAGTTCAATCCCTTCGTCAGTCATCTCCCCTCCCGTCGACAACCGACTGATCTATATGTCGGGCGGGGAGTCCTTGGCTATGCCGGTTGCCTACACTTCCGTGTGACTTGTCAGAGACTTACGCCGCGCTGAGCTTGGCCATGGTCTCGTCGTCGACCTCGAAATTGGCGTAGACGCTCTGCACGTCGTCATCGTCCTCAAGGGTGGCGACCAGCTTCATCAGTGACTGCGCGCGCTCTTCATCGACGGGGACGTTGTTCTGCGGCTGCCAGATCGGCTTCACGGATTCTGCTTCGCCGAGCGAGGCTTCGAGCGACTTCGATACCTCGCCCATGCTCTCGAAGCTGCAATAGATGGTGTGGCCTTCCTCATCGGACTCGACGTCATCGGCGCCTGCCTCGATCGCGGCTTCCATCACCTTGTCGGCGCTGCCGGCTGAGGCTGGGTAGTAGATCTCGCCGACGCGATTCCACATGAACGACACCGAGCCGGTTTCGCCAAGCGCTCCGCCGGCCTTGGTAAAGGCGGCGCGCACATTGGAGGCCGAACGGTTGCGGTTGTCGGTCAGCGCCTCGACGATCAGCGCCACGCCGCCCGGGCCGTAGCCTTCATAGCGCACCGCTTCGTAGTTTTCGGCATCGCCGGCCGAGGCCTTGTTGATGGCGCGCTGGATGTTGTCCTTCGGCATCGACACCGCCTTGGCGTTCTGCACGGCAAGACGCAGGCGCGGGTTCATCGATACGTCGGGCGTCCCGCTCTTGGCGGCAACGGTGATTTCGCGCGCCAGCTTGGAAAACATTTTCGATCGCACCGCGTCCTGGCGACCCTTGCGGTGCATGATGTTCTTGAACTGTGAATGGCCAGCCATGGCACCCCTGTCGTGTTCGGCTAGAGCGCCCGAAGCAAAGTGACCTCACCTTGCCGTCCGGAAGCTCGAATTCAAATTTTCAGAACGTCTCGTCTATGCCTGCGAAGGCACACGGCGCTCTTTGTCGGAATGGCCGGCTTATAGATAAATCGGCTCAATTCGTCCAGCCGGACCGTTTAACCAAGCCTATGGATCGGCCTGCGCGGCCAACTCACCCCTCGAGGTCCGACTTCAGCCGGTCGAGAATGCTGATCGCATGCCCGGCATACTGGCTGATCCAGCGATCATGGATCTGCTTGATCGGCAACGCGTTGAGATGGTTCCAGCGCTCGCGCCCCTCGCGCCTGGCCACGACCAGATCGGCGTCTTCCAGCACTTTGAGATGCATCATCACCGTGCAGCGGTCCATGTCGGGAAACGCCTCGCAAAGTGTGCCCGTGGTCTGCGGCTGATCCTTCAGGCGATCCAGCAATTCGCGCCGGCGCGGATGCGCCAAGGCCTTGAAAACATGGTCGTCCGTGGTTTGGCTTGACATGTTATGTTTCTATAACATATCGTTTTAACGATCAAGATAAGGAGCTGTGGATATGTCGCTTGGATTCAGGATTTCCGGACGCATCGGCAAACCCGTCGCCGAGGTCTTCGACGCCGTGGTCAACCCGAAAAAGCTCAGCGGCTATTTCACCACTGTCGGCGGGGCATCCGCCCCGCTGGTTGCCGGCACCACTGTCACGTGGTGGAAGGCGGTGCCGGTCGAGGTCGACGAGGTGATTGCCGACAAGCGCATCGTCTTGCGCTGGGATGGCAGCGGTCCGGACGTCAAACCGCCCTACAAGACTAGGATCGAAATGAATTTCGAGCCGCTCGACGATGGCGGCACCTTCGTCACCATCGCCGAGACGGGCTGGTATGAGGATGAGGCGGGTCGCAAGTCGTCCTACGGCAATTGCGAGGGCTGGTCGCAGATGCTGGCCTGCATGAAGGCCTATCTCGAATACGGCATCAATCTGCGCGAGGGATTCTATCCCAGCGAAATGCGCGGTGAATTGCCAACTTCAGAGCGCAAATGAGGGCATCGGGAACCTCCCGGGGCAGGCCCCGGCGGGTCATCAATGCCCGCCGTCGGCCTTACCCTTCTTCCGGCTGCGCGCCAGCATGTTGAGGCCTTCGACCAGCGCCGAAAAACCCATGGCGGCGTAGATGTAGCCCTTGGGCACATGGTAGCCCATGCCGTCGGCGATCAACGTCATGCCGATCATCAACAGGAAGCCCAGCGCCAGCATGACGATCGAGGGGTTTCTGGCGATGAAATTGGCGAGCGGCGTCGCCGCCAGCATCATCACGCTCACCGCCACGATCACCGCGATATACATGATGGCGATCTCGTCGGTCATGCCGACGGCTGTGATGATGGAATCGATCGAAAAGACGAGGTCGAGCAGCAGGATCTGGAAGATCGCGCCGGCAAGGCTCATCTGCAGCGTGCCGCCGACGATCGAATCCTGATGATCCTCCGGATCGACCGTGTGGTGGATTTCCTTGGTCGCTTTCCAGACCAGGAACAGGCCGCCGGCGACCAGGATCAGATCGCGCCAGGAGAATCCGTGCCCGAACGCGGTAAACACCGGCGTCGTCAGCTGCACGATGATGGAGATGGTGGCGAGCAGCACCAGCCGCATGATCAGCGCCGCCGAAATCCCCAGCCTGCGCGCGCGGGCCCGCTGCGCTTCCGGCAATTTGTTGGTCAGGATCGAGATGAAGATCAGATTGTCGATGCCGAGCACAATCTCCAGCACCACCAGCGTCAGCAATGCGACCCAGGCGGTGGGATCGGAAACAAAGTGAAAGTGCGGCGCCAGAAATTCGACAAGCTGCATGGAGGTCGTCCCCTCTACGATCTAGAGCAGTTTCGTCGCCAGTTAGGTATTAACCCCACCTATATCAACGTCACGACCAGAAAGACGGTGCCGTTTCTTCGAGCCGTGGCCCGCGACGAAACGGCGCGATCTTCTCCGTAAGCCCGGTGCGGTCGGATATGGTGACGCCGACACCGCACAGCGTCGCCGGCCCGTTTGCCGCCTCGAAGCGTCCCTTCGGCACTTTCGACAGGAAGCGGTTGAGCGGCTCCTCCTTGTCCATGCCGAGCGAGGAATCATAGTCGCCGCACATGCCGGCGTCCGAGATATAGCCGGTGCCGCCATTGAGGATGTGGTGGTCGGCAGTCGGCTGGTGCGTGTGCGTGCCGACGACGAGGCTGGCGCGGCCGTCGACGAAATGCGCGAAGCACATTTTCTCCGAGGTCGCCTCGGCATGGAAGTCGAAGACCACGGCGTCGGCCTGCTCGCCGAGCGGACAGGCGGCAAGCTCGCGTTCGCCGGCCTGGAACGGATCGTCGAGCTCGGGGTGCATGAAGACGCGACCCATGACGTTGGCGACCAGCACGCGCGCGCCGTTCCTGGCGATATAGACGCCGGAGCCGCGCCCCGGCGTACCCTTGGGAAAATTGGACGGGCGCAGGAAGCGCTCCTCGCGCGGGGCGAAGATCAATGCCTCGCGCTGGTCCCAGACATGATTGCCGGTGGTGACGACATCGGCGCCCGCGGCGATCGTCTCGCGAAAAATCTCTTCAGTGATGCCGAAACCACCGGCGGCGTTCTCGCCATTAACGACGACGAAATCGAGCTTGAAGTCGGAAATCAGCCCAGGCAGCTGCTCCCACACCGCCGTGCGTCCTGTCTTGCCAACCATGTCGCCAAGGAAAAGAAGTCTCATGCCCTCTTCTATCCAGAGCGTTAGACGCTAGGCAAGCGCCAGCGCTGGATTGGCCTTAACGTCGGCCGAAAGTACCAGGTTGCCGTTGGGTTTTTGCGTTCGCGCCCGAGACACGGAGAGCCGATGGCACGATCGGCGACGTAGGCGGGGCGTTGCGCCCGCGCAGCCAGAAGAACCAGATATAGAACACGGTGAAGCCGCCGGTGACGGCTAGCAGCAGCAACCCGCCGCTCCAGCCTTTCATGGCGGCGGTATCGAGCTTCGATGGATCGGCGGGGTCGTAGTAGAACGCCAACTGGTCGCCTTTCGACGCTTCGTAAAGACCGATGTCCTTTCCCTTGCCGGACCAGTTCATCGGTAGGTCGTTGGCGATATAGCTGACGGCGACATTGATGCCGTCTGTGGAGAGGCCGTTCGCCTGCATTTCGCTATAGGAGGCGACGTCGGTCACGGTAACGGTGGTCTGATGCCAGGCGGCCCGGTGATGTAAGGACGTTCCGATGATGTGCGATGCCATGGCAAACAGCATCGCTGCGATCAGGGCGAACGGCATCAGCAGATAGCGCGCAAGAACAAACACCACCACCCCCGTCGGCGTGGACTATACTGCGGGAATATATCCCGTGTGTTCTTTGAAACGCTTTAAGCGGATCGCAATAGTTTAAACAATATCGAACCGACGCAACCCGCTCTCGGTCAGTATTTCCGGGAGGATGACGTCATGGTCCTCTTCCGGCACGCGCTCGACCTCCTGGCAATCGAAGGCGATGCCGATCAGCCTGGGGGTGATGCCCTTGGCGGCGAGTTTGGCGATCGCCCGGTCGTAATAACCGGCGCCATAGCCGATGCGGTGGCCGCGCGCGTCGAAGGCGGCAAGCGGCACCAGCATCATGGTCGGATCGAGCACGTCCGCCTCTTCATGCGGCCCGACCGTGCCGAACCCCATTTCGACCATTGGCGCGCCGCGGACCAGCTCGCGAAAGACGATCGTGGTCTTGTCGAGGATCGCCGGCAGGCAGAGCCTGGCGCCGTTTTCGCGCAGCGCGAACATCAGCGGCCGCACATCGACCTCGGAGCGCATCGGCCAGAAGCCGGAGACGATCTGGCCTGGCTCGAGGGCGATCTTCTCCTTTGCGGTTTCGGCCATCTCAAGCGCGATCTCGACGCGCCAGAATTCGTCCAGCGCATCACGTCGCGCCAGCGCTTCCTTGCGAAGCTGTTTTTTCAGGTCCTTGGAAGAGGTCATTCTGCGACGCTAGAAAAGGTCAGATTTGGATGCAGTTTTAGGAGCGACGTTTTTTACCGCATGATCCACCGAAGTGTCAGCGGTTCGGTGAAAAGATCATGCACAAACAAATCGGCGGAGCGAACATTTTGTTCGTGAGCACCGCACCAAACGGCGCGACGACAAATCCGCCAAATATGGCCTTTTCGGTAAAGTGACGATCCACACAACCGGTGGAAAGGTCGATCCCGGGTGCCTACAAAGTAGGTGGGCGCCGTGTGAGAAAACCCACGGGTCTTCCCAGGGACAGCTCCCTAAGGATCGTTAAGGCCCCGGGGAAAAGTGTTTCCTGCCGGGAAGCGCAGACCGCCAAGCCCAATATAGGCCGATGGCCGGCTAAGCGCCAGAGAGGCGGGCATTTTCAGCGGCTTTATTCGCGACACGTCCCTGCCACCAGACCAATGCCGGCACTGCCACGAGTTCAACGCAGAGGCCGGCGATGTGACCTGGCGAGGGTACGCCGATTGTGAGCAGCGAGAGCAGCCGCGCCAGCCCGCCGGCGAAGGTGCATGCCGCCAACAGCTGCAACCGCTCCGTCTTGGTCTCGATACCGGGAACGCAGCTGTACCAGGCGATGCCGACGGTCAGGAAAAGCCCGGACAGGAAGCGGAAATGGCTGTCGAGATCGACCGGCCAAGGTGGCACTGCATGAAGGAATGCCGGACCGGACAGGATACCCTCGATGCCGACCACGACCCGGTGTTGCCGCCAGCACCGCAACGACGATCTGCAGTGCTGTTTTGCCTGATATCCAATCATTCACGCTGCTGTCCTTTCGGCCCGCCAGGCGGCCTTACCTCAGCAACAGATATTTTCGGGCCCAGGTTTCAAGCCCATTCGTCGCAGCCAGCCGACCCTTGCACAGGCCGGACAGCATCCTTACGGTCGCGAAGGTCAAACGAGGAGCAAGAATGCGTTTCGAAGGCACGGCGGCCTATGTCGCCGACAAGGATCTGATGGTTGCCGTCAACGCCGCGATCGCGCTGGAGCGGCCCTTGCTGGTCAAGGGCGAGCCCGGCACCGGCAAGACCGAGCTTGCCCGCCAGGTGGCGGCGGCGCTCGGCCTCGACCTCATCGAATGGCACGTCAAGTCGACGACGCGGGCGCAGCAGGGGCTCTATGAATATGACGCCGTCTCGCGGCTGCGCGACAGCCAGCTCGGCGATGACCGCTTCAGCGACATCAGGAACTACATCAAGCGTGGCAAGCTTTGGGACGCCTTCGCCGCCTCGAAAAAGGTCGTGCTGCTGATCGACGAGATCGACAAGGCCGACATCGAATTCCCCAACGACCTGCTGCAGGAACTCGATCGAATGGAGTTCTTCGTCTACGAGACCGGGGAGACCATCCGCGCATCCGTCCGCCCGATCGTCATCATCACCTCGAACAACGAGAAGGAGCTGCCCGACGCTTTCCTGCGCCGCTGCTTCTTCCACTATATCCGCTTCCCCGACATCGACACACTGCACCGCATCGTCGACGTGCACTATCCCGGCATCAAGCAGAATTTGGTGCGGGCGGCACTCACCCAGTTCTACGAGATCCGCGACGTGCCGGGGCTGAAGAAGAAGCCGTCGACCTCCGAAGCGCTCGACTGGATCCGCCTGCTGGTCGCCGACGACATCGCGCCGGAAGATTTGCGCGCCGACCCGAAGAACGCGCTGCCCAAGCTGCACGGCGCGCTGTTGAAGAACGAGCAGGACGTGCATCTGTTCGAGCGCCTGGCCTTCATGGCGCGGCGGCAGGGGTAGGCCGGCAGCAATAGCGCTTTCCCCGGCTGTGGACCGTTGCCGGCATGCGGTCTCTGCCGCAGCTTCGGCTGAAGCATTGGAGGAAGAAAATGTCCGAGATCACCGTCCGCCCGCTCGCGCAGTCCGATCACCCCGATTGGCGCCGCCTGTGGACCGCCTATCTCACTTTCTACGAGACCAAGCTGCCGGAAGAGGTCTATGACGTCACCTGGAATCGGCTGTTCGCGGCAGGCGAGTTCGAGCCCAAGGGTTTCATCGCCACGCTCGACGGCAAGGCTGTAGGCCTCACCCACTATCTCTACCACCGCTCCTGCTGGTCGGAAAAAAACAACTGCTATCTGCAGGACCTGTTCGCCGACCCCGAGGTGCGCGGCAAAGGTATCGGCGCGGCTCTGATCAAAGCAGTGCAGGACGAGGCCGGCAAGATCGGCGTGAAGAACGTCTACTGGATGACGCACGAGACCAACGCCACCGCGCGGCGGCTCTACGACCATGTCGCGCGCCGTACGGGTTTCATCGAATATGATTTGCTATAAGGGCCGATGTTCATCCCCTTCTTCCTCGAATTGAAGGCCGCGCGGGTTCCCGTTTCGCTCAGGGAATATCTGTCGCTGCTGGAAGGCCTGGAAGCTGGCCTCGTCGACTATGACGTCGAGGCTTTCTACTACCTCGCCCGCTCGGCGCTGGTGAAGGACGAGCGCCACATCGACCGTTTCGACCAGGTGTTCGCGCATATCTTCAAAGGCGTCGAGGCGCTCGGCGGACCGGACGCCGTCGATGTCGCCAATATTCCCGAGGAGTGGCTGCGGCGCCTCGCCGAAAAACACCTGACAGAGGAAGAGAAAAAACTGGTCGAGGCGCTGGGTGGTTTCGACAAGCTGATGGAAACCCTGAAGCAGCGGCTCGCGGAACAGAAAGGTCGCCACAAGGGCGGCTCGAAATGGATCGGCACCGGCGGCACCTCGCCCTTCGGCGCCTATGGCTACAATCCCGAAGGTGTGCGCATCGGCCAGCACGAAAGCCGTAACCGCCGCGCGGTGAAAGTCTGGGACAAGCGCGAGTTCAAGAGTTTCGACGATGCCGTCGAGCTGGGCACCCGCAACATCAAGGTAGCGCTGAAGCGGCTGCGCCGCTGGGTGCGCGAGGGCGCCGAGGAAGAATTCGACCTGCCGGGCACTATTCACGCCACCGCCGAGCACGGCTACCTCGACGTCAAGACCAGGCCGGAACGCCGCAATGCCGTAAAACTCCTGATGTTCTTCGACGTCGGCGGCTCGATGGACGACCACATCAAGAGCGTCGAGGAATTGTTCTCGGCCGCGCGCGCCGAGTTCCGCCAGCTTGAATATTTCTACTTCCACAACTGCCTTTATGAGCGCGTCTGGAAGGACAATCGCCGTCGCCTGGCCGAGACGATCCCGACCTTCGACCTCATCCACAAATACGGGCCGGACTACAAGGTGATCGTCGTCGGCGACGCGGCGATGAGCCCTTACGAGATCATGCATCCCGGCGGTTCGGTCGAGCATTGGAATCCGGAGGCCGGCAATGTCTGGCTGGTCAGGCTGCTGCAACAATGGCCGAATGCGATCTGGCTGAACCCGGAAGCCGAGAAGAACTGGCGCTACACGCACTCGACCCAGTTGATCGACGAGATTTTCGGCGGCCGCATGTTCCCGCTCACGCTGGCCGGGCTGGAAGGCGCGACGAAGCAGCTTTCGAGGAAGCACTAGCTGGGACGGCGGTGGGAAGTGGTGTAACAAATGCCTATGTTGGTGCGAATATCCGGTTGAAACCAATAACGAGCCGCCAAGGCTGAGGAGATCAAATGGACACCCACACCTTTCCCGTCACCCGTACCGATGCCGAATGGCGCGCCCGGCTGACGCCGGAGCAATATGCCGTCATGCGCAATCACGGCACCGAGCGCCCCGGCAGCTGCGCCCTGCTTTACGAGAAGCGCGCCGGTACGTTCTATTGCGTCGGCTGCGACCAGCCGTTGTTCGAATCCAAGCTCAAGTTCGAGAGCGGCACCGGTTGGCCGAGCTTCAACGATCCGGTTGCGGGTTCGATCGAGAACACTGTCGACCGCAGCTACGGCATGGTCCGCATCGAATGCCACTGCTCGCGCTGCGGCAGTCACCTCGGTCATGTCTTCGAGGATGGCCCGCCGCCGACCGGCCTGCGCTACTGCATCAACGGCGTGGCGTTGCGCTTCGAGCCGACAGCCTGAACAATCATCGCGCCTCTCAAGGAAGGGCGGCTTCGGCCGCCCTTTTTCGTGGGAGCGACCCTTGGAAAAGTGCGGCGTGGTTCCGTCAGGCGTGGCTCAATGGAAGAGCTTGTCAGACGACGACGGTCGCGATCAACCAAAGCGCCGAGCCCAGCATCACCGCCTGGGCCTTGAGGCCGCCGGCCTTCTCCGCCGTCCGCCAGACGGCAATGGTGAGGAAGATGTTGTAAGGCACCGGCAGGAAGTGCACCGCGAGCACCGGCCAGAGCGGCAACTTCAGCCCCAGCAGGACCAGGGCGACGGTCGACGAGGCGATGCTGAGCAGAGTGCCGACGAGCAGCATGTCGCGCCAGAACAGCCGGTCGAGCGGTGCCTCGCCCCGCCAGCGCGCGTGGAAAAAGTCCGCTATCACGGCCGATCCTGCCCCAGAACCGCGGTCACCGCTTCTTCGATACGGGAGCATTCCGTCACCAGCCAGTCGGTCATGGCCGGCCAGTTGTCCTCGGCATAGCAGTTCACATGCCACAGCGAATTGATGCCGAGGCCTTGCGAGCTCTGCTCCGGCTTGAGCTTCAGCCGCGCCTCGATCGCCGGCTGGAACGGCTTCAGCCGCGACCAGGACTGGGTAGCGCCGAACTTTTCATTGCGACCGAAGAAGACGCCGACATGGTTCTGCGCCGGCGCGACGTACATCGAAAGCACCAGGGCGAAGTCAGGCATTCCGCGCTGCCAGAACCAGGGACCGCGCCGCGCCAATCTGGCCCGCTCTTCCGGATGCCGTTCGGAAAACAGCGTCCAGAAGCCGCGATGGCGGAACTCCGAGGCACGGTGGCCGCCGAAGTCGAGCTCACTCATGGCCGGACGCCCGCAAGTCTAGGCCAAGACTGTTTCGAAACTCGCTCTGGCGAGTCAGATGGTGGTGGTTTCGAGAACCGTAGCGCAGCGGACATTCGGTCCGTGAGCAACGGAAGCGCAGAAAACGCCATCAGATGGCCGCCGGAGTAGAGTTTCCAAACAGTCTTTTAGACCATGCCGAGCGCGGCCTTGTAGAGATCGAGGATGGTCTCCTCCTCCTGGCGCTCGGCCTGATCCTTCTTGCGCAGCCGCACGATGGTGCGGACCGCCTTGGTGTCGAAGCCGGTGCCCTTGGCCTCGGCATAGACGTCCTTGATGTCGTCGGAAATCGTCTTCTTTTCCTCCTCGAGCCGCTCGATGCGCTCGATGATGGCGCGCAGCTGGCCGGCGGCTACAGTCTGGCTGGTCTCGGTGATCTCGTCGGCCATTTTTTCTCTCCGCGTCTTCTGAGGGCACGGCGATTCCCGCCGTGCCAAATTGGAGCGGGTTCCCTGCCCGAGCAAGCGCGGCGGGTCAAGACACTATCGGCCGGCTGTTGATGACTGCCGTCAGTCGTCCATTCGACTTCCAGTCCGGACCGTCACTTGAAGGCGACGAGTAGGTCCTTGGCGTCGATCTGGTCGCCGGCCCTGACCAGCACCTCGGCGATCTCGCCGTCGCGCTCGGCGTGGAGTGCCGTCTCCATCTTCATCGCCTCGATCGACAACAGCACATCGCCGGCCTTGACCGCCTGTCCGGGCGCCACGGCAAGTGCCGAGACCACGCCAGGCATCGGCGCGCCGACATGCGCTTCATTGCCGGGCTCGGCCTTGCGCCGCGCCTTGGCCGCCGACGCGCCATGCGCCCTGTCCGGCACCCTGACGCGACGCGGCTGGCCGTTGAGCTCGAAGAAGACGGTGACCATGCCCTTCTCGTCGACATCGCCGAGCGCCAGGCAGCGCACCACAAGCGTCTTGCCTTTCTCGATGTCGAGGAAAATCTCGTCCTCCGACTTCATGCCGTAGAAATAGGTCGGCGTCGGCAGCACGCTCACCGGTCCGTAGGTTTCCTGCGCGGCGGCGAAGTCGGTGAACACCTTCGGATACATCAGCCACGAGGCGAACTCATACTCCGAAAGCTTGCGCTCCAGCTTTGCCTCGATGTCCTTGCGGCTGGCCTTCAGATCGGCCGCTTTCAAAAGCGAACCTGGCCGCGCGGTGATCGGCTTGTCGCCCTTCAGCGCCTTCTTTTGCAGCGCCGCGGGCCAGCCGCCAGGTGACTGGCCGAGATCGCCGCGCAGCATCGACACGACCGAGTCCGGGAAAGCTATGTCCTTGGCCGGGTTCTCTACATCGGCGACAGTGAGGTCCTGGCTCACCATCATCAGCGCCATGTCGCCGACCACCTTGGAAGACGGCGTCACCTTGACGATGTCGCCGAACATCAGATTGACGTCGTGATAGGCCTGCGCCACCTCATGCCAGCGCGTTTCGAGACCGAGCGAGCGCGCCTGCTCCTTGAGGTTGGTGAACTGGCCGCCCGGCATCTCGTGCAGATAGACCTCCGAGGCCGGCCCCTTGAGGTCGCTTTCGAAGGCGGCGTACTGGTTGCGCACCGCTTCCCAGTAGAAGGAGATGCGGCGGATCCATTGCGGGTCGAGGCCCGGGTCGCGCTCGGTGCCTTTCAGCGCTTCGACGATCGAGCCGAGGCAAGGCTGCGAGGTGTTGCCGGAGAAGGAATCCATTGCCGCGTCGATGGCGTCGGCGCCGCTTTCCACCGCCGCCAGCACGGTGGCCGCCGACAGACCGGAGGTGTCGTGCGTATGGAAATGGATCGGCAGATCGGTCGCTTCGCGCAACGCCTTGAACAGCACCCGCGCCGCGGCCGGCTTCAACAGGCCGGCCATATCCTTGACGGCGATGATATGCGCGCCGGCGGCTTCCAGCTCCTTGGCCAGCCCGACATAGTATTTGAGGTCGTATTTGGCGCGCGCCGGATCGAGGATGTCGCCGGTGTAGCACATCGCCGCTTCGACCAGCTTGCCCTCGGCGCCGACCGCGTCCATGGCGACGCGCATGTTCTCGACCCAGTTCAGGCAGTCGAAGACGCGGAACAGGTCGACACCGCCGCTGGCTGCCTGCTTGACGAAATACTGCACGACGTTGTCAGGATAGTTGGTGTAGCCGACGCCATTGGCGCCGCGCAGAAGCATCTGCAGCAGGAGATTGGGCGCGGCCTCGCGCACTTGCGAGAGCCGCTCCCAGGGATCCTCGGTGAGGAAGCGCATGGCGACGTCGAAGGTCGCGCCGCCCCAGCACTCGAGCGACAAGAGCTGCGGCAACGCCCGCGCATAGGTGCCGGCGATGCCCGCGATGTCATGCGTGCGCATGCGCGTGGCAAGCAACGACTGGTGGCCGTCGCGCATCGTCGTGTCGGTGACCAGCACCTGGCGCTGCTCGCGCATCCAGGCGGCGAACTTTTCAGGGCCGAGCGTGTCGAGCCGCTGCTTGCTGCCGTCGGGAACATGGCCGTTGAGGTAAGGCACCACGGGTGCCGCCGCATTGGCCTTCGGCATCGGCCGGCCCCGCGTTTCCGGATGGCCGTTGACGCTGACATCGGCCAGGTAGTTGAGCAGCTTGGTGGCGCGGTCCTGCCGCTTCACCTGCTCGAACAGTTCCGGCGTCGTGTCGATGAACCGGGTCGTGTAGGAATTGTCGGCAAAGCGCGGGTGATTGATGATTGCTTCGAGGAAGGTGAGGTTGGTCGCCACGCCTCTGATGCGGAACTCGCGCAGCGCCCGGTTCATGCGCGCGATCGTCTCACTGGGCGTCGGCGCCCAGGCCGTCACCTTCTCCAAGAGAGGATCGTAGAAGCGGGTGATGACGGCGCCGGAATAGGCGGTGCCGCCATCGAGGCGGATGCCGAAGCCCGCCGCTTCCCGATAGGCGGTGATGCGGCCATAGTCCGGGATGAAATTGTGCTCCGGATCCTCGGTGGTGATACGGCACTGCAGCGCGTGGCCGTTGAGCCGGATGTCCGCCTGCGCCGGCACGCCCGACGCCTTCGTGCCGATGGCGAAGCCGTCGAGGATGTGGATCTGCGCCTTGACGATGTCGATGCCGGTCACCTGCTCGGTGACGGTATGCTCGACCTGGATGCGCGGGTTGACTTCGATGAAGTAGAACTTGCCGGTGTCGGCGTCCTGCAGGAACTCGACCGTTCCGGCGCCGATATAGCTGGTCTCGCGCGCGATCTTCAGCGCATAGCCGCAAAGCTCCTGGCGCAGCGCTTCGCTCAAGTAAGGCGCTGGCGCGCGCTCGACGACCTTCTGGTTGCGGCGCTGGATCGAGCAGTCGCGCTCGAACAGATGCACGGCATTGCCGTGGGTGTCGCCAAGCACCTGCACCTCGACATGACGGGCGCGCTCGATCAGCTTCTCGAGATAGACCTCGTCCTTGCCGAAGGCGGCCTTGGCCTCACGCTTGCCTTCCATCACCTCGCGCGCGAGGTCGGCTTCGGCGCGGATGGCGCGCATGCCGCGGCCGCCGCCGCCCCATGACGCTTTGAGCATCACCGGATAGCCGATCTCGGCGGCAAGCTTCTTCACCGCCTCCATGTCGTCGGGCAGCGGATCGGTGGCCGGCACCACCGGCACGCCGACCTCGATCGCCAGATTGCGCGCGGCGACCTTGTTGCCGAGCCTGCGCATGGTCTCTGGCTTCGGGCCGATGAAGGTGATGCCGGCTTCGCCGCAGGCTTCGGCGAATTCCGGGCTCTCCGACAACAGGCCGTAGCCGGGATGGATGGCATCGGCGCCGGACAGCCTGGCGACGCGGATCACCTCTTCGATCGACAGATAGCTCTCGATCGGCCCCATATCCTTGGCAAGATGCGGCCCGCGCCCGACCTGGTAGCTCTCGTCGGCCTTGAACCGATGCAGCGAATATTTGTCCTCCTCCGCCCAGATCGCCACGGTTTTGAGGCCGAGTTCGTTGGCCGCGCGGAAGACGCGGATGGCGATTTCGGACCGGTTGGCGACGAGGATCTTCGTGATGGCCAAGGACAGGGCTCCAGCAGCGTAAGGGAAGATAAACCGGCGCAATGATTAACGTGAAAATGCTGCAGTGCAAACAGAATCGCGCGACATCTAAAACGATTTAAGTCCCCTATTTGCGCCACAGCTATCGTTGCCGTCCCCTCACTGCCGAGGAGACGACCGCAAGCGGTGTTTCCAAGGCGGGCAAGGCAGCTCAAAGGCCGGTGCATCGTTCTCGAGCAATTCCAGGAAAAGTGTGTAGCGGTTTTCCGTCCGGAATTGCGTGAAAACAAAGACTTAGAGCGGATCGGCGATTGCGTGAAACGCTGAACCGCTCCAACGAAAATGCCCGGCGCAAGCGCCGGGCATTCCGAAAAGTCGGCTTCTGTTTGCCGGCTTATTTCTCGAAGTAGCTGTACTTGCCGTCGTCACCCTTCTTCCATTCATAGATGACGTAGTCCGGACGGGTGATGTCGCCCTTGGAGTCATAGCCGATGTCGCCAATGGCTGTCTTCCAGGTGTTGGCCTTGATCGTCTCGCCAACCTTCTGTGCGTCGTCAGCCGAGCCGGTTTTGGCGATCGCCTGGGCAATGATCTGCACGGCGGCATAGGAGTAGAGCGTGTAGGCTTCCGGCTCGAAGCCGGCAGCACGGAACTTCTCGACCACTTCCTTGGCGGCCGGATTCTTGCGCGGATCCGGAGCGAAGGTGTTGAGCGTGCCGGCAACGGCGTCGCCGGCGATCGAGGCCAGTTCGTTGGAGACGATGCCGTCGCCCGAGAACAGCGGCGCCTTCAGGCCCTGGTCGGCCGACTGACGGATGATCAGGCCGGCTTCGGTATGCAGGCCACCCCAGTAGATGAGCGTGACGCCGCTTTCCTTCATCTTGGCGATGAGGGCCGAGAAGTCCTTGTCGCCGACGTTGACGCCTTCATACATCACTTCCTTGATGCCGTTGGCGTTCAGGTTCTTCTTGGTCTCGTCGGCAAGGCCCTGGCCGTAAGGCGTCTTGTCGTGGACGATCGCGATCTTGGCGTCCTTGAAGTTCTTGGCGATGTAGTCGCCGGCCACCTTGCCCTGCTGGTCATCACGGCCGCAGGTACGGAAGGTGTTCCACATGCCGCGCTCGGTAAACTTCGGATTGGTCGCGGCCGGCGTGATCTCGAGGATGCCGTTCTCCTGATAGACTTCCGAAGCCGGGATCGAGACGCCCGAGTTGAAGTGGCCGTCGACGTATTTGACGCCGTCGGCGACGAACTTGTTGGCCACCGAAATGCCCTGCTTGGGATCGGAGACGTCGTCACCGATCTCGAGCTTGAGCATCTGACCATTGACGCCGCCGGCTGCGTTGATGTCGGCGATCGCCTGCTCGGCGCCCTTCTGCAACTGTGCGCCGAACGCAGCGTTCGGGCCGGTGATCGGACCGGCAACGCCGATCAGGATATCCGCGGCCCACGCGCTGCCGCTGAACGCGACGAACGCGGTCAGCGCCACGGCGGACAAGAGTGATTTTTTCATTGAAACGCTCCCATTTACGGAGTGGGCGTGGATGACACTTTCATGCGATGCCCACCCTTATCGCAGAAAGCATAGAATGCCGATTTTCAGGCACTTGTCACGCCGATTCATCCCCGAAACGGCGTTAATGGTGAACGTCAACCTTTCGGTTTCCAGCTCAATAAGGAAGCTCTTTCATAGAGCCAATTATACTGTGTCACCATCTGGCTGGTGCGCGTGTATTGATAGCCGACGAAGCCCAGTATCATCAGCACAATGGTGTCGATGATGTAGTAGTGCAGCGAAAACATCGTGCCGTCGAACAAGGCGTGATGGATAAACCTGATGCCGATGCCGAGACCGAGCATGTAGAAGAACAACTGCACGTAGCTGCGCCAGGTTTGTGCCGCCGCCTTGCCCGTCATCCAGGCCGCCCAGCCGCCGAGCAGGCAGGTGACGAACAGGAACTGGAAGATATTGGCCTCTTCGTAGAGAATGCCTTGCATGATGGTGACCCTTATTAGTGATGCCCGCCTTCGAGATAGGCGGCGCGCACTTCCGGATTGGCTAGCAGTTCCTTGCCAGTGCCGCTCATCGTCACGTTGCCGTTGACCATGACATAGGCGCGATCGGCGAGTTTCAGCGCGCCGAAGGCGTTCTGCTCGACCAGGAACACGGTCAGCCCCTGCGATTTGTTGAGTTCGCGGATGGCGTCGAAGATCTGCTTGACGATCAGCGGCGCCAGGCCCAGCGACGGCTCGTCGAGCAGAAGCAGCTTCGGCCTCGCCATCAGCGCGCGACCGATCGACAGCATCTGCTGCTCGCCGCCCGACAACGTGCCGCCGCGCTGGCCGATGCGCTCCTTCAGCCGCGGGAACAGCGTGAACACCTTCTCGACATCCTCGTCATAGTGCTTGAGGTTGTCGAGGCTGGCGCCCATCTGCAGGTTTTCCATCACCGTCATGCGCGGGAAGATGCGGCGTCCTTCCGGCGACTGGGCAATGCGCATGCGCGCGATTTCATGTGTCGGCAGTTGAGTGATGTCGGTGCCGGCGAAGGTGATGGTGCCGTTGCGGGCGCGCGGAGCCCCGAAGATCGTCATCATCAGCGTCGATTTGCCGGCGCCGTTGGCGCCGATCAGCGCCACGATCTCACCCTGGTTGACGGAAACGTCGACGCCGTTCAGCGCCCGGATGTTGCCGTAAAATGTCTGGACGCCCCTGATATCGAGTAGCGTTGTGCCGGCCATTATTTGCGCCCTCCACGCGTCGCGGGCTTGGCCGCCACTTCCTTCGCAAGCGCCTTGGCCTGGCCGATCCAGTCTTCGCGCGCGATGCGCCCGTCAAAAGCAAGATAGGCTTCCGCCGCTTCGATATCGGCCTTCTTCCAGGCGGCGATCTGGTCGAAATGGAAGATGCCGTGCTCGTTGAGCTTCTTTTCGTTGACCGGGCCGATGCCTTTGATGCGGATCAGGCTGTCGGCCTTGCCGCCGCGCGGTGCGTCGAGACGGTTGGAGATGCCGCCGGCTTTTGCCGGCGCTTTGACGGCCGGCTTCTTCGCCGCTTTCGCGGCTGGCCTTGCCGGAGCGGTTGGCGGCACGACCGGCACGCTGGCTATCGACGCTGCACGCGCGTCGATCTGAGCCGCTTTGGACGCGCCCCTCGAGATGGTGACGCGCTCACCCTCATTTGCATGTTCGGTCGTATCGGAAACCGGTCCAGCCATCATCGAGGCGGAATTGCCCGGGCCGTGCGCGGCGTCGGGGCCGGTATCGAGCTGCTCGATGACATCCTCGTCGCCGACCTCGGTAAGCACCGTCTCGACTTCCTCGTCGTCGACGCCGAGATAGGCGGCGATGACGCGCGGGTCGGTGCGCACCGACTGCGGATTGCCGTCGGAAATCTTGCGGCCATATTCGAGCACGACGACGTGGTCGGAAATCTGCATGACCACCGACATGTCATGCTCGATCAGCAGGATCGACGTGCCGGTGGCCTTGATGCCCATCAGCAACTCGTTGAGCGCGGCCGATTCCTTCGGATTGAGGCCGGCGGCCGGCTCGTCGAGGCACAGAAGCTCGGGCCCTGTGCACATGGCGCGCGCGATCTCCAGCCGGCGTTGCGCGCCATAGGGCAGATCGCCGGCCGGATCGTCGGCGCGGTCGACCAGGTCAGCCTTTTCCAGCCAGTGCCTGGCAAGGTCGATCGATTCGGCCGAGGCTTTTCGATAGCTCGGGAAGCCGAACAGGCCGAGCAAGGTATAGCCCGAAGCCTTCATCAGCTTGTTGTGCTGGGCGACCAGAAGGTTCTCGAGCAGCGTCATGCCGGAGAACAGACGGATGTTCTGGAAGGTTCGCGCCACCTTGGCGCGCGCCGGAATCTCGTGGTTTGGCAGCCGTTCGAGCAGATAGGTCGAGCCGTCTTGCCGGTTGAGGGTGATCATGCCTTCAGACGGCTTGTAGAAGCCGGTGATGCAGTTGAACACCGTCGTCTTGCCGGCGCCGTTGGGCCCGATCAGCGCGGTGATTTCGCCGCGCTTGGCCTGGAAGGACAGGTCGCCGATAGCGACCAGGCCGCCGAACTTCATCGACAGGTGCTCGACCTGCAGGATGGTGTCCTTGGAGAGAGCGGTCGCGTTCATCAGCCGTGGCCCTCCTTGGTGAAGGACGCCGAGACCGCTCTTCGCTCTCTGAGGAAGGCCGTCGGTTCTCGACTGCCGACAAAGCCGCGCGGCTTCCACAGCATGACGATGACCATGGCCATGCCGAACAGAAGCATGCGGTAGAGCTCAGGGGTGAAGTCGGGTCCGAACACCGCCTTGAGGAAGTCCAGCTCGCGCAGGATTTCGGTGCCACCGATCATGACGAGTGCCGCCACCGCGATGCCGCCAAGCGAGCCCATGCCGCCGAGCACGACGATGGCCAGGATAATCGCCGATTCCAGGAAGACGAACGATTCGGGGCTGACGAAGCCCTGACGGGCGGCGAAGAAGGAGCCGGCAAAGCCACCGAACATCGCGCCCGTTGCGAACGCCGTCAGTTTGGTGGTGGTGGTGTTGATGCCGAGCGACCGGCAGGCGATCTCATCCTCGCGCAACGCTTCCCAGGCGCGGCCGACAGGCAGGCGCCGCAGCCGGATGGTAACGAAAGCGGTGAGCAGGCACAGCAGCAGGATGAGATAATAGAGGAAGATCTTGTAGTAGGCGCCCGACTGCGCGATGCCGAGCACCTTGGCGATGTAGTTCGGATCCGAGGCATTGAACGACATCAGGCCGAAGAATGACACTTTCGGGATGCCGGAGATGCCGGCCGAGCCGTTGGTCACCTCGCGCCAATTGATCAGCACGAGGCGGATGATTTCGCCGAAGGCAAGGGTGACGATCGCCAGATAGTCGCCGCGCAGTCTGAGCACCGGGAAGCCGAGCAGAACGCCCCACAGAGCGGCCATGGCGCCGGCTGCCGGCAAAAGGATCCAGAACGACAGGCCGAAATGCGTGCCGAGCAAAGCATAGGCATAGGCGCCGACGGCGTAGAAGGCGACGTAGCCGAGATCGAGCAGGCCAGCGAGCCCGATAACGATGTTAAGCCCCCAGGCCAGCATCACATAGATCAGGATCTGGATGCCGAAATTGTCGACCCATTTCAGCGATCCCTGGAAGCCGAACAAAAAGACCATCGCAGCCGGGTAGAGAAACAGGACGGCAAGGCCGATCTTGTTGAAGTTTCGGCGCAACAGGCCAGGTTCCGCCGCGACGGCGGCCGGAGCGCTCGCCTTTTCGGCCTTCGAGCGTTCCATCGCCGGAATGACGAAGGCGACATAGAGGAAGCGGCCGACGGTTACGGCGCCGACCACGATAGCAAGCAACCCCCAGCGTTTCACCAGGATGAGTTCGTTGCTGATGTTCTGATCGGTCCTGAGCCCGATGAACAGCACGAACAGGCCTAGCGAGATGAGGCCGGCATAGAGCGCTTCACGCAAAGCGCGCTGGATGGGAGTAGCGACGATGTCGCGCTCCGAAGACGCGGAAACGGCCATGGGCTCAGACCTTTTCGACTTCAGGCCGGCCCAGGATGCCGGAGGGCAGGAAGATGAGCACGATCGCCAGGATCGAGAAGGCGGCGACGTCCTTGTAGTCGATCGAGAAATAGGCCGACCACATGCTCTCGATAAAGCCGATGAGCAATCCGCCGAGCACGGCGCCGGGCAGCGAGCCGATGCCGCCGAGCACGGCGGCGGTGAAGGCCTTCACGCCGGGCACGAAGCCGTCGGAGAACACCACGACGCCGTAATACATCAGGAACAGCGTTCCCGCGACGGCGGCAAGGGCGGCGCCCATGATGAAGGTGATGGAGATGGTGCGGTCGACATCGACGCCGAGAAGTGCCGCCATCTTTCGGTCCTGCTCGCAGGCGCGTTGTGCCCGCCCGAGAGCGGTCCTGTTGACCAGGTACCAGAACAGCGCCAGCAATACCGCAGTCACGATCACGATGATGATCTGCTTCAGCGAGACGCTGATGCCGTCGATCGTGTAGACTTGGCTTACCATTGGCGGGATCGGCTTGTTGCGTGGGCCTTGCGTGACCTGCACGAAATTGGACAGCGCGATCGACATGCCGATGGCGGTGATCAGCGGCGCCAGGCGGAACGACCCGCGCAGCGGCCGGTAGGCCACTTTCTCGATCGTCCAGTTGTAGAGGCTGGTGAGAAGCATCGCCACGATCATCATGATCAGAAGCGCCACCACGACCGGCACCGAATAGAACAGCGCGCCAAGGATCAGGAAAACGATGAGGGCGGTGAAGGCGCCGACCATGAAGATATCGCCATGGGCGAAATTGATCATGCCGATGATGCCGTAGACCATCGTATAGCCGATCGCGATCAGGCCATAGATCGATCCCAGCGTCAGCCCATTGATAAGCTGCTGGACGAAGTACTGCATATTTACGCGGCTCCCCTGGAATGTCGCCTTCCCGGACGCATTCCTTTTCGTATTTCCCCTAGTCGTAAAGTTTCGAGCCCGGATTGCAACGTGATTTTTCAATCGCTCTGCGTGTTTTGGAAGCACGCCGTCCGATTGCCCGTTTTTTCGCGCCCGACCCCCTGGACTATCGCGGACCCTAGCATTGGCACAACGCAATGTCTTTGACGATTCAACCTTATGATGAGCCCCATTTCGAAGGAATCACCGTCAAAATAGGTTGATTGGGAGATTTCTTGCGTGAGCGAGCGCGCTTCGTTTTGAGCCGTCACCCCTTCCGTTGGGTCAGGATTCTGCCGCGTGTGACGCCCATGTGACGCGGGGTGGCCCGGCTGAGGGCCGCCCGATTTGAAATGGAAAGCCTGGAATGAGGGTTCAGTAGGCCGAACCGGTTTCGCCGTTGAGGCTGTGCTTTTCAGTCCCCTTGAGCGGCGGATTGAAGACACTCACCAGCACCATGTCACCGGCGCTGTCCGCGCGCAGAAAATGGTCGTCGTGAGCATCGAGAACATAGATCGTGCCGGGCTCGACGCGATGGACAGCGCCGGTCATGTCCTCGACTTCCCCGCTGCCGGAAATGCAGTAGCAAGCCTCGAGATGCTGGCGGTACTGGAGCCGCGACTCGCTGCCGGCTCGCACCACGGTATGGCAGACCGTGAAGCCCATGCCGTCATGCTGCGTCAGCAGCCGATGGCTGGTGCCATTACCCCAATCGACGAAAAAGTCAGTTTTTTCGACATCGGCCAAATGCCTGGTGAACATGATATCTCTTCCTTATGGACTGCGCGGAGAGCCTGAGAGGCTCGAATCGATATGGTTTTTGCCGGTTCGACGCGATATTCTCCGAACCCAACCCAACAGATGTCGTAAGGCGGCGCGAAGTTCAAATGACCGATTTTCGTCCGATAGATTAGAAAATTTGACAGATGGATTATCTGCCGCTCAATGCCATCCGGGCGTTCGAGGCCGCCGCGCGCCACCTCAGCTTTTCGGCCGCCGGCGAGGAATTGCACGTGACCCATCCGGCGATCAGCCATCAGATCAGGCGGCTGGAGGAATGGCTTGGCGTATCCCTGTTCCACCGGGATGCCCGCAAGGTTCGCTTGACCGATTCCGGGCTGGCCCTGCAGGCCTCGGCGAACGCAGCCCTTTCCGACCTGGCGGCCGCCTGCCGCCGCATCCGCAGGAACGCGGCGGCCGCTTCGCTCTCCGTGGGCTGCATCCCCTCGATAGCCAGCCGGTGGCTGGTGCCGCGGCTGCCGGACTTTACGGCCCGTCACCCCGAGATCGCGATCCGTGTCGCCTACGCGAAAGCCGAGGACCGGCTCGAGGACGACGACAACGACATCCTGATCACGCTCGGCGCCGATCCGTCTCCGCGAGCCACCAGCCTGAAACTGTTTTCACGGATAAGCCGGCCTGCCTGCAGTCCGCATTATCTGGCGCGCCGGGGCAGGCTGGAGACGTCGGCGCAAATAGCAGGGGCGGATCTGTTGCATGACGAGACGCGGCAGGGCTGGCAGGAATGGTTCGTGAAGGCTGGGATCGGCAAGACCGATGTCGGCAACGGCCCGGTCTTTGCCGACTTCAATATCCTGGCGACGGCGGTCATCGCCGGCCATGGCGTCGCGCTTTGCCCGATCGAGGTTTTTCGCGAGGAATTACGGCGCGGTGATCTTGTCGTCGTCTCCGACATTTCGACCGACGACGACAAGGGCTATTTCCTGACAATGTCGGCGCAGCCGTCAGCGGCCGAGATCACCTTTGCCGACTGGTTCCGCGATCAGGTATCGACGAGAGTTGAGGCCGGCGGCCCCATCATGTGACGACAAACCCGTGCGCGAACGGATCGCGGTCGTCGATGAAGATCGTGTTCAACCCGGTCATCCGCGCCCAGCCGCCGATCGAAGGAATGATCGCCGGCTTGCCGGCGACGCTGACCTCTTTTTCGACCCTGCCTTTGAACAGCGAGCCGATGATCGATTCATGCACGAAGCTGTCGCCGGCCTTGAGCTTGCCCTTGGCATGGAGCTGCGCCATGCGCGCCGAGGTGCCTGTGCCGCAAGGCGAGCGGTCGATCGCCTTGTCGCCATAGAAGACGGCGTTGCGCGCATCGGCCTCGGCATTTTTCGGCTTGCCGGTCCACAGCATGTGCGACAGCCGGTTGATGCCCGGGTTCTCCGGATGGACGAAGGCGTATTTCTCGTTGAGGCGCTGCCGCACCACCGGGCTCCAGGCGATGAGGTCGCCCGCCGAATAGTCGGCCATGTCCTGGTAGTTCTTCTGCGGCTCGACGATGGCGTAGAAATTGCCGCCATAGGCGACGTCGACGCTGATCTCGCCGAGCACCGGGCAGTCCACCGTGAGGCCTTCGGCATAGAGGAAGGACGGCACATTGGTGATGCGCACCTCCTCGACATATTCGCCGACCTGTTTGTATTCGGCGATGACCAGACCGGCCGGCGTGTCGAGCCTGAGCACGCCCGGCGTCTTCGGCTTGATCAGTCCGTGCTCGATCGCCATCGTCACCGTGCCGATCGTGCCGTGGCCGCACATCGGCAGGCAGCCCGAGGTCTCGATGAACAGGATCGCGATGTCGCAATCCTCGCGCGTCGGCGGATAGAGGATCGAGCCCGACATCACATCATGGCCGCGCGGCTCGAACATCAGCCCGGTGCGGATCCAGTCATATTCGGCCAGGAAATGCGCACGCCGCTCCATCATCGTCGAACCTTGAAGCAGCGGCCCGCCGCCGGCGACCAGCCGCACCGGATTGCCGCAGGTGTGGCCATCGATGCAGAAGAAGGATTTTTTGGCCATGATGCTCTCTTGATTTCAAAAACGCTGGGCGCGGAACGGGGTGAGATCGAGCGGCGGAGTCTGCCCGAGAACGAGATCGCGGATCAAGCGGCCGGTCGCCGCCGACTGGGTAAGGCCAAGATGGCCATGACCGAAAGCGTAGAAAACGTTCGGCGCCCTTGCCCTGCCGATCACCGGCAGCGAATCCGGCAGTGACGGACGAAAACCCATCCATTCGCGGCCACCGGAAGGATCGAGCCCCGGCAGGAAGCGCCCGGCCTTCTCGAGCATCGCCTTGGATCGCGCGAAATTCGGCGGCCGCTCGATGCCGCCGAGTTCGACGGCGCCGCCGACCCGCAAGCCGGTTTCGAGCGGCGTGATGACGAAGCCGTGCCCGGAAAAGATCAGCTGCCGCTTCACGTCGAAGGCCGACACTGGCAGCGTCGTGTTGTAGCCGCGCTCCGTCTCGAGCGGGATACGGTCGCCGAGATTTTTGGCCAGCAGATGCGACCAGGCGCCGGCGGCGATCACGAGCTGCTTTGCCTTGCGCCTCGTGCCGGCGGTGAGCACTATCTCGGCACCGTTCGCGCCTGCTTCGATGCGATCGATGCGGGCGTGCTCGAAGCGGGCGCCAAGCCGTTCGGCATGGGCCCAGATCGCCTTGCCCAGCAATTTCGGATCAGCGACTGTTTTCCAGCCCGGCACGAAACTGCCCTTGATGAAGCGCGGCGCCAGGCCAGGCTGCAGCGCCGCCATCTCCTCGCCTTCAACATGCCGGAAGCCGATGCCGAACCGCTCGCGTTCGCGCCAGCCCGAAAGCGAGTTCTGGAATTCGGCCTCGCTTTCATAGAGTTCGAGCGAGCCGTCCTCGCGCAGCATCGGCCTTGTGCCGGAGCGCTCGAGCAGGCTCATCCATTCGGCTTCGGCAAGCTTCATCATGCCGACCTGCGCGGCCAGGCTCGCCTCATAATGCTTCGACGCACCCGCGCGCCAGAAACGGATCAGCCAGGGCAGCAATTTGGGCAGGTATGCAGGTGGAATGGCCAAAGGCCCGAGCGGATCGGCAAGCCATTTCGGCAATTGCCTGAGCATGCCCTTATGCGCCAGCGGCAGCACGTCGGAGAAGGCGAAGGCGGCGGCATTGCCGGAACTCGTCTCCTCGCAAATGCCGGTGCGGTCGAACAGGGTGACATTGCGCCCGGCTTCGGTGAGGAAGGTAGCTATGCAAATGCCGATGATGCCGCCACCGATAATGGCGACATCTTCCCCTTCTCCCTGGTCACGGGAAGAAGGGGCCCGAAGGGCGGATGAGGGGCGGCGCCCCGCCTCGGAATTGTCCTGCACGTCCGTGCTGTCCCTTATTCGGCTGCCACCAGTCTGTCCGCCGACCGAGGCGACGTCTGGAGCGACGGCAGTTGCGGCCGCACCGCCAGCGCATCGCGGATGATCTTCTCGACGGCAGCGCGGCGCTCGCCCGACAAGGGCTGGCGCGGCATGCGCACGCGGTCATTGGTATCGATTGCCAGCACTTCGGCAAGCTTGATGTTTTGGACCAGATAGGTCGAGACATCGAGATCGAGCAGCGGCCGGAACCAGCGATAGATCGCAAGTGCTTCCTCTCGACGGCCTTGCTTCATCAGCTGATAGATCGCCACCGTCTCGCGCGGGAAAGCGGTGACCAGCCCCGCCACCCAGCCGATGGCGCCGACCGACAGTGCCTCGAAGGCGAGGTTGTCGACGCCGGTGAAGAGATCGTAGCGGCTGCCGAAACGATTGATGATCTCGGTCGAGCGGCGGATGTCGTCGGACGATTCCTTGATGGCAACGAAGCGCTTGTCCGACGCCAGCTCCTCCATCATGTCGACGCTGACATCGACACGGTAGGCGAGCCGGTTCGAGTAGATCATGACCGGCAGGTCGCCGGCTTCCGCCACCGCCCGCAACGCCGCGACCGTCTCTTCCGGATTGGTGTGGTAGATCGGGCTCGGCACCACCATCAACCCATCGGCGCCTTCCTTGGCGGCGCGCCGCGCGATGCTTATCGCTTCGCGCGTTCCGGGCTCATTGACCGTCAGCAGCACCGGCTTCTTGCCGGCGACTTTCTGCGCAGCCTTCAGCACGTCGATCTTTTCGTCAGGCGACAGCATCGGCCCTTCGCCGAGCGAGCCGCAGACGATGATGCCGTCGCAACCGGCCTCCATCTGCAGCCCATAGCAGCGCTCCATTTCGGCATGATCGAGACGGTCGTCGGCGGTGAATTTGGTCGTGACGGCAGGAAGAACTCCGGTCCACATGGCTATCTCTCCAATTGATATATCAGTCATATATCTATTAAAAGCTGGCTCGTCAACGCTGAATCCATTATGATATATGAAAAATATATCAGGAGCCTGTCATTGATCTCCCTACTGATATCCGCCGAGACGAGCGCGACCTTTGAACCCGCGGCAAGCAAGGCCTATCGCGCGCTCGAGCATTTGATCGTCACGTTGGAGCTGGCGCCATCGAGCTTCGTCACCGAAGGCGCATTGATCGACAAGCTCGGGCTTGGCCGCACGCCGGTGCGCGAGGCGATCCAGCGGCTCGCCTGGGAAGGCTTGCTCGATGTGCGGCCCCGTGCCGGCATTGCGGTGGCGCCGCTTCACGCCGGCGACTGGCTGCGCGTGCTCGACGCCAGGCGCGGCATCGAGGTGGTGCTGGCGCGCTCGGCCGCCCGCTTCGTAACCCGCGAGGCCGCCGACATGTTTCACGAAGCGGCGCTGGCGATGCAAAAGGCGGTGATTGCCGGCAACGTGCTTGCCTTCATCCAGGCCGACAAGGCGCTCGATGAGGCGCTCGCCATCGCCGCCGACAACCCCTTCGCGGCGCGCGTGGCAGCACCCTTGCAGAGTCACAGCCGTCGCTTCTGGTTCCGCTATAAAGCCGATACGGGCCTGGCCGAGTCAGCCGAACATCACGTCGCGCTCATCCGCTCGATCCTCGACGGCGACGAGGAAGCCGCCGCCAAGGACGCCAAAAAACTGATGGCGCTGCTGCGCGGCCATGCCGAGATCGCGGCGACGCGCTGAACAGGCGATCAGATCCCTTGCGCGGTGGCGATGGCGGTAGTCTCCCATCCGTCACCGGTCGCGAAAATGCAGCTTCGGCCCTGCACGTCGGTCACCAGCATGGACCAGGTCCCACTTGCCGAAACATAGATCTCGACAATCGCGGCCTGGCCAACCACACCGTAGCCGATCTGTTTTTGTTGAAAGGCCTGCGCCAACCCAGCGACGAGGTCACTGTGGCCGCCGCAGATAAGTTTCGCCTGGGCCGATAGCGTCGACAGCGCCAGCGCGACGCCGATCGCGGCTATCCTGATCCATCGAAACGAAAATTTGTGTACCATTGGGCACCTCCTTCGCCTTGACGTTCCGGCAAAGAGGAGGCGCATAGGGCAGCCTCAGTATACCGGAACGCTCCAGGCCGGGTTCGACGTCTTCATCACGTCACTCCTTCTGGTTTCCGGTCTGTCGTCAGGGAATCTATCGCATCCCCTGGATTCGATATGGTGAGGCCCAGATCTGAAAACAAGCGCCGTTTCGGGCCCTTGCAGCGCGTTGTCGGATGTCGATCGGCGTTAGGTTTGCGCGGGTTCGCGAAGTGCCGCCCATTTCAGCAGAGCATCAAGAGCCGGACACAGCGCTTGGCCCCAATCGGTCAGGCAATACTCGACTTTCGGCGGCACCTGGTGGTGCACGATACGGCGGACAATGCCGTCGGCCTCCATCTGCCGCAGTTGCTGGATCAGCATCTTCTGCGAGATCGCCGGGATCGCCCGTTCGAGATCGGAAAAGCGCAGCACCTTGCCGCCGAACAGGTGAAAAAGGATCACCAGCTTCCAGCGGCCTTCAAGGATGCGCAGCACGTTCTCGACGCCGCTCGCCGCCGACAACGGCGTCAGAGGCTCGGACTTACTTTCAGGTAAGTACCTTACTTTTTCGTCGGTTCTTGTCATTTCACCAGCATATCGCATTTTAAAAGCCGGACAAGCGCCGCCGGCCTCGACGGCGACGGCAACCCACACCGGAGACAGGCCATGTCAGTAAAACTTCCTCAGCCGCTGGCGAGCTATTTTGCCGCCAAGAACCGCCATGACATAGACGGTATGCTCGCCCCCTTTTCTTCGGACGCCGAGGTCCGGGACGAAGGCGAAACGCATCAGGGTTCGGCCGCCATCCGCGACTGGATGGAGGCAACCACACGCAAATACCGGGTGACCGTCGAGGTCGCCGGCGCGACGGTCAATGGCGAAGCGTGGCGGGTTGCCGGCATCGTGTCGGGCAATTTCCCCGGCAGCCCGGCGACGCTCCACTACCACTTCACACTGACCGACGACCGGATCGCACGGCTGGAGATCGGCTCGTAACCAACGCCCAGAAGTCGGCTATCGCAGCAACTCAAGCACCCGGTATCGCGGCCGTGATGGTCGGGCTGTCCCAGCCCTCACCGACCGACATAACGCAGCTCTGGCCCTTGATGTCCGACGCAAGCACGGTCCAGCTTCCCTGGTCGGAAACGAAGATTTCGAGCACGACATTCGGATTGATCAGCCCGCGCCCGGCCACGCTTTCATGGTATTTGTCGCCTAGCGCCTTGATGATATCGGCGCGTGGCGCGCATTGCTGATCCGCCTGGGCCGCGCCGGCGGACATCACAACCGCCGCAGCGATCATTGTCGCCCAAGGATATCGTGTCATCCGACACCTCCTCGCGCCAGACGTTAACCCCGGCTGCAACCGGCGCGCTGTTTGATGGACCTGCCCGCTGGCAGGAATGCAACATAAGGCGGATGGAGGCCTGTTGGTTCCATCACTCTCGTTTTCGTGCGAACGCCTACCCAAAAAGGAAAAGGCCCGGCTGAAGCCAGGCCTTTCTCATTCGATGCGGCTGATCTCAGCTCATCGTCGGGATGACGAATTCCGCGCCATCGTTGATGCCCGCCGCGCGCAGCCTAAGGCCAGGACGCGCAAAACGAAGAATTCAGTTCATCGTCGGGATGACGAACTCCGCACCGTCCTTGATGCCTGACGGCCAGCGCGAGGTGACCGTCTTGGTCTTGGTGTAGAAGCGGAACGCGTCCGGGCCGTGCTGATTGAGGTCGCCGAAGGAGGACGCCTTCCAGCCGCCGAAGGTGTAATAGGCGATCGGAACCGGGATCGGCACGTTGATGCCGACCATGCCGACCTGGACACGGGAAGCGAAATCGCGCGCGGCGTCGCCGTCGCGGGTGAAGATGGCAACGCCATTGCCCATCTCGTGGTCGTTGGCGAGCTTGATCGCATCCTCGTAGCGCGGCGCGCGCACCACCGAGAGCACCGGTCCAAAGATCTCTTCCTTGTAGATGCGCATATCGGCCGTGACGTTGTCGAACAGACAGCCGCCCATGTAATAGCCGTCCTCATAGCCCTGCATCTTGAAGCCGCGGCCGTCGACGACGAGCTTGGCGCCTTCCTTGACGCCGGTGTCGACATAGCCCTTGACGCGCTCCAGGGCCTGCGCCGTCACCAGCGGACCGAAATCGGCCGAAGCGTCGGTCGACGGGCCGACCTTGAGGCTTTCGACACGGGGGATCAGCTTTTCCATCAACCGGTTGGCGGTGTCGTTGCCGACCGGAACGGCGACCGAGATCGCCATGCAGCGCTCGCCGGCCGAACCATAGCCGGCGCCGATCAGCGCATCGACCGTCTGGTCCATGTCGGCGTCTGGCATGATGATCATGTGGTTCTTGGCGCCGCCGAAGCACTGCACGCGCTTGCCGGCGGCGGTGCCGCGCGAATAGATGTAATGCGCGATCGGCGTCGAGCCGACAAAGCCGACGGCCTTGATGTCGGGATCGTCGAGGATGGCGTCGACCACTTCCTTGTCGCCGTTGACGACATTGAGGATACCGGCAGGCAGGCCGGCCTCGAGGAACAGCTCGGCGATACGGATCGGCACGCCCGGATCGCGCTCCGAAGGCTTCAGGATGAAGGCGTTGCCGCAGGCGATCGCAGGCGCGATCTTCCACAGCGGGATCATCGCCGGAAAGTTGAACGGTGTGATGCCGGCGACGACGCCGAGCGGCTGGCGCATCGAGTAGACGTCGATGCCGGGGCCCGCGCCGTCGGTGAACTCGCCCTTCATCATATGCGGCGCGCCAATGCAGACCTCGACCACTTCGAGGCCGCGCTGTATGTCGCCCTTGGCGTCGGCGATGGTCTTGCCGTGTTCGCGCGCCAGGATGTCGGCCAGTTCGTCATAGTCGCGGGCGACCAGTTCGAGAAACTTCATCAGCACGCGCACGCGGCGCTGCGGGTTGGTGGCGGCCCATTTCGGCTGCGCCGCCTTGGCGTTTTCGACCGCCGCGCGCAATTCCGCCTGCGAGGCCAGCGCCACGGTGCCGCGCACCGTGCCGTCCATCGGCTGCATCACATCCTGCTTGCGGCCGCTGGTGCCGGCGACACGCTTGCCGCCGATGAAATGACCGTATTCGATCATGGTTTCTCTCCCTGTTTTGATGATGTCGCATTGTCCGCCTTTGCCGCGCCGAAGGCAACGCGAGCGAGAACGCAACCGTTGTGCGGAAAATAGACAACGAGAACCACCTGTGCATTAATTATCGCAAATGGCGATTTGTTGAAAGGCCGTTCCCATGAACTGGGATGACGTCCGCATCTTCCTTGCCGTGGCGCGTGCCGGACAGATCCTCGGCGCGGCAAAACGCCTGGAGCTGAACCACGCCACCGTCTCGCGCCGCATCGCCGCCCTCGAGGAAGCCTTGCGCACGAAACTGTTCCGGCGGCTCACCACCGGCAGCGAACTGACGCCGGCCGGTGAGCGCTTCCTCGACATCGCCGAGCGCATGGAGAGCGACATGATCGCCGCGCGCTCGACCCTATCAGGCGAAGGCGACGATATTTCCGGCACGGTGCGCATCGGCGCGCCTGACGGCTTTGGCGTCGCTTTCCTGGCCAAGCGCCTGGGCGAGCTGACCGCGCTGCACCGCGAACTCACCATCCAGCTGGTGCCGGTGCCGCGCTCCTTCTCGCTGTCCCGGCGCGAGGCCGATATCGCGATTACCGTCGAACGGCCGACCGAGGGAAGGCTGGTCGCCGGCAAGCTGGTCGATTACACGCTCGGCCTGTTTGCGTCGCGCGCCTATGTCGAAGCCAACGGCTTGCCGAAAGCGCCGGCCGAACTCGGCCGTCACACGCTGATCGGCTATGTGCCGGACCTGATCGTCAGCCCGTCGCTTGACTATGCCGCCGAGTTCAGCCCGGACTGGCGCACCAGCTTCGCCATCTCCTCGGCGCTCGGCCAGGCCGAAGCGGTGCGCTCGGGCGCCGGCATCGGCATCCTGCACACGTTCGTCGCCCACTCGATGCCGGAGCTGGTCCCAGTCGACATCGTCGCGCCGATACGCCGCGCCTACTGGCTGGTCTATCACGAATCGGTGCGGCCGTTGCGCCGCGTCCAGATCGTCGCCAGCTTCATCACCAGGGCGGTGGAACGGGAGAAGGGCTTGTTCGTCTGATTTCGCGAAAGCGACGCGCCATTCAAGGCGGGTAGAGAACGAAGGAATTCACCACACGCTCAACCTTGTCCGCCAATGGTGCCCATCGCTGCGCCACCTCCCCGGCGCTTCCGGCCATCAACGAGCAGTTGACATAACCGTAGCGCGCGCCCCGCACTGAAAACGCAAACCTGGAATGGCGGTGCAGAATGTTATTCTCGTTGCTAACCGTGAAGTCCAGATCGGCAAGGCGCACAGGATAGCCGTCCGGAAACCTTGCCAGCTTGTCGTTGCTGAAATCGGCTGTGTTGAACGATTTGCCCATCATCCTCTGCCAAGTGCCCATCGGCCATTCCTCGATGAACTTGCGCGGATCGGGCGGCGAACCGTTTGGATTGTAAAGCGAGCCCGACACCATGCAGGAAAGGCCCTCATTTTCTGTGGATTCAATAGCCAGCAACATCGCTTCGCCAGAAGGCGGCTCACTGCTCCATTCTTCGGGAAAGGTCAACGAAACCCAGTTATTTCGGTCATGGACGGTATTGTCGGCGGCATTCGCCCCCCGCGACTCCGGACAGAAATCCAACAACCGTAACGATAAGGCAACGCTGCATCACTGGTGCTTATACTCCGGGTGCCTGACCGAGTATTATCAGGCAGATCAATCCAGCATTGCAATACATGACCGAGGCTGTCGGCTCCGCCTTGCGCTTGCCACAAAACCGGCCAGTGTGGCATCAGGCGTGCAGTCGACGGCCCCAAGCAGGTCGCCGGGTGGGGAAATCTTTCAGAAAGCTGGCGCGGATAGACATGCGAGCCGTTCTTGCGATCCTGCCGCTGTTGTTCGTCTCCGACTGCGCCAATCCATGGTCGAAAGTGCCGGAAGCGGAATTGCCGAAGCCCATCCGCTATGCGATGTCGCGGCCCTCGCCTTTCGTGATCGGCAATTATTGCGGACCGGGCACACGCACCGGCGATCTGTCGGCAAAACCGGTCAACAGGCTCGACGCCGCTTGCCAGGTCCACGATGCGTGCTACACCGCCCGCCACGACCATTGCGATTGCGACGACGCGCTTGTCGCTTCGGCCAGAAAGATTCGCGACGACAGGACGGCGCCACTGGGGATGCGCGATGAGGCCGAACTCCTGATTGCCACCTTCGCATTCCCGGTCTGCAAGATCTTCCCGCAAGGCTTCATGCCGCCGCGCGATCCGGCCCAGCTCAAGGCCATGAGCGGCGCAACCGGATGAGCCTGAAATCCGCCGCGACACGGTTTTTGTTCGGGTTGGCGCTGGTGGCGCTGGCCGGCTGCGCCGGCATGCCGGGACATTCGGCCTGCGCCTTTTTCCCAGGTGACGGCGCCTGCAGCCGCCTGCCGATCTCGGCGGACAGCACCGGCGCTGAGATCGCCACGGCACGCTACTTCGCCGGCGACGGTGACAGCGCCTACGAAAAACAGTTCCAGGCGTTGCTCGCCCAGAGCCGCATCGACGCGCTCGACCGCGGCAACGGCACCGGCCGCTTCGGCCGCGACTGGCGCAATGTCTATAACAGCGGCTTCCATGCGACCTACCCGGCGCTGCAGCGGCTGGCAAAACCGCTCGACAAAACCGAAGTGGCACCGTCGACCGGCAAGCCCGGCGAAGACCATTTCAGCGAGCGCTGGCGCATATCGCGGCAGACGCTCTACCTCGACGCCGCCGCGCGACCGCTCGAAGCCAAGACGTTCAGTTTTTCCGGACTGGAGGCGCGTTCGGTCGAGATCGTGCTGCGCCAGGCAGGAGAACAGCCGGTCGAGATTGCCGGAGCCTGCAATGGCGCCCTCGCGATCCGCGCATCGGGTGGGTCCAGCACCATCGCCAAGGGCGCGGCCTTCCATTTCAGCCTGCCCGCTGGTGAAACATCCGTCAGCCTGTTTCCGGACGAGGCGCTGACCCGCTGCGACCTCAGCGTCGCCTCGCGCCTGGCGCCGGCCGGCACCCCGCTGACGCTGCTGCGCGAGGAAGCCGCCGACCCGTGGACCGCGGCACTGGACAGCCGCTACGACCGCTGCCCGGTACCCGATCCAACCGGGTTGGATGAGCTCGGCCGCGTCTTTTACGCCGGCCGCTGGCTGTCGCAGACCTGCGCGTTGCCGCTTGGCAATCCAACGCTGCTGCGCAAATCGCGCGACGGCTTCAACGCCAAGGTCGAGGCGCTGCTCGGCAGGACGCTGCCCGACAGCGCCATCGACAAAGCCGACCCCGGGATGCCACTCGATTTCACTAAGGCGCCGAAGCTCAAGCTGATCTATCTGTCGTCGCTGGAATTCAAGGCCGATTTCTCCGGCCGCATCATGGAGCGGCTGATCCGCCATCACGCCGCCCTCGGCACCAAGGTGCGCATCCTGGTGACCGATGTGCTGGAGCGCGAGAAGGACGACGCCATGCTGCACAGGCTGGCGGCCGAATTCCCCAATGTCGAGTTGCAGGAATACCGCTGGCAGGCCGACCATGGCGCGCCGTTCGACGAGCAGATCTCACAGCTGCACAAGGTCCTTCACATCAAGATGCTGGCGACGCTGGCAGTCGACCCGGCGCGCTCGCGCGTCATCATCGGCGGCCGCAACATCCATGACGGCTTCCTCTTCCACAGCCCGGTCGACCTGACGCGCTATCCGGATCTCGAGCAATACGGCAAGACCGACGGCTTCTCCTTGAATTACTATTCCAACTGGAGCGACTTCGACATCGAGATCGCCGATCCGGCGACGATCGAGACCTTGGCCGCGCATCTGTCGACCATCTGGCTGCGCGACGCCGACACCAACCTGTCGCGGCCATTTTCAATTCCCGTGCGGGCAAGCGGCCATCTCCCGCAAGGCGTGGCACGGCATTTCGTTTCCGTGCCCTATGAGGACGGTCATGCGCTTGAGAACTATTTCGTCGAACTGATCGATACCGCCAGACATCACATCCAGATCGTCAATCCCTATCTCAACCTGACGCCGCCCATCGCACAGGCCTTCGACCGGGCGCTGGCGCGCGGCGTGAAGATCGATGTCGTCGGCCGCATCGATCTCAAGGGCGATATCGGCGGCCGGTTCCTTACCGCGCTCAACAAACTGTTCGTCGAGAAATACGGCGACCGCATCGACATCCGCGAGTTCAAGGCGCCGGATGTCGTGCTGCATGCCAAGATCATGATGATCGACGAAAGGCTCGTCGCCATCTCCTCGGTCAACCTTAACAACCGCAGCTTTTTCCACGACAGCGAAAACGGCATGGTCGTGCTCGACCCGGCCTTTTATCGCCGCATGAAGCCGATCTATGACGACTATGTCGCCCATTCGCGGCCAGTCGCCACCAATGTGAGTATCGGTTGGGCTTATCGCCTGCTGTTCAGCGACACCTGGATCCGCGAAGCGTTTTGAAAGCCGGCCTCACCTAAGTATCAACGCACCTTAGATCGGCTTCAGATACCGGTCCGGGCTCAGATCGCGTGCGTTGACCTCCGGCACCCGGTTGGAAACGATATCGGCCAGCACCTTTGCCGAGCCGCAAGCCATCGTCCAGCCAAGCGTGCCATGGCCGGTGTTGAGATAGAGATTGGACAGCTCGCTCTGGCCGATCAGCGGCGGCCCGTCCGGCGTCATCGGCCGCAAGCCGCACCAGAAGGTCGCCGCCTTGAGATCGCCGCCGCCGGGGAAAAGATCGCCGACCGAATGCTCGAGCGTGCGGCGCCGCGATTCATGCAGGCGAAGATCGTAGCCGGAAATTTCGGCCGTGCCGCCGACGCGGATGCGATCGCCGAGCCTGGTGATCGCCACCTTGTATGTCTCGTCCATGACGGTCGAGACGGGCGCTGCCCCGGCATCGGTGATCGGCACGGTGATCGAATAGCCTTTGACCGGATAGACCGGGACCGGCCGCTTCATCTTGCGCATGAACTGCGGTGAATAGCTGCCAAGCGCCATCACATAGGCGTCCGATGTCCGCGCTCCCTGGTCGGTCAGGACGTGGCTGACGCGATTGCGATCCCTGACGACGCGCCGGATTGTCCTGCCGTAATCGAAGGTCACGCCGCGCGCCACGCAAAGCTCGGCGAGCCGGTCGGTGAACATCTTGCAGTCGCCGGTCTCGTCGCCTGGCAGCCTCAGCCCACCGACGAATTTCTCGCGCACCGCCGCCAGCGCCGGCTCGGCCCCGATGCAGCCCTCGCGATCCAGCAGCTCGTAAGGCACGCCGTATTTCTTCAGCACTTCGATATCGCCGCCGGTGCCGTCGAGCTGCTTTTGCTTGCGGAACAGCTGCAGCGTGCCCTGGGTCCGTTCGTCATAGGCGATGCCGGTTGTCGCGCGCAGCGCCTTCAGCGTGTCGCGGCTGTATTCGGCCAGAGGTACCATGCGCGACTTGTTGAGCGCGTAGCGCTCGGCTGTGCAGTTGCGCAGCATCTTGAGGAGCCATGTCCACATATGCGGATCGAAGGCCGGCCGTACCACCAGCGGGCCGTATTTCATCAGCAGCCATTTCACCGCCTTTGTCGGGATGCCGGGACCCGCCCAGGGCGAGGCGTAGCCGGGCGACACTTCGCCGGCATTGGCAAAGCTGGTTTCCAGCGCCGGCCCCTGCTGGCGATCGAGGACGGTGACCTCGTGACCGGCTTCGGCCAGGAAATAGGCCGTGGTGACACCGATCACGCCACCGCCCAGCACCAGGATCTTCATCGCTTGCTCCCTCAAAGGCCGATCGCGCCGTCAGGCACTTCAACCGTTCTCCTTGTCTGCCGGATTTTATGACGCCCGCCAAGGGGCGCGGTCACGCCTCGATATAGCGGCGATGGAAGCGCGGACCGAGACTGGTGAGAATCTCGTAGCCGATCGTGCCGGCATGACCGGCCGCATCGTCGAGGCTCTGCGAGGAGCCAATCAGCTCGACGAGATCGCCCTCGCTCAATGTGCCGGCTGGAAGCGACGAAATGTCGAGGATGATCGAATCCATCGACACGCGGCCGACGAAAGGCAGCCGCACGCCTTCGAACCAGGCCGCCGACGCGGCGCGCCGGTGCCAGCCATCGCCATAACCGAAGGAGATGGTTGCCAGCCTAAGCGGACCCTGCGCAAGCAGCGTGTGGCCATAACCGATGCCGGCGCCTTTTTCGACCGCGCGCGTCTGCGCGACCTTGGCGTGAATTTGGATGACCGGCAGCATCGGATTGGCTTCGTGCGGCGTCGGGTTGACGCCATAGAGCGCCGCCCCCGGCCGGGCGAGGTCGTAATGATAGGCCGGCCCGAGAAAGATACCGGACGAATTGGAGAGTGACGCCGGCACCGACGGCAGCAACTTGCGCAGCCGCTCGAATTCGAGCCGTTGCGCCTCATTGGCTGCCTCATGCGGCTCGTCGGCGCGGGCGAGATGGCTCATCACGAAACGGATGTCGACACCCTCGAAAGTATCGGCCTCACCGACGATCGCCGCGACCTCCGTCGCCGCCATGCCGAGCCGGGCCATGCCGCTGTCGACCTGGATGGCGGCCGGCAGGTTGCGACCGGCTGCCCGCGCCGTCTCGCGCCAAGCTTTCAGTTGCAGGGCACTGTTGATAACAGGAAGAAGCCCGGCCGCCGCCGTTTCCGCCTCAGAGCCCGGCGGCAGCCCGTTCAGCACGAAGATGTCGGGGCCGGGGCCGATCGCCTTGCGCAGCGCCAGGCCTTCGCCGAGCAGAGCGACGAAGAAGATGTCACAGCCCTCCTTCATCAGCGCCGATGCTACCGGCAGGGCGCCGAGGCCGTAGCCATTGGCCTTGAGCACACCGGCGCAGCGGACGCTGTTGAGCCGCGCCTTCAGCCGCCGGTAGTTTTCGCGGATGGCGCCGAGATCGATGGTCAGGATCGCGCCGGCAACGGTCTCGCTGACCGGCAGGCTGCCGGCCGCGCGATGTTCCTGAAAATCGTGCCTGGTGTCGTCGTTCATGGCGACCCCCGTTCAATCAGCCATCAATACGGCGCTGGCGCCCGCACGACAACGGAGGTTTTCAGGCTGCCAGATGTTGGAATGCCGCCACCACCTGCTCATAGACCTTGCGCTTGAATGGCACGACCAGCTCGGGCAGGTCCTGCATCGATCGCCACGCCCACTGGTCGAATTCGGCCGTGTGGCCGCCGGGCGGCGGATTGATCTGGATCTCACTTTCGTCGCCCTCGAACCTATAAGCGAACCATTTCTGCGTCTGGCCGCGATAACGGCCCTTGAACGCGATGCCGACCAGATGCGGCGGCAGATCGTAGTTGATCCAGTGCGGAGCTTCGGCAAGCAGCGAGACGCCGCGCATGCCGGTTTCCTCGTAAAGCTCGCGCCCGGCGGCCTCGATCGGTTCCTCGCCCTTGTCGATGCCGCCTTGCGGCATCTGCCAGAGCTTCGTCGTACCGGCGAACTCGCTGTCCGGTTCGGCGATGCGGTGCCCGACCCAGACGAGGCCGGCTTTGTTGAGGATCATCAGCCCGACACAGGGGCGATAGGGCAGCGTTTCGGGATCGATCTTTTTAGCCATCGGATTTTTACAGCCGTTTTTGAGAATTCGCTCCGGCGAGGCAGGTGGCGAGTGGTTTCGAGAACCGGAGCGTAGCGAATTTAAAGTACGTGAGCACCGGAAGCGCACAAACCGCCGCCAGATGCCCGCCGGAGTAGAATTGTCAAAGCGGCTGTTAGCCTTTTTGCGGATCGATGGCCACCGCCGAGATCGGCACGATTTCGATGCCGCGTTTCTTCGCCTCGGCAATCCAGGACGTCACAGTGTCGACGGTGAGGTCGAAGGCCGAGCCGATGCCGACCGCCGTGCCCTTGGCCCGCGCCGTTGCCTCGAGGCTGTCGAGCTTCTTCAGGATCTCGCCGCGGTCCTGCACGGCGTCGATCGCCGTGTCGCCGGCGACGAACGGCACGCCGTCCTTCAGCGCCAGGTCGGGCGCCACGCTGCGCGAAGACGAGCCATCGTCGATATAAGCGAGCCCGCGCTTGCCGAGCTCGGCCATGAACGGCCCCATCGCCGCGGCATCGGCCGAGAAGCGTGCGCCCATATAGTTCATGACGCCGGTGTAGTTGGTCGTGCGCGACAACGCCCAGTGCAGGCTCTTCAGGTTCTCGTCCGGGCTGGCGGCAACGGTCAGCGTGTTGCGGCCGGGATTGACGTTCGGATAGTCGAACGGCTCGAGCGGCACCTGCATGATGATCTCATGGCCGCATTGCCTGGCCGCCTGCATCCAGCGGCCGATGCTGTTGCCTTGCGGCGCAAATGCCAGCGTGACTTCGGCCGGCAGCTTGGCGATCGCGGCTTGCGTGCCGGTCTGCGAGACGGCTAGCCCGCCTATGACGATCGCCACGCGCGCGCCGCGCGCGCCGGACCAGGGCCGCGCATAGACGTCGAACGGGCGCCGGCCGTCGGCGCCGCGCATCGGCAGCGGGCCCGTGTCGCTGGCCTCGATCAACGCCTTGTCCGGGATGTGCGCGACCTTCAGGTTCTGGCCGAGCGTCGACGGATCGCGGATGACGATCGCCGCTTTCGGCGGCCCGTCTCCCTCCTCGGTCTGGACGTGGATGATCTGCGGTCCGCTGCTCTTCATCGGCGTGCTGGTCGGTGGCGCGGCGGCCACCGGGGCCGCTACGGGCGCAGGCGTTGGTGCGGCGGGAGCGGCAGCGACGACCTTCGGCGTCGAGACCGCCACCTCCTCCGGTTTGCGGAACGGCTTTTCACGAAAGGCGATCGCGCCCGAAATGCCGATCACGCCAAGCACGGCAACCGCCGCGGCAAGCGTGGTGCCACTGATGCCGCGCGAAGTCCGCCGCTTGGGCTGGAGCTTCTGTCCAAGCGGGCGTTCGATATCCTTGCCGGTGTCAGCCAAGCCGCATCCCCAGGCCCATGAGCCAGACCGATGTCACGGGCAAATTGAAACCCACGGCGTCTCTGCCCCCGAATCAAACTGCCGGAACCTCGCGGTCCCGGCAGCATTGCATTGCTTCGGTCAGTCGGCCAGAGGTCCGGCCGAACCGCCAATTACTGGTTGAGCACGGCCTTGTCCGGGTTCGGCGGGAACGCCGGGTCGGTCTTTTCACCGCGCAATAGCTGTTCGGCATAGATGAGCTGCAGATCGTCCTTCGGATCCGGCGGCACATAAGCTGCCGAGCCCGAGCCGGTCGCGCTCTCGTCGGCGCCCTTGATGTGGCCCTTGAGGTCGGACTCGCCACGCGTCAGGTCGCGGCCCTGCAGATCCGGCGGCAATGGCTGGTCGACCTTGATGTCGGGCGTGATGCCCTTGCCCTGGATCGACTTGCCGGACGGTGTGTAATAGAGCGCCGTCGTCAGACGAAGCGCGCCATTCTCGCCGAGCGGGATGATGGTCTGCACCGAGCCCTTGCCGAAGGACTGCGTGCCGACCACCGTGACGCGGCGCAGATCCTGCAGCGCGCCGGCGACGATTTCGGAAGCGCTCGCCGAGCCGCCATTGATGAGCACGACGATCGGCTTGCCGTTGACATCGTCGACCTGTTTCGGCTTGGCGTCGAAGCGGGTGACGTCCTTCGGGTCGCGGCCACGCGTCGAGACGATCTCGCCGCGCTTGAGGAAGGCGTCCGACACGCTCACCGCCTGGTCGAGCAGGCCGCCCGGATTGAGGCGCAGGTCGAGCACATAGCCCTTCAGCTTGTCGTTCGGCACCTGCTTCTTGATGGTCTCGATGGCGTTCTCGAGATCGTCATAGGTCTTTTCGGTGAAGGAGGTGATCTTCATGTAACCGATGTCGTTCTCGACCCGGAACTTGACCGCCTTGACCTTGATGATGTCGCGCACCACCGTGATCTCGAGCGGCTTGTCGGCGCCCTGGCGCAGGATGGTGAGCTTGATCGGCGTGTTGACCGGTCCGCGCATCTTCTCGACGGCGTCGTTCAGGGTCAGGCCACGCACCTCTTCGCCGTCGATCTTGGCGATATAGTCGCCCGACAGCACGCCCGCCTTGGAAGCCGGCGTATCGTCGATCGGGGTGATCACCTTGACCAGATCGTTTTCCATGGTGACCTCGATGCCGAGGCCGCCGAACTCGCCCTTGGTCTGCACGCGCATGTCCTGCGCCTGCTCGGCATTCATATAGGACGAGTGCGGGTCGAGCGAGGCGAGCATGCCGTTGATGGCGTTCTCGACCAGCGACTTGTCGTCAGGCGGCGTCACATATTGGGCGCGCACGCGCTCAAAGATGTCACCGAAGATCGCCAGTTGCTTATAGGTCTCGGACCCCGCAGCGTTCGCCGTCGAGCCGGGCGCTCCGTAGACCAGGCTCATTGCCGATGCGCCCATCAGCGCGCCGGCAAACAGAAGCGACAGTTTCCGCATCATTTCACGTCCTTCCAGAGAATCGGTCCGCCCACCATGGGGCCGGATCGACGGGTTTTCCATCCTTGCGGAACTCGACATAGAGTTCCGGCGTCGCATTTCCATTCCGCGAGGCCGAGGTGCTCGCCACCCGGGCCTCTCCCATCGCGCCGACTGGTTCCCCTGCGAGAACCGACTGTCCGGTCGCGACGCTGATTCTGCTCATTCCCGCCAGAACGACATGATACCCGTCGCCGGCATTCAGGATCAAGAGTTGACCATAGGAGCGAAACGGCCCCGCATAAAGCACGTTTCCGTCCGCCGGCGCGGTGACGATGGCTCCCGATTGTGTCGCAACCATGTCGCCTTGCATGGCCGCGCCATTGCCGTCATCGGCGCCGAAGCGCAACTTGACCTTGCCAATCACAGGCAATGCGAGCTGGCCCTGCAGCGCCGAGAACGGGGCCGATGTCGTCAGGCGATTGGCCTCGGGCACCGGCAGCGCGGCAAGCTCCGTGGTCGAGGCCGTCGTGTCGCCATCGGTCGATTTCTGGTCTCCTGCCTTGAGCTGGTCCGCCGCCTTGCGCGTCTTGTCGGCCTCCAGCGAAGCGATCAGGTCCTTGAGACTGCTCGCCTTGGCCGCCAGTTGCTGCGAGCGCTGCTGTTCGGCGGCGATTGCCGTTTGCGTATCGGCCTGCAGCTTTTTCTTGGCTTCCAAAAGCAGGGTGAGCCGCTTCTTCTCGGCCGTCTGCTCGGTGACAGCAGCGGTGAGCCGGGCGCGTTCGGCTTCGATCGAGGCCGTCACGCGGGTCTGTTCCTTGAGATCGGCCATCAGCCGATCGGTCTGCTGGCGAAGTTCCGGCACCACGGCGCCGAGCAGGATGGCGCTGCGCACGGACGATAATGCGTCCTCCGGCTTGACCAGGATCGCCGGCGGCGGATTGAGTCCCATGCGCTGCAGGGCGCCAAGCACTTCGGCAAGCACGTCGCGCCGCGCTATGAGCGAAGCGCGCAATTTCTCTTCCTCGGCCTTCAGCCCTTCCAGCTTGGCGCCGATATCCTCGATGTCCTGGCCGAGCTTCTGCTCGGTCATCGCCGACTGGATCAGCGCCGCGGTGATCGAGGCGTAGTCCTTGCGAACCGAAGCGATGTCGGCGGCAAGCTTGGCCAGCCGTTCCGACGACAAAGTGATTTCCTTGGAGACCTGCTCATATTCGGCCCGGCTCCGGTCCGGATCGGGCGCCATGTCGAGCGTGTTTTCCGCCGCCCGCGCCGGCCCGAGCGCCATTACGGCGGCGACAAGGGTCAAGCCGCAGCGGCTGCGCCAGGCGCGCGTCATCGGATTCCAGCCTTCGGACATCAGGCCTCTACCCTATCCGCCGCTTCGTTAACGAACCATCAACCATGTTGGAAGCGCCTACTCCAGCTGTGATGTTCAGCCTTTGAGGCGAAAATCCGGGCAGGCGCGCGCAATCCCCAGCTTTTGCAGCGGATAATTTCGCTTTCACGATCGATGATAGGGGTGACCCGACAAAATAGTGGCGATGCGGTAGAGCTGCTCGCCCAGCATCACGCGCACCAGTTGGTGCGGCCAGGTCAAGGCGCCGAACGACAGCACCAGATCGGCTTTTTCGCGGAGCGATTTGTCATGGCCATCCGCGCCGCCGATGGCGATGACCAGCGCTTTGCGGCCGCCGTCGCGCAATTGGCCGACACGGCCGGCCAGATCTTCCGAGGAAAGCGCCTTGCCGCGTTCGTCGAGCAGAATGAGAACGGCGCCGGATTGCAATTGCGTCTGCAGCCGCTGGGCTTCCTCGCGGCGGCGCTCGTCGGCGCTCTGGCCACGGCTTTCGGGGGTCTCGACAATGCCGGCAAATTCCAGCCCGACCGCAGGCCCGCTCTTGGCGAAGCGCTCGAAATAGCGGTCGGCGAGTTCCCTCTCGGGGCCGGTCTTCATCCGGCCCACGGCATGAACGGTAATCTTCATCCCTGCCTCGGCGAGCTCTTTAATCCCTGTCGTAGCCGCAACGGTTACGACACGGGACAGAGCTCAGTGCAAGGTCTCTTCCTCGAGGTCCGGCGCCTGCCACATCTTTTCGAGATTGTAGAATTCGCGGACTTCCGGGCGGAAGACATGGACGATGATGTCGCCCGAATCGATCAGGACCCAGTCGGCGCCTGACAGCCCCTCGACGCGCGCATTGCCGAGACCGGCATCCTTGAGCGCCTTGAGGAGATGATCGGCGACAGCCGAGACATGACGGTGCGATCGGCCCGAGGCGATGACCATATAGTCGCCGAGGCTCGATTTTCCCTGGATGTCGATTGAGACGATGTTTTCGGCCTTGGAGTCTTCCAGACTGGCAAGGACTGTGTCGATGGCAAGGGACACGGCGTCGTTTACGCTGATCCCGGCCGGCGAAGGCATGACGTCAGCCTTCTTCCGCAGTGCTGTTCTCAGTGTGTTTCCTTTCCCAACAAGAACAACCAAATCACCAAGCAAATCAGGTGACACCGCTTAGATAGGCAGAGTTCCATTGCACTTTCAAGACGAGGCCTGTCTGCTCCTGTCAGCGGATTGGTCCAGAATGCCGTTCTAGCGGCCGCAAAAGGCGGGAACTGATCCCGGACGCATGGGTTATCGGCACACCGACCAACGGAAATCCCGCCATGCCTACCGACCCGCAAACCGCCCTTGTCACCATCCAGGCAGGGATTGCGCAGCTCTCCACCCTGATCGTTTCCTATTCCTTCTCGGCCATCGGCGCCGTCATCCTGCTGGTTGTCGGCTATTTCGTCGCCGGCCTCGCCGAACGCTCGATTTTCGCCGGGCTCGGCCACGTCCACGGCTTTGATGCCACCTTGCGGCATTTCTTCTCGAAGATCGTGCGTTACGCCATCCTAATCCTGGTCGTCATCATGGTGCTCGGCCAGTTCGGCGTGCAGACGGCTTCGATCATCGCCGCGATCGGCGCCATCGGTCTGGCCATCGGCCTGGCGCTGCAGGGCACACTGCAGAACATCGCCGCCGGCATCATGTTGTTGGCGCTGCGGCCCTTCCGCATCGGTGAATATGTCGAGGTCGGCTCGATCTCAGGCACGATCGAGGAGATCGGCCTGTTCGCCACCAAGCTGCGCACCGCCGACGGCGTCTATGTGCTGGCGCCCAACTCGACCTTGTGGAACCAGCCGGTGCGCAACTTCACCCGCAACGGCGTTCGCCGCACCGACATCTCCTTGAGCATCGGCTCCTGGAACGACATCGACCGCGCCCAGAAAACGCTGCTTGCCATCGCCAATGCTGAAAAACGCGTCAAACGCGAGCCGGCGCCAATCGCTTTCGTGGCCAATCTGGGCGACACGACGGTTTCGCTCACCTTGCGCTACTGGACGTCGGCGGCCGATTATTTCTCCACGCAGATCGATATGACCAAGCGCGCCAAGCAGGCCTTCGACAGCGAAGGCATCTCGATCCCGTTGCCGCCGCCAGAGGCTCCATCTGCTGAAGCGCGCAAGCAGTAGGCCGTTCAGTCGCTCGGCTGGCCTGGCTGATCATCCGGCGCGAAGGCGAGCTCGACCGGCAGTGGCGTCTGCGCCGACATCGGCGAGAAACTGCCTGTGGCCACGGCAGGAGCAGGCCGCGCGGCCATCACACGCCACAGCACGAACAGGCAGAATGCCGTCGCAATGACGATGCCGACATAAATGAACGTCGCGGTTCCGAAGACGATGGACAGCGCGGTGACGACGCCGGGCACGACAAAGCCCGCAAGCGACCAGGCAAACAGCATCGAGCTCGAAAGCGCCAGCAACTCGTCCTTGCGGGCACGGTCGGCGGCATGCGCGCTGGACAGCGCATAGATCGATTCCGCCGCGCCGTCCCAGATCAGGTAGATCACCACCAAGGCCATCAGCGCGCCGCCGTCGAATAAAATGGCGAGCACGCTGGCAAGTGTTGCGAGGGCTGCGGCGCCCGCCAGCACATAGCGCCGGTCGGTGCGGTCGGAGAGCCAGCCCAGCGGTATCTGCAGGATCAGCGTGCCAACCGGCATGGCCGACAGCAACAGTGCCACATCGGCCTGGCTGTATCCCTTGGCGGTGGCATGAATCGGCGCGAAGCCGGAAACGATCATCGACAGGCCGCCGACGGCCAGCATGCCGGCGACGCCCACCGGCGAGATCCGCCAGGCCTGCCGTAGCGCCACGGACGCCGCCTGCGGCGCCGGCGGCTGCGCCAGCCGGGTCATGCCGACCGGCAGGATCGACAGTGCGGTAAAGGTGATGCCGATCAGTGATGCGGCCGCCGAGTGGATATCGATAACGGCGAGCGTCGCATAGCCAACCCCCAGCCCGGCAATATAGGCAACGTAAAAGACCGCCATCACCCGGCCGCGTATGGCGTTGGGCAAGGCATCGTTCAGCCAGCTCTGCGCGACGATGAACAGGCCGCAGATGGCAAAGCCGTAGAGCGCCCGCGCCGCGATCCAAAGCAGCGGAATCGGCCCGGCCCCGATCGCGGCGTTGGACAGCGCGATCAGCGCCGACAGCACCATGAAGGCGCGGGCATGACCGACCCTTTTGACCAGAGGTCCGGTCAGGATGCAGCCAGCGAGCCCACCGGCGGAAAGCCCGGTGACGATCAGTCCGGCCCAGGTCGGGTCGAAGCCGTCGGCGCCGAGGCGCACCGGGATATAGGCGAACATCAAGCCATTGCCGATCGCGATCAGCGCCATCGACACGATGACGCTGGCAATGGCGATCAGCGGCGCCGGCTGTTCGGCGCGGCCGCGATCGGTGGTGGTCTCGGTCTGCTTCAGCATGCTGGCGGGAGCTTGGCTCAGCATTGGGGAAAAGGCCGCCGTAAAAGCGACATCGGCAGGACTTCCCTTCTCTCCTTGTGGGAGAAGGGGGAATCAGCGCTACCCCCTCGCCGCCTGGCGGATCGCGGAAGACGACAGCGACGACCGTGGTCCGTGGATGAAGGTCCAGGCCGGCGCCTGCATGCGGGCAAGCAGCGGCGCGTCGGCCTCGTCGATGCGGGCATAGTCGAAGGTCTTGGCGACCACCGACGACAGGAAGGAAAGTGTGGCGCCCGGACGGTCGATGACGGCGATCGGAAAGGTCAGAACGATCTCGCGCCAGCGCTGCCAGCGATGAAAATCGCGCAAGCTGTCCGCGCCCATGATCCAGACGAAGTCGACGCCCGGATTGCGCGCCTTGACCAGCGCCAGCGTGTCGGCCGTATAGCGGACGTGCTGCGCCGCCTCGAAAGCGGTGACCTTGATCTTCGGGTTCCTGGCGATCTTCCCGGAAAGTTCGATGCGCTCGGCGAGCGGGGCGAGTTCGCGCACGCTCTTCAAGGGATTGCCGGGCGTCACCATCCACCAGAGCTGATCGAGCGCCAGCCGCCGCAGCGCAATCTCCGCCACCAGCGCATGGCCTGCATGCGGCGGGTTGAACGAGCCGCCGAACAGCCCGACCGTCAGGCCCTTGGCGGCATAGGGCATGCGAAGGTAGCGGGCGGGTACAGGCTGCTCGGTCTGGGACAGCATTCGCCTGGCCTCTCAGGCCCTTGGGGCGAAAAAGGTCAAGGCCGCACCTGCCCCGAGCCGCGCACGCGGTATTTGAACGACGTCAGTTGCTCGACGCCGACCGGACCGCGCGCATGCATCTTGCCGGTGGCGATGCCGATTTCGGCGCCCATGCCGAACTCGCCGCCATCGGCGAATTGCGTCGAGGCGTTGTGCAGCAGGATCGCCGAATCGATCTCGTTGAAGAAGCGTTCGACCACTTGCGCATCCTCGGCGATGATCGCCTCGGTGTGGTGCGAGGAGAAGGTCTCGATATGCTCGATCGCCTCGCCAACACCATCGACTAGTTTCACCGCGATGATCGCGTCGAGATATTCCGTCACCCAGTCGGCATCGGTCGCCGGGCTGGCATCGGAAAAGGCCTGCAGCACGTCTTGATCGGCATGGATTTCGCAACCGGCCGCACGCAGCGCCTCAAGGATCGGCACCAGATGCGTGGCAGCCACCGCACGATCAACCAGCAGCGTCTCGGCGGCGCCGCAGACACCCGTGCGCCGCATCTTGGCGTTGACAGCGATGTTCACCGCCATATCGAGCTTGGCCGAGCGGTCGACATAGAGATGGCAAATGCCTTCGAGATGGGCGAAGACCGGCACCCGCGCCTCGGTCTGCACACGCCCGACCAGGCTTTTGCCGCCGCGCGGGATGATGACATCGAGATTGCCGCCCAGACCCTTCAGCATTTCGCCGACAGCGGCGCGGTCGGTGGTCGGCACCAACTGGATGGCATTTTCCGGCAGGCCAGCTTCCTTCAGCCCTTCGACCATGCAGGCATGGATGACGGCCGACGAATTGAGCGAATCCGAGCCGCCGCGCAGGATCACCGGATTGCCGGCCTTGAGGCAGAGCGCGCCGGCATCCGCCGTCACATTCGGGCGGCTTTCATAGATGACGCCGATGACGCCGAGCGGCGTGCGCACGCGCTCGATATGGAGCCCGTTCGGGCGATCCCAGGCGGCGATGACGTCGCCGACCGGATCCTTGAGCGCGGCAATTTCCCGAATGCCGTCGGCCATCGCCTTGATGCGCGACGGCGTCAGCTTCAGCCGGTCCATGAAGGAACCGGACAGGCCGGCCTCCTCGCCATTCGACATGTCGATGGCATTGGCGTCGAGGATCGCCTGCTCGTTGCGCAGGATGGCATCGGCCATGGCGACAAGCGCGGCGTTCTTGGCCTTGGTGGAAGCGACGGCCAACGGTCGGGCGGCAGCGCGGGCGTTGCGGCCGATATCGGCCATCAGCGCTACGGTGTCTTCGACGGATTTTTCATGCAGCTTCAGCATGGTTCATCCTCAGCTCTACTCGTCAGCCAATAGTTGGTCACCGGCCACACTTACCACAAGGTCGTCGCGATGGATCATTGCCGAACGCGCCTCGTAACCGAGCGCCGTCTCGATCTCGGCCGTCTTCAGACCCGCGATCCTTACGGCATCGGCGGCATCGTAGGCAACCAGCCCGCGCGCGATCTCGCGGCCCTCGGGTGACAGGATCGCCACGGTGTCGCCGCGCGAAAAGTTGCCGCTGACCAGTTTTACGCCGGCCGCCAGCAGTGACTTGCCGGATTTCAGCGCACCGACGGCGCCGGCATCGACGGTGAGACGCCCGGCCGGTTCGAGCTGGCCGGCAATCCAGGTCTTATACCCCTTCACCGGATTGGCGCTCGGCTTGAAGAAGGTCGCCCGCTCGCCGCGCTCGATCGCCATCAGCGGCGACAGCCTGGTGCCCGCCGTGATGATCATCGCCGTGCCGGCAGCGTTGGCGATCTTGCCGGCATCCAGCTTGGTGCGCATGCCGCCGCGAGACAGCTCGGAGGCGGCCGCCCCTGCCATGGCTTCGATGTCGGGTGTGATGCGATCGACCACCGGGATGAATTTTGCTCCCGGATCCTTGGCTGGCGGCGCCGTGTAGAGCCCGTCGATATCGGAGAGCAGCACCAGCAAGTCGGCGCCCATCATCGTCGCGACGCGCGCGGCCAGGCGATCATTGTCGCCATAGCGGATTTCGGACGTCGCGACCGTATCGTTCTCGTTGATGACGGGCACCGCCTTCATCTTGAGCAAAGTCGAAATCGTCGCGCGCGCGTTGAGATAGCGGCGGCGCTCCTCGGTGTCGCCCAGCGTGAGCAGAATCTGGCCCGACTTCAGCCCGCCCTTGCCGAGCGCATCAGACCAGGCGCCGGCAAGCGCAATCTGGCCGACAGCAGCCGCGGCCTGGCTTTCCTCGAGCTTCAGCGCCCGCTTGCCGAGGCCGAGAATGGTGCGGCCGAGCGCGATCGCGCCCGAGGAGACGACCAGAATTTCAGCCCCGCCATTGGCAAGCACCGCGATGTCGTCGGCAAGCGAGGCGAGCCAGTCGCGCTTCAAGCCGCTGCTGCGATCGACAAGCAAGGCCGAGCCGATCTTAACCGTGATGCGCCGGTATTTTGTCAGCGATTGCGCCGTCATCGCTATTGATTCCAGCGGGTCTCGACAGGAGCGGCAACCTTGTCGCGCGCTTCGCCAACCACCGCCATCAGCGCTCGTAAAACTGCCTCTACACCTTCGCCGGTGACGGCCGACAAAAGCATGGGCGCGCGGCCGGCGGCGCGCTTCAGCGATGCAACCTTCTTCTTGCGCGCATCGGCATTGAGGATGTCGATCTGGCTGAGCGCGACGATCTCGACCTTGTCGGTCAGCCCGTTGCCATAGGCATCGAGCTCGGCGCGCACGGTCTTATAGGCCTTGCCCGGATTTTCCTCCTGCGCCGAGACGAGATGCAAAAGCACGCGCGTGCGCTCGACATGGCCGAGGAAGCGGTCGCCGATGCCGACCCCTTCATGCGCGCCTTCGATCAGGCCCGGAATATCGGCGATAACGAATTCACGCGCATCAATGCGGGCGACGCCAAGGCCGGGATGCAGCGTCGTGAACGGATAGTCGGCGATCTTCGGCTTGGCGGCGGTCACCGCAGCGAGGAAGGTCGACTTGCCGGCATTGGGCAGGCCGACTAGCCCGGCGTCCGCAATGAGCTTCAAGCGCAGCCAGATGTTCAGCTCTTCGCCCGGCAGGCCCGGATTGGCGCGGCGCGGCGCCTGGTTGGTCGAGGTCTTGAAATGCTGGTTGCCGAAGCCGCCATTGCCGCCCTTGGCGAGCAGGAAGCGCTGGCCGACCACGGTCAGGTCGCAGATCAGCGTTTCATTGTCCTCGGCGAAGATCTGCGTGCCGGCCGGCACTTTCAGCGTCACGTCGGCGCCCTTGGCGCCGGTCATGTTGCGGCCCATGCCGTGGACACCGGTCTTGGCCTTGAAATGCTGCTGGTAGCGGTAGTCGATCAGCGTGTTCAGCCCGTCGACGGCTTCCGCCCAGACATCGCCGCCGCGGCCGCCGTCGCCGCCGTCCGGCCCGCCGAACTCGATGAACTTCTCGCGCCGGAACGATACCGAGCCGGCGCCGCCGTCGCCGGAACGGATATAAACCTTGGCTTGATCGAGGAATTTCATTGGCGTTTCAGGTTTCTGTTATTGCACTTGCGGGATTAGGGCATGTCGAGATTCAGGTCAGGCCGAACCGAAACCGGTATTTGCGTGCCGGCATTGCCTGAATCCCGACATGCCTTAAACCAAGGCAGGGCCAAGGGCGAGGCCGATTTGCGACTAAAGCGCCGGATGCCCTTTTGCCGGGGACGCGGTAGCACTGGCATGGGCTTGGCTGAAGGGGCGTGGGAATGAAGGTCGTTTCCTATAATATCCAGTACGGCATCGGGCTCGACGGCAAATACGATGTCGGCCGCATCGCCGATGCGGTGCGCGGCGCCGACGTGATCGCGCTGCAGGAGGTGACGCGCAACAATCCGAGGAACGGCGACCGCGACATGGTGGCCGAGATCGGCGAGGCGCTGCCCGATTATTTTGCCGCCTATGGCAGCAATTTCGAGGTCAATATCGGTGGGCGTGTGGAGAACGGCCGCGCCGTCTCGACCAACTTCCAGCTCGGCAACATGGTGCTGTCGAAGACGCCCATTCATCTGTCGCGCAATCTCCTTTTGCCGCGCAGCCGCAGCCTCGAGACGATGAACTTCCAGCGCGGCGCCCTCGAGGCGCTGATCGAGACGCCGCTCGGCTTCATCCGCTTCTACTCCACCCATCTCGACCATCGCAGCCCGGTCGAGCGCCAGAACCAGATCCGCTTCCTGCGCCAGCGCCTGTTGAACTACACGCTGGAAGGCGGCGGGCTGTCGGGTATCCCCGAGATCGGCCTGCCGGACCTGCCTTATCCGGAAGCCTTCATCGTCATGGGCGACTTCAACATGCTGCCGGGGTCGCCCGAATATGTCGAGCTTGCCGGCCGCCCCGACCACGAGTTCGGCATGCCCCTGACCGCCGATCTCGCCGTCGACGTCGCGGAGCGCCTCGACATTGGCGATCTCGTCACCTGGGTCGATCCCGACCGGCCCGCCGACACCAGCCGCCACAAACGCATCGACTATATTTTCACCAGCGCCTCGCTTGCCAAATCGCTGCAGCGCTTGTGGTCCGACCGGTACGCGGTCGGATCGGATCACCTGCCGGTCTGGGCCGAACTCAGCTGAGCTGCTTGCGAGAGCCGACGCCCAGGCGTGTTGCTATTCAGGTCAGGCCGGCCTCACCTGAATTTCAACATGCCTAGAAATGGACCCAGTTGCGCAGGCTGGTCCACGTCTTCCTATCCAGCCGATAGCGCTCGACCGGCACCTGGCCGGCGACGATCGAGTTCAGCATGCCCTGTCCGGCATACTGGAAGCCGCACTTATGGATCACCCGGCGCGATGCCGGATTGATCACTCGGGTCGAGGCGTGCAGCACCTGAATCGAGGTCTTCTGGAAGGCGAGGTCGACCAGCGCATGCGCGGCCTCCGTCGCGTAGCCGCGCTTCCAGTAGGGTTCGCCGATCCAGTAGCCGAGTTCCAGCCCACGATCGGTGGTGTTGAGCCCGGCGCAGCCGACGAAAGTGCCAGTACCGGCGAGCGTCAGCGCATAGACGATGCCGGCGCGCCGCGATGCCGCCATGGCCAGGAAAGCGCGGCCCTCGGCTTCGCCATAGGGATGCGGCATGCGGGCCAGCATCTCAGCGACGTGACGGTTGTCGGCAAGCGCGACGAGTTGTTCGAGATCGCTGTTGCGCGGGGCGCGCATGACCAGACGCTCGGTGGCGAGCACCGGGCAATCGATCGCGTAACTTTCGTCGTCGGTATCTTCCGCTTCGGCAACCATTTTAGTCCTCCAGGGCAAGAAAATGAAAAAGGAGAGATGGGAAGCCCATCTCTCCTGATCCTTTTCCTGGCCTGGCCAGACACCGGTTCCCGAGATGGGCGCCGGTGTTGTGGTGCGGAACCGGCTACTCCGCTGCTTTGGTAATCGGGTTTACCGACACGTAGGTTCGGCCGTTGGCTTTCTTGTTGAAGGTGACCGCGCCGGCTTCGAGCGCGAAAAGGGTGTGGTCGGTGCCCATGCCAACGTTGACGCCCGGATGCCAGGTCGTGCCGCGTTGACGAATGATGATGTTGCCGGCAAGCACGGCTTCGCCGCCGAACTTCTTCACGCCGAGACGCTTGGAGTGCGAATCGCGACCGTTGCGCGACGAACCGCCAGCTTTCTTGTGTGCCATCTAACTAACTCCGATGCGCCTGCAAGGGCGCTTGAATGGTCTTATGAACGCGTTCGCGTTCCGTTTCAAGTCCGTACCGGCGACGAATGTCGCCGGAAAAAACTACTTCTTCGCCAGTTCCTTGGCCTGCTCGCGCCAGTCCTTGATCTGGTCGGCGCTGAACGGCATGTGCTCGTCGATCTTGGCGACATCCTTGTCGGTCAGCTTGGCGAGCTGCGCGAAAGTGACGATGCCCTGCTCGGCGAGGTCCTTGGCCGCGACCGGGCCGATGCCCTTGATCACGGTGAGGTCGTCCGGCTCGCCCTTCGGCGCTTTGAACAGCGGCGCGGCAGCAGCGGTTTCGGCCTTGGCCTCTTCCTTAGGAGCTGCCTCGGCCTTGGCTTCCTTCTTGGCCTTGGGCTCCTTCGGCGCGGCCTCGGCCTTCGCTTCGGCGGCGACTTCAGCCTTGGCTTCCGGCTTGGCAACGGCCTTCTTCGCCGGCTTGGCGCCGCCCAGCAGAATCTCGGAGATCCTGACCGTGGTCAAAAGCTGGCGGTGGCCGATCTTGCGGCGCGAATTCTGACGGCGGCGCTTCTTGAAAGCGATGACAGTGCGGTTCTTGCCCTGCTCGACGACTTCCGCCGTGACCAGAGCGCCATCGACGAACGGCGCGCCGAAGGTGACATTTTCGCCCTCGCCATGCGCGAGCACATTGCCGATCTCGACGATATCGCCGACCTTGGCTTCGACTTTTTCGATCTTCAGGAGATCGTTGGCGGCGACGCGATACTGCTTGCCGCCCGTTTTGATGACTGCGAACATTTTTTGCCTTTCGCTGTTCGGTCGGCCTTGATGAGCCGCCTGAGGCGGTTCGGCCGTCTTTTTGTCAGTCTACGGGTTCAAAAAACAAGCGGCGCGGAGAACCCTCCACGCCGATTGCGGGCTGTCCCTAACCGAAGGCAGCGCCGGAGTCAAGGCAAGCACGCTTGCTGCAGGACGATACATCGCCCGTGCCGCCGGCGAATGAACGGGGGGCTTCCTCGCCTATTTGCGAAGAAGCTGGAAATCGGGCGAATAGGGCCTTGTCACTGTGGCAGTCAGCCGTTATCTAGCGCGCTGCGCCGGCAACGGCCGACCATGACCTCGCGGAGAGGTGGCAGAGTGGTCGAATGCACCGCACTCGAAATGCGGCATACTCGCAAGGGTATCGGGGGTTCGAATCCCTCCCTCTCCGCCATATTCTTCGGGGCTCTGCGCCAGAATTGCTGCGGATATAGTGTTGAAGGCTTTGGCCACCCGCGCTCCGCTCGGGGTCTCTTCAACGAGGCGTGACGAGAACTTGCCGCCCAAGTCTGTTGGGGTGAAATCCGGAAAGTTGATCGCGTAGTTGGATCGACGACCGTTTTTCGCTCCAGTTCGTCAGGGCGGCAAGTCCAGCAATTGCCGAAAAGGGAATCGCCAAGATGACGTCCTGGGCCTCGAGCGCGTCTTGCGGCGAGTTCTCCGTCACAGTTGGCCCGATCGCCTTGGCTTGCTGCGCGATCGCCTCGGGCGGCCTATGCAATTGTCCGAACGACACCGCCGTCGACACGCAAGGAAGAACCTGTTGTCGCCGAAGCCTGCTCTGAGCAGATATAGACGACCAGGTTTGCGACTTCTTCGGTTGTCGCGAAGCGCTTGATGAGCGTTGTCGGGCGCGTCGTTTTGAGGAACTGCTGCTCGGCTTCCTCTTGCGTAATGCCTTGCGCCTCCGCAGCCGCCTTCATCCAACCGCCCATGATCTCCGAATTGGTGGGACCAGGCAGGACCGAATTGACGGTGACGCCTGTTCCGCCGACCACCTCGGCCAAGCCCCTCGAAACGGCGAGCTGGGCGGTCTTGGTCATAGCGTAATCGATCAAGTCTACGGGGACTGCGAGCGCGGACTCGCTACTGATGAAGACGACGCGACCCCAGCCGCGCTTCATCATGTCCGGCACATACTGGCGAGAGGCCCGGATGCCGCTCATGACGTTCAGCTCGAAGAGATCGATCCACTCGCTGTCGCCAATTTCGAAAAAGGGCTTCGCGCGCCCGGTGCCAACATTGTTGACGAGAATGTCCGCATCCGGGGCCCGCGCGAACAACTCCGCGGCACCTTCCGGGGTCGCAAGATCGGCGGTGACGCCGGTGAACTCACCCTTTGGGAAAAGCTTTCGCAACTCGCGAAGCGTTGCGGCGACCCTGTCCTCGCGGCGGCCGTTGATCACGACCGCAGCGCCTGCACGCGCTAATCCTTCTGCAATGGCCCGGCCGATACCTGCCGTGGACCCAGTAACGACCGCCCTGCGGCCAGTAAGTTCGATATTCATGACACCCTTCCTTCAACTTGCGGAGAGATCTGTATTTGGGTGATGTCAGAACCAGCGATAATGGCCTAAGTTGCCATAACATTAATTCCCAGGAGGAATGGGATGGATCGATTCAACGAATTGAACGCCTTCATAGCCGTGGTTGAAGCAGGCGGTTTTTCCGCCGCCGCGCGCACAAGCGGGGACTCACAGTCCGCCGTCAGTAAAGCCATCGGCGCGTTGGAAAAACGCTTGGGCGTGATGCTGTTTAATAGAAGCACACGCCGCGTTACCCTGACGGATCAGGGGCGGAGATACTATGATCGGATAAAGCCACTTATTGACGAGATGCAGGACGCTGATAGCGAACTGACCAGAAGCACGCTGGGTGTTTCAGGTTTAATTAGGATCGCCGCATCTGGTACTTTCGGCCGTCTTCATGTTTTGCCGCTCATCCCCAATCTATTGTCGCTCAATCCCGGCCTTCAGGTGGATCTCGTTCTCTCCGACATCGTGCGAGATATGGTGGAAGATCGGATCGACCTGGCAATACGACTTGGGCCTGTCACCGAGCCCGACGCGGTTGTCAGGCGCGTTGCAATCACTCCCCTCGTATGCGTCGGATCTCGCCGTTATTTCGAGCGCCACGGGATACCAAAGACACCTGCGGAGCTCGTTGAGCACAATTGCCTTCTGTATGGTGGCCTAACAGAGGCGGCGAATTGGCCATTCGTGGGGCGAGAAGGTCGATTCAGCGTCCCGGTTCGAGGGAACCTCTGGTCTAACAGTGTCGAAACGATCCGGGCCGCCGTTCTGGGCGATGTTGGAATTGGCCTGTTCGCCAAGGTTTCCCTTGCCGATGAACTCAACCATCCCGATGTCATTACGATCCTTGGGGAATTTATGAGCGATGTCAGAGATATAAGTCTAGTCTGGCCGAAACGCCGTTTCGTCCCGGCCCGCGTCCGGCAAGTGACCGATTTCTTCGCGGACGCCATTCCGCGGCGAACTTAAGAAAAATGTCCGCAATGGCCCTTAGCCACCAATCTTTCAGCGTGGCCTTTTCGCGCCATGTTGGGGTGACCTCAGCCGTGAAACAGCACACAGTCGCGTGACAAAATCCGACTATGGTCGATAGCATATGATCTCAGGAACCATCCTGCGGAGGACCCTTCGACATGCGCTCTGGGCAGTATTCAAAGGCCGGACGAACCATAGCGGCTGCCCTTGCGATTGCATTTTCCTTTTCGCCTTCGCAGGCGCAAGCACAGCATCGTTTGCCGAGCGGTTATAAATGGGGCCGCTGCCTGCTTGTTGTTGAGGGCCAGACCCGCATATCCGGAAGATGCTCCTATCAGATCGAGAAGGGCGGCGATTTCAACATCCAGGGCCCCAAACAGGTTTTTGCCGGCATCGACTATCCCGACCCGCATAGCGGGGCCGGTGAAATGTCCAAGGATTACTGGGCGGTTGTCTATAAGGACGGCGATAGCTGGGCAGGCTATTCGAACGCGGATATTGACGAAACCCACGGCGACGAAAGATGGGAAGACCTTCGCCGCGAAGGCGCATGCTTTGTCGGGAAGGATGTCCGGATCTGCCTTTGGCATTAGCCGGCCCGAGGCGATCGCTGGGTTGAGTTGAAGCGGATCGACCCATGATCCGTCGGCGGTCTCCACCCAGTCAGGGCCGGCGATCAGCTTGGGCGCGCGGCCAACGCTCGTGCTTGCGTGGTGTCTATTCCGGGGTGTCAATCCTAGGCTCAACCTGACCGCCCGCGGCTATATATTCCAGCCGGGCTGCGAGATAGCTGCCCATGATGCCTTCGGCGCAGCGGGAGGCTTCAAGGGCGGAGAGACCGCGATTTTTCATCAACCATTTTTCCGCGGCGCTCTGCCCCTGCTCGATCGCCGCCAATAGATTCTTCAAGTCGGATCTGTCCCACACGCGCGGAACCTGCTTGCGGATGAGTCCCATGGCCCGCTGCTTGTCCCTCCTGTGCTTGGGAGTGTCGAATTGACGGGGAAAATTGACGGCTCGAACGTCGTCGGCAGCCCAATCCGCGGAGATCGCGAAGCGAATGCTGCCAGCTTCCGTCTCGTCCGGGAGAGCCGCCAGGAGCATGTTGTTGAGAGACTGCCAAGCTGGCAGTTCCATGAACGTCGGACCGTCCTCACAAACTGGGTCGTGACCGTCCATGCTGGAGCCATAAAGGCCGCCGAAAGCCATCAGTGCTCTGCCTTCGTCGCGTTCGAACAGGAACCCGTGGGGGCAATCAAATATCGGGTCGGCATGTGTCTGCTCGAGCGCGAGGCGGAGCAGGAAAAACGGAACGTCCGCGGCCTTTCTCTTCGGAAGGTCAAGCATGCCCAGGATGCCTGGGGTCTGTTCCTGAAAAATGGCAATGGCTCGTGCCTTCGCCGCGTCGCCTTCTTGGGGTGAGACGCCAGCTTCCGGGACATGTGTGGCGAGATAGGCGAGCCAGGAATTGGCCAGCGCGCTGCCGCGATAGCGCCGAAAGACCCCGGCCGACTTCGCCGGCGTTACCGGAATCATTGTGCTTGCGGCCATCGTCAAGATATCGTCGTCGCGCAGATCGGCCTGCAATTGCGCGATGTGGTCCTGCATCGATTTACGAAAGCACGAAGGCTTGTCGTCTGCGTGAGCACAACCAAGAGACCAGCTCTTCTTCTCTTCTTGTTCAACCTCTTGCATGAATGGTCGCTTTTCTGGCGCGACGAGTTCACCCAGCTGCGCAACGAGTTCAGCGATCTGGCGATCCAACTGGCTCAGTTCATCGCTCGCGCAAATCGCCTTTTCGGCCTCGATCGAAGCCTTCGCGCAATCGAAAGATGGACCGGCGGCCGCCAAGGCAGAGCCAGTGAAGAATGACAAACACGCAAAAACCAGAAGTGCGCAAGGCAGCCAGACAGTCGCTTCGTCTCTGAAATCCATTTCAGCTGCTCCCGATCCTGATTGCGCGATATCCCACGCAGTAGTGAATGCTACAGCGTACGGTCTGTGTTGCAGGTCACGTGTTGCCTCCGAAAATCGTTCGGACGGCTAGACTGCCCCTAATGGCCTGGGTGTGCCAGAGTGCAATGTGATCAGCACTTTTCGGGAAGCGTCCATGAGATAGGAAGAAAGGTGCCTCCAAAGCTTTCGCGCAGGAGGGCCGCTCGAAATTTCTCCCGCCACCCCGCCCCTTATTGCACTACATCCACCTCGCGGATGAAATCGCGCAGCGTTTCCATGTCCCCGGACAGCGGGCGATCGTCGCCATAGTGCGCGATGCGCTGGCGAATAGCTTGGTAGATGGCATCCGTGCCAGACGCCCGCGCGGCCTTGCCGGTCAAGAAGTCATGCGCCTGCGCGGCGGCCATGAGTTCGATCGCCAGGATGTATTCGGCGTTGTCGATGACGGCCAGAAGCTTGTTGGCCGCAACGGTCGGGTGGGCCAGGAAATCCTCCTGCAGCCCGGATGTGACGCCGCCATCCGTCGCCGCCGGCGCGGCAAGACGCCGGTTGACGTTGCTGAGGGACGCGGCGGTGTACTGGGCGATCATGAAGCCGGAATTGCACCCGCCTTCCGCGGCGAGGAATGCCGGCAGGTTGTTGACCAGCGGATTGACCAGGCGGTCGATGCGGCGTTCGCTCATGGCCGCGACCTGTGCCAGCGCGATGGTCAAAGCGTCTGCGGTCTGGCCAAGCGCGGGCGCGACCGCGTGCGCCTGCGAAAACACCAGCGGCTTATCGATCGTACCGGACACGGTGGGATTGTCGGTTACCGAAGCCAGTTCACGGTCGACCAGTTGCACCGAGCGCTCCAGCACCTCCTGCGCGGCGCCATGCACATGCGGCACCGCACGGAGGCTGAGCGCATCCTGCGTGCGGCTGCCCTGCGCAGCCTGGATCAGGCCGCTGCCGTCAAGCAGGCGTCGCAACGAGGCTCCCACCGCCTCGATGCCGGGCGACGGCCGCAGCGCCAGCACGTGTTGGTCGAAGGCGGCCATCTGCCCGCCGGCGGCTTCCAGCGTGAGCGCGGCCGCGGCATCGGCCCAATGGAGCAGACGCTCGGCGCGATTGAGCGCGATGCTCATCAGGCCGGTGGCGCAGGCCGTGCCGTTGACCAGGCTCAGACCTTCCTTGGCGCCCAGCACCAGCGGCTCCAGGCCGATCTCGGCCAGCGCCTCGCGACCGCTCATCCTGCGCCCGGCGACAGTCGCCCTGCCCTCGCCGATCAGCACCAATCCGATATGGGCATTGTGTGTGAGATATCCGGCCGACCCTCGGGAGGGAACATCCGGAATGCAGCCCCGCTCGAGGAATGCGAGCAGGTTGCGGACGATCTGAGGCCGCACGCCGGAATGGCCATGGGCGAAATTGGCCACCTGCACGGCAATGATGGCGCGGATGCCGCGTTCGGCCACCAGATCGCCGACACCGCAAGCGTGGCTGAAGATGATGTTGCGCGACAGTTTTTCCTGCAGGCCCGGCGCCACCACCTGATTTGCCAGGGCGCCAACCCCGGTGTTCACGCCATAAGCGCGAATGCCCTTTTCGACGAGGCTTGCGACGATGCGATTTGCATAGGCGATGCGCTCCCAGGCAGCCGGCGCCAAGGCCAGCGTCTCGCCGTCTCCCACGCGTGCGATCTCGCGCCAGCTTGCGGCATTGTCGATGATTATGGTCATTCGCGGTCCCCAACAGGCACGGGCTCTCCACGCTCCCGCTGCGTCTCGCTTAAAGCGTCACGATCGCGCCTTCTGTCGGAATTTCGCCGTGGCCGGCGACACAAAGGTGGAAATTTGATTACGCACCACCGCCTCTTTCGCCGGAACGAGATCCAGCGCTATCTTCGCCCGCTTCAACGATCTGCGCAGTTCTCTGCACACTCTAGCGGTTTATGTCGACGTCCTTGGTCTCACACCCGATCGACAGGGCGATCAGTGTCAGCACCGCCATGGCCGAGAGGTAGACGCCGACCCAGAAAGGTCCGCCGCCCGCGCTCCACAAGGCAACGGCGATGAACGGCGCCACGGCGGCGCCGAGGATCGACGAGACGTTGTAGGAAATGCCGGAGCCGGTGTAGCGGACATTGGCCGGGAAAAGCTCCGGCAACAGCGCGCCCATCGGTCCAAAGGTCATGCCCATCAGGCTGAAGCCGAGGATCAGCCATGCCATGACCCCGACGGTACCGGCATGCAGCATCGGCACCCACAGCAGCCCGAAGACCACGATGGCCAGCGTGATCGAGATCAGCGTGCGGCGCCGGCCCCAGCGATCGGCCCAAGGTCCGGAGACCATGGTGAAGATGCCGAAGAAGATGACGCCGATGATCATCATCAGCACGAAGGTCGTATAGCCGTAGCCGAGGCCGGGCACCGCGGCCGACGGCGCCGCGCGGCCGTAACTCAAGGAAAACGTCGTCATCAGGTAGAACAGCACATAGGTGGCAAGCATATAGAACGTGCCGAGCACCAGCTCTTTCCAATGCGTGCTGACCACCGAAGCCAAGGGCACCTTCTTGACCTTGCCGGACCTGACCGTGTTGTCGAAGGCGGCGCTCTCGACCAGGTTGAGCCGTACCCACAGGCCGATCGCCACCATGACGACCGAAAACAGGAACGGGATGCGCCAGCCCCATGACAGGAATGCCTCAGACGGCCGCGAGGGGTCGTCGGAGGGCAACACGGCGGCAATGATCAGGAATAGGCCATTGGCGATGATGAAGCCGATCGGCGCGCCGAGCTGCGGGAAGGTCCCGTAGACGGCGCGCTTGCCCTTCGGCGCATTCTCGGTGGCGACCAGCGCCGCCCCGCTCCACTCGCCGCCGAGGGCGAATCCTTGCGCAAGGCGCAGCACCACCAGCAGAGCCGGCGCCAGCCAGCCGGCGCTGGGATAGGTCGGCAGCAAGCCGATCAGGAATGTCGCCAGTCCCATGGTCAGCAGCGCTCCGACCAGCGTGATCTTGCGGCCGCGCCGATCGCCGAGATGACCGAAGAAGATCGCGCCCAGCGGGCGTGCGATCATCGCCGCCCCGAAGACGGCAAAGGAGGCGAGCAGCGCCGTCGTCTCGTTGCCGGCGGGAAAGAACAGGTGCGGAAACACCAGCACCGCCGCCGTGGCATAGACGTAGAAATCGTAGAACTCGATCGTGGTGCCGATGAGGCTGGCCAGGATGACGCGCGAACGAGGATTGGCCGGGACGGTTGCCGGTGCGCTGTCAAAGGTAACGGACATGGGGGACTACCTTGGAGGGTTCAGCGGCGGCCGAACCGTAGATTTGAGACGATTCACGTCAGGAACGTTCAACCCGACGGAGATGTATGGACCGCCCCTATAGATCGCATGCGAACGGATGCGAATAGATTGTTACCGGAAATGAGTGATCCAGAAGCCGCCAAGCTGCCGGCCTGACGCGAAGCAACCGCCTTCGCTTTAGAAAAGCTGTGGTCGAGCCGCAGCCCGACTTCTGTCTATCTCTTCACTGACCTAAGCCGAGCCGTCCTGCCCATGCGCCGCGATCGCGCCCAGAAATATCTCGCCGAATTCCTTCAGCTTCGCGGCCCCCACGCCGTTCACTTCGGCGAATTCGTCGAGGTCTTGCGGACGTCGTTCGGCCATGTCGATCAGCGTGCGGTCGGAAAACACGACATAGGCCGGCACCTGGCGCTCCTTGGCGAGCCGCAGCCGCAGCGCCTTCAGCGTCGCCAGCAGATCGGCATCCAGGCCATCGCCGCTCGCGGCCGCGGCCTCCGCCGCGCGCTTCCTGCCGCGCGCGAGACGATCCCGCGTCTCGACGCGATACTCGAAGGCGACTTCGCCGCGACCGAGCGCGCGGCCGCTTTCCGAGATGGTGAGGCCGCCATGCCCATCCGGATCCGGTAGTAGGAATCCACCGGCCACCAATTGCCGGACCAGCGACAGCCAGATCGTCTTGCGGTGGGCGACGCCGGTGCGGAAGCTAGGCAGTTGTTGATGACCTCGCGCCAGCACCTTCTCGGTCTCGTGGCCGAGCAGGATATCAAGAACGTGCGAGGCGCCGAAACGCTCGCCGCTCTGCGCGACCGCCGCGAGGATAATCCTTGCCTCGGCGGAGCCGTCGGCGCGCGGCGCCTGGTCGAGGCAATTGTCGCAATTGCCGCAAGGCTGTGACTCTTCGCCGAAATAGCCGAGCAGCACCTGGCGCCGGCACTGCGCCGTCTCGCAATAGCCGATCAGCGTGTCCAGCCGGCGATGCGCTCGCCTTTTGTGCTCGGGCGAGGACTCCTCGTCGTCGATGAACATCCGGCGCGTGCGGATATCGCCGGCCCCGTAAAGCATATGCGCCTCGGCCGGCCGCCCATCGCGACCGGCGCGGCCTATCTCCTGATAATAGGCCTCGAGGCTGCCCGGCAGGTCGGTGTGGAAGACATAGGCGACGTCGGGCTTGTCGATGCCCATGCCGAAGGCAATGGTCGCCACCATGACGACACCGGACAAGGTCATGAAAGCGTTCTGGTTCGCCTCACGCGCCTCCTTGCTCATGCCGGCATGGTAGGCGAGAGCCCGCACACCGTTCTTCTCCAGGAACGCGGCCATCTCCTCCGTCTTCTTGCGCGACAGGCAATAGACGATGCCGCTCTTGCCCGGGTGCCGCTCGACGAAGCGCAGCAGCTGGCGCTTGCTGTCCTGCTTGGACTCCATGGCGAGTTTGATGTTCGGCCGGTCGAAGCCCAGCACCAGGGTTTCGGCGCGTCCGGCGAACAACCGCGCCTCGATGTCGCTGCGCGTCGCCTCGTCGGCGGTGGCCGTCAGCGCGATGATCGGCACTTGCGGGAAGATACTGCGCAGCCGCGACAGATCCTCATACTCGCGCCGGAACGCCGGACCCCATTGCGAGATGCAATGCGCCTCGTCGATGGCGATCAGCCTGACGTCCAGCCGCGACAACGCTTCGAGCATGCGCTCGGTCATCAGCCGCTCAGGCGCAAGATAGAGCAGCCGCGTCTGTCCGGCGGCCACGCGGCGCCAGGCCGCGACATTGGCGTCGCGATCGAAGGAGGAATTGATGGTGTCGGCGCTGACGCCTGCAAGCCGAAGCGCCGCGACCTGATCCTGCATCAGCGCCACCAGCGGCGAGACGACGATGGTGAGTCCGCCCTTGACCAGCGCCGGGACCTGATAGCAGAGCGACTTGCCCGCGCCTGTCGGCATCACCGCCAGCACATGGCGCCCGGCCAGCAGCGCCTCCATGACATCGGCCTGTCCGGGACGGAAATCGTCGAAGCCGAACACGTCCTTCAGGACGCGCCGCTTGGGATCTTCAAACAAGGTTTTCAAAACCGGCGTCACGGCGATCTCTTGCATTACGAGGCCTGGGAAAGGTCGTAGCCGAATTCGCCGCAGAAAGTCTCGACCCGCGCGAGAAATGCCCTCGGCAAGGTTTGAAGATAGGTGCGGAATTCCTCATTGCCTTCCCATTTCCGCAGCGAGCTCCGTCGAATCGGATTGTTTGGATCGGAGCTGAAGCGAAGCCTTGCCACAAGGCCGAATGCATCGGCAATTGCCTGCTGCGCCGCATCGGGTCCGCCCACGAGGTCCTCATAGCGCAGATAGTGAATGAAGCGCCGCGGCTGGGCCCGCCTCAGCCGCAGCAGCCCGTCATACTCCGCCTCCCAGCGCTCGGTCGTGACGTGGAAGCGGCGCTCATGCATCGTTTCGGGATGCTGGCTCGTCAGCACATCGAAAGGATGGCGCACGCAATAGATCAGGCCGATTTCAGCCGGCAAATGGCTGAGCAATTCATGGCTGTCGGCAGTGCGCTTGACCACGACATTGGCTTCCCGGCGCTTCAGATCGAGCAGCGCCGGGAACGGGGCTTCGCCGGCAAGGACGTAGGTGTCGTCGAAGCAGGCCATTAGGTCGCGGCTCAGCGTGGTGCCGCTGCGCGCGCAGCCGGCGATGAATATCCTGTTTGGCTGGTTCAGCCTCTTTCTGTCGAAAACCCGGCCGATCGCCAGTGCCAGGCGAGCGCTCTGGTCTTCAAGAGCGGCGACGGCGCGCGATGCCGACATCGGACGCGATGGCTGCGGATGAAGTTCGGCCAACGCTATGCCGCTCTCGCCGGCGGCCGCGTAAAGAAGCCACGCCCGCCCGTCTTCCTCGAAAATCGCGGGGTCGCGTAGCGCGTTTTCCCTGCCTTCGGCAGGGCCTGTGCGGCTCGGGCGCAGCGGCAGATCGGCCCCCTCGAAATCAGTGGCTGGTCTCAGCAACTCGATCGTCTCGCGTACCGTCCAGCGCCGCCAGCCGCGCGAGAGATCGACCGTGCCATAAAAAATCCGCTCCGGCCGGTCGCCCTTCCGTGTATAGAAAACCCGCAGCCAATGGCCTTCCTTCTGAACGGCGACATGCCTTGGCGGCAATCGCCCCCGCGAAGCTTCCAGCAGCACAGGCCCTTTTTCGAAACCGGAGAGGGCGTCGCTTGACCGGCAAAGCGTGACCACATCGGTGCCAAAGAGGCCGTACCACCAATGGTCATGCCGGAATATCCGCGCATAGGATGGTCCCAGCGCCCTGGCGCGGGGGCTGAAATGCAGCCCGTCGGCGGATGTGGCGGCGAAGGTTGTCTGCGCACGGCCGCCATTCCCCGTCGGACCATGGAAGTAGAGGACGATGCGCCGGTTCTGCTCGTCGACATGCACGTCCGGGGCAGCGATGTGTTCCTTGAGAAAAGGACATTCGGCAAGCGACAGCACGCCGCCCGGGTGGATGCGCCATGGACCTTGCCGGGCGTCGGCATAGGCAAGCCGGATATAGGTGCCGTTGTGATGCGCGAAATAGAGGTAGTAGGCGCCAAGCCTGCCTGGTACCCAGTCTGGCATCTTGACGAGCGACGGACCGTTTATGTTCGCGCCGTCGTCGCCGGGCAGCATGTCCGGCGTGATCAGCGCACCGAGCCGCCTTGCCATGATGCCGCCGGGACGTTTGTGCCGCTGGATATCGCTCAAGCTCTGTTTCCCCGAAACCGAACAGCCGCCAGATAAGTCCATTTCAGGATACGCGCCAATGGCGTTCAGGGGGCGATAGCAGTCGGCCTCGACCGGCGCTGCTTTCTGGATCAACCATCACACCGAATGCGGAATTCCGTCCGCTCGGCCTGCGATGCTATTGTCTCGGCTAGCCCGATACCGGGCGACGGCAGTCGCAAAGGAGCCTTCGCATGATCGACCCCGCCACGCTCATCACCTACACGGCAGTCGTGTTCGGTTTCGTCTTTATCCCGGGGCCGGCGACGCTGCTCACCGTGGCGCGCGCCACCAGTTCGGGCACCAGGGTCGGCATCGCCACCGGGGCCGGGGTCGCGGCGGGTGACGTGATCCACACCATCATGGCCATCGTCGGCATTTCGGCTATCATCGCCACCTCGGCAATGCTGTTCAGCATCGTCAAATATATCGGCGCGGCCTATCTGGTTTACCTCGGCATCCGCGCCATCATCGAAAAGGCGCCCGCCGATCCTGCAGGCCGGTCGCTGCCCATCTCGGCGGCCAAGGCTTTTCGCCAGGCGATCCTGACCGAGGTGTTGAACCCGAAGACCGCCTTGTTCTTCCTCGCCTTCCTGCCGCAGTTCGTGCACCCGCAGAACGGCTTCGTGGCGCTGCAACTGATGCTCCTGGGCATCATTTTTGTCGCTCTCGGCCTGTTCAGCACGGTCATCTTCGCCGTCAGCGCGGGCGGCCTCGGCTCGCTCCTGCGCCGCAACCCGGCGATCCTGAAATGGCAAGGCAAGGTGGTTGGCGGCATCTATTGCGCGCTGGGCGTGCGGCTCGCGCTGCAGCAACGGTGAGCAGCACCTCGCGTTAAACCTATCTTCACCATGTTACGGCACCTTTGCCTCCTGCGGCGATGTTTGAGTACCGCGGCGGCGCAAGTTAGCGCCCAGGCAACAAGCCCGCGCTTCACGGCGCGGGCTTTTTGTTTCAGGCAAACGGCTTAAGCGAGGAAATCGGCCCGGTACGGCGCGAAGCTGTCGACCAGTCGTCCAGCCTCAAGCGCCTTGACGCCATGGATCAGGTTGGACGGCACGATGAAGCTGCCACCCCTTTCCAGGATTTCCGACCGGCCGTCGATCGTCACCTCGAAGCGGCCCTCGGCGACGTAGCTTGCCTGCACATGTGGATGCGAATGCAAGGCACCGACGCCGCCCTTTTCGAAAGCGAACTCGACCATCATCAGCTCATCCGTATGCACCAGCACGCGCCGCCTGTTGCCATCCGGCGTCGGCTCCCAGGCTTTGGTGCCCGCCTGCGAAAAAATATCGGTCATCGCTTAGCTTCCGTTCGAGATTGCTGCTTATGTCACCGCGCCAGCCAGCCGCCATCGACCGGCATCACCGTGCCATGCATATAGTCGGAGGCCGGCGCCAACAGGAACACCGCCGCGTCGCCGATATCCGACGGCCGCCCCCAGCGTCCAGCCGGGATGCGCCCGAGGATGGCGGCGCTGCGGTCGGGATCGGCGCGCAGCGCCACGGTGTTGTTGGTCTCGATATAACCCGGCGCGATGCCGTTGACGTTGATGTCCTTCGGCGCCCATTCGCAGGCAAGCAGCCGGGTGAGACCGAGCACGCCGTGCTTCGAGGCCGTGTAGGAGGCGACGCGGATACCGCCCTGGAAGCTCAGGACCGAGCCGATATTGACGATCTTGCCGCGCCGTCCGGTGTGCGCCAGCACGCGCCTGGCAAAAGCCTGGCAGAGGCGAAACACCGTCTTCAGATTGATGTCCATCACCTCATCCCAGTCGGCCTCCGTCAGGTCGACCGCATCGGCGCGGCGGATGATGCCGGCATTGTTGACCAGCCCGTCGATCGGCCCGCTTGTGTCCCAGACGCGCTCCAGCATGGCCGCCGCTTTGGCCGGATCGGCGAGATCGGCGGTCACCGGCTCAAAACTGCCGCCGGCGGCAGTGACCTTCCGCGCAGTGTCATCCATCGCCGAACGGCCGACGCCTATAACGGCGCCACCGGCGCGCGCGATAGACACCGCAATGCCCTGGCCGATGCCGGTGTTGGCGCCGGTGACGAGGATGCGTCTGCCGGCAAGGCTGAAGGCGGAAAGATCGCTCACCGGAGCTGGTCCATCGTCACCGGATCGACGTCGGTGTAATCGACATTGTCACCGGCCATCGCCCAGACGAAAGCATAGTTCGAAGTGCCGGCGCCGGAATGGATCGACCAGCCCGGCGACAGCACCGCTTCCTCGTTGCGCATGACGATGTGGCGCGTCTCGTCCGGCTCGCCCATGAAATGGAAGACGCGCGCGCCCTCCGCCAGATCGAAATAGAGATAGGCCTCCATGCGCCGGTCGTGGATATGACACGGCATGGTGTTCCAAACCGATCCCGGCGCCAGTTGCGTCATGCCGACGACGAGCTGGCAGGTCTTGGCTCCGCCCGCATGGATGAACTGGAAGATCGAGCGTTCGTTGCTGGTTGCCTGGCTGCCGAGGTCGAGCCGCTTGGCGTCGCCGATGCGGATCAACTGGCTCGGATGGCTTTGATGCGCCGGCGCGCTTAAGAGATAGAACTTTGCCGGCTTGTCCGGATCCGCCGAGGCGAACGAGACCGCCTGCGTGCCCATGCCGAGATAGACCATGTCGCGCGCCGCCATCCCATAGGGCTGGCCATCGGCAGTTAGGGTCCCCGCGCCGCCGATATTGACGGCGATCATCTCGCGTCGATCGAGGAAGGCCTTGGTGCCGGTCGGCTTGATCGCTTCGAGCGGCAAGGCTTTTTCAACCGGCACCGCACCGCCGACGATCATGCGGTCGTAATGCGTGTAGGTCAGGTTGACGCGGCCGGGCTGGAACAGACCCTCGATATGAAAATGGTGGCGCAGCTCGTCGGTGCCCATCGACGCTGCCGCAACAGGGTCGACAGCAAAGCGCGAGGAGAATTCGGTGTGTTTCTGGTCCATGCTGCCCTTGCTCGATGGTTATTCGGTCGACGCTGCCTGCACCGACTTGGCGTAGTAGGCCTGACGCGCCTGCAGACGCTCGCGGTAGCGCTGCTGGCTTGCGGTGAGATGCGTGCGCATGGCCTCGCGCGCGGCATTGGCGTCGCCGGCCGAGATCGCGTTGAGTATGACGAGATGCTCGCGCTGCAGGCCGCGCTGGTAATCGTCCGACTGGACGAGCTCCGTCGACCAGGGCGACGTCACGTCGCAAGGGATGGCGCGGCGCCCGAGCACGTCGAGCATCTCGACATAGAACGGATTGTTGGTGGCGCTGGCGATCGCCCGATGGAAGGCGAGATCGGCCGGGCCCGTCGGCTGGCTGTCGAGCAGCAGGCGCTCGAACTCGAAGAAGGCTTCCTGGATCGCCGCCTCCTGCGCGGCGTTGCGGCGGATGGCGGCAAGGCCGGCCGATTCGATCTCGATCGCCAGGCGCACTTCGAGCACGTTGAGCGCGATTGAATCCTTACTGCCCATATCGGCGGCCAGGACGCCGAACGTCGTCGAGAGATGCTCGGTGACGAAGACGCCGGCCCCCTGCTTCGCCTCGACCAGGCCGTCGGCGGCAAGCTTGGCCAGCGCTTCGCGGATGACGGTGCGGCTGACACCGAAGGTCTCGGTCAGCTGGCCCTCGGTCGGCAGCTTGTGGCCGGGCGGGATCTCGCCCGCCAGGAGCTGCTTGCGGATCGCCGCCACCACCGTCTCCGACAGCTTCGGCTTCCGTTCGACCCTGAGATCGGTTGCGGTATCGGCCACGGCGCACTCCCTATTTGAACACGCTCGGCAACCAGAGCGAGATGGCCGGAATATACGTCACCAGCCCCAGAACCACGATACCCGCGCCATAGAACGGCCAGATCGAGCGCATGGCTTCCCACACCGTGATCTTGCCGACGGCGCAAGCGACGAACTGCACCGTGCCGACCGGCGGCGTGTTGAGGCCGATGCCGAGGTTGAGGATGGTGATGACGCCGAAATGCACCGGGTCGACGCCATAGTGCGTGACCAGCGGCAGGAAGATCGGTGTGCAGATGATGATCATCGGCCCCATGTCCATGAAGGTGCCGAGAAGCAGCATGAGCACGTTGAGCAGCAGGAGCACGACCAGCGGATCGGTGGAGATCGCGTTCATGCCGGCGATCAGCAGCACCGGCACCTTGAGATAGGCCATCAGCCAGCTGAACGAAGCCGCCGTGCCGATGATCAGGAGCACCATGGAGGTGGTGCGCACGGCGCCCTTGGTGGCGTGGACAAAATCGGTCCAGCCCATCGAGCGATAGACAAAGACGGTCACCAGCAGGGCATAGAGGATGGCAATGCAAGAGCTTTCGGTCGCCGTGAAAATGCCGGAACGCACGCCGCCGAAGATGATGCCGACCAGGAGCAGGCCTGGGATGGCGATCAGCGCCAGTTGCCCGACGCGGGCGAAGCCCGGAAAGGCTTCGACCGGATAACCACGCTTGCGGGCGACCAGATAGGCGGTGACCATCAGCGACGCGGCGAACAGAAGCCCGGGCAGGATGCCGGCGGTGAACAGGTCGGCGATCGAAATCTTGCCGCCGCCGGCGATGGAATAGATGATCATGTTCTGCGACGGCGGCAGAAGCAGCGCGATCAGCGCCGCCATCGAGGTGACGTTGACGGCATAATCGGCGCCGTAGCCGCGCGCTTTCATCTGCGGGATCATCAGCCCGCCGACAGCGGCCGCTTCCGCCACGGCCGAGCCGGAAATGCCGCCGAACAGCGTGCCGGCGATGATGTTGACCTGGCCGAGCCCGCCCCGCACATGCCCGACCAGCGAGCCGGCAAAGGCAACGATGCGCTGCGCGATGCCGCCGCGCACCATCAGATCGCCGGCATAGATGAAGAACGGGATGGCCATCAGCGAAAACGCGCTCATGCCCGACTTCAACTGCTGGAACACCACCAGCGGCGGCAAGCCAAGGTAGATCACCGTCGCGAAGGAAGCAGCGCCAAGACAAAAGGCGATTGGCGTGCCGGCAAACATCAGCAGCGTAAAGACGCCGAACAGGATCCAGAGTTCCATGTCAGGCCTCCTGCACCGCTGGCATCTCGGGCACTTCCTCGAGATTGAGATCCTTGTCGATATCGACGCCCGACCAGCGCAGCACGATGCGCTCGGCGGAAAACAGGCAAATCAGCACACCGCCGACGACCAGCGGCAGATAATCGAAGCCGCCGGGCAGTTCGAGGGCCGGGATGATGGTGTGCCAGGTGAGCCCGACCAGCTTGCAGCCATACCAGACCATGCCGAGGCCGAAGGCCAAGGCGATCAGGTCGGAGAGCATGCGCAGCACCCCCTTGCTGCCTTTCGGCAGGACATAGACCAACACGTCGAAACCCATGTGATAGTTCTCGCGCACGCCGACCGCGGCGCCGAGGAAGATGAACCAGTTCATCAGCATGATGGCGCTGGTCTCGGTCCAGTCGGGCGAGTCGTTCAGCACGAAGCGGAAGAACACCTGATAGGCGACCAAAGCGGTCATCAGCACCAGCCCGAAGCCGGCGAGATAAAGCGCCCCGTCGCAAATCTTCGACAGCACGGCGCTTAAACACGGCGGCGCTGCGCCCGGCTTTGCTGTTGTCGTCATCCGATCCCTCCCGATCTTCTGCTGGTCAGGGTTGCGGGGCGAGCAGGCACCCACCCCGCGATCCGTGCTATTTCGTCGCCTGGATACGGGCGGCGAGGTCCTTGAGCTCGGGCGTCGACAGATACTTGTCGTAGACCGGCTTCATGGCGTCGATCAGCGGCTGCTTGTCGATCTCGCTGACCTTGACGCCGGCCTTCTCGACAAGATCGCGCGACTTCTTCTCCTGCGCGTCCCACAGTTCGCGCATCTTGACGACGCTGTCCTTGGCCGCCTGGCGAACGATCGCCTGGTCTTCCGGCGCGAGCTTGTCCCAGCTCGCTTTCGACATCACCAGCACCTCCGGCACGATCTGGTGCTCGTCCGTCGTATAGTGTTTGGCGACCTCGTAATGCTTGGCCGATTCGAAGCTCGGCCAGTTGTTTTCGGCGCCGTCGATGACGCCGGTTTCCAGCGCCGAATAGACCTCGCCATAGGCCATCGGCGTAGCGTTGGCGCCGAGCGCTTTGACCATGTCGACAAACACGTCCGACTGGATGACGCGGAACTTCATGCCCTTGAGATCGGCGATCGAGGTTATGTCCTTCTTGGTGTTGTAGAAGGAGCGCGCGCCGGAATCGTAGAAGGCAAGCCCGACAAGGTCATGCGCCTCGAAGGCTTTGAGTATCTGGTCGCCGATCGGCCCGTCCATGACATGGCGCATCTGGTCGACCGAGCGGAACATGTAAGGCAGCGACGGCACCTGGGTTTCCGGCACGATGCCATTGAACGGCCCCATCGACACGCGGTTGAGGTCGATGACGCCGGTCTGCGTCTGCTCGATCGTGTCCTTCTCCTCGCCGAGCTGCGCCGAATGATAAACCTCGATCGAATAGCGGCCATTGGTGCGCTGCTTGAGCAATTCGCCCAAATATTTGACCGCCTCGACCGTCGGATAGCCGTCCGGATGGGTATCGGCCGAACGCAGGACGGTTTCGGCATTGGCAATGCCGACCAGCAGCGCGCCGAAGGCAAATGTGGCTGCGGTCAATTTCGAAATATGCAACATGACTTCCTCCCTTCAAAAAATCACGGCGCCCGGCTCAGAGCCGGTACGCCTTCTTGGCAAGCGTGTAGGCAAGCTCGCGCGCCAGTTCATGCGCCTCCTCCTCCCGGAGGCGATGCTCGGCGACCAGCCGCGCCAGGAACGAACAGTCGACCCTGCGCGCGACGTCGTGGCGGGCAGGGATCGACGGAAAGGCGCGCGTGTCGTCGTTGAAACCGACGGTGTTGTAGAAGCCGGCCGTCTCGGTGGTCATTTCGCGGAAGCGGCGCATGCCTTCGAGGCTGTCGTGAAACCACCAGGCCGGCCCGAGCTTCAGCGCCGGATAGACGCCGGCAAGCGGCGCCAGCTCGCGGGCATAGCTGGTCTCGTCCAGCGTGAACAGGATGATTGTAAGGTCGCGTTCCAGCCCGACGCAGTCGAGCAGCGGCTTCAGCGCCGTCACATAGTCGGTGCGGGTCGGGATGTCGAAGCCCTTGTCGCGGCCGAATTTCTGGAAAATAGCCGACGAATGATTGCGCCATGAGCCGGGATGGATCTGCATCACCAGGCCATCGTCGCGGCTCATCTTGGCCATTTCGGTCAGCATTTGCGCCCGGAACAACCGCCGCTCGCGCTCATCGCCGGAGCCGCCGCGGATACGGTTGAACAGGTCCTGCGCCGCCGCGTCGGACAGATTGGCGGTCTCGGCGGTCGGGTGGCCATGGTCGGAAGAGGTCGCGCCGAATTCCTTGAAATAGGCGCGGCGTTTGCGATGCGCGTCGAGATAGCCGGCCCATGTCCCGGTGTCGCATCCGGTGATGTCGCCGAGACGATGGAGATTGGCTGAAAAACCTTCGAAATCCGGATCGACAACGGCATCGGGTCGGTATGCGGTGACCACGCGGCCGCCCCAGCCGCTGTCGCGGATCATTTTGTGCCACTGGAGGTCGTCGAGCGCGCCCTCGGTGGTGGCGATCACCTCGATGTTGAAGCGTTCGAACAGGGCGCGCGGCCGGTAATCGTCACGTTGCAGCAGTGTCGCGATCGTATCGTAGCAGCGATCGGCGGTGGCCGCGTTGAGCGGTTCGTGGATGCCGAACAGGTGCTCGAACACATGGTCAAGCCAGAGCCGCGTCGGCGTGCCCCGGAAGAGATAGTAATGTTCGGCGAAGCGCCGCCAGATCACCCTGCCGTCCGTCTCGACCGGCGCGCCATCGAGGCCTGCGATCCCAAGCTCTCCCAGCTGCACGCCCTGGCTGAACAGCATGCGGAAAATATAGTGATCCGGCACGATCAGCAGTTGCGCCGGGTCAGGGAACGGCTCGTTCTGCGCATACCAGCGCGGATCGGTGTGCCCATGCGGGCTGACGATCGGCAGGTCTTTTACCTCCGCATGGAGGCTGCGGGCCAGGGATCGGGTTTCCGGCGCGAACAGCAGATCCGGATCGGTCAGTCCAGCCAAACGCTCCTCCCAATTTGGGCCTATTGGTAAATTGGCCAGAAATAATGTCAACATACAAAAATTGGATTGTTGTATGATGACTTTTGAATGAAAGCTGAGCATTGTGCCGCATGGCGGCCGAGTGCTACGCGCTTGCCGCAAATCCTTGCCCGAAGCTCGACGGGCGACTTGACCGGGGAGGCTTCGCAGCCATGAACAGCCGCTTGTCCAACGCCACGATCGCCACCTTGCCGGCCGGCACCGAGCTGCCGCGCTACGATCGCCGCGCGGTCAGGCCTGGCATTGTCCATCTTGGCGTCGGCGCCTTTCATCGCGCCCACCAGGCGGCTTATGTCGACGCCTGCCTGGCGAACGGTGAGATGGATTGGGGCATCATCGGCGTGTCGCTGCGCAGTGCCGATACGCGCGACGCGCTGGCGCCGCAGGACGGGCTTTACACGCTGGCGATCAGGGACAGTGCCGGCGAACAGTTGCAGATCGTCGGATCGATCCTGTCGTTGCTGGTGGCGCCGGAAGATCCAGCGGCCGTGCTCGCCGCGCTCACCGATCCAGGCATCCGCATCGTCACGCTGACCATCACCGAAAAGGCCTATCTCAGGGCCGCCGACGGCACACTCGACCAGGCGCATCCCGACATCGCCCACGATCTCGCCAACCCGAGCGCGCCGAAAACGGCACATGGCTTTCTCGCCGAGGCGCTGGCGCGCCGCCGCGCCACCGGCACACCGCCGTTTACCGTGCTCTGTTGCGACAACCTGCCTGCTAACGGCGCCACTTTGCATCGCCTGCTGATCGAGTTCGCCAAGTTACGCGACGCGCGCGTGGGCGGCTCGGAACTTGCGCGCCACATCGCCGAAAACGTGGCCTTCCCGTCTTCCATGGTCGACCGCATCGTGCCGGCCAGCACCGACGCCGACCGGGCCCGCGTTGCCGCCACGCTTGGGGTCGAGGACGCCTGGCCGGTGATGACCGAGCCGTTCTGCCAATGGGTGATCGAGGACCGGTTCCCGGCCGGCCGGCTGGCCTGGGAGAAATTCGGCGTCACCATGGTCGAGGACGTGCGGCCGTTCGAGGACATGAAGCTCAGGCTGCTCAACGGCGCGCATTCCGGCATCGCCTATCTCGGCCTGCTCAGTGGCCATGCCACCGTCGACCGCGCCTTTGCCGACCCGGCAATAAGACAGTTCGTCGATCGGCTATGGGCCGAGGCGATCCCGACGCTGCCACAGGACGCCGGGCTCGACACCAGCGCCTACACGGCGGAACTCGCCGAACGCTTTTCCAACACCGCGCTCGCCCACCGCACCGCGCAGATCGCCAATGACGGCAGCCAGAAACTGCCGCAGCGCATCGTCGCCTCCGCGCTTGCCAGGCTGGAGGAAGGATTGCTCCCCGAACACCTGTCCCTGGTTGTCGCCGCCTGGATCGCCGCTTGCGCGGCGCGCGGCTCGACATTGCCGCGAGGCCACTTCGCCGACCCGCTCGACGCCGCTCTCGACGACCTGTTCAGCCGCAGCCCGGCAACGGCCGAGACGGCGACTGCCGTCTTCGATCTCGCCGGCTTTGCCAAGGGCCATCCCGAGCGGCAGCGATTGATCGAATTCGTTGCCACCCACCTCGTTCATCTCAAGCAGGGCGGTTCGAAACTTGCCTTTGCCGCCCTTGGCATCGGCGGCAAAACCAAGCCGGTCGAGTAGCGCCTATTTGCCCGCCGACGCGTTCACGACCTGCCGCGCGGCGTAGTCGACGCCATTCGAATTCCAGAACAGCCGCACCGCCTTGCCGACGAGATTGGCGTAAGGCACCGTGCCCATGGCGAAGCGGCTGTCGGCGGAATTGTCGCGATTGTCGCCGAGCATGAAATACTCGCCGGCCGGCACGACGATCTCGGCCGTGTCGTCGCCGACCGAACTGACAGGATAGTCGATCACCAGGTAGGACACGCCCTCTGGCAGCGTCTCGCGCTGCAGCCGCGCCGAACGGATCTCGTCGGTCGAGTAGTCGCCTAGATCCTCCAGTTTCACCGGAACATGGTTGATGTAAAGCCGGCCATCGATCATCTGGATCCGCTCGCCCGGCAGGCCGACGATGCGTTTGACATAATCGGTCTCCAGATCGCTGCGCGGCCTGAACACCACGATGTCGCCTCGTCGCGGCGGGCTGCCGAGCACCCGGCCGTCGATCGGCAGCAATCCGAAGGGAGCGCTGAAGCGGCCGTAGCCGTAAGCGTATTTGGACGCGAAGAAATAGTCGCCCACCTGCAGCGTTGGCTCCATGCTGCCCGACGGCATCGAGAACGGCTGGAACAAAACCGTGCGGATCGCGAAGGCCGCGCCGTAGGACGCGAGAGCAACAAGGATGAGGACCGACAGGCCATGCGCATACCATTTATCCGGCCTGAAACGCCGCGCGAACGGAACAACGATCATCATCGAGAGCGCCGCGAGGCCGAACCAGGTAAATTTGGCGACCCAGGCTAGGTTCGTGCCGGGGAAAACCGGAAATCCGGCATAGCCAATGGCGATCGAAGCCAGCGAGACGACAACCAGCCACGCAACCGCCAGGCGGCCGGCGCCGATCCACAGGAACCCGCCGAAAGGGCCACCGAACAGCGCCACAAGCGCAGTCGACCATCTCGATCGTGGACCTGATTTGCCGGACATCCGTTGCCCTCTGACAAAGCCGGCGGGACTGTCTCCCAAACGGAAAAGCGGGGCAAACAAAAAAGCGGGGCAAGCCCCGCTCTTTCAATCTCGTGTCAGCAGCGGATTTCAGGCCGGCAGCAGCGCGCCTTCCAGCGTGGTCAGTTGGCTGAGGAACTGTTCCGCCCGGCTGCGGCTTTCGTCATCCTTGGCGTCGGCCGCGTCTTCCTTGGCCTCCTGGATGCGACGGGTAAGGTCGGCGCGGTCGATGTCGTTGACGTGCACCGCCGATTCGGCAAGCAGCGTGCAGCCCGACGGCAGGATGTCGGCGAAGCCGCCGAACACCACGTAACGCTCTTCCGAACCGCCGGCGGTCTTCACCGTGACGACACCCGGCTTGATCGTGGTCATGACCGGTGCGTGCTGCGCCATGACGGTCATTTCGCCTTCGGCGCCCGGAATGACGACGGACTCGACCTTCTCGGAAACGAGCAGCCGTTCCGGCGAGACGAGTTCGAATTGGAAAGCTTCAGCCATGATCAATTTAGTGAGTAGGGAATAGTGAGTAGAACGTAGGGAGAAAGGGCAATTGCCCGATCACCCGGCTGCTATTCACCACCGACTACTGACTACTCCCTATTGCCTTGATTAAGCCGCTTCAGCCGCCAGGCGCTGTGCCTTCTCGACCGCCTCGTCAATGCCGCCGACCATGTAGAAGGCGGCTTCCGGCAGGTGATCGTAGTCGCCGGCGCAGAGACCCTTGAAGCCCTTGATGGTGTCGGCGAGGTCCACCAGCTTGCCCGGCGAACCCGTGAACACTTCGGCGACGAAGAACGGCTGCGACAGGAAGCGCTCGATCTTGCGGGCGCGGGCCACCGTCTGCTTGTCCTCTTCCGACAGTTCGTCCATGCCCAGGATGGCGATAATGTCCTGCAAGGACTTGTAGCGCTGCAGGATCGACTGCACCTGGCGGGCGACGCCATAATGTTCTTCGCCGACGACCAGCGGGTCGAGCATGCGCGAGGTCGAGTCGAGCGGATCTACGGCCGGGTAGATGCCCTTTTCCGAGATCGCGCGGTTGAGCACGGTCGTGGCGTCCAGGTGGGCGAACGAGGTGGCCGGCGCCGGGTCGGTCAAGTCGTCGGCCGGCACGTAGATCGCCTGCACCGAGGTGATCGAGCCCTTGGTTGTCGTGGTGATGCGTTCCTGCAGCGCGCCCATATCGGTGGCCAAGGTCGGCTGATAGCCCACGGCCGACGGAATACGGCCGAGCAGCGCCGACACTTCAGAGCCCGCCTGCGTGAAGCGGAAGATGTTGTCGACGAAGAACAGCACGTCCTGGCCCTGGTCGCGGAAATATTCGGCGACCGTCAGGCCGGTCAGGCCGACGCGAGCGCGGGCGCCCGGCGGCTCGTTCATCTGGCCGTAGACGAGGGCGGCCTTGGAGCCTTCGCCGCCGCCCTTCTTGTTGACGCCGGATTCGATGAACTCGTGATAGAGATCGTTGCCTTCGCGGGTGCGCTCGCCGACGCCGGCGAACACCGAGAAACCACCGTGGGCCTTGGCGACGTTGTTGATCAGTTCCTGGATCAGCACGGTCTTGCCGACGCCGGCGCCGCCGAACAGGCCGATCTTGCCGCCGCGGGCGTAGGGTGCCAGCAGGTCAAGGACCTTGATGCCGGTGATCAGGATCTGCGCTTCGGTCGACTGGTCGACATAGGCAGGGGCCGGCTGGTGGATGGCGCGCTGTTCGACGCCGTCGACCGGGCCTTCCTCATCGACCGGCTCGCCGATGACATTGATGATGCGGCCGAGCAGGCCGGGGCCGACCGGCACCGAGATCGGCGCGCCGGTGTCGAACACGTCCTGACCGCGGACCAGGCCTTCGGTGGAGTCCATGGCGATGCAGCGCACGGTGTTTTCGCCGAGATGCTGGGCGACCTCGAGCACCAGGCGGTTGCCAACGTTCTCGGTTTCGAGCGCATTCAAAATGGCCGGCAGGTGGTCTTCGAACTGCACGTCGACGACGGCGCCGATGACCTGGCGGACATGGCCAGCCGCGCCGACCCGCTTCGTCGAAACACTTGCCGAGCTAGCCGCGGCGGACTTCGCCGGAGCGGCCGCTGCCGGTGCCGCCGCCTTCTTGGCCGGAGCGGCCTTCGCGGCTGCTGCTGGAGCTTTTGCCGCCGCTGCCGCCTTGGGGGCCGCCGTCTTCGGGGTCGCTGCTTTCGCCATCGTCTTTGCCCTTTTCGTCTTTCTGTTGCTCACGTCCGCCAGGGATCCGCAGATCCGCGCGGCCGTGCCTAGAGCGCCTCGGCGCCCGAAATGATTTCGATCAGTTCCTTGGTGATCTGCGCCTGCCGCTGGCGGTTGTAGGTGATCGACAGCTTGTTGATCATGTCGCCGGCATTGCGCGTCGCATTGTCCATCGCGCTCATCTTGGCGCCCATCTCGCCGGCTGCGTTTTCGAGCAGCGCGCGGAAGACTTGGACCGAGATGTTGCGCGGAATGAGCTCGGACAGGATCTCGCCTGGCTCCGGCTCGTATTCGTAGACGGCGTTGCCGCCGACAGTCGCTTCGGCCGGGGCGGAGGCGACGCCGGCCGGAATGATCTGCTGCGCCGTCGGGATCTGGCTGATCACCGACTTGAACTGCGAATAGAACAGCGTGCAGATGTCGAAGCCGCCCTCGTTGAAGAGGTGGATGACCTTGCGGGCGATCGCGTCGGCGTTGACGAAGCCGAGTGTCTTGACCTCGCGCAGATCGACGCGCTCGAGGATCAGCGAACCATAGTCGCGGCGCAGGATATCGAAACCCTTCTTGCCGACGCAAATGATCTTGACCTGCTTGCCGTCGGCCAGCAGCCGGCGGATGTGGTCGCGGGCAAGGCGCGCGATCTGCGAATTGAAGCCGCCGCACAGGCCGCGCTCGGCGGTGCAGACGATGAGCAGATGCACGTCGTCCCTGCCGGTGCCGGTCATCAGCGCCGGGGCATCGCCACCGCCGCCGATCGCCTGGGTGATGTTGGCCAGAACCGCGCCCATGCGCTCGGAATAGGGACGCGCCGCTTCCGCCGCTTCCTGCGCGCGACGCAGCTTCGCCGCGGCGACCATCTGCATCGCCTTGGTGATCTTCTGCGTCGCCTTGACCGAGGCGATACGGTTACGAAGGTCTTTTAATGAAGGCATGCTTCAAACCTGATCCCGTGCGTCCGGCCTGTTCTTAGGCGAAGGTCTTGGCGAAGGCGTCGATCTCGGCCTTGAGCTTGGCGCGCAGATCGTCCGACAGCGCCTTTTCCTTGCGGATGGCGTCGAGAACGTCCTTGCCGGCCGAGCGCATGTGGCTGAGCAGGCCATGCTCGAACTTGCCGACCTGGTTGATCGCCAGCTTGTCGAGATAGCCGTTGACGCCGGCGAAGATCACCGCGACCTGCTCTTCGGTCTTGAGCGGCGAGAACTGCGGCTGCTTCAACAGTTCGGTCAGACGCGAGCCGCGATTGAGCAGGCGCTGCGTGGCGGCGTCGAGGTCGGAGCCGAACTGCGCGAAGGCCGCCATTTCGCGATACTGCGCGAGCTCGCCCTTGATCGAGCCGGCGACCTGCTTCATCGCCTTGATCTGTGCCGACGAACCGACGCGCGACACCGACAGGCCGACATTGACCGCCGGGCGGACGCCCTGGAAGAACAGGTTGGTTTCGAGGAAGATCTGGCCGTCGGTGATGGAAATCACGTTGGTCGGGATGTAGGCGGAGACGTCATTGGCCTGCGTCTCGATGATCGGCAGCGCGGTCAGCGAACCGCCGCCATTGTCGTCGTTGAGCTTGGCGGCTCGCTCGAGCAGGCGCGAGTGCAGATAGAAGACGTCGCCCGGATAGGCTTCGCGGCCCGGCGGGCGGCGCAGCAACAGCGACATCTGGCGGTAGGCGACGGCCTGCTTCGACAGATCGTCGTAGCTGATCAGCGCATGCATGCCGTTGTCGCGGAAATATTCGCCCATTGTACAGGCGGTGAACGGCGCCAGGAACTGCATCGGCGCCGGATCGGATGCGGTGGCGGCGACGATGATCGAATATTCGAGCGCGCCGCGCTCTTCGAGAACCTTCACGAACTGCGCGACGGTCGAGCGCTTCTGGCCGACGGCGACGTAGACGCAGTAGAGCTTTTCCTTCTCGGGGCCGTTGTCGTGCACCGACTTCTGGTTGAGCATCGTGTCGAGGATGATGGCGGTCTTGCCGGTCTGACGGTCGCCGATGACCAGCTCGCGCTGGCCGCGGCCGACCGGGATCAGCGCATCGATGGCCTTAAGGCCGGTCGACATCGGCTCGTTCACCGACTTGCGCGGAATGATGCCGGGCGCCTTGACGTCGACGCGCTTGCGTTCGGTTGCCTTGATCGGGCCCTTGCCGTCAATCGGGTTGCCGAGCGCGTCGACGACGCGGCCGAGCAGGCCCATGCCGACAGGCGCGTCGACGATGGCGCCGGTGCGCTTGACGGTGTCGCCTTCCTTGATGTCGCGGTCGGCGCCGAAGATGACGACGCCGACATTGTCGGCTTCGAGGTTGAGCGCCATGCCGCGGATGCCGCCGGGGAATTCGACCATTTCGCCGGCCTGGACATTGTCGAGGCCATAGACGCGGGCGATACCGTCACCGACGGACAGCACCTGTCCGACTTCGGAGACCTCGGCCTCCTTGCCGAAATTCTTGATCTGGTCTTTCAGAATTGCGGAAATTTCCGCGGCGCGGATGTCCATCAGCCGACCTCTTTCAGTGCAAGCTTGAGCGAATTGAGTTTGGTTTTGAGCGACGTATCGATCTGGCGCGAGCCCATCTTGACGATCAGCCCGCCGAGCAGCGACGGATCGACGGTGATCGCGATGGCCACGTCCTTGCCGGCGATGCTCTTCAGCGTCGCCTTGAGTTCGGTCTGCTGCGCGGCCGTCAGGTCATGCGCCGAGGTGACATCGGCGGACGCCTCGCCGCGATGCTCGGCGGCGATCTGGCGGAATGCCTTGATCATGCCGGGCACCGCGAACAGGCGGCGATTGCGGGCGACGACGCGCAGGAAATTGCCGACTAGGCCGGTGATCTTGGCCTTATCGGCGATCGCCGCGATTGCCTTCGCCTGCTCCTCGCTGGAAAACACCGGGCTGTTGATCAGGCGGCCGAGATCCGCGCTGCCGTTGAGCATCGCCTCGAAGCTGTTGAGGTCGGCTTCGACCTTGGCGACGGAATTTTCCTGCAGCGCAAGCTCGAACAGCGAGCCTGCATAGCGTTCTGCGACAGCTGAGATTGGCGATGACGATTGGGCCACGGACCGTCTTTTCTCTTGTCTGACAGGCCGCAGATTGTTGGCGCGAGCAAAAACTCTGGCTAAATCTTTGACCTTACTGCAATTTTTCAATGCACGGAGATGCGGCTTCCGCTATCCCCGGCCGAAAGTCGATTGCCGTCTAGCACAGGCTTTTTAAGACCGCAATGCATCGCCCGGCATGCTTTTCAGGCACTTTTGTCGCATCAGGCTGCAGAGTCCAGCCCGCGGGGCGGATTAGTCAATGATTCAGGGCAAAAAGCCGAAGGCGAACGCCAGCGGCAGCGCCGCGAGCGCCAACTCGACGACGATCGAAACCCAGTTGAAGGGGGTGTTTGCGCCATCCGACATCATCGACAACAGGCGGCCGAAGGCGGTGAACAGCCACGAGAAGCCGAGCGCCATGTAGAGCAGCGGCTGCGCCAAAAGGATGCAGCACAGGCTGACGCCGAGATAGAAGCCCGACATGCGGCCGCGCCCCTCGGCGATCGCCGCCGCTTTCTCCGGCCTCGGCTGCAGGCGCAGCACGCGGAAGGCAAGCCCCGGCGCCAGGAACAGGAACAGGCCGAGCGCCAGGGTGACGACGGCGCTCGACCATGCCAGCCACTCGCCCTGGCTTGCTGGCCACGGAAACGCGAAATCCATCTGTCCCCTCGTCAATTCCTGTTTTGAATTGCGGGCATTCTAGCGGAGGAAAAGCGCCGCGCCAGATGGTCGCGGGCACATTAGGAATTATGCATCAGGACAGCGCGAAATCGACCGCGGCCTCGGCGTGGATGCGTGTCGTGTCGAACACCGGAATGTCGAAATCGCGCTCCCCGATCAGCATGGTGATCTCGGTGCAGCCCATGATGACGCCGTCCACCCGGTCGTCGCGCCGCATGCGGCTGACTTCCTCGACATAAGCCGTGTGCGATTCGGGTTTGACGATGCCCTGGCAAAGCTCGTCGTAGATCACCCTGTGCACCATGTCGCGGCCGGCCTGGCCGGGCACCATCGGCTCAAGGCCGTATTTCCGCGCCAGCCGTCCCTTGTAGAAATCCTGCTCCATGGTGAAGCGGGTCGCCAGCAACGCCGGGCGTTTCACGCCGGCTTCAACGACAGCACGGCCGGTGGCGTCGGCTATGTGGATGAGCGGGATCGATATCGCGGCCTGCACATCGTCGGCCAGCTTGTGCATCGTGTTGGTGCAGATCATCAGGCCTTCGGCGCCACCCGCCTCCAGCTTGCGCGCCGCTTCCACCAGAAGCGCGCCGGCGCCTTGCCAATCGCCCGCGTGCTGCCGTTCGGCAATCTCGGCGAAATCGAACGACCACAACAGGAGCTTGGCCGAGTGCAACCCGCCGAGCCGTTCGCGCACGATTTCATTGAGCAGGCGATAGTAGATCGCCGTCGATTCCCAGCTCATGCCGCCGATGAGGCCAAGGATTTTCATGCCCGGATGTCTCCTTCGGACTGCTCGCGCTTTATAGGAAGCTCTGCGGGTCGATGTCGACCTGCACCCGCACCGAACCGCGCAGCTTCGGACCTTCGGCCAACATGGCGCGGATGAAGCCTTGCATGTCGGCGCGCCGCTCGCCCTGGATCAGCAAGCGGAAGCGATGGCGGCCGCCGAGCAGCGACAGCGGCGCCTCGGCCGGGCCGAGCACGAACAGGTCCGAGGCCTGGGGCGCCGCTCGCCTCAAGGCGCGCGCATGGCTCTCGGCCTCGCCGCGTGTCGCGGCGCTGATGATGACGCCGGCGAGCCGGCCGAACGGCGGTAAAGCAGCCCGCTCACGCTCGGTGATCTCGCGCTCGTAGAAAGCTTCCGAATCGCCGGAGACGATCGCCCGCATCACCGGATGTTCCGGCTGGTAGGTCTGCAGCAGGCCCAGGCTTTTCTTGCCGGTGCGGCCGGCGCGTCCCGTCACCTGGCTGAGCAGCTGGAAGGTGCGCTCGGCGGCGCGCGGATCGCCATTGGCGAGGCCGAGGTCGGCGTCGACCACGCCGACCAGCGTCATGCCGGGAAAATTGTGGCCCTTGGCGACGAGCTGCGTGCCGATGACGATGTCGGCCTCGCCATTGGCGACGGCTTCGAGCTCAAGCCTGAGCCGGCGCACGCCGCCGAGAAGGTCGGACGACAACACGATGGTACGGGCGTCAGGAAAATGCGCGACCACTTCCTCGGCGATGCGCTCGACGCCCGGACCGCAGGCGACGAGATGGTCGAGCGTGCCACATTCGGGGCAGGCTTCCGGCCGCTTTTCATTGTGGCCGCAATGGTGGCAGACGAGCTGGCCGCGAAAGCGATGCTCGACCAGCCAGGCCGAGCACACCGGGCAGCCGAAGCGATGGCCGCAGACCCGGCACAGCGTCAGCGGCGCATAACCACGCCGGTTGAGGAAGAGCAGCGACTGCTCTTTCCTCCCTAGGGTGCGGCGCATCTGGTCGATCAGGACCGGCGACAGGAAGCCGCCGCGCGCGGGCGGCGAACGCCGCATGTCGATCGACTTCAGGTCGGGAAGTGCTGCGTCCGCGAAGCGCGACGACAACACCGCCCTGTCATATCGGCCCTGGCTGGCGTTGACCCGGCTTTCGACCGAGGGCGTCGCCGAGGCAAGCACGACCGGAAAGCCGCCGATACGGCCGCGCACCACCGCCATGTCGCGGGCGTTGTAAAAGACGCGGTCCTCCTGCTTGTAGGCAGGGTCGTGCTCCTCGTCGACGACGATCAGGCCAAGCTCCTTGAACGGCAAAAACAGCGCCGAGCGCGCGCCGGCGACGACGCGCACACCGCCTTCCGCCACCTGGCGCCAGACGCGCTCGCGCATCCTCGGCGGCAGATCGGAATGCCACTCCCCTGGCTTGGCGCCGAACCGGTCCTGGAAGCGTTCGAGGAAGGCATGGGTGAGCGCGATTTCCGGCAACAGGATCAGCACCTGCTTGCCCTTGTCGAGCGCCGCCGCCACCGCCTCGAAATAGACTTCCGTCTTGCCCGATCCGGTGACGCCATCGAGCAAAGTGACGTTGAAGGCATCGCCGGCAATTGCGGAACGGAGCTTCTCGGCCGCCTCCTCCTGGTCTGGCATCAGCTCCGGCGTCGCGTGGGTCGGATCGGGCGCTGCCACCACCGGCCGTGGCGGGATCATCACCGTCTCGAACACACCCTGCGCACGCAGCCCGTCGATGACGGTCGAGGACACGCCTGCGGCATGCGCCAGGCCAGAGCGTGTCCAGGCGAGGCCGCCTTCGGCCGTCTCCAGCACGCGCCGTCGCGCGTCGGTCAACCGGTCCGGCTCGGCTAGCGTGCGCTGCAGGCCTTCGATCCAGGGTTCCGGGTCGAAGGCTTCGGGCGCTCGCAACAGCATGCGCGCCACCATGCCGGGCGCGGACAAAGTGTATTGCGCGATCCAGTCGACGAAGCGGCGCATGGCGCGATCGATCGGCGGACAATCGAAGACCTGCTCGATCGGCCGCAGCTTCCTGGCATCGACCGTTTCGACCACGCCGTCCCAGACGATGCCGGCGACCTGGCGCGGCCCGAGCGGCACGCGCACGATCGAACCCGGCACCACGCGCATGCCGGCAGGCACCGCATAGGTGTAGGGGCGTTCGGCCGGCATCGGCACCAGCACCGGCGCGGCCGCGACAAAGGGCGAATCTTCGATCATCAGGCGTGACCTTGCCCCGACTTTGGTCTAGATCAAAGGGTGACCCTCGCATGTGCCTGGCCGGCACCCTAGAATCCCCAAGGAGACCGCCATGAAGTTTTTTGTCGATACCGCCGACATCAAGGATATCCGCGAGCTGCACGATCTGGGGCTGCTCGACGGTGTCACCACCAATCCCTCGCTGATCCTGAAATCGGGCGGCAAGATCGCCGAAGTCACCAAGCAGATCTGCGACATCGTCGACGGACCGGTCTCGGCCGAGGTCGTGGCGAGCGAATACAAGGACATGCTGGCGGAGGCCGAGGTGCTGGCCAAGATCGCCCCCAATGTCTGCATCAAGGTGCCGCTGACGCTCGATGGCCTCAGGGCCTGCAAGACGATCCGGACCCAGATGAACCGCATGGTCAACGTGACGCTTTGCTTCTCGGCCAACCAAGCGCTGCTCGCCGCCAAGGCCGGCGCCTCGTTCATCTCGCCCTTCGTCGGCCGCATCGACGACACCGGCTCGGACGGCATGGAGCTGATCCAGGAGATCCGGCAGATCTACGACAATTACGATTTCCAGACCGAGATCCTGACCGCTTCGGTGCGCACGGTGAACCACGTCAAGCAGGCGGCCCTCATCGGCGCCGACGTCATTACCGCGCCGCCGGCGACGTTGAAGGCGCTGGTCAAGCATCCGCTGACCGACAGGGGCCTGGAGCAGTTTACCGCCGACTGGGCAAAGACCGGCCAGAAGATCGGCTGACCTCGCAGCCCGTCGGACATTAAAAAGGCCGGGCAACCGGCCTTTTTTAATGGACGCAGTTGGCATGCAAAGGCGTGTTGAGATTCAGGTCAGGCTGGGCCGAAAATGGTGGTTTCCGAGAACCGGAGCGGAGCGCACTTAAAGTATGTGAGTACCGGAAGCGTAGGAAACCGGCATTTGCAGGCCGGCCTCACCTGGATATCAGCACGCCTCAGGTCTTCTTGGCGTGCTTGACCAGATCTTGTGCGATAGCCAACCGCAAAAATTCAGCCAGTTCGCGCGCGGCGCGGTTCTCGGCGTCGATCTGGGCGCGATAGGCCGCATATTCCTGCAGCGGCCGATCGAAGGACGACGGCACCGAGCGCTTGCCGACGGCGATCACAGTGTTGGTCGCCGTGTCACGCAGCACATAATTGGCGGTCAGCGTCACCGTGCCCGCGGTCGGTTCGTCTTCCTCAGTCTGGATCTGCACGGTCGCCGCCGATTCGACCAGTTCGGTGACGCCGAGGTCGAGTATATAGGCTGGCGAGGCCGGCTGGCCTGAACCCTGGCCGAAGGCAAAAATCAGATTGTTGCGTACCTGCTGCGCATAGCGGGTGTTGACCGGCTTGATCGCGATCGAGCTTAGCGCGGCGGACGCGCTGAGCTGCGATCCCGGCGACAGCGGCTGGCTGGAATAGAGCGGCCTGACCGTGCAGGCCGACACCAGCGCCAAGGCCGCGACCATGCCGCAAACCGCAAAGCGGCCGCGCAGGCGGGCCGCTTCTGACTTCACCGGATCAGGCAACGACATTGACGATCCTCTGCGGCACGACAATCACCTTGCGCGGAGCCTTACCTTCCAGTGCTTTTTGCACGAAGTCGAGAGCCAGCACCGCTTTTTCGACGGCACCTTGATCCGCGTCGCGGGCAATTGTCAAATCCCCGCGCTTCTTGCCGTTGACCTGCACCGGCAACACGATCTCATTGTCGACGACCAGCGCCGGATCGTAGACCGGCCACGGCCGTTCGGCGACCAGATCGGTGCCGCCCAGCTCATGCCAGCACTCCTCCGCCAGATGCGGCATGACCGGCGCGACCACATGCACCAGGATCTCCACCGCCTCGCGGCAAGCGCCTTTCAGCGCCGCATCGGCCTTGCCCTCGGCAACGTCGTTGAGCGGCGTGGTCAAGGCATTGGCGAGTTCGTAGATGCGGGCGATCGCACGGTTGAAGCCGAGCCTCTCGATGTCCTCGCCAATCGCCTTCAGGATCTTGTGCGCGGCTTTGGAAACGACACCGGCCTCGCCATCCTTCGCCGCTTCCGGCTTGACGCCGCCGAGCGTCTCGGCGGCGATCGACACCAGACGCCAGACGCGCTGGATGAAGCGATGCGCGCCGGCGGCGCCGTCGTCGGTCCATTCGACGTCGCGCTCGGGCGGCGAATCCGACAGCATGAACCAGCGCGCGGTGTCGGCGCCGTAGCCGTCGGTGATGTCTTCCGGGCTCACCGTGTTCTTCTTCGACTTCGACATCTTTTCGAGCGAGCCGATCGTCGCCTCTTCGCCGGTGGCGATTTCGATGGCGCGGCGCTTGCCGCCGGCGTCCTCGATCCTGACTTCGCTTGGCGACAGCCAGCGGCCATTGGTCGACGCCCCGCCGACCCGATAGGTCTCGTGCACCACCATGCCTTGCGTGAACAGGCCCTTGAACGGCTCAGCGAGGTTCAGATGGCCGGTCTCGCGCATGGCGCGGGTGAAGAAGCGCGAATAGAGCAGGTGCAGGATCGCGTGCTCGATGCCGCCGATATACTGATCGACCGCCAGCCATTCGTCTGCCGCCTTCGGCTCGGTCGGTTCGTTGGCCCAGGGCGCGGTGAAGCGCGCGAAATACCAGGACGAGTCGACGAAGGTGTCCATCGTATCGGTTTCGCGCCGCGCATCGCGACCGCATTGCGGGCATTTGACATGCCGCCATGTCGGATGCCGGTCGAGCGGATTGCCGGGACGGTCGAACTCGATGTCGTCGGGCAGCTTGACCGGCAGGTCGGCCTTCGGCACCGGCACGACGCCGCAATGCTCGCAATGGATCATCGGGATCGGGCAGCCCCAATAGCGCTGGCGCGAGATGCCCCAGTCGCGCAGGCGGAAATTCACCTTGCGCTGCGCCATCGGCCGGCCGCCGATGGTCTTTTCCTCCAGCAGCCTCGCCACTTCGTTGAAAGCCTTCTCAGGCTTCATACCGTCGAGGAAACGCGAATTGATCATCACGCCGTCATCGACATAGGCCTCTTCCGTGACTTGGAAGGTTTTTGCGTCGGCGTCTTCCGGCATCACCACCGGAATGACCGGCAGGCCGTATTTGTTGGCGAAGTCGAGGTCGCGCTGGTCGCCCGACGGGCAGCCGAAGATGGCGCCGGTACCGTATTCCATCAGCACGAAATTGGCGACATAGACCGGCAGCGTCCAAGTCTCGTCGAAGGGATGGACGACGCGAATGCCCGTGTCGAAACCCTTCTTCTCGGCCGTCTCGAGTGCGGCGACCGACGTGCCCATATGACGGACCTCGTCGATGAACTTGGCCAACTCGACATTGGTCTCAGCCGCCTTCTTTGCCAGCGGATGATCGGCGGCGACCGCCATGAACGAGGCGCCGAAAATGGTGTCGGGCCTGGTCGTATAGACTTCCAGCTCATGCGCGTCGCCGACAGGCTTGGCCAGCGGCCAGCGGATCAGCAGCCCCTCCGAGCGGCCGATCCAGTTCTGCTGCATCAGCTTGACCTTTTCCGGCCATTCGCCGAGGCCGTTCAGCGAGTCCAGCAGGTCCTGCGCGTAGTCGGTGATCTTGAAGAACCACTGCGTCAGCTCGCGCTGCTCGACCAGGGCGCCCGAACGCCAGCCACGGCCGTCGATGACCTGCTCGTTGGCGAGCACCGTCATGTCCTCCGGGTCCCAGTTGACCTTGGAGGATTTGCGCGTCACCAGCCCCTTCTCGACGAAGTCGAGGAACAGCATCTGCTGGCGGTGGTAATAGTCGACGTCGCAGGTCGCGAATTCGCGCGCCCAGTCCAGCGACAGGCCCATCATCTTGAGCTGCTCGCGCATGGCGGCGATGTTGGCGTAGGTCCATTCCTTGGGGTGGACCTTGTTTTGCATGGCGGCATTTTCGGCCGGCATGCCGAAGGCGTCCCAGCCCATCGGATGCAGCACGTTGAAACCCTTGGCGCGCTTGTAGCGCGCCACCACGTCACCCATCGTGTAGTTGCGGGTGTGGCCGATATGGATCTTTCCCGACGGATAAGGGAACATCTCGAGCACATAGTATTTGGGCTTCGGGTCGTCGTTGTGCGCCTCGAACAGCTTCTTTTCGGCCCAGGCCTTCTGCCATTTGGGCTCTGACGTGCGCGGATTGTATCGTTCGGTTGCCATCGGGTGTTTTTCACTTAAAAGCAGGCAAGAGGCGCCGGACAATGGCCGGCAGCCGGAGGAAATGTTGTCGTCGCGGTGTTCACCATGGATTGCCGGACCCGTCAACTGCGGCGCGCCGGCGTGGGCACGAAAACTATAGGCAGGATATAGGCATGACGAGCGCCGTCGAGCAGCTTCACGCGGTCAAGGCCAAGATCGCAACCGCCGAACGCGAGGCAAAGCGCCAGCACGGCGCCGTCACGCTGGTCGCGGTGTCGAAGACCTTCGCGGCCGACGACATCCGCCCCGTGATCGAGGCCGGCCAGCGCGTCTTCGGCGAGAACCGCGTCCAGGAAGCGCAAGGCAAATGGCCCGAACTGAAGCGGGAATTCCCCGATATCGAGCTGCATCTGATCGGCCCGCTGCAGTCGAACAAGGCCAAGGAGGCGGTGGCGCTCTTCGATGTCATCGAGACCGTCGACCGCGAGAAGATCGCCGCCGAGCTCGCCAGGGAGATTGGCAGGCAGGGCCGGCCATTGAGGCTTTACGTCCAGGTCAACACCGGCTCGGAGCCGCAAAAAGCCGGCATTGAACCACGTGACGCCGTCGCCTTCGTCCAGCGCTGCCGTGAGGCGCATGGCCTGGCCATCGAAGGCCTGATGTGCATCCCGCCAGCCGACGAAAACCCCGGCCCGCATTTTGCGCTGCTCGAAAAACTCGCCCGCGAGGCCGGAGTTGCAAAGCTCTCAATGGGAATGTCCGGCGACTACGAAACGGCGGTCGCTTTCGGCGCGACCAGCGTCAGGGTGGGCTCGGCGATCTTTGGCAGCCGCGCCTAGATTTCACGACCCGCTTCGTCACGATCCCGTGACTGGCGCGCCCGCCAGGCGATAATGTTGTTCGGCAACTTGAAACGAAACGCCCCGTTCCTATTTGCTTCGGTGTTATCCATCATTTCTGGGGAATCCCACCATGCGTTACAACCAGCTCGGCAACACCGGCCTGTTCGTTTCCGAACTTTGCCTCGGCACCATGACCTTCGGCGCCGCCGGCCAGAATGCCCAATGGGGCCTGATCGCCAGCCTCGACCAGAAGGGCGTCAACGAGATCGTCGGCCGCTCGATCGCCGCCGGCGTCAATTTCTTCGACACAGCCGATGTTTATTCCTTCGGTCAGTCCGAGCGACTGCTCGGCCAGTCGCTGAAGGATCTCGGTGTCAAAAGGTCCGATGTCATCATCGCCACCAAGGTGCATGGCGCTATGAGCGGCGGCCCGAACGACCGCGGCTCCTCGCGCGGCCACATCATGGATTCGGTCGACGGCAGCCTGGAGCGGCTGCAGCTCGACCATATCGATCTCTACCAGCTGCACGGCACCGACACCGTGACGCCAATCGACGAGACGCTGCGTGCGCTCGACGATCTCGTCGCCAGCGGCAAGGTCCGCTATGTCGGCGTCTCCAACTGGCAGGCCTGGCGTATCGCCAAGGCGCTGGGCATCGCCGACCGCAAGGGCTACGCCCGGTTCGAGACCATCCAGTCCTATTATTCGATCGCCGGCCGCGACCTCGAGCGCGAGATCGTGCCTTTGATCAACGAGGAAAAACTCGGCCTGATGGTCTGGTCGCCGATGGCCGGCGGCCTGCTTTCCGGCAAATACGGCCCCGGCGCGCCCGGCAATGGCGAGGGCCGCCGCGCCGCTTTCAACTTCCCGCCGGTCAACGAGGACCGCGCCTGGGCGGCGGTCGCCGTCATGCGCGACATCGCCAAAAAGCACGATGTCAGCGTCGCTACGGTGGCGCTCGGCTATGTGCTGGGAAAGCCGTTCGTGATGAGCGTCATCATCGGCGCCAGCCGCATGGACCAGTTGGAGCAGAATCTTGCGGCAACGACCGTGAAGCTCGACGCCGACGACCTCGCCAAGCTCGATGAGGTCAGCGTGCTGCCGGCCGAATATCCGGGCTGGATGCTGGAGCGGCAGAGCGCTGGCCGGCGCCCCGCGCCTTTTGTCCCGAAGGCGTAATCCGCTCGAACCCGAACCGACGTCTTGGAAAAGCCGCGTGCCCATGGGCACGCGGCTTTTTGATTTGATGCTTAGAGACGCACCGTCTCGGCGAGAAAATCGAGAAAAGCCCGCACCCGAGCCGGCAAGTGCTTGCCCTGGCCGACATAGACGGCGTGCGTCGGTTCGAGATCGCCGGGGTTGAACGCTTCCAGCAGCGGCACCAGACGGCCAGCGGCAATGTCGGGCTCGACATGCCAGAGCGCCAGCCTGGCGATGCCGGCGCCGGCGATGGCTGTGCGCCGCATCGCCTCGCCGTCGGTCAACGTCAGATTTCCGACGACCGGGACGATGATCGACGCGCCTGTCGCCTCGACGAACGGCCATCCGTCTATATGCCGCGCGAAGCCGAAGGCCAGCATGTTGTGGCCCGCAAGCTCGGCAAGCGTGCGTGGCGTGCCGCGCGCTGCAAGATAGAAAGGTGCGGCGACCACCACCATCCGGCCCTCGCCAAGCTTGCGCGCCACCAGCCGCGATTCGCGCAGCGGCCCAGCGCGGATGGCGACGTCGGCGCGCTCCTCCAAGAGATCGATGACATTGTCGGTCAGCACGGCCTCGACGGAAATCTCGGGATATCGCTCCAGGAAACGCGCCAGCAGCGCCATCAGCCGGTGCTGGCCGAAAGGCACATAGCTGTTGACCCGGAGCCTGCCGCGCGGTGCTGCCCCTGCCGCCGCTTCGCGCTCGGCGGCGTCCATGTCGGCAAGGATACGCCTGCCATTGTCGTAAAAGGCGGTTCCTTCCGGCGTGAGCTGCAGCTTGCGCGTCGAGCGGCTGATCAGCCGCGCGCCAAGCCGCATCTCCAGCCGCGCGATCAGCTTGCTGACCGCCGACGGCGTCATGCGTATCGCCCGCGCGGCGGCCGAGAAGCTGCCCGCCTCGACGACGCGCACGAACACTTCGATTTCGCCGGAGCGATTGATTTCGGGTCTGGCCATTCATGAATCTATTTCACAGAAAATATGCCTGATGCAAGGCTGGTTCACAGGCGGGGCATTCACGATCTTTCGGTGCATGATCCCGAAAAGGGGGAACCGGTTTTCGGCAAAGATCATGCTCCAACAAAAATCCAGGGCGCGGAACCGAGCGTCCTCTTCCAGACCGGAGGGACCACCGCCATGCCTCTTGCTCTCTACGCCCTCACCGCCGGCGCCTTCGGCATCGGCGTCACCGAATTCGTCATCATGGGCCTGTTGCTCGACGTCAGCGCCGATCTCGGCGTCTCGATCTCGGCCGCCGGCCTGCTCATTTCCGGCTACGCGCTCGGCGTCGTCGTCGGCGCGCCGCTGCTTGGCGCGCTGACCGGCCGCCTGCCGCGCAAGACCTTGCTGCTTGCCCTGATGGTCGTCTTCACCATCGGCAACCTCGCCTGTGCGCTGGCGCCCGACTATTGGACGCTGATGGCCGCGCGCGTGCTCACCGCTTTTGCGCACGCCTCCTTCTTCGGCGTCGGCTCGGTCGTCGCCACCGGCCTTGTTGCCCCCACTAAGAAGGCTTCGGCCATCGCGTTGATGTTCACCGGGCTCACCGTCGCCAACATCCTTGGCGTGCCGTTCGGCACCTGGCTCGGCCAGGCCTATGGCTGGCGTTCGACCTTCTGGGCCGTGACATTGGTCGGCGTGCTTGCCTTTGCCGTCATCGCCCTCCTGGTGCCGCGCGACGAACCGGTTGCCGCAAGCGAAGAAGAGCGTTCCGAAGGCACACTTGCCGTGCTTGGCCGCCGGCCGGTGCTGCTTGGCCTGCTCACCACCGTGCTGAGCTGGGTCGGCGTCTTTGCCGCCTTCACCTATCTGGCGCCGATGCTGACCCGGATCAGTGGTTTTTCGGAAGCCTCCGTGTCGCCGATCCTGCTCGTCTTCGGCGGCGGCCTGGTCGCCGGCAATCTGCTTGGCGGACGTCTCGCCGACCGGCGTCTGGTGCCGACGGTCATCGGCACGCTGGTCGCGCTTTCAGCCGTGCTGTTCGTCATGACCGCCGCCCTGCACCAGCCGGTTGCCGCCATCATCGCTATCGGCCTGCTGGGTGCCGCCGCCTTTGCCACCGTCGCCCCGCTCCAGATGTGGGTGCTGGAAAAAGCCCAGGGCGCCGGCCAGGGTCTTGCCTCGTCCTTCAACATCGCCGCCTTCAACCTGGGCAATGCGATCGGCGCCTGGCTTGGCGGCTTCGTCATCGACCATGGCCCGGGCCTCGGCGCGGTTCCACTGATCGCCGCCATCGTGCCGCTGGTCGCACTTGGCGTGGTGCTTCTGGCGCTGCGGCTGGAGCGCGGCCCGACGATCGGCGCGCCGGCCACTGCCCAGTTCTGACCCGCTGAATTCCCGTCTTCGACACTCAGGAGAATAAAGATGGACTATCGATCCCTCGGCGCTTCCGGCCTCAAAGTGCCGGCACTTTCCTTCGGCGCCGGAACCTTCGGCGGCTCCGGCCCACTGTTCGGCCATTGGGGCAACAGCGACGCCAGCGAAGCACGCCGTCTCATCGACATCTGCCTCGAAGCTGGCGTCAACCTCTTCGACACGGCCGACGTCTATTCGAACGGCGCTTCGGAAGAGGTGCTGGGCGAGGCGATTAAGGGCCGCCGCGACGCGGTGCTGATCTCGACCAAGACATCGTTGCCGATGGGCGACGGCCCGGCCGACTGGGGCTCGTCGCGCTCGCGGCTGGTCAAATCGGTCGACGCGGCGCTGAAACGCCTTGGCACCGACTATATCGACCTTCTGCAACTGCACGCCTTCGATGCCTCGACGCCGGTCGAGGAGGTGCTGTCGACGCTCGACAGCCTCGTGCGTGCCGGCAAGCTGCGCTACGTCGGCGTGTCGAACTTCTCCGGCTGGCAGGTGATGAAGTCGCTGGCGGAGGCCGACAAGCATGGCCACCCACGCTATGTCGCGCATCAGGTCTATTACTCCCTGCTCGGGCGCGACTATGAATGGGAACTGATGCCGCTTGGCCTCGACCAGGGCGTCGGCGCGCTGGTGTGGAGCCCGCTGGGCTGGGGCCGGCTGACCGGCAAGATCCGCCGTGGGCAGCCACTGCCGGAAAAGAGCCGGCTGCACGACACGGCCGATTTCGGCCCGCCGGTCGCGGACGAACACCTCTACCAGGTCATGGACGCGCTCGACGCTGTCGCCGAGGAAACCGGCAAGACCGTGCCGCAGATCGCCATCAATTGGCTCTTGCAGCGGCCGACCGTGTCCTCGGTCATCATCGGCGCCCGCAACGAGGAACAGTTGCGCCAGAACCTCGGCGCCGTCGGATGGGCCCTGACGCCGGAGCAGATCAAGAAGCTGGACGCCGCAAGCGAAGTCACCGCGCCCTATCCGCACTTCCCCTATCGCCGACAGGAAGGCTTTGCCCGACTCAATCCGCCGGCGGTGTAACGACCATCCAGCCCATGCCGTGCCCTCACGGCCTGGGCATCCCTGCCACCTTGCGGGACCTTACCCCCAGATCGGCCAAAGCGCCGCCGAGCCGCTGCCGATCAAGGCGATGACGACCAGGCAGACGATCCACAGCGCCGGATACTCCCAGCCGCCGCCCTGATTTGTGAACCAGAAGCCGTTCTTGCCGTGAACGAGCACGATCGTGCCGGCCATCAGCGGGATCAAAAGGATCGCCGCTAGCCTGGTCGCGACGCCAAAGATCAACCCGAGCCCGCCGGCCGTTTCGGCGGCGATGGCGATCAAGCCGAAATAACCGGGTACGCCAAGCGACTGGAAATAGTCTGTCGTGCCCTTGGGCGTGAAGACGAAGTATTTCAGATAGGCGTGCGCAAGAAACAGTCCACCGACGCTGAGACGAAGCAGTAGCGCGGCATAGTCGAACGCAGTCATGACCGGTCTCCAGATCGGACGCCGCTTCTGGCCCATTGCCTCGCCGGCGCCGTATCTCAAAAGCTAGTCGACGCGGACGCGCCTGTCTTCGCCAGGGAATGGAAACAGGCTGTCAACAACCGGCATTCAGTGCAGCACGAACTCGCCGTCCACTTTGCGCCACTCATTCGGCGCGATCAGCTTCTGATGCGTATAGGTTATCGAGTGCAGCGGGCCGTCGAGCTTGGCCTTCCAGAACTCGATGAAGCGGATCAGCACCGGAAACTTCGGCGCTATGTCGTAGTCCTGCCAGATGAAGCTTTGCAGCAAATGCGGATGGTCTGGAAAATGGTAGAGAATCTTGGCCGTGGTCAGCCCATAGCCCTTGAGCATCAGGTCCATTTCGGAATGGTCGCGCATCGCGGTACCTTTGGTCGGTTCTCCTTTCCTCCCAACGTTGAATTCTGCGCTCAGTTGCTTAACTGTCTATTGATTTTTTCTGATGCCATTCGGCTTTTTCATCGCCAAAACAGCTGGTTAGCAGCGACGAGGCCCGAGTGCTGACAGCGCTTTGCGCATGCCCTGCGGCATCCCGCCACGCGAATCCAACGTCTAATGTTGCCGTCGGCGCGGAACTGTTAATAATGCCGCCGAATTCGCGGCTGCGTCGCCGTGAAACCGTTGGCGCCAAGCCAACGGAACGGTTCGGGAGGAATGCCAGAAATGTCCGAGGTTCATGTCCACCGCGTCCAGCCGGCGTGGAAGAAGAATGCGCTGATCGACAACGACACCTACCTCAAATGGTATGCCGACAGCGTGAAAAATCCGGACAAGTTCTGGGGCAAGCACGGCAAGCGCATCGACTGGTTCAAGCCGTTCAGCAAGGTCAAGAACACCTCTTTCGACGGCAAGGTCTCGATCAGGTGGTTCGAGGACGGCGAGACCAATGTCTCGTACAACTGCATCGACCGCCATTTGAAGAAGCGCGGCAACCAGACCGCGATCATCTGGGAAGGCGACAATCCCTACGACGACAAGAAGATCACCTATAACGAGCTTTACGAGCATGTCTGCCGGCTGGCCAATGTGCTGAAGAAGCATGGCGTCAGACGAGGCGACCGCGTCACCATCTACATGCCGATGATCCCGGAAGCCGCTTACGCGATGCTCGCCTGCACGCGTATCGGCGCCATCCATTCGATCGTCTTCGGCGGCTTTTCGCCGGACGCGCTGGCCGGCCGCATCGACGACTGCAAATCGACCTTCGTCATCACGGCCGATGAGGGCGTGCGCGGCGGCAAGCCGATCCCGCTCAAGGACAACACCGACAAGGCGATCGAGATCGCGGCCAGGGCCGGCACCAAGGTCGAGACCGTGGTGGTCGTGCGCCGCACTGGCGGCAAGATCGGCTGGGTGGCGGGACGCGACATCTGGTACCACGAGGAAACGGCGACCGTTAAGGCCGACTGCAAGCCGGAAAAGATGAAGGCAGAGGATCCGCTGTTTATCCTTTACACCTCGGGCTCGACCGGCAAGCCGAAGGGCGTGCTGCACACCACCGCGGGCTATCTCGTCTACGCCTCGATGACCCACCAATATGTCTTCGACTACCATGACGGCGACATCTACTGGTGCACCGCCGATGTCGGCTGGGTCACCGGCCACAGCTACATCGTTTACGGCCCGCTCGCCAACGGCGCCACCACGCTGATGTTCGAGGGTGTGCCGAACTACCCCTCGCAGTCGCGCTTCTGGGAAGTCATCGACAAGCACAAGGTCAACATCTTCTACACCGCGCCGACGGCGCTGCGCGCGCTGATGGGCGCCGGCAACGACCCGGTGAAGAAGACCTCGCGCAAATCGCTGCGCGTGCTCGGCTCGGTCGGCGAGCCCATCAATCCGGAAGCCTGGGAGTGGTATTTCAACATCGTCGGCAACGGCAAGGTGCCGATCGTCGACACCTGGTGGCAGACCGAGACCGGCGGCATCCTGATCACGCCGCTGCCGGGCGCCACCGATCTCAAGGCCGGTTCCGCGACGCGGCCCTTCTTCGGCGTCAAGCCGCAGCTGGTCGACGGCGAAGGCAAGGTGCTGGAGGGCGCCGCCGACGGCAATCTGTGCATCACCGATTCCTGGCCGGGCCAGATGCGCACCGTCTACGGCGATCACGACCGCTTCGTGCAGACCTATTTCTCGACTTACAAGGGCAAATATTTCACCGGCGATGGCTGCCGCCGCGACGCCGACGGCTATTACTGGATCACCGGCCGCGTCGACGACGTCATCAACGTCTCGGGCCACCGCATGGGCACGGCCGAAGTCGAATCGGCGCTGGTCAGCCATGAAAAAGTGTCGGAAGCCGCCGTCGTCGGCTATCCGCACGACATCAAGGGCCAGGGCATCTACAGCTACGTCACCTTGATGAAGGGCGTCGAACCAAGCGAGGAACTGCGCAAGGAGCTTATCGCCCATGTCCGCAAGGAGATCGGCGCCATCGCTTCGCCCGACAAGATCCAGTTCGCGCCGGGCCTGCCGAAAACCCGCTCCGGCAAGATCATGCGCCGCATCCTGCGCAAGATCGCCGAGGACGATTTTTCCGCGCTCGGCGATACGTCGACACTGGCCGATCCGGCCGTCGTCGACGATCTCGTCGCCAACCGGCAGAACAAGAAGGGCTGATGACCGCCGGGCCCGCACTCGGCACCGTCAGCCAGCTCTGGCGCTACCCGGCAAGTTCGCTCGCCGGCGAACTGCTCGATGCCATCTCGATCGGCACGACGACTGTTGACGGTGACCGGCTGTTCGGGCTGGTCGACGCCGCCGGCGAGATCGCGCGGCCCGATCGCAGCCCGAAATGGCACAAAGTGCCGCTGATCCGCACCCGGCTGACCGAAGACCGCCGGCTCGAAGTGGCGGTGCCGGGCGGCGACTGGCTGCCGGCGCCGAATCCCGAAAGCGACCGCGCCGTTTCCGCCTTTCTCGGCTTTGCGGCGTCGATCCTGCCTTTCGGGAAAGAGAATGCGGCTTCGGACTATACCGGTCCGCTTACGGCCGCGCGCTACACCAAGGCGCCGATCCATCTGCTCACCACCGCCTCGCTGGCGCGGCTAAAGGCGCTGCACCCGGAAGGCGTCCCCGATCCGCGTCGCTTCCGGCCTAATATCGTCGTCGAAATGGCGCCGGTCGACGGCTCTTTCCCGGAAACCGAATGGATCGGCAGAAAGCTCGCGGTCGGCGACCTGTTGCTGACCGTCTCGGAACCCTGCCGCCGCTGCGGCTTTACCATCATCGCCCAGGACGGTTTCGACAACGATCCCGGCATCCTGCGCAATGTGGTGCGCCACAACGCCCACAATCTCGGCGTCTACTGCACCGTCGACCGGCCGGCGCGCGTCACGATCGGCGCGACGATGCGCTTTGTCGGCTGATCGAATCCAGCCCCCTAAGCCACACAGATGTCGGACACAGAGACCTTCTGGAAGAGGTGTGGCGAGGCGACGGCCGAGGATGGATAGGCGGAGAGCTTGGCCCTGAACTCTGGGTGGCTGAAAGCGGCCCTGAAATCGGCCGTCGATTCCCAAACGGCATAATTGAGATAGGTCGGGCTTTCGCCGATGGCGCGATGCAGTTGGGTCGAAATGAAGCCCGGTTGGCGCTTCATGACATGCGCATCGGCCTGCCACGCCTCCAGGAAAGTCTGTTCGTCGGCCTTTTCGAGGGTAAAGACGTTGACGAGCACAACGGGTGACGCGTCGATGGCGATCTGGCGTTCGATCGGAAAGGCGGGGTCCAGCGGTCGCATGTTTGGCATGACAAGCTCCATTCAATATGGTTTCATGATGTCAACTTGGTTCTATGCATACATAACAATTCGACACTATGATGTCAATATCATTGTATGGTGACAATATGGCTGACTCCGAACGAACCGACGTCGCTGCCGCCTTGACCGATCTCTTCCTTGACCTTTTCAAGCTCAACAATCGCATCCTCGCCACGGGCGACAGGCTCGTCGCCGATCTCGGTCTGACCAGCGCACGCTGGCAGGTGCTTGGCACCATCAAAGCCGCGGAGCGGCCGCAGCCGGTCGCCTGGCTGGCGCGGGATATGGGAGCCAATCGGCAGAATGTTCAGCGCATCGTCAACGACCTGGCGCAGGAAGAACTGGTCGCCTTCAGGCCCAACCCCCATCACCGGCGGGCTCAGCTTGTGGTGCTGACCGATGCCGGACAAGAGGCGTTTGACGCCGCAATGCGTCTGCAAGCTCCCTGGGTGAACCGGCTGTCAGAAGACATCAGCGTTGACGAGATCGAGACCACGCACGGCGTTGTGCGCGCGCTTCGCCGAAAGCTGGAAGGAGACGAAGGCGAGCAGGACTGATCCGCTGCTGGCCCGCCACGAACCACAGCGATTTGGCGCGGCGTGTAATATGCCTGACAGAAACCGGCGTCATACAACCGGCGCGATCCCGCTCTGCCGTCCAACATCCATTCACCGATCGGACCCCTGATGACTTCCTTGCCCGTTCTTGGCGCCGCCATGACAGTGGACGACGTCGAAATTCACCGCGACTGGCTTTTCGAAAAGCAGCGCGACCTGGAACTGCAAAGCTTCGCCGAGGCTGATGTTCTCAATGGCGATTGGGCGCCGCTCGCCGCCCGCGCCAACAAGCTTCTCGACGGGCATGAGGGGCGGCTCGGCATTCACGGGCCGTTCTGGGGCTTCACCATTGCCTCGCAGGATCCCGATATCCGCGCAGTCGTCAGCAAGCGTCTGGTCCAGGGCATCGAGGTCTGCGCCGCCATCGGCGCAACGCATATGGTCGTCCACAGCCCCTATACGACCTGGTCCTACAACAATCTCGACAACAATCCCGGCGAGCGGGAGAAGATCATCGAATACTGTCATCTGACATTGCGCGATGCCCTCAGGCAGGCCGAGAACATCGGCTGCACCATGGTGCTGGAGAACATCGAGGACAAGGATCCGCATATCCGCGTCGCGTTGGCCGACAGCTTCAATTCTCCCGCGGTCGCCGTGTCGATCGACACCGGCCATGCTTATTATGCGCATGGTTCGACCGGTGCTCCGCCGGTCGATTACTATGTGCACGCCGCGGGCAACCGGCTGCGGCATGTCCATCTGCAAGATGCCGACGGTTACGCCGATCGCCACTGGAGCCTGGGCGAAGGCACGCTTCCATGGCGCTCGGTCTTTGCCGCGCTCGCCAGGCTCGACAGCAATCCGCGCCTCATCATCGAAATCAAGGACAAGTCCAAGATACCGGCTTCGGCGGCTTACATCGCCTCACTTGGCCTCGCCGAGTAAGGCACCGGGGCGGTTGGCTACCGATACAGATCCGCCCGCGTCGGCGGCAGGCCGCTCGGGCCGCGCGCGCGTTTGGTGGCGACGGTCTGGAAAATCTGCGCCGACGCGCGCTCGAAGGTGATCGAGCAGCCGGTGAGATAGAGCAGCCACAGCCGCGCCTTGGGCTCTCCGACTTCGGCGATGGCCTCGTCGAAACGCGCGCGCAGGCGCTCGGCCCACAGGCGGCAGGTGCGCGCATAGTGTTCGCGCAAATTCTCCACGTCGTAGACCAGGAAGCCGTGCGCCTCGAGATTGCCGAGCGTCATGCCGATCGTGTCGAGCTCGCCGCCGGGAAAGATGTATTTGATCAGGGCCTTGTACTCCGCCCCCTTGCGCAACGTCTTCTTGATGTCGCCTTTGCTGCGCCTGGTGATGGCGTGATGCAGATAGATGCCGCCGGGTTTCAGCAGGCGATGCACGGTCGAGAAATAGGTGGCGTGGTTGACGAGCCCGAGATGCTCGAACATGCCGATCGACGAGATCTTGTCGAAAGAACCGGTGAGCTCGGCATAGGACTTGATGTCGATGGTGATGCGGTCTTCCAGCCTCTCGGCGCGGATGCGCTCGCGGGCGAGATCGGTCTGGGCCTGCGACAACGAAACGCCATGGCCGACGACGCCGTAATTCTTCGCCGCATGGATCAGCATCGCGCCCCAGCCGCAGCCGATGTCGAGCAGCCTTTCGCCGGGCTTCAGCCTGAGCTTGCGGCAGATGTGGTCGAGCTTGTCGAATTGCGCCTGGTCGATGCTGTTGGCGAAATCCGTGAAGTAGCCGCAGCTGTAGACCATGCGTTCATCAAGGAAGAGCCGGTAGAAGGCGTTCGAGATGTCATAGTGATGCTGGATCGCTTCCTGGCTCGATCCGCTGACATAGGGGTTGCGGCCGGAAAGATCGCTGCGCGCGCTCATCTCTCTTCGCGAGAACAGCACCGCCGGTAGGTCGCGCAGGATCGCCAGCTTCGGCAGGGATTTGAGCTTCGTCCTGAGCTTGCCTTGCGAGGGCAGCGCGTAGAAATCGAACAGCGTCCCGTCCTCGATGTCGACGGTCTTGGAAATCCACATCTCGATCAGCGTCGAGAACACCGGCCGGCGCACCAACTGCCAGACGATGTCCTGGTCATTGATGGTGAGCACGGGACCGGTGGCGGGACCGATGCGCTCGCCCGTCCACAGCCTGACAGCAAAACCCGGCTTCAGCGTTTCGATTACCGTTCGCACGATGCGAGCGGCCTTTTCGGCTGCCTCCATGCGGATACCTCCCGAGTACCGGTACTCCCCTCACGCCGGAGTGTGCCCGCGGCGACGGCCAATCGCAACCCGGCCGTCTTGAGCCACGATCTCTGGCAATTTGGAACCCGCTCTTGTCTTTTGCCGCGACGCACCCCATCATGAGGGCGTGTTCAACGAACTGAAAGGAGGTGATCCGATGTCGAGTGATTTCGTTTTCCATAACGTGAGCTCAGCGGATTGCACTTCCGGGAAGCAGTCTTCCCGTTAAGGCGCGAGACGCGCGGCAGGTGGCCCGAAGGGGCCATCGCCTGAAGCCGCGTCATGGACGGAAACACGGAAGGCCGCCGGCTTCGTCAAGAAGCGGCGGCCTTTTCCTTTTCCGCAAGGCCGTTCAGTGATTTGCAGCGGCTATCGAGTGACCGTCAGCCTGTCGATGTTGCGCACGATATCCTGAAACGCCTGATCGAGCTCGGCGCCGTTGGCGGCCTGGTAGAAATGCTTGGTGTTACCGGTGTCCGGACTGGCGCAGCTCTGCAGCGTCGACTTGGCGTTCTTCTCGGTGAGGGCAAAACCGATGGTGAATATCTCGATGCCCTGGCCGCGCATCGCCGAGCACAGCGTCGTCGCGGCGGTGCGTGTCTGTACCTTGCCGGCATCGTTATAGACCTGATCCGGGCTGTTGGCGTCGAAATAGGACAGGTTGAACTCGCCATCGGTCATCAGGATCACATATTTGGCGACCTTCTTCGGATCCATCTTGGCCGGTCGCTCCGAGGCCTTCATCACGCCGCCCCAGTTTTCCGACAGCATGTACCAGGCCCACTGCACGCCAATATGGCCGGCAGTGCCGCCGGACGCATCGAGGTTCTTGATGACATTGTTCAGAGCCGAAGCATCCGTGGTCAGCGGCTGCACCGTTGCGACCGGACAGGCTCGCGTGCCGCTCTGCCTGGCGAAATCGGACAGATAGAGATCGCGGTTGACCATGCTGACGTCGGGACCCGCATCCGAATACTGGTAGGCGCCTTTGCGCTCGGTGGCGCAATTGTCCGGCCGCGGCGACGCCGAAACATATTTCGGATCGCCGTTGCCCGGCGCCTGCTTGCGCTCGCTGGCCTTGGTTTCGACAAAGACGCTGCTTGCGGCAAGCGAACCCGCATTGACGGAATTGGCATAGGGCACGATGGCCACCCGCACCCGGGGATTGGAGGCATTCTGGCCGTCGAGGAAGGAATCGACGGCGTTGCCGGCCGCCGCCCTCAGATCCTTGATCTTCTGGCCGGCCATCGAGCCGGTGACGTCGAGCATCATCGCCACTTCGATCGTCTTGTCGGAATAAAGCGCGGTGGTCGATCCGGTCACACGCCGCATGCTGTCCGTGCCGAACAGCGGGAAATAGAGGCCGACATCGACATGCACGTCCGCCTGCACGGTGTTGGCCGTCCTGTCGACGGTGAGCTTGTCGAGCACGATCTGGTTGGCCTGCAGGATACCTGCGGTGCTGTTGGCGTCGAGAAACGCCTGCACCATTTTGTTGGCATCCGCCTCCTGGATTACGCCGAGGGTGAGATCGCGGGCCGTCGAGGTCACAGCGGCGTCGACGACGCCCTGCAGGCTCGATCTCGCATTATAGAGCTGCGAGATGTTGACCGCGAATCCCACCCCCAGCGCGAGGACTGATGCGGCAGCTCCGAACAGAACCGCGAAATTACCCCCGCGATCCCGGGTAAAGTCGTCCACCCCACGAACGACACCTCTGAACTGCCGCATCCCTTCCGCCTCCACTGTGTGCGGCTTCGTGCCGCTCGGCGGACGTGCTGCAGGATTTCGGCCAGACGCGCCGACGGGTCGGCGAGAACAGCCTTAACGGCTGGTTAATACATTGTTTTTGCTGGATTTTCGAGAGCGCGAAGGTGAACGAGAAGTAAATGGGAAAGCGGCTACGGCGGGCCGTTCAGGAATCGCTTACCATAGGCCGCCGCAAGCACTATCGCGCAATGACGGCGCTTCCCGCTTCGGCACAACGGAGCCTGTCCCGAAGCGGCTCAGCGACAGCCATGAGCCGAGATGAAACACCGACACTGGTCTGTTGGGATTCAGGTCAGGCCGAGTCGAAAATGACGGTTCCGAGGACCGGAGCGGAGCGTACTTTTCGTACGTGAGCACCGGAAGCGCAGGAAGCCGCCATTTGCAGGCTGGCCTCACCTGAATCCCAACAGAGCCTATGCCAGCATCTGGGCGCTGGCCGTGCGATCGATGCCGTGACGCGGCGGATTGAAACAATTGCCTTCCTGCTCATAGGTCCAGACCTTGAACAACGTAAGCCGGTGCGGCCCGAAGCTGTGCAGCAGCGGCACGTCGGTGGCGTCGCGGCCGCGCGCAATGACGACACGGCCGATCCTCGGCTGATTGTGGCGCGCATCGAACGTGTACCATTTGCCATCGAGGAAGACTTCCATCCAGGCCGAGAAATCCATCGGCGCCGGATCGGCCGGCACGCCGATATCACCCAGATAGCCGTTCACATAGCGCGCCGGAATGTTCATGCAGCGGCAGAGCGTGATCGCCAGATGCGCAAAGTCGCGGCAGACCCCGACCCGCTCGTCATGCGCCTGCGCGGCCGTGCGGGTGGCCCGCGCATAGCCGTAACCGAAGGAAAGCCGGCTGTTGACATAGTCGACGATCGCCTGCACCCGCGCCCAGCCGGGCGGCAGGTGGCCGAAAAGCTGCCAGGCGAGATTGCTCAGGTGATCGGTCTCGCAATAGCGGCTGCCGAGCAGATAAACCAGCACGTTGTCCGGCAGGTCAGCCACCGGCGTCTCACGCGCCAGCGTGTTGATTTCGTCGGTCTCGCCGCTGTCCTCGATCGCCGCGTCATAGAGGATGCGAAAACTTCCGGCGGGTGCGGTGAAGCGCCGGCATATGTTGCCATGGCCATCGCGATAGGTTCGGGTCGGCACCGAAGGCGACGTCAGCACCCGTGTTTGCCGCTTGATGTCGCCCTGGCGGTCGGGATTGATGTCGAGCAGCGAAACGGTGGGCGTCGCGGCGACGCAGTCGATGGCGATTTCGTAGCCGAGCCGGATCAGCATGGCGTTCCCCCAATGATGATTGTATTTGAGAACTGTTCAACGCCACAAGGCCGGCCTGGTTCCCGGGCCAAGTCGAAATGCCGCCTTCTCACATGCCGCCACGGCGGTTAGGATGCCGGCGCGCCTGGCGCCTCCCCGAAACAGCTTCAAGGTACCCGATGTTCACAGGCAGAAAGTTCGCCGCTTTTCTTTTCGACATGGACGGCACGGTCCTCAACTCGATCGCCGCGGCGGAACGGGTCTGGACGAAGTGGGCAGAGCGCCATGGGCTGAACGTGGCAAGTTTCCTGCCGACGATCCATGGCAAGCGGGCGATCGAGACGATTGGCGGGCTGGGCCTGCCGGGTGTCGACCCCGTCGCGGAGGCGGCTGCGCTGCTCAAGGCCGAAGCAGAGGATCTCGAAGGCATTGTGCCTATTGCGGGCGCCGTAGCGTTCCTCAACGCGCTGCCGCCTGAGCGCTGGGCCATCGTCACCTCGGCCCCACGCGAGCTGGCGCTATTGCGCATGCACGCGGCCGGCATCCCGGTTCCCGCCATGATGGTCACAGGCGAGGAGGTCGCCCATGGCAAGCCGGCGCCGGACTGCTTTCTTCTGGCGGCAGAACATCTCGGCGTCGCGGCGCGCGACTGCCTGGTCTTCGAGGATGCGCCGGCCGGCATCGCGGCGGGCGAAGCTTCGGGCGCTTCGGTCATGGTGATCAGCGCCACGCATGTCCATCCGGTGGTGACGCCGCACCCGTCAATCCGCTCCTATGACGAGATCGCCATTGCGGTCGACGATGCCGGTCTCATCGAATTGTCGGCAGCGCGGGCCGCGGCCTAGCCACTCGTCAAAAATCGGTGGCGAGGCCCTTCACCTCCCAGTCGCCGTAGCGCCCGGGTTCCTTGCCGCCGCGGCCGCCGATCTCCCTGGGCAGATGGGCTTCCGCCTCGCGGTACGACTGGCGCCTGGCTTCCGCTTCGGCCAGCGCGCGCTGCGCTTCCGGCGCCAGGATCTTCTGCGGCGTTTCGGCTTCGGTTTTGCTTGGCTCTTCACTCATGCGATAAGTTCCCTGCCGATTGAAACGGACATCAGCGTTTCCCATCATATAGCCATGACGCCAGAAGGATCGACCCCTATTCCTGAGCATCGGACTGTTCCGAAAACCGGATTCCACTTTCAGTCCGATGCTCCGGCCAGGACCGGATGAAACGATGAACATGCTTCGCACAGCTATGCTTCTTGTCGCGATGACGGCGCTGTTCATGGGCGTCGGCTATATGATCGGCGGTTCGGGCGGCATGATCGTCGCGCTGCTGATCGCCGCCGGCACCAATCTGTTCAGCTACTGGAACGCCGACAAGATGGTGCTGTCGATGAACCGCGCCGTCGAGGTCGACGAGAGGAACGCGCCGGAATATTACGCCATTGTTCAGGCGCTGGCCAAGCAGGCCGGCCTGCCGATGCCGAGGACCTATCTGATCGACAACCCGCAGCCCAACGCCTTCGCCACCGGCCGCAACCCGCAGAACGCGGCTGTGGCCGCCTCCATCGGCTTGCTGGAGCGGCTCAGCCACGAAGAGGTCGCGGCGGTGATGGCGCATGAGCTCGCCCATGTTGAGCACCGCGACACGCTGACCATGACGATTGTGGCGACGCTTGCCGGCGCCATCTCGATGCTCGGCAATTTCGCCTTCTTCCTCGGCGGCAGCCGCAACAACAACAATCCGTTCGGCTTCGCCGGCGTGTTGCTGGCGATGATCGTGGCGCCTTTTGCCGCGATGATCGTGCAGATGGCGGTGAGCCGCACCCGCGAATACGCGGCCGACCGGCGCGGCGCCGAGATTTGCGGCAACCCGCTCTGGCTGGCTTCGGCGCTGAACAAGATCGCGCGCGGCGCCGAACACATCCCCAACCCGGATGCCGAGCGCAATCCGGCGATGGCGCATCTCTTCATCATCAACCCGCTTTCCGGAGAGCGCATGGACAGCCTGTTCTCGACCCATCCGAGCACGGAAAACCGCATCGCCGCCCTGCAGGAGATGGCGCGCGAGATGGGCAATGCACCGCAAGCCGCCCGGCGCCAGGCCTCTCCACCGCCGATCCAGCCCGAGGAGTCATCGGCGGGACCATGGGGTAACAGGCCCTCGGAAGCGCCAACGCCCTCCGAGCCAGCACCGCCAAAACCCAATCCATGGGGCCGCAACCCCACCGGACCGCGCACGATCCGGCCCAAGGGTCCGTGGTCGTGAGGCCGCCGAGACGCAGCCATCAAGGCAATCCGCAGCACAAGGCCGATGACGAGACCGTCGCCGGCCTCGCCGCGCGCAAGGCCGCGGCGCGGCTGCTTGCCGCCGTCATCGATGCCCGCACCCCGCTCGACGGGCTGACCGACAACGAGCATGGCCATTCGCAATACAAGGCACTCGACGGCCGCGACCGCGCGCTGGTGCGCGCCATTCTGGTCACCGCGCTCCGCCACCGCATGACCATTGCCGGATTGCTGGCCAGGCGGCTGGAAAAGCCGCTGCCGCCCAACGCCACCGCGTTGGCGCATATCCTGCATGTCGCGGCAGCGCAGATATTGTTCCTGGAGGTTCCCGACAGCGCCGCCGTCGACCTTGCCGTGACCCACGCCAAGTCCGATCCGCGCACCGCGCGCTTTTCCGGCCTCGTCAATGGCGTTCTGCGTTCGCTCGCCCGCGCCAAGGAGGCTGAGCTAGCCCCGGCGCTCGCCGCCACCAGCGAGGCGCCGCAATGGTTTTCCGAACGCCTGATCGCGGCCTATGGCGCCGAAAAGGCCGGCGCCATCCTTGCCGCCCACCGCCATGAGGCGCCGGTCGATTTCACCGTCAAAACCGATCCGGCGCTCTGGGCCGAGCAACTGGGCGGCATTGTGCTTCCGACCGGCACCGTGCGCGTCGAAAAACTCACCGCCAACGTCGTCGACCTGTCCGGTTTCGCCGACGGCGCCTGGTGGGTGCAGGACGCGGCGGCCAGCCTGCCGGCACGCCTGTTCGGCGATATAAGAGGCCAGCGCGTCGCCGACCTTTGCGCCGCGCCCGGCGGCAAGACGGCGCAGCTTACCCTGGCTGGCGCCAGGGTCACCGCTGTCGACACCTCGAAGAACCGCCTGGCTCGACTGGCACAGAATCTCGAACGCCTGGGACTAAATGCCGAGCTGGCACAGGCCGACCTTTTGGATTACCAGCCGGCCGAGCCGTTCGATGCCGTGCTGCTCGACGCGCCATGTTCGTCGACCGGCACGGTGCGCCGCCATCCCGACGTGCCGTGGAGCAAAACCATGGCGGATGTCGAAAAGCTCGCCGCGCTTCAGCGCAAGCTGCTCGACCGCGCCGTCGACCTTGTCCGGCCCGGCGGCCGCATCGTGTTTTCCAACTGCTCGCTCGATCCGCTCGAAGGCGAGGAGCTCTACCGCGCTTTCCTCGCCGAAACGCCCGGGGTGACCGACGACCCCATCCTGCCTGGGGAATTTGCGGATCTCGACCGGTTCCTCACACCGAGCGGCACGCTGCGCACCACACCCGCCGACATGGCGCTGGCCTCGCCGGCGATTTCCGGCCTGGACGGCTTCTTCGCCGCCCGCATGCGGCGGGTGGCATAGTCTGGCGTTTCGCCAGAATGTCAGGATGTGTCGAGATTCAGGTCAGGCCGCGCCGAGAACGGTGGCTTCCGAGAACCGGAGCGGAGCGTAATAAAGTACGTGAGCACCGGAAGCGGAGGAAACCTCCGTTCGCAGGCCGGCCTCACCTGAATATCGATACATCCTAAAGCATGTCGTCGAGCGACCAGTGCTGTCCCCAACGGGCATCGATCTCGTCATCGACATTCTGGTAGCGTATGTCGGTCGACAGCCGGATCAGGCCGTCAAGGCTCTGATTGGTCGTCGAGGCGTGGATCATGTAGGGCGAGTGCAGCACGACATCGCCCGCCTCGTAATCCGCGATCAGCCAGCGCGTGTCGAACCGCTCGACCATGTGCGGCAGGTCTTTCGATACCCAGCCACCTTCGCTCATGTTGCGGTTGTAGGCGCTGATGCGTTCTTCTGGCGTGAGCCCGGCATTGTCCCTGGCGAATTGCGCCTCCATGGCGGCGCCGATGGCGTGCGATCCTTCCAGGTAGACCAGCCCGCCCATGTCGATGGATGTATCGCCGAGCGGTATCCATGCCGTGACGACGCGGCTGGTGCCGCCGCGCAGGTAGACGAGATCGTAATGCGCCGGTGTCGCGACGGCCGTCCCCGGCAGGGTAAAGCGCATGATCTTGCGCTTGTGCAGATAGGACAGACCGCCGACAAACGCATCCATGAAACGCGACATTCGCGGTTGCGCGCAAAAACCCTCATAAGCGGTTGAGCGGACCAGCGACATCAGCCGGCGATCGGCAAGCTGGCGATCGGCAAGCTGGCGATCGAATGCGGCGACGGCAATGCCGAGCGACGGATCGGTCCCCGGCTTCAGCAGCCCGCTCTCGGAAAGATGCGAAAGCACCCAACCGCGAAAGTCGACAACATCGTCGCGCTGCAGCAGGCCCTTCAGCCAGACATAGCCCTGCGTGGCGTAGAGATGGCGAATAGCCTCGATGCCGACGGAGGGATGGGTGGGGCTGAGGTATCCCAGCCTGTTCGGCGCCATCGATAGCGTCTTGCCGTTGGCTTCCAGCACGACGGGTTGCGACGATGATTTTGCGGCCGATATCGACATTTCACTCACCAGGAGGTTTCCGATGCCGGCAAAGAATGTCTATTGTTGCGCCAGTTGCCCATGGACAGAAGTATCCGCCTGGACTTTTCGCTCATGCCTGACCGACATTACGCGCTATACCGCTCGCCGCCCGCCGCAATGGCCGGGCTGTCGGTGACGGGGATCGGCCGGCATCGCGTCAGCCGGGTCATCGTCGAGCGCAAACTGCCCGACTTTGCCGCCGTGCTGGTGGAGGAAGGGCAAGGCTGGCTGGAAACGAGGGCTGCAGGCAGGCAGGCGATTGTCGCTCCCAGCCTGTTTTGGCTGTTTCCCGGCAAGACGCATTCCTATGGGCCCGATGACGCCGGCTGGAGCGAACGCTGGGCGCTTTTCTCAGGTGTCTTGACGCGTGATTTCACGCGCATGCGGCTTATCGCCGAGCAGGCCCCGGTCGTTGCCGTGTCGGACCTTGGCGGTCTGCAGCTTCTCTTTGACCGGCTGCACGCGCAACTGTCGCTGGATAGCGCGTTCAGTCAGGCGGAAGCCGCCGCGACGCTGCATGGATTGGTTTTGCATGCCGCCCGGCAGGCGACCGGCCGGAGCGCCAGCGGCGCGGGCTCCGATTTTCAGCGGGCGATCGACAATTTGCGCGCCCGCGCCGCCGAGCCGCTCGATCTCGAGGCATTCGCCGCGCAATTTGCGATGTCGCCGGCGACGCTGCGCCGCAAGTTTGCGCGGCACACCGGGCTGTCGCCGAAAGCATTCCAGCTGCGCATCCGGCTCGACCTTGCCAAGCAGCTGCTGGTGGCCTCCGATTCACCGGTTGAAACCGTGGCGGCGGCGGTCGGCATTAACGACGCCTTTTACTTTTCCCGGCTGTTTCGCGATCGCGAGGCATGCTCGCCGAGCGAATTCCGGCGCCGCCACAAAAGAGGCTGAGCGACGCCGCAACGGGTGGTCACCCTTGGTATGGTGCCGGAAAGGCACGACTTTTTCTGGGACGGCCGGCCTGGACCAGCGTGAAGCGCTTCACTTCAGCGAAATCCGCCTTCGCATAAGTTCTTGAATCATATAAACTTGTCCTTGGGGTAGAGGACGATCAGGAGGGCTTTTGGCACTTGCTGCCGGCAGCACGACGCGTCTATGGACGCTTGTCGCGAAGGAGTTCTGGCGCAAGACGCGCCGGCGTTTGCGCGCCGGGCCGGTCTATCGCTGGCGCTATTCCGGCCGCACGCCCGAACGTGTCCTGATCGCGCCGCCGGATCTCAGGCTCGCCGATCCGCAGATCGCGCTCGAGATCTACTATGGTCGCTATCCGCTGTCCGGCCACATGGTCGAGACCGGCGGCAAGTCGCCGTTCCAACTCGACGTGCCCAACCGTGGCTGGCAGAAGTCGCTGCACGGCTTCCGCTGGCTGCGCCATATGCGAGCTTCCGGCACCGAGCTTGCCGCCGCCAATGCCAGGGCGCTGGTGTCCGACTGGATTGCCATGCACGGCAACCAGATATCGGGAATTGCCTGGGAGCCGGGCATCACCGCCAAGCGGGTGATCGCATGGCTGCAGCACTCCTCGGTGGTGCTGCAGGGCGCCGAATTCCCCTTCTATCGCGCCTTCCTCAAATCGCTTGCCGTCCAGATCCGCTATCTCCGCTCGATGACGCGCGAGATGCCGGACGGCGAGGGCCGACTGCGCGCCCGCATCGCGCTTGCATTCGCGGCACTGTCCTTGCCGGCGCCGGCCTCGGCACTGCGCGCTGCAACGCGCAATCTGGCCGAGGAGCTGGAGCATCAGATCCTGCCCGACGGCGGCCACATCTCACGCAAGCCGATGGCGGTGCTGGAGCTGCTGGCCGACCTTCTGCCGCTGCGCCAGACCTATGCCAACCAGGCCGAGGCGCCGCCGCCGGCCCTGATCGGCGCCATCGATCGCATGCTGCCGGCACTGCGCTTCTTCCGCCACCAGGACGGCAGCCTGGCCCGCTTCAACGGTATGGGCGCCACCATCCATGACCGCATCGCCACCATCATGCGCCACGACGACACGGCCGGCGCGCCACTGCTGCACGCGCCGCATTCCGGCTATGAACGCCTGTCGATGGGCGGCGTGACGGTGATCGCCGACACCGGCCTGCCGCCGCCGGTCGAAGTCTCCAATGCCGCGCATGCCGGCTGCCTCGCCTTCGAGCTGTCGTCGGGGCGCCAACACTTCATCGTCAATGCCGGCATCGATACTTACGGCGCCGCCGAATTCCGGCCGCTGGCGCGGGCCACCGCAGCGCATTCGACCGCCACGATCAACGACACCTCGTCGGCGCGCTTCAGCCATTCGCTCAGGGTCAGCGACCTGCTTGGCTCGCCGCTGATCGGCGGTCCGCAGCATGTGCCTTGCAAGCGCCTCGACCAGAAGGGCGTGCAGGGATTTGTCGCCCGCCACGACGGCTATGCCGCGCAATTCGGCTTCCTGCATGAGCGCGAGCTGAAGCTGACCACCAACGGCAACGTGCTGGCCGGCCGCGACCGCTTCCTGCGGTCGGGCGGCGGCGCGATCCGCAACAATGGCCGCGACTTCGTCACCGTGCGCTTCCACGTGCATCCCGACATCACCCTGATGCAGGACGAGCACGACCGGCTGACGCTTGCCGCGGCGCAGGGAGACACCTGGGTGTTCACCTGCGCGGAAGTGGCGCCCGAGGTCGAGGAATCGATCTATTTCGCCGGCCTCGGCGGCCCGCGCCGCAGCCGGCAGATCGTGCTTGCCTTCAAGGCCTCGGAAATTGCCGAGGTCCACTGGCAGCTGACCCGCACCGGCATCGCCGGCTATCCGGAAAACAACTGAGTTCCGAACAAATCCGGCTCGAAGCTTGATTTCCGGCGCTCATGTGCTACGGCCGGCCACATCCCTTCCACCAGCTCTGAAAGGCCGCCCGCCCATGGCCGTGCCCACCAAGAACATTCCGGCGCCCGACCTCGTTCCGGTCCGCCGCGCGCTGCTTTCCGTCTTCGACAAGACCGGGCTGATCGATCTGGCAAAGGCGCTTGCCGCAGCCGGCGTCGAGCTGGTCTCGACCGGCGGCACGGCCAAGGCAATCGCCGAGACGGGCCTCGCGGTGCGCGACGTTTCCGACCTCACCGGCTTTCCCGAGATCATGGACGGCCGGGTGAAGACCTTGCACCCGTCGGTGCATGGCGCTCTGCTCGGCATCCGCGACGACGCCGAGCATGCCAAAGCGATGCGCGATCATCACATCGAGCCGATCGATCTCGTCGTTTGCAATCTCTACCCCTTCGAGGAGGTCCGCCGCTCTGGCGCCGGCTATGCCTCGATCGTCGAGAACATCGACATCGGCGGCCCGGCGATGATCCGCGCCTCGGCCAAGAACCACGCCTATGTCGCCATCGTCACCGACCCGGCCGACTACGCGTCCGTGCAAAACGCGCTGGAAATGAACCTCGGCTCGCTATCGCTCGATTTCCGCAAGATGCTGGCGGCCAAAGCCTTTGCCCGCACCGCGACCTATGACGCGGCGATCTCGGGCTGGTTCGCCGAGGCACTCACCATCGAACATCCGGCCTGGCGCGCCTTCGGCGGCCATCTCGACCAGGTCATGCGCTATGGCGAGAACCCGCACCAGAGCGCGGGTTTCTATCTGTCGGGCGACAAACGTCCAGGCGTCGCGACCGCAAGGCAGCTGCAGGGCAAGCAGCTCTCCTACAACAACATCAACGACACCGATGCCGCCTTCGAGCTGGTCGGCGAGTTCGACCCGACCCGCGCGGCGGCGATCGCCATTATCAAGCACGCCAATCCGTGCGGCGTCGCGGAGGGTGACACGCTCAAGGCAGCCTATGCCAAGGCGCTGGCCTGTGACCCGGTCTCGGCCTTTGGCGGCATCGTCGCCATGAACCGCACCCTCGACGCTGAGTCGGCGGAGGAGATCGTCAAGACCTTCACCGAGGTCATCATCGCGCCGGAGGCCACCGACGAGGCAGCCGCGATCGTCGCCGCGAAGAAGAACCTGCGCCTGCTGGTCACCGGCGGCCTGCCCGACCCGCGCGCGGCCGGTACCACGGTGAAATCCGTCTCCGGCGGGCTGCTCGTGCAAGGCCGAGACAACGCCGTGGTCGACGACCTCGAACTCAAGGTGGTGACGAAGCGGGCGCCGACGCCGGCCGAGCTGGCCGACCTGAAATTCGCCTTTCGCGTCGCCAAGCACGTCAAGTCGAACGCCATCGTCTATGTCAAGGACGGCGCCACAGTCGGCATCGGCGCCGGCCAGATGAGCCGTGTCGATTCCTCGCGCATTGCCGCCCGCAAGGCGCTGGACGCGGCCGAAGCCGCTGGCCTGGCCGAGCCGCTGACCAAGGGCTCGGTGGTTGCCTCGGACGCCTTCTTCCCTTTCGCCGACGGTCTGCTGTCGGCGATCGAAGCCGGCGCCACCGCCGTCATCCAGCCCGGCGGCTCGATGCGCGACGACGACGTGATCGCCGCCGCCGACGCACATGGTATTGCGATGGTGTTCACCGGGGTAAGGCACTTTAGGCATTAGCCCTCTTTTCCTTCTCCCCCTGGAGGAGAAGGGAAGGGCGCTACTCCTTCGGTTTGTCCGCCGGGTAGGGCGTCCCCACCAGGATCGCCATGCCGATGCCAAGGAACAGGATGATCACCGCCATGCCGAGCCGCGGCGAACCGCTGACAGTCGTGATGGTCGCCACCAGGAACGGCGCCAGGAAACTGGTTGCCCGGCCGGCCAGCGCGTAGATGCCGAAATAGCGGCCGGACTCCGCAGCCGTCACGCTGCGCGCCATGTAAGAGCGCGATGACGCCTGCACCGGACCGAAAGCTAGCCCGATCAACAGGCCATAGAGGATGTAGGCCTTCTCGGCCGCCGTGCCGAACAGGCCGCCGGAATCGGCGGTCGGCAATGGGATCAGGCCGAGCAGCGTGAAGCCTGGGCCGGTCGAGATGACGCCGATTGTGGCGACCGACAACATCACCAGCGCGATCATCACCACGTGCTTTGAACCGAGAGCCGTATCCAGCCGCGCCGCGATCCAGCAACCGAAGATGGCGACGATATTGAGGATGATGCCGAACAGGCCGATCTCGGTGATCGACCAATGGAACATGCCGGCCGCGAACGTGCCGCCGAGCGCCAGCAGCGCGTTGACGCCGTCCTGATAGATCATGCGGGCGAGCAGGAAGCGCAGGATGCCGCTGCGCTGGCGCACTTCGGCAAGCGTCGACTTCAGCTCGGACAGACCCTCGCGCACCGCCGGCCCGATCGGAATGCCTTTGACGGCATCGGGCGTGAAGAAGAACATCGGCAGGATGAACAGGAAATACCAGCCGGCCGACATCGGCCCGGTGAAGCGCGCGTCCTCGCCCAGTTTCGGATCCAGCCCGAACAGCGGATCGAGGCCGATGAGCGTCTTGCCGGTTTCCAGATTGCCGGCGAGGAACAGCACCACGAAGATCAGCGCGATCATGCCGCCGAGATAGCCGAGCCCCCAAGCCATGTTGGAGATCCGGCCGATCTCGGCTTTCGGCACCAGCCGCGGCATCATGGAATCGTTGAAGACGGTCGAGAACTCCGCCGCCACCGAAGCCAGCGAGAACAACAGCACGACCAGGAACAGGTTGGAGCCGGGCGCCGCGAACCACAGCAGGCTGAGGCTGATGATCTTGATCGTCGCGAAGAAGGCGATCCACGGCTTGCGCGGCCCGGTCTGGTCAGCGATCGAGCCAAGCACGGGCGACAACACCGCGATGACCAGGCCGGCAGCGGCGATGCCGTAGCCCCAGGCCGCCTGCCCGCTGGTCGGGTCGCTGGCCATGCGCGAGACGAAATAGGGACCGAAGATGAAGGTGGTGACGACGGTGAAGAAGGGCTGCGCCGCCCAGTCGAAGAACATCCAGCCCCAGATGCCGCGCTCCGATGCCCGCTGCACTGTCTCTACTGCCGCCATGCCGATTCCCCTGGGACCCGCGCCCGTGTCGGGCGCCATGTCTGCATGTTTTTCATGACGGCGCAAATGCACCCGGCTTGCGGCCCACGACAGCGGTCGCGCAGCCGAAGAAGAAGCGCTTGTACTCGACCTCCAGGCCTTCGCGCGTGAGCATCTCGGCCACCTGCGCGGCATTGCCGAAATTGGTGGAATAGGTGCCGATCATCGAAAAATCCTGCGCACCGCGCAGAAAAATCCGTTCGATGAGCGGCAGCATCACTTTGAGATGAAACAGATAGAGCGGTCGCAGCCACCAGCCTTTCGGGTCGGAGGCTTCGATCATGCAAAAGACGCCACCGGGCCTAAGACAGCACGCCACAAGAGCGGCGAGCCTGGCATGCTGTTCAGGATTGAAGGTCTTCAGGCCGAAGGTCGAGATGACGAAATCAGCACTTGCCTCGGGCAGATCGCTGGCCAGCACATCGTCTTCGATGAAGGCGATCTTATGCGCACGGTGCGCATGCAGCCGCTGCATCGCGCGCTGATGCATACCCGATGAGATATCCACCGCGGTGATGGCGCCGATGTCGGGAAAGCGCCTGAGCAAATGCGGCCAGACTTCCCCGGTACCAGCCATGAGATCGTAGCCGGTCGGCTGCGACGCTTGTGGAGCAGGCATCAGCGCGACGCATTGCCTGCGCCAGCGCTCGGTAAAGCCAAGGGAACACACCAAGCTGAAGGTGATGTATCGGCCGGAGCAGCGATCGAAGACACCTTTGACGAATTGGGCGTCATAGATGTCTTCGCCCGGCGCATCGCTCCCACCAGCGGGACGGCGCAGAGGCTCGTCCCGGACTACGTCATCGTCCCCGATCGTGCTCAGCTCTACCTCTTTGTTTCACGCAACCCGGACGGAAAACCGTCTCACACTTTTCCTGGAATTGCTCTAGATCCCCGTCAGGTCGCTCATCAGGCCCGACGCCACCGACAGCCGCGACACGGTGATGTCGCCGCCTTCGGTCAGCGCCTGCAGCCGCTCGCGGATGCGCGCGACACGCTCGCCGCCGGCTTCGAGCCACGCCGCGACCGGGTCCACAGCCTTGCCATGCGCGGTCAGCGCCGCCACCGCTATGCCGCGCCGTGCGGCGCCGATCGTGTCGGTGGCGCGCGACAAGGCCAGCTGATCGTAATAGTCCGGCGGCATGATCGAGCGCGCCGCCTCTTCGACGCGCGGGATGCGGAAGGCATCACTGACGGCGAAGAAGGCTTTGGCCGCGCTGACGATGTCGGCATTGGCCATACGCGCCGTGAGCGCGACATCCGGGATCAGCTCGGCCACTTCGGCCAGAGCAAGCTTCTCCGCCAGCTTCTCCGGCGCGCCGCCCTTGAACAGGCCGTGGCGACGCTCCTCGATGCGCTCGCGCGAGAAATCCGGCAGCAGCGAGACGAGTTTCGGCTCCAGCGCCTTGCGGGCATCCTGCAATTCGGCGATGCGCTGTGCCAGCGGGGCCGAGCCCGTATCGTTCTTCAGATACCAGCCGCTCGTCACGAAGATAAGCCGGCTAATCGATTGATAAAGGTCGATCTGGATTTGCCCGTCGATCTGATTGTCGAGGGCGTCGATCTCCTTGTAGAGCGAAGGCAGCGCGAAGCCGTCGCGCACCACGGCGAAGGTGCGCACGACGTCGGCCACGGTGCGGCCTGTCGCTTCCTGCAGCCGGTTGACGAAGGAAGGACCGCCGCGATTGACGAGATCGTTGGCGGTGACGCGCGTGATGATTTCGCGGCGCAGCCTGTGGTCGCGGATCTCGCCGGCGAACTTCTTCGCCATGCGCTCCGGGAAATAAGCCATCAGGTCACGATCGAAATGCGGCTCGTCCGGCACGTCGCTGGCGACCATGTCGGAGAACAAGACGATCTTGGCATAGGCAAGCAGCACGCCTAGCTCGGCCCTGGTCAACGGTTCGCCGCGTGCCTCGCGCTCGGCAAGGGCGGCCGGCGAAGGCAGCGTCTCGACCGCGCGGTCGAGCAGGCCGCGCGCTTCCAGCGCCGCCATGAACCGCGCCTGATGGGCGATGTCGGCCAGGCCGCGCTTGCGCGCGAGCGACAGCGCCAGTGTCTGCTGATAGTTGTTGGAGAGCACCAGCGCGCCGACCTCGTCGGTCATTTCGGCCAGAAGCTTGTTGCGCGCCGGCCTGGTCAGCGAGCCTTTGCGCATCGCCGAGGCCAACGCGATCTTGATGTTGACCTCGACGTCGGAGCAATTGACGCCGCCGGAATTGTCGATGGCGTCGGAATTGCAGCGGCCGCCATTCAGGCCGAACTCGATGCGCGCCCGCTGCGTGACACCGAGATTGGCGCCCTCGCCGATAACCTTGGCGCGCACATCGAGCGCGGTAACGCGGATGGCGTCATTGGCGCGGTCGCCGACATCCTGATTGGTTTCGCTTGAGCCCCGGACATAGGTGCCGATGCCGCCAAACCACAAAAGGTCGACCGGCGCCTTGAGGATGGCATTCATGATCTCGACCGGCGTCGCGGTCGTCTTGGCGAGCCCTATCGCCGCGGCCGCGGCCGCAGGCAGCGTGATCGATTTCTGGTTGCGCGAGACGATGACGCCGCCTTCCGACAGTTTCGACTTGTCATAGTCCTGCCAGGAGGAGCGCGGCAGCGCGAACATACGCACCCGCTCCGCCATCGACGCCGCCATATCCGGATTGGGATCGATGAAGATGTCGCGATGGTCGAAAGCAGCGATCAGCCTGGTTTGCGGCGACAACAACATACCGTTGCCGAACACGTCGCCCGACATGTCGCCGACACCGACGACAGTGAAGGGCGAGGTCTGGATGTCGCGGTTGATCTCGCGGAAATGCCGCTTGACCGCCTCCCAGGCGCCCTTGGCGGTGATGCCCATCTTCTTGTGGTCGTAGCCGGCCGAGCCACCACTGGCGAAGGCGTCGTCCAGCCAGAAGTGATGCTTTTCGGAGATGGCATTGGCGGTGTCGGAGAAGGTCGCCGTGCCCTTGTCGGCAGCGACGACGAAATAGGGATCGTCCTTGTCGCGCCGCACGATGCCGGCCGGCGGAATGACGCCGTCGAGGCCGATATTGTCGGTGATCGAAAGCAGGCTCGAGACGAAATTCTTGTAGGCCGAGGTGCCGGCTTCGAAGATCGCGTCGCGGCTGCCGCCCGGCGGCAGGCGCTTGGGGAAGAAGCCGCCCTTGGCACCGACCGGCACGATGACGGCGTTCTTGACCTGCTGCGCCTTGACCAGGCCGAGCACCTCGGTGCGATAGTCCTGGGCGCGGTCCGACCAGCGCAACCCGCCGCGCGCCACCGGGCCGAAGCGCAGATGCACACCTTCGACCTCGGAGCCATAGACGAAGATCTCGCGCCATGGTCGCGGCGCCGGCAGGCCTTCGACCGCCTGCGAGTCGAGCTTGATCGCCAGCGACTGCCCCTTATCCTTCGTATCGGCCACGAAATGATTGGTGCGCAGCGAGGCTTCGATCAGATTGAGGTAGCGGCGGATGATGGTGTCGTCATCGATATTGGGCACCTCTTCCAGCGCATCCTTGATCTTGGCCTTGAGATGCTTGGCGGCGACCACGCCATCGCCCTCCGCCGTCGGCCCGAGCCGGGCGACGAACAGCGCGTGCAGGCCGCGCGCGATCTCCGGATAACGGTTGAGCGCGGCGGCGATGAAATCCTGACTCTGCGGAATGCCGGCCTGCTGCAAATAGCGGCCATAGGCGCGCAGGATGGTGATCTCGCCCGACCACAGGCCGGCGGTCTGGGCAAGGCCGTTATAGCCGTCATTGTCGACGTCGCCGCGCCACACCGACAGGAAGGCGTCCTCGAACAGCGCGCCGCCGTCAGTGAGGTCGATCGGCTTGCCGTAGCTGTTCTCCAGCTCCATGTCGTGCACGAAAACCGGACCGGCCGGGTCGCCGCCGACCTCGAAGGTGCGTTCGCTGATGACGCGGAAGCCGATGTTTTCGAGCACCGGCACGCGCCGTGACAGCGCCACCGGGCTGCCGAAATGGTAGATCTTCAGCGCCGCCTGGTGCGGCTTCTGGTCGGCATGGCGATAATAGTCGATGGCGATCGGGTTGGCGGCGTTGATCCCGGCAATGCGTCCGGCATCGGTCAGCGCCACGGCGGCCGAGAACGAATCGCGGTAGCTCTCGGGAAACCGCGCCGCGATTGCTTTCAGGCCCGGATCGCTCCCTGCCTGTTCCGCCGCCTCGGTGAGCGCGTCTTCCCAGGTGCGCACGATGTCGCGGATTGCCGCCTCGATCGTTGCCTGCTCGACCTTCGGCGTCTTGCCGCCGGAGCGGCCGATGATGAAATGGACGCGCGCCAGCCCGCCCTCGGGGAAGGCCGGATAATACGCCGACAACCGGCCCTCGAACACGGTTTTGAGATAGGTGCCGACCTTCTCGCGCACGACGCTGTCATAGCGGTCGCGCGGCACGAAGACGAGGATCGAGACGAAGCGGTCGAACTGGTCGACGCGCACGAGCGCCCTGACGCGTGGCCGCTCGACCAGTCCCAGAATGGCGCCGGCGTGCTTGCGCAGGATGGGGATGGGAACCTGGAACAGCTCGTCGCGCGGATAGCTTTCCAGGATGTTGATCAGCGCCTTGCCGGAATGGTCGTGCGGATCGAAGCCGGATTTCGAAATCACGGTCTCGGCCTTGGAACGCAGATAGGGGATCTTCATCACCGAGCGCGTGTAGGCCGTCGAGGTGAACAAGCCGACGATGCGCAATTCACCGGCGAGCGCGCCTTTGGCCGTGTAGGTCTTGATGCCGATGTAATCGAGATAGATGCGGCGGTGGACCAGCGATTTGGCATTGGCCTTGGTGACGATCAGCGGCTCCGGCCCATGCAGGAAGGCGCGGATTTCCGGCGTCGTCGTCACCGCTTCCGTGCCACGCCTGAGCACCAGCACATCCGGATCGGAGAGAATGCCGAGGCCGGGCTTTTCGGCGCGCTCCAGGTTGCCGCTTTCCTCGCCGCCGACATATTTGAATTCGCGCATGCCGAGGAAGGTGAAATTGTCGTCACGCAGCCATTCGAGGAAGGCGATCGCCTCGGCGACGCTCTTCTTGTCGAGCGGCACGGCCGAATAGCGGAATTCCGAGATCGCCTGGTCGAGGCGGGCCAGCATGCGCTTCCAGTCGACGACGGCGGCGCGGACCTGGGCCAGCATCTTGCGCAGCCGTTCGGTGAGGCTTGCCGCCTGTTCGGCGGTCAGCCGCGGAATATGAACATGGACGACGCTCAGCCGGTCGTGGTCGTCGTCCTCCTTGCCGCTGTCGCTCAGCACCTCGACGCCAGACTTGCCATGGCGAACAGTGACGATCGGATGGGTAACCAGCGTCGGCTCGCCCGCCGTCTCGGTGATTTCACCGAGGATCGAATCGAACAGGAACGGCATGTTGTCGTTGACGACGGTGATCACCGTCACCGGTCGGCCATCACAGGTAACGCCAGGATCGGCTTCGACGGCGACGACGCTCTCGCCCTTTTTATGAGCGGCAACCGCTCGTCCAGCGAGTTCGGCGGCGCGTTCGAGGTCGGCCGCGTCATAAACGGCAACGTCTTCCGCCGGCGCGCGGGCGAGCAGATAGTCGGCAAGCCTTGCGGGTCTCTCCTCCGCCTTGGCAGCGATGGCTTTCTTCTTCGGCTTGGATTTCACGCTGGCCATGACGCTTATTCCCTCCCGTGGCATGCTTTTGCCACTATGGTAGCCAGATGAGCGCTGTTTGGCGACAAAGGTTTGACGACGCTTTAAAAAATTCGAACCGACGCCACCCGTCCGACGAGGAGAGACCATATGACCGGCAAAATAACCGCGCTCGATCTGGTTCAGGCGGAACTCAGCGAGGCGACCAAGGCCTATTTCGCCAAATGCCAGGAGAAGCTCGGCCTCGTGCCCAATGTGCTCCTGGCTTACGCCTTCGACGAGAAGAAGCTGCGCGCCTTCACCGACATGTACAACGACCTGATGCTGGGCGATTCCGGCCTGTCGAAGCTCGACCGCGAGATGATCGCCGTCGTGGTCTCCTCGATCAACCACTGCTTCTACTGCCTGACCGCGCATGGCGCGGCGGTGCGCCAACTCTCGGGCGAGCCCGCGCTTGGCGAGATGATGGTGATGAATTTCCGCGCCGCCGATCTCTCACTGAAGCAGACGGCGATGCTGGAATTCGCCGTCAAGCTGACCGAAGAGCCGGCCCGGATCGTCGAGGCCGACCGCGCCGCGTTGCGTAAGGCGGGTTTTACCGACCGCGACATCTGGGACATCGCCTCGACCGCTGCCTTCTTCAACATGTCGAACCGCGTGGCCGCCGCGATCGACATGCGGCCGAACCCCGAATATCACGCGATGGCCCGATAGGGCCACGCCGCCCTCTCCGTCGGTCCTAAGGAGAATCCGGCCGCGAAATTCTACTCCGGCGGACCACGGCCGCCGGCTGCACCGGCGGCCGGTCGCAGGCGTGCTGCCTAAATGATTCCTGTCAGCGCGCCGCGATAGCCGCGGCCGCGCCCGCCATCGTGGTGGCGCTGACGCGGTTGGCGATCTTCATGGCGCGCTTGCTCTTCAGGAGCTTGCGCGCCTGCGATGCCGCCAGCACCCAGGCAAGGTCGATGACGACCAGAACGATAGCCATGGTGAGCGTCAGCTCGACCCAGCCGACAACGCTCACCGAGGCGAGGTCGATGATGGTCGGCAGCAGCGCCAGATAAAACATCATGATCTTCGGATTGCCCAATGTCACCGCCATGCCGGCGAAGAACAGTTTGAGTGGAGAATCCTCGCGCGGCATCTCGCCTTCCTTGGCGTCAACCGGCGCCGTCCACATCTTGAACGCCAGATAGGCGAGGTAGGCGACACCAACCCATTTCACGACGACGAAAGCGTAATGGAAGGTTTGCGCCACCACCGCCAGCCCGAACACCGCCAGCGACAGCCAGATGCCCTCGCCGATCCACATGGCAAGCAGGAACGGGAAGACATCGCGAAAACCTTTGGAAATCACGCGCGCCACGAGCGCGGCGATCGACGGCCCGGGCGAGCCCGCGGCAACAAACAGGGCGGCGGCGAAGATGAGCAGCGAGGTGAGGTGCATGGTGTCGCTTCCTAGAACACGAAAAGAAACGATAGCCGATCGGAGTGGATTTGACACACCCGCAAGTCGCGATGGTCGATCAAGGCGACAACAACTGCCAACGCCTGCGCCGCCCCTCATCTGGCTGCCGCCATCTTCTCCCGTGAACGCGGAGAAGGACGCTCTCGCCGATGATTTCGCCAATCACCAGCGTTATTGAAGGGGCGCCGGCGCTGCGCCAACTTCCCTTCTCCCCGTTTCACGGGGAGAAGGTGCCCGAAGGGCGGATGAGGGGCGGCGCCTGCGTCGAAAACTTGCATCGCGCCGAGTCCAGCCCCAAGATCCTTGCCCCTTGGTCACGCTGCCGCTAGAAAGCCAGCCCGACATCCATTTCGAGCTTCACTTTGCCTCAGTAACCGCCGGTCTCGCCAATTCCTCTGAATGCACCGCAGGCGCAGCTTTAGCGGCCCCTGCATCTAATTCATGTGTTCTTCAGGCGGCGGTTCGAGACCGGTTTGGCATTGCTGAGCCGCCGCGCGTAATCCGCGCCGACGCCTGACCTCCCAACACAGCCTACCGCCACGCCGTGCCCGCATGGGAATCTCGACATCGCTGGCCTGAAGGACTTCCCGACGGGAAGGGCCTGCCGGCATGTCTTCCACCTTACGCATCCACTGGACGATCGCACCCGCAATCGCGCCTCGACCGCTCATCAACTGCAACCGTTGCGGCGCCGTGAAGGCCTATCGCTGCAGCGGAAAATTCCGTGTCAACGCCAATGGCAAGCGCATCGACGTGTGGCTGATCTACCGTTGCGTCGACTGCGACAATTCCTGGAATTTCGGCATTTTCGAACGCTGCAACCGCCGCGACATCGAAGCTTCCCTGCTTGCAGCCCTTGAAAGCAACGATCCGCGGTTGGCGCGGCGGCATGCCTTCGATGTCGTTGCCCTGCGCAACCAGGTGGGACGCGTCGAGGAGTTTCCCGATGTCGACGTGCGCAAGCGGGTGCTCGGCGGCATCAGCGAAAGCGCTGTAGCCTTGGAGCTCCGGTTTGGGCTGGAAATGCCGACATCGCTCCGGCTCGACCGCCTGCTCGCCGGCGAACTCGGCATCTCGCGCTCGCGGCTTCAGGCGCTGGAGGAGCGGCGCTCGCTGGTCGTTGACCCGGACGGAGCCAAGGCCTTGCGCAAGCCTGCCCGTCAGGGAATGACGGTTGGGATCGATCTGGCCCGCGAGCCGGATCGCGAAGCTATCATCTGCGCAGCCGGAGGCTGAACGAAAGAGAGGCGAAGCACCCGGTGCTTCGCCTCTCTCGGATACGATTGGATGCAGAAAATTACGCCGCGCCCACCACCTTGGCGGCCTTCTCGAAACGCTTGCGCTCGTTCGGGTCGAGATAGAGCTTGCGCAGCCGAATGGTCTTCGGCGTCACTTCGACCAGCTCGTCGTCCTGAATCCAGGCGAGCGCCCGCTCCAGCGTCATGCGGATCGGCGGCGTCAGCTTCACCGCCTCGTCCTTGCCGGCGGCGCGGATGTTGGTGAGCTTCTTGCCCTTGAGCACGTTCACTTCGAGATCGTTGTCGCGGCTATGGATGCCGATGATCATGCCCTGATAGACCTTGACGCCCGGATCGATGATCATCGGGCCGCGATCTTCCAGGTTCCACATCGCGTAGGCGACCGATTCGCCCTGCTCGTTGGAGATCAAAACGCCGTTGGTGCGGCCGGGCAGCTCGCCCTTGTAGGGCTCATAGGCGAAGAACAGCCGGTTCATCACCGCGGTGCCGCGCGTGTCGGTCAACAGCTCCGACTGGTAGCCGATCAGGCCGCGCGTCGGCGCGTGGAAAACGAGGCGCTGGCGGTTGCCGCCGGAGGGGCGCAGTTCCACCATCTCGGCCTTGCGTTCCGACATCTTCTGAACGACGACGCCTGCATGTTCCTCGTCCACGTCGATGACGACTTCCTCGACCGGCTCCAGCAGATCGCCGTTTTCGCCCTTCTGCATGACGACGCGCGGACGCGACACGGCAAGCTCGAAACCCTCGCGGCGCATCGTCTCGATCAGCACCGCCAGCTGCAATTCGCCGCGGCCCGAGACGAAGAAGGAGTCCTTATCCGGCGATTCCTCGATCTTCAGCGCCACATTGCCTTCGGCCTCGCGCAGCAGGCGGTCGCGGATGACACGGCTGGTCACCTTGTCGCCTTCAGTGCCGGCGAGCGGGCTGTCGTTGACGAGGAACGACATCGTCACCGTAGGCGGATCGATCGGCTGCGCATGCAGCGCCTCGCTTACCGCCAGATCGCAGAACGTGTCGGCGACGGTGCCCTTGGACAGGCCGGCGATGGCGACGATGTCGCCCGCCTGGGCTTCGTCGATCGGCTGCCGCTCGAGGCCACGGAAGGCGAGGATCTTGGAAATGCGGCCGGTTTCGACCTGCGTGCCGTCATGGTGCAGCACCTTGACCGCCTGATTGGCCTTCAGCGTGCCGGATTCGATGCGGCCGGTGATGATGCGGCCGAGGAACGGGTTGGCTTCCAGGATGGTGCCGATCATGCGGAACGGGCCGGGATGCACGGTCGGCGCCGGCACATGCTTGATGACGAGGTCAAACAGCGGCGCCAGTCCCTGATCCTTGGGCCCTTCGGGGTTTTCCGAAACCCAGCCGTCGCGGCCCGAACCGTAGAGGATCGGGAAATCGAGCTGCTCGTCGGTGGCGTCGAGCGCGGCGAACAGGTCGAACACTTCGTTGACCACTTCGATGTGGCGGGCGTCGGGACGGTCGATCTTGTTGATGACGACGATCGGCCGCAGGCCGACCTTCAGCGCCTTGCCGACGACGAATTTGGTCTGCGGCATCGGGCCTTCGGCGGCGTCGACCAGAACGATGGCCGAATCCACCATCGACAGGATGCGCTCGACTTCGCCGCCGAAATCGGCGTGTCCGGGCGTGTCGACGATGTTGATGCGGGTGCCATGCCAGTCGACCGAGGTCGCCTTGGCCAGGATCGTGATGCCGCGCTCCTTTTCCAGGTCGTTGGAATCCATGGCGCGCTCGGCGACACGCTGGTTGTCGCGGAAGGATCCGGATTGCTTCAGGAGCTGGTCGACAAGGGTGGTTTTTCCATGGTCGACGTGCGCGATGATCGCGATATTACGAAGGTTCATTTTGTCTGGTCTCGGGAACGTTGCAGGCAGCAGGCCCAAAAGCGCCGCCTTTTTCGGTTGCGCGGCTCATACAGGGTTTTTCGCAATTGCGAAAGGGGAGGCCCTTCCCCAAATAAATGGTCACTGATTCTTAAACGTCTTGGTGTGAAATGATTCTGTTAACCAAGGCGGAACCTTTGAGGGGCCGGACGGTTCGATGTTCATGACCGATCATATTGCCAGATTGCGTCCGGTTTTCGTCTGGGCCTCGCTTGCAGTGCTGGTTGCTGCCGGCGCCGCGCAGTCGGCCGCCGTGCTGCGCGAGGCCAATCCGGCGCGCCCTGAGGACGCCCGGACCGCCGAGCAGATGTTCGCCGACGCCCCCGATGGCGTCGACCCTGTCGTCACCGGCCCGGTCAGCGCCGCTTTCAAGCAGCGCCAGAAGGACGCAGGCTGCGACAGCGCGGTCTGGCCGAACATCCCGCGAGCCTGCTACCCGGACTGACGTCCTACGCCGACCGCACCGGGTCGAGCGTCACCTTGTAGAGCTCGTTGTCGTCGCGATCCATCAGCCGCACCGTGAGCTGCTCGGTCGCGCCTGAAATATCGACCAGCCCGAAGAACTGCAGACCGGCCGAAGGCGGCAGGTTCTGGCCCTGCTCGGCGGTCGGCGCCTTGATGAACTTCAGTTCCGGACCGAAAGTCATGTCGAGATCGTTCGGGCCGAACGTGCCGGCGTGGATCGGACCGGAGACGAATTCCCAGAACGGATTGAAATCCTGGAACTGCGCCTTGTCGGGGTTGTAGTAGTGCGCGGCCGTGTAGTGCACGTCGGCGGTCAGCCACACCGTGTTGGTGATGCCGGCATTCTTGATGAAGCGCAGCACATCGGCGAATTCGAGCTCGCGGCCCTTCGGCGCGCCATTGTCGTTGTTGCTGACGGCCTCGAAGCCGACTTTCTTCGCCGCGTCGTCCCACACCACGAGGCTGAGCGGCATGTCGGCGGCGATGATCTTCCAGGTCGCCTTGGAGTTGGCGAGCTCGCGCTTCAGCCACTTCGACTGTTCCTCGCCGATCATGCGCGACTTCGGCGTCAGCGTTGTCTCCAGGTCCGGGCCGTTCGGGCCGCGATAGGAACGCATGTCTAGGAAGAAGACGTCGAGCAGCGGCCCGTGCGAGATCTTGCGGTAGACGCGGCCCGGTTCCGACGGCTCGTAGCGGATGGTGGTCATTTCGTGGAAGGCGCGCGCCGCCCGCGCGGCCAGCACATGGATCGACTTTTCCGTGTAACGGTTGTCGGCGGTAAGGTCCTTCGAGTCCGACCAGTTGTTCAGCACCTCATGGTCATCCCACTGGTAGAAAGTCGGGCAGATGGCGCTGAGGCCCAGTACATGCTTGTCCATCATGTTGTACTTCCACTGGTCGCGGTACTCGTCCAGCGTCTCGGCCACCTTGCGCTTGCCGTCGATGATGACGACGTTCTTCCACTTGCCGCCGCCGGGCAGGTCGACCTCGTCCTTCAGCGCGCCATCGGCATAGATCGTGTCGCCCGAATGCAGGAAGAAGTCCGGCGTGTGTTTGGCGATGGTCGAATAGGTCTTCATGCCGGTTTCATCGATGCCCCAGCCCTGGCCGGCGGTGTCGCCCGACCAGGCGAAGCGCACGTCGCGCTTGGACGACGGTGCGGTGCGGAAGCGGCCGACGATCGGCTCGGAGACGACATTGATGTCGGAGAGGTCGGCCGCAGTCATGCGGTAGAAGATGTCCTGGTCCGAAGCGAGATCGGTGAGCAGCCGCTTCACCGTGTAGTCGCTGGCCGGCGAGGTATCGAGGCTCGCAAGCCTGGTGGCATTGGTGAAGCTTTCGGTCGTCGACACTTCATACATCACGCGCGCCGGACGATCCGTGCGCGTCCACACCATGCCGGAATTGGCGTCGACGTCGCCCGACTGGACGCCATGGGTGAAGGCCGGACGCTGGCTGGCGCGGGAATAATAAGGCAGCGCGAGCCCGGAGGCGCCGACAAGGCCGAAGGCGCTGGCCGAAGTGACGAAAGCGCGGCGGGTAAGCGAAAGCTTGTTCATGGCTGTCTCCGGGATGGCGTCGAACATCCCCGACAAGCTCCAGCCTCAATGTTTCAGGCGTGTCTCGGAACCATGAAGTTTTGATAACAGTGAACAGATTGGGAAAGCGAGCGCCAACGTTGGGAGGCGTGTCGAGATTCGGGTCAGGCCGAGTCGGAGTCGAAGACGGGCGCGAAGCGACCAAACTGGGCGGTCTCCGAGAACCGGAGCGGAGCGTACTTAAAGTACGGGAGCACCGGAAGCGCTGGAGACTGCCATTTGCAGGCCGGCCTCACCCGACTATCGATACGCCTCAAGCTGCCTGCGGCTCCGGATCGAACGCTGGCCTGCTCGTGTTGATCAAGAGCGAGATACAAGCCGCCGCAATTCCCGTCATGCCGGCGATCAGGAAGGCCAGCTCGTAATTGCCCTGCAGCTCGCGCATCGTGCCGCCGAAAGCTGCCGCTGCCGCCGCGCCGATCTGGTGGCCGGCGACGATCCAGCCGAACACGATCGGTCCGCTGCGGTCGCCGAAGGCCTCGTTGGCAAGCCTGAGCGTCGGCGGCACGGTGGCGATCCAGTCGAGCCCATAGAGCACGGCAAAGATGATCAGGCTGGTGCCCGAGAAGCCGGAATAAGGCAGATAGATCAGCGACAGGCCGCGGATGGCATAATAGACGCCGAGCAGCTTGCGTGGATCGAAGCGGTCGGTGAGCCAGCCGGACAACGTCGTGCCGATCAGGTCGAAAATACCCATCAGCGACAGCAATCCGGCCGCCTGGACTTCGGGGATGCCCATGTCGCCGCAGAAGGCGATGAGGTGCGTGCCGACCAGGCCGTTGGTGGTGAAGCCGCAGATGAAAAAGGTGGCGAACAGATACCAGAACACGCGCGTGCCGGCCGCGCGGCGCAGCGTGTTCAGCGTATGCGCCAGGAAATTGCCCTGCGATGCCGGCGACACCGGCGGCACGTCATCGGCATCGGCGCCGTAACGCACCATGCCGATGGAGGCCGGCCGCTCGGGCACCAGGAGGAGCACGAACGGTATCAACGCAGCCGTCGCCACCGCCACGGCAATGTTGACAGGCTTCCAGCCACCGCTTTGCGCCAGCGAGGCAATCAGCGGCAGGAAGATGAGCATACCGGTCGCGCTGGAAGCCGACATCAATCCCATCACCAGGCCGCGATTGGTCTTGAACCATCGGTTGACGATTGTCGCGCCAAGCACGCTTGCCACCGCGCCCGAGCCGATGCCGGAAAACACGCCCCAGGTCAGGAAGAGATGCCAGGGCTGCGTCATGAACAGGCTGAGCGCGGTCGAGCCCGACATCACCAGCAGCGCGCCGAGCAGCGTGCGGCGCAGACCGACGCGCTCCATGAGCGCCGCGGCGAACGGGCCGGTCAGGCCATAGAGCAGGATGCCGATACTCGCGGCCCAGGAGGTCACGTCACGGCGCCAGCCGAAGCTCTCTTCCAGCGGCACCATCATGACCGAGGGCGCCGAGCGCAGCCCGGCCGCGATCAGCAGGCAGAAGAAAATGACGGCGACGACGACAAAGGCGTAACGCTGGCCAAATGGGCGAGACTGAGCTATCATGTTACTGACCGGTACGTTGCAATTTGGTGTCGCCCTACATACGTACCGGTCAGTAACATTGTCAAGCAGGTTGTTTGCATGCCATCCGACAATAATATTGAAGCGTCGATCAGCGAAGCGCACTCCGCCACGCCGCCCAAGGCCGCCGATAAGATCCTCGATGTGGCGTTCGATCTCTTCTATCGCGAAGGCATCCGAGCGATCGGCGTCGACGAGATCGTCAGGCGTGCCGGCGTCACCAAGCCGAGCCTTTATCGCAGCTTTCCGTCCAAGGACGAGCTCGCCGCTTCTTATCTGCGCAAATACGATCTCGAATTCTGGGAGCGCTTCGACGAGGCCGTCGACGCGCATCCTGGCAACCCGCGCGCGCAGATCATCGCGTTCCTGACACGTGTCGGCAAACGCACGCAAAAACCCGATTATCGCGGCTGCGGCATGACCAATGCGGCGGTCGAGTATCCCGAGCATGGCCATCCCGCGCGGGTGGTGAGCGAGAACAACAAGCTGGAATTGCGCCGGCGCCTGCGCGCCATGGCCAAGGCGATGGGCGCGCCCGATTCCGATACGCTCGGCGACGGCCTGCTGCTCCTGATCGAGGGCGCCTATATCAGCGGCCAGCTCTTCGGCCTTGGCGGCCCGGCGGCGACGGTGGCCCGCAACGCCGACCTGTTGATCGAAGCCAGCTTGAAGAAATAGCGATTGGCGCTACGCTCAAGGCGACCTCCACCGGAGCCGTTCGCCATGCGTGCTCTTCTGATCCCGCTTGCCCTCGCCGGCTTCTGCCAGGCGGCTCATGGCGCCGACATTTCCAGCGCCTATACCGATCTCGATTCGAAGAAAGATTGCGTGACCTACGCCCAGGCCGAACAGGGCGATGGCGACTGGGCAAACCTCGTCTGCTCCGGCTATCGCGGCTACCCGGTGCTCATCAACTACGACGATGCTCGTGAATCCGTCTACTACGGCTTTCCCTCCGACGACATGACCGCCGTCTGGGAAAGTTTCTCCGCCTTCAACGGCTCCGGACCGAAGGTGGAATGGCGCATCGAGACCAAGGGCGACATCGCCATCCCTTACGCCGCCATCCACCGCCGTTCCGTCAGCAATCCCGAGGACGACAAAAAGTCGATCGACGTGCTGGTCGTCGCCAAGGTGGCGCAGCCGGAGCAGCATGAGGGCTGCACGATCGGCCTGGTTCTGGCCACCGGCAACCCGCAAGCCAATGACCAGGCGCGCAAGCTCGCCGACGAAAAGGCCAAGACCTTCGCCTGCGGCAAGGACAGGCGCGAGGTCATCGGCAGCGTGCCGGATTTCGGCCGGGTGGATAACTGACCCGGGCCGCGGACCAGCGCTGTCCCGACAACCATTAGGCCAGCGCCGGGTCGGGTTCCCATTCGCAGCCCGGGCTAGTAAACCCTTCCGTGATTGCAGCCGGTCTCTGGAGGGTTTCCGCTTGTCCAATTTTGTCAGCGTCGCAAACGACAACGGCGTGGCGGTGGTCACCATCGACAATCCGCCGGTCAACGCGCTGAGCTTTCATGTCCGCAAGCCGCTCCATGAGGCGCTTGCCGCGCTGCGCGACGACCCCACCGCCAAGGCGATCGTCATTGCCTGCGCCGGGCGAACTTTCGTCGCCGGCGCCGACATCACCGAGTTCGGCAAACCTCTGCAGCAGCCGGAATTGCGCGACATCATCGCCTTGCTGGAAACCATCGCCAAGCCGACGGTCGCCGCCATCCACGGAACGGCTCTGGGCGGCGGGTTGGAACTGACACTCGGCTGCCATGTCCGCGTCGCCGATCAGGGCGCCAAGCTCGGCCTGCCGGAGGTCAAGCTCGGGCTGCTGCCGGGGGGCGGCGGCACGGTGCGTCTGCCGCGCCTGGTCGGCGCTGGCAAGGCGCTTGGCATGATCGTTTCCGGAACCCCGATTTCGGCCGGTGAAGCGAAGACGGCCGGTCTTGTCGATGCGGTTTTCGAGAGCGATCTGTTGGCGCAGGCCGTTCATTTCGCTGGCGAATTGGTCGATCGGAATGAGGCACTGACGCCGGTGCGTGATCGCAATGAGCGTCTCGCCGAAACCGATCTTGCCGCTTTCGACACCCAGGCGGCCGAGCTTGCCAGGAAAGCGCGCGGGCTCGAAGCGCCGCTCGCCTGCGCCGAGGCCGTGCGCAACGCGGTCACCTTGTCTTTCGACGAGGCGCTGGCTGCCGAGCGCCAGCTTTTCCACAAGCTCGTTGCCGGCGACCAGTCGCGGGCGCAGCGGCATCTGTTCTTTGCCGAGCGCGAGGCGGCGAAGATCCCGGGCAAAGACTTGCAGAAGCGCACAGTCTTCCGAGTCGGAATCATTGGCGCCGGCACGATGGGCGGCGGCATCGCCATGGCTTTCGCCAATGGCGGCTTTCCGGTGACATTGCTCGAAACCAGCGCCGAGGCGTTGCAGCGCGGGCTGGCGACGATCGAAAAGAACTATGCCGTTTCGGTCAGCCGCGGCTCGTTGACGGAGGAAGCGAAGCAGAAGCGGCTCGGCCTTTTCAAGGCCAGCACCGACTATGCCGATCTTGCCGATTGCGACCTGATCGTCGAAGCGGTGTTCGAGGACATGGCGGTGAAGAAAGAGGTGTTCGGCAAGGTCGACGCCGTTGCCAAGCCGGGCGCCATCCTTGCGACCAACACCTCCTATCTCGATGTCAACGAGATCGCCGCCTCTATCGCGCGTCCAGGCGACATGCTTGGCTTGCATTTCTTCTCGCCGGCCAATGTCATGAAGCTCCTGGAGATCGTGCGTGCCGAAAAGACGGCGCCCGACGCGCTGGCGACGGCGATCGACCTCGCCCGGCGCATCGGCAAGGTGGCGGTCGTCGTCGGCGTCTGCCACGGTTTCGTCGGCAACCGCATGCTTGCCGCACGCGGCGCGGAAAACGAATTCCTGCTGCTCGAAGGCGCCACACCGGGCCAGGTCGACAAGGCGTTCAGCGATTTCGGCTGGCCGATGGGACCGTTCCAGATGGGCGACCTCGCCGGCCTCGACATCAGCTGGCGCAACCGCAAGGCGCGCGGCCTGAAGGCGGCAATCGCCGATACGCTCTGCGAGCAAGGCCACTTCGGCCAGAAGACCGGCCGCGGCTGGTATCGCTATGACAGCGGCGCGCGCGAGCCGATCGCCGATCCGGACGTGGAGGCGCTGATCCGCGCCAAGGCGGCCGAGCTTGGCATCGAGAAACGCCGGATCGGCGCGGACGAGATCATCGAGCGCACGCTGTACCCGCTGGTCAACGAAGGCGCGAGGATCCTTGCGGAAGGCATCGCGGCGCGTGCGTCCGACATCGATGTCGTCTGGGTCAATGGCTACGGCTTCCCTATCGGCAAGGGCGGCCCGATGTTCTGGGCCGGGCTTGAAGGGGCCGGCAAGATCGTCGAGCGGCTGGAACATTGGCACCGGCAAACCGGCCGGGCGATCTTCGAGCCGGCGCCGGCGCTGAAGCGCTTTGCGGAGACGGGATCGTGGGAGAGCTAGGGCGGCCAAGATAGGCCGGCGCAGCGCTGCCCGTCGCGACGTTCGAGCGTCACGGCATAGCTCCTCGGGTCTGCGCCGCGTCGTTTCGCTCCTTACTCGGCCCGTGGACGACGTACGCAGAGGCGCCAGTCAAATTTGACCATGTGGACAAAACTCAGGCACCGTTCCATAGTCGTCCCGTCTGAACATTCCTGAGAACAGCCGGCTCGACACGGCTGTCGAACAGAGGGGCACTTCAATGGAAGACGAACGTAGCAAAATGCCACGCACGAACCTGTCGCGGCGCAACGTGCTGGAACTCGGTGCGCTTGGTCTCGCGGCTTCCGTCCTGCCGGGCGCGGCCTTTGCCAAGGACAAGAAGCTGAAAGTGGCGGCGATCTTCGCCACGCCGATCGAGGAACCGTGGGACAACCAGATCCATGTCGCCCTGCAGAAGGCCGAGAAGGAACTGGGCATCGAATACAAATGGTCGGAGAAGGTGCAGACCGCCGACTTCAGCCGCGTCATGCGCGAATACGCGCAGGGCGGCTACCAGCTGGTGTTGGGCGATGCCTTCGCCGCCGAGCGTGAATCGCGCCGCACGGCAAAACAGTTCCCGAAGACCGCCTGGCTGTTCGGCTCCGGCGCGGGTCCCGCCGAACCCAATTTCGGCGTCTTCGACAACTGGATCCACGAGCCCGCCTATCTCTCCGGCATGATCGCCGGCAAAATGTCGAAATCGGGCACGGTCGGCGCCGTCGCGGCGATGGGCATTCCAGAAGTGAACCGGCTGGTCAACGCCTTCTTTGCCGGCGCCAAGGAGGTCAATCCGAACATGAAGAAGAAGGTCGCCTTCATCGGCTCCTTCTTCGATCCGCCCAAGGCCAAGGAAGCCGCCGTGGCGCAGATCGATGCCGGCGTCGACGTCATCTATGCCGAGCGTTTCGGCGTCATCGAGGCGGCGGTGGAAAAGAAGATCTACGCCATCTCCAATATGTCCGACCAGTCGAGCCTCGGCCCCGACACGGTCATCACGGGCCCGGTCTGGGACATGTATCCGACGGTCGAGCAGGCGATCAAACTGGTCAAGGCCGGCGTCTTCACCGCGCAGGACTATGGCGACTTCTCGCGCATGGCCAAGGGTGGCTCGTATCTGGCGCCCTTCCACAAATTCGACAAGACGCTGCCGGCCGAGGTCAAGGACCTGGTCGAGAAGAAGAAGGCCGAGATTCTGGAAGGCAATTTCCGCGTCGACGTCGACGAAAACACGCCGGTTTCGGATTGAGGCGCGGTTGGGGGCTCGGCGCGAGCCCCCCTCGCTGTGCTGCCGGACATCTCCCCCCTCGAGGGGGAGATTGGCAGTTCCGTCGACGGCGAACGGCCTTATCAACGTTGAAAGGTGGCGAAGGCCTTCGTGACATCCGATCTTCCCCCTGAGGGGAGATGGCCGGCAGGCGCCGGAGCGGGTGCAGCGCTGCCCTCAACGGTTAGCCGGATCGCCAATCCAGGGAGCACCCTTGTCCGCCCCTCTTATCGAAATGCGCGGCATCACCAAGCGCTTCGGCGCCGTCACGGCGAACGATGCCGTCGACCTTAGCGTCGCGCCCGGCGAAATCCTCGGCCTTCTGGGCGAGAACGGCGCCGGCAAGACGACGCTGATGAACGTGCTGTTCGGCGCCTATGCGCCGGACGCCGGCGAAATCCTGGTCGAGGGAAGGCCTGTCGCCATCCACAGTTCCGCCGACGCTTTGGCCGCCGGCATCGGCATGGTGCATCAACATTTCCATCTGGCGCCACGCCTGACTGTTCTGGAAAACCTTTTGATCGGTATTCCCGGCAAATCCGGCCGTATCGACCGCGCCGGCGGACTGGCGCGGCTGCAGGAGATCGGCCGTCAGCATGGCCTGAGCCTCGATCCGAACCTGCCGGTTTCGGTATTGTCGGTCGGCGAGCAGCAGCGTCTCGAAATCATCAAGGCGCTGTTTCGCGGCGCCAGGCTTTTGATCCTCGACGAGCCGACAGCGGTCCTGGCGCCGAGCGAGGTCGACGGCCTGTTCGCCGCCCTGCGTTCCATGGCGGCTCAGGGGCTCGGCATCATCTTCATCTCGCACAAGCTCAACGAAGTTCGGGCGCTGACACATCGCTGCGTGGTGCTGCGCCACGGCAAGGTCGCCGGCCGTGTTGACGACCCGGCGAACGCGACGTCGGCTGCCATGGCCGAGCTGATGTGCGGCCATGAAATCGTGCCGCCGACCAGGGGGGCTTCGACCCTCGGCGCCGCCGTGCTGACGCTCGACGGCATGTCCACCTCCGGCCATGCCGGCATGCCGTTGCGTGAGGTCTCGCTGTTCGTCCGCTCCGGCGAGATCCTCGGCATTGCCGGTGTTTCCGGCAACGGCCAGCGCGCGCTTGCCGATGTGATCTCCGGCATGTTGGCGCCCACGGCGGGCAAGATGACGATAGCCGGCAAAACAGTCGCGCAATTCACGCCGCGCGAATTGCAGGCGCTTGGTCTCGGCCGCATCCCGGAAGACCGTATGACAACCGGCCTGGTGACCAACCTGCCGCTCGCCGATTCCATGGTGCTGCCACGCATCGGCACCGACGCCTTCAGCCGCAAGGGGCTGCTCAATCCCGCCGCGATCCGCGCCTTCGCCGAAGCGCAGATCAAGGCCTACGACATTCGCTGCCCTGGACCGATGGTGCGCGCCGGAGCTTTGTCGGGCGGCAATCTGCAAAAGGCGCTGCTGGCGCGCGAACTTGCCTTCGACCCCAAGGTGCTGATCGTCTCGCAGCCGACGCGCGGGCTCGACATCGGTGCCGCCCGCTTCATCCACGAAAAGTTCCTCGACATGCGCGCGAAGGGCTGCGGCATCATCGTCATCGGCGAGGACCTCGAGGAATTGCTGGTGCTCTGCGACCGCATCGCGGTGATGTATGAGGGCCGCATCGCCGGCACGCTGGACAGCGCGGAGGCGACTGTCGCCAGGCTCGGCCTGATGATGACCGGGGCCGGACGTGCCGAGGAGGCCGCCTGATGTTCCGGCTCGAAGCCCGCAGCTCCACGCCTGCCTGGTTCAATCTGGCGCTGCCGCTCATCGCCATCGCGGCGACGCTGGTTCTGTGCAGCGGCCTGATCGCGATCGCCGGCGCCGGCGTTCTCGACGCTTATGGCGTGATGCTGTCGGCCTCTTTCGGCGACAGCTACGCCATCACCGAAACCCTGGTGCGCGCCGCACCCATGATCTTCACCGGCCTGGCGGTGGCGGTCGCCTTCCGCGCCAAATTCTGGAACATCGGCGCCGAAGGCCAGCTGCTGGCGGGTGCTGTGGCAAGCTGCTTTGTCGGTGCCTTCCCGATGCCGGGCTACCTCGCCATGCTTTTGATGGCGATTGCCGGTGCCGCCGCCGGCGCGCTCGTCGCACTGGTGCCGGCGACACTGCGCGTCAAATTCAAGGTCGACGATGTGGTCAGCTCGCTGCTGCTGAACTCGGTCATCTACTACGCGTTGATGGCGCTGATCGAAGGGCCGTGGAAGGACACCTTCAGCGGCTATCCGATCTCGCCGCCGATCGAGGATTCAGCCAATTTCCCGGTGCTGATCGAAGGCACCAGGCTGCATCTCGGCGTCGTCGTGGCGCTAATCGCGGCACCGCTCTGCTGGTTCCTGATATCGCGCACCACGCTTGGTTTCCGCATCCGCGTCACCGGCGAGAATCCCGAGGCTGCACGCTATGGCGGCATCAATGTGCAGCGCGTGCTGCTGTCGACGGCACTGCTCTCCGGCGCGCTGGCCGGACTTGCCGGCGTCGGCGAAGTCGGCGGCGTGCACTTCCAGGTGATGAGCGACATCTCGCCGGGCTATGGTTATTCCGGCATCGTCGTTGCGATGCTCGCCCGGCTCAATCCGCTCGGCGTGGTGCCGGCGGCGATCTTCCTCGCCGCCGTCATGACCGGCGCAGAAGCGATGTCGCGCGCCACCGGCGTGCCGGCCTTCCTCAGCGACGTCATCCAGGGCACGGCGCTGCTGGCCATGCTGGTGGCGCTGCTCTTCACCGCCTACCGCATCCGCCGCGTCGGAGCCTCGTCATGAATGCGGTGTTCGAGCAGATTTTCCAGGTCGGCTTCCTCGCCGCCATCATCCGCATCGCGACGCCGCTGGCCTTCGCCACCCTTGGTGAAATGTTTTCCGAACGCGCCGGCGTGCTCAATCTCGGCATCGAAGGCATCATGCTCTTGTCGGCCATGGCTGGCTTCACCGCCGCCAGCCTCAGCGGCAGCCTGTGGTTCGGCGTGCTGGTGGCGGTGCTGACCGGCATGCTGATGGGCGCGCTGCACGCGCTGTTCACCGTGGTGCTGGGCTTGAGCCAGCATGTCTGCGGCATCGGCGTGACGCTGTTCTCGTCGGGCCTCGCCTATTTCCTCTACCGGCTGATCTTCGGCCAGCAATCGGTGCCGCCTGCCATCAAGGGTTTTCAGACGCTGCCCATCCCGATCTTCTCCGACATTCCGGTGCTAGGCCAGGCGGTGTTCAACCAGTTTGCGCTGGTCTACATGGCGATCCTGGCCATCCCGCTGGCCGCTTTCGTGCTCTACCGCACGCCTTGGGGGCTGTCGGTGCGCATGGTCGGTGAGAACCCGCGCGCGGCCGATTCCGCCGGCGTCAGCGTCATAGCCACACGCTTCCAGGCGGTGATCCTCGGCGGCGCGCTGATGGGGCTCGCCGGCGCGTTCCTCACCATGGCGCAGTTCAATGCCTTCACCTTCGGCGTTGTGTCGGGACGCGGCTGGGTGGCGATCGCGCTGGTCGTGTTCGGCCGCTGGGACCCGTGGCGCTCGGCGGGTGCCGCACTGCTCTTCGCCTTCGTCGATGCGCTGCAGCTCCGGATGCAGGCGAGCGGGCTCGGCCACATCCCCTATGAAGCCTTCCTGATGCTGCCCTTCATCTTCACCATCGTCGCCATGGCGATCATGTCGCGCAACGCAGTCGCGCCCTCGGCGCTGTTGAAGCCGTTCCGAAGAGAAGAGCGGTAGAGGACTCGGCGCCCTTCCTCTCCCTCCGAAGGGGGGAGAGGTGGCGCTGCGAAGCAGCGACGGAGTGGGGGAACCACCTGGCAACCGTCGCCAACGATATTGAAGAACCAAGGCGTGAGAATCGTCCCGCACCGCGCCAACAGTCGACCCCCACTCCGTCGAGCTGCGCTCGACACCTCTCCCCCGATCGACGGGGGAGAGGAAAGGCACCAAGCCTCACATTGCCGTAAAGCCGTTGTCCACGAACAAGTGCGTGCCGTTGACGAAGCTCGACTCGTCGCTGGCGAGATAAAGCGCCGCCTTCGCCACTTCCTCCGGCTCGCCGATCCGCCCCTGCTGGGCAGCCAGCGCCGCATCCGAAACATCGACGCCGAGCTTGCCGAGATCGGCGACCTCGCGCAGGCCATGTGGCGTGCGGATGAAGCCGGGGCAAACGGCGTTGCAGCGGATGTTGCGGTCGCGGAACTCGACCGCGATGGCGCGCGCGAACATGTGGCAGGCGCCTTTCGTCGTGTCGTAGAGCACTTCGTTGGGCGTCGCCGCCACCGCCGAGATCGACGAGGTGCAAACGATCGAGCCGCCGCCCGCCGCAATCATGCCGGGCAGCACCGCGCGGGTCATCAAAAACATCGAGCGCACATTGACGGCATGCAGCCAGTCCCATTCCTGGAGTGTCGTCTCCAGGAATGGTTTGATGACGATCGTGCCGGCGTGGTTGAACAGCACCGTGACCGGTCCGAGCTTTGCCGTCGCCGCCTTCACCGCCGCCTCGACCTGCCCCTCGTCGGAAACATCGGCGACGAAATGCTCAGCGACATGGCCGCGCGCGCGGATCGCGCCAGCGGTCGCGGCCGCCGCCTCGCCATTGCGGTCGATGATCGCCACCTTGGCGCCTTCGGCTGCGAACAGCTCGGAAGCCGCCCTGCCCATGCCGGTCGCGCCGCCCGAAATGATAGCGACCTTGCCCGCCAGTCTTGCACCCATTTTTTACTCCCGTCCCGTGTCAGTGGTCTCTTCGTCTTCGATCTTCCGGCAATGCTATCCCTCGCGGCCGGGGTGGCCAAGCGAGCCGCCGGAGACGGCGAACTCCTCTTCCGGCGACAGCACCAGGCGATGGCGGCGATAGAAGGCGAAATAGGCAAGGCCGACCGCGTACCAGACCGCCGCCGCGATCGCCGCCCAGCGATAGAGCGGATCGAAGAACTGGTAGGCGAGCGTCACGATGCAGATCAGGATCGTGGCATAGGCGCCGAACTGGCCGAGCGGGCTGACGAAGGGCCGCTTGATCGAGGCATAGAGCGTGCGCAGGCGCAGGTAAGCGATGCTCTGCAGGATGTAGGAGACCATGCCGGCAAAGACGATCATCGAGACCAGGAAGCCGCCCATGAAGGCGACATTGTTCTCGCCGCCGAGATACCAAACGACGAGCAGCATCAGGAGTGCCATGGCCGAACCGGTGGCAAGCGCCCGGTTGGGCGTCTTCGTCCGGGCGCCGGTCACCGAAAGCGCCGTCGGCAGGTAGCCGGCGCGCGACAGCGAATAGATGTTGCGGCCGGAGGCGAAGCTGCCGGCAAAGAAGCTGGCGGCGAGGCCGAGCACGGCGACCGAAGCCAGGAGCTTGGCCCAGCCATCGCCGAAGATGGTGCGGAAGCCGTCGAGCAGCGGTTCGCCGGAAGAACCCATGGCGTGCGCGCCGTGCGGGATCGAGGCGCTGAAGAACAGCACGCCGAGCGCCAGCGCGATCAGCGTCACGATCGACAGGATGAGCGCGCGCGGCATGTCGCGGGTCGGGTTCTTGGCTTCCTCCGCCGTCAGCGGCAACTGCTCGACTGCCAGGAACATGTAAACGCCGAAGGGCAGCGCCAGCATCACGCCGGTGAAGCCGAAGGGCAGCCAGGGGCCGTTGCCGTCGGCCAATGCCGCCGGGCCATCAACCGCCGCGCCAATGTTCAGCGCGTATTTGAAGAAGTCGACATGCGGGATGGCGACGACGAAGAAGAAGACAAGCACTGCGATCGCCGCGACTGTGACGTAGATCACCACTTTCATCGACAGTTCGAGGCCGCGCAGTGACAGGCCGAGCATGACGACATAGCCGGCCACCCACCACAGCGGCAGTGCGCTTTGCGGCGTGCCGAAAATGGCGGCGAGATAGGAGCTCATGAAGAACATGTTGGCGGCCGGTGCCAGCACGAATTCGATGTTTTCGGCGAGACCGGTGGTGAAGCCGCCCCACGGGCCGAGCGCGGTGCGCGAGAAGGAATAGGCGCCGCCTGTATGCGGCAGTGCCGCGCTCATCTCGCCGATCGAGCAGCACAGGCAGATATACATGAAGCCGATGATCAGCGCGGCCAGCAGCATGCCGCCGAAGCCGCCTTGCGCCAGCCCGATGTTCCAGCCGGAATATTCGCCGGCCACCACGGCGCCGACGCCCATCATCCACAGTGAAAACAGGCCGGCATGGCGCTGCAACTGGCGTTGTTCGAAATACTGCTTGTCGACGGACTGGTAGGTGACGCCGGCCGTGCCGCGCTCCATCGCTTGCTCTGTCATCGCTGTTCCCCTTCGTTTCCAGCAAAGCGTGGCCGCTTCGCTCCTTTGCGATCGGGCCATAGTTCAAGAGCGAGTCATCGGCGTATATATCCCCAAGGAGATATGTCGGACGCACGGCGCGGCGTGCAGGATGCGCGGGCAAGGAAGCGAGGATGGGTTCACTTGACATATCGGCGCTGGCAGCCTGGCACGAAACCTTGCCGGAGTTGGTGTCGCTGATCGGAAAACCCGGATTTGCCGCAAGGCTCGACGGTGCGCTTCGTGGAGTAGCACCCTTCGATCTCAGCTGCGCGTTCGCCTATCCCGGCCGCGACCGGCCGATGTTCCTGCATGATGGGTTAGGGCCCGTGTCCTCGACCCAGATCATGACCAACTATCTTAACGGCACCTATCTGCTCGATGCGGTCTATTCGGCCTGCCTGCGCCGCGCGCCGCAAGGGCTGCACCGCCTTGTCGATCTCGCGCCCGACGCCTTCTTCGAGGGCGAGTATTACAATTCGCCTGACGTGCATCCCTGCATCTCGATGGAATCGGGCACGCTGGCCGAGGAGATCGTCTTCCTCGTTCCGGTCCAGGGCAGCTTCTACATCGCCTATTCGCTGCTGCGGGCGAATGGCAGCCCGGCTTTCTCAGGTGAGGATTTCGAGCGGTTGCGGCGCACCGCGCCGATGGTGACGAGCCTGGCGCAACGGCATTGGGAGCATCTGGCGCCGGCCGGTTCGGACAGCGAACCGGCACACCACCCCACCGGCCAGAATGTCGAACAAGCCTTCGAGACCTTCGCGCCCTCGCGGCTGACGCGGCGTGAGCAAGGCATCGTCAGCCTGATCCTGCGCGGCCATTCCTCGATGTCGATCGGCCGTATCCTGGAGATCGCCGAAGGCACGGTGAAGATCCACCGCAAGCACATCTATGCCAAGCTCGACATTTCCAGCCAGACGGAACTGTTCAACCTGTTCATCAAGCATCTGCTGGCGGGCCGTTAGGGCCGGACTCATCGCAAGCTGGTGATCTGGTTGGCTTTTTGCGCCGGACGAACGGACCTGGATGGGTCGAACCCCGGTACAAAATACCATCAAAGTTTGAACGCCGAGAAATTAGTTCCAAAAATTGGCTGAAAATAGCAATCGACAAAGTCTACTAACTTTATAGATTAATGGGCGTGACGGAGGCTCGACCATGACCTACATCCAGAACGCTCAGCGCAAGGGCCAGAGGCTGACCGCCGACCAAAGCTGGAGGCCCGCTTATGGCGGCACCTTCGCCTATCTCGTCTTCGCGCTGGCATTTGTGTTCACTGGCGCAGTGGTGCTGGGTCTCATTCCCTGACCGCATTGGGCCCTGACCGCATCGGGGCTGAAGACCCCGCACTAAAAACAATCTGAGTTGCGTAATCGGAACTGAAGGCCGGCAGTGTGCCGGCGCGCAGTCGCATGTCTGCGCATGCATTTCGAGGGTTTTCGAGGCGGGGTGACCAACGTGATGGAGGCGATGGCAATGCCGATCGAGTTCACGCATGTTCCCGGAAAGTCTGCCGACGGCAGCTTCTTCTACGATTTCGCCGAGACCGCGACCCGGTTGTCGCTGATCGAGGACGCCGGTTTCCGCAGGCTGGTCGTCGACGATCCGGCCGGCTTGCTCACCAACATGGATATCGCCGCCCAGACGCTCGACCGCACCGGCTCGCTCGAAGTGGTGCTGACGCACTGGGCCGGCGTGATCGAGCCGACCGTGGCGGCAAGGCAGCTTGCGGCGCTCGACCGCAGCAGCGGCGGCCGCTTGTCGCTGCGCATGCTGAGCGAGCCGCTGGAAGACAGCGACGCCGAGGCGCGGCCGATCGGTCACAGCGTGGTCTGGCAGCGCATCGACGAATATCTGGTGCTGCTGAAGCGCCTGTGGTCGAACGACAGGCCTTTCGACCACGAAGGCGCCTTCTACAGCGTCAAGGGCGGTTTCGTGCCGCGCAAGGGCCCGCATGGCGCCGACCTTGCCATCCGCCTTGGCGGCCAGTCCGGCACCGCGCTGAAAGTCGCTGGACGCCATGCCGACATCTTCGAACTCGCCCCTGGCACGCCCGAAGAGACCCGCCGGCTGATCGAACGTGTGCGCAGCGCCGCCGCCGAGCACGGTCGCGCCGGCAAACTGCGCTTCGCGCTCCCCGTGCGCATTCGCCCCGAGGGCTGGACAGGCGCCACCGACCACAAGGCGGTCGAGATCGCCGGACCGCCGGCGCGGATCGCGCTCGCACTGTTGCCTTATGCCGCGCTGGGCATCGAGGAATTCATGATCGGCGGCATCGACCGCCCGAACGAGATCACTCGCATCGGGCGCGAGACGGTCACGCTGGTCTCCAATTCGCTGGCGCGGCGCGAGGCCGAGATCCGCAGCCCGCGACATTCGCCGTACCGTCGGAGGTCCGCGCGTCCGTCTGACCGGAAACCAGAGCAATTCCAGGAAAAGTGTGAGCGGTTTCCGTCCGGACTTGCGTAAAAACAAAGCGGTAGAGCGGTTCGACGTTTCCATGAGACGGTGAAACGCTCTACCGCGCCGCGCTCGTCAGCTGCGACAGCGCGGCGATAACCGCTTGCGAGTCCGCCAGCGCACCGAACACGCCGTCCTCGACCGTCACCATATGCAGTGCGGCGTCGTGGGCATATTGGTCGCCGCTGGCGCAGGCGTCGGAAATCGTCAGGCATTGGAAATTGCGGTCGCAAGCCTCGCGCAGCGTGGTGTGCACACACACATCGGTCGTACAACCGGTGAACAGGAGGTGTGTGATGTCCCGCGCGCGCAGCACCAGCTCGAGATCGGTGTAGGTGAAGGCGCTGTTGCAGGTCTTGTCGACGATGATATCTTCGGGCTTCACCTCGATATCGGCGACGATCTGGAAGCCGGCGCCGGAGCGCAGCAGAATATCAGTGCCATCCAGGCCAGCGCGCTTACGGCGCCATTTTTCGTAAGGCGTCATGTCGGCCATGTCGGCGCGGTAGCCCTGCCTGGTGTGGACGATGGTGACGCCGGCCGCGCGCGCCGCGCTCATCAGCCGGTTCACGGTCGGCAGGATGGCGCGCAGCGGCGAGGGATCGTAGCCCTTCCTGGCGAAGTAGCCGTTCGGCGACAGGAAATCCTCCTGCAGGTCGATGGCTAGCAGCGCTGTGTGCCTGGGCACCAGCTTGCCATCATAAGGAAAATCGAACGGTGTCGCCTTGATCATCGGTGCCCCTGTTCTTGCGCTTGTGCTCTTCACCATGGTGGCCGGGAGGCGCGTCGCCGTCCAGAGTGTTCACCCTTTCGCGGAAACGGTGGAACACTCTATCTCTTTGTTTTCACGCAATTCCTGGCGGAAAACCGCCCACACTTTTCCTGGAATTGCGATGGCCGATCACTATGCCTGCGCCGCATGCAGGCGCCGATAGCCGCCGCCGGCGCGCAGCAATTCCTTGTTGATCGGCACAATCACCTTTAGAGTTGACTATTAGACTCATGTTTCATAGTCAACCGGCATCGGCCGCCGGCATGAGCTTCAAAACAGCGGCGGCCACGTGGAAACGGGTGTTGGCCGCAATGAATGCTGAGAAAGCTTTTCAAGTCGATTTGTCGCCATGGGGCATGTTCATGGCCGCCGACATCGTCGTGAAGGCGGTGATGGTGGGCCTCGCCTTCGCGTCGCTGGTCACCTGGACGATCTGGCTCGCCAAGTCACTGGAGATCTTCGGCGGCAAGATCCGAGCCCGCCGCGCCGCCAGCGCGATCGGCGACGCCGCGACGCTGATGCAGGCCGGCCGTGCGCTCGGCCACAGCGGCGGCCCCGGCGCGCTTCTGGTGCGGGCGGCCGAAGAAGAGCGCGCGCTTTCGGTCGGCGCGCTCGACCATGCCTCGAGCGACGGCCTGAAGGAGCGCGTCGCGTCCCGGCTGTCGCGCATCGAGGCGGCAGCCTCGCGGCGCATGTCGCGCGGCACCGGCCTGCTCGCTACCATTGGTTCGACGGCGCCCTTCGTCGGCCTGTTCGGCACTGTCTGGGGCATCATGAACGCCTTCATCGGCATTTCGCAGGCGCAGACCACCAACCTGGCCGTGGTGGCGCCGGGCATCGCCGAGGCGCTGCTTGCCACCGCCATGGGTCTGGTGGTAGCCATTCCGGCGGTGGTGATCTACAACGTCTTCGCGCGCTCGATAGCCGGCTACAAGCAGATCCTCGCCGACGCTTCGGCGGGTGTGGAGCGCCTGGTCAGCCGCGATCTCGACTTCCGCGCCGTGCCGCCGGCGGCGGAGTAGGCGGGCGATGGCAACGCGGATACGCCAAACGGCCGGCGACGATATCGAGGAGACCCACGACATCAACGTCACGCCGTTCATCGACGTGATCCTGGTGCTTTTGATCATCTTCATGGTCGCGGCCCCGCTGGCGACCGTCGATGTCAATGTCGACCTGCCGGGATCGACGGCGACGCCGGCGCCGCGACCCGAGACGCCGCTGTTCCTGACGCTGAAAAGCGATCTGACGCTGGCGATCGGCAACGACAGCGTGCCGCGCCCCGCCTTTGCCGCCGTGCTCGACTCGAGAACCAAGGGCGACAAGCAGACGCGCATCTTCCTGCGCGCCGACAAGACGGTCGGCTATGGCGACCTGATGGAAGTGATGAACCTTTTGCGTCATGCCGGCTATCTGAAAGTGGCGCTGGTCGGACTGGAGACCGCATCCGGCGAAAGCAATGTAGCGCCCGCGCCTGCTGGAGCCGCTCCGGCCGTGAGCGGAAGCCCCGTCCCATGACGCAAACGATCGCCGCCCTGACCCCTCAGCCGCGCTTTGGCATGCGCGAAGCCGGTTTGTGGACAAGCGCTGCCGCGATCATTCTGGCCGCGCATGTGGCGGTCGCCTATGCGGTGCAGCATCTGAGCTTCACCGACACGACCGACGGCGGCCCGCCGCCGGCATTGACGGTCGACATGGCGCCGCTTGTCAGCGCGCCGCCTGTGCCGGAAGAGGCGGCCATGCTGGATACGATCAGCCCTATCCCACCCAACGCCGCCGAGGAAACGCCTGTCGATCCGAACCCGGTGACCGACCCGCCGCCCGACCCTGTCGCCGACAAGGCCGAGCCCGTCACGGATCCGCCGGTCGACCCCGACACGGCCGAGCAGGCCGAACCGGCAGCGCAGACCTTGGCGCTGAGCGAGCAGCAGTCGCTGGACGAGGTCGTGCCCGATCCTGTCGAAGCGATCTCGCCCGACGTCGTCGTCCCGCTGCCCGAGGCAAGGCCGGTCGAGAAAGTCGAAAAGCCGGTCGAGGCGAAAAAGAAGCCGATCGAAAAGCCGAAGCCGCGGCCAAAAAAGGAAAAGGTCCCCACCCCCAAGGCCTCGATGACCGCAAGCATAGATGCCAAGGCGGAAGCCAAGGCCGCCGCGCCAAAGTCGACAGGGGCATCCAGATCCGGCGACAGTTCAAGATGGAACTCCAGCCTGGCGGCCTGGATCAAGCGGCACACGCGCTATCCGAACGCGGCGCGACCGCGGCGCGCGGAAGGCACGGCCAACGTGACCTTCGTCGTCGAAGCGTCCGGTTCGGTAAGTTCTGTACGGCTGGCGCGATCCTCCGGGGACGCGGATCTCGACCGGGCCGCGGTCAGCGCTCTGCAGGGCGCGACCGTGCCCGCCCCACCGCCCGAGAAAGCCGGGACGCGCGTGACGGCGCCGCTTTATTTCAACCTGCGGGACTGACCCCGGTCGCTCCAATTGTTGTGGGCGCGATTGGCGATAGGTGCTTGCAGGCTTCGGCTTTATCCTGGATTACGCGACGGACTCCAATCGCCCGAGCCATGTGACCATGCTGACGCGCCGCACTCTTCTCAAAACCACCGCCGCCGGTCTCGCCGGCATCGGCGCCGCGACCGTCGGTAGGTTGGCCGGATTTGCCGCGCCCAAGCCCGATCCGCTGCTGCTGAAAACCGCCAGCATCCAGGCGCAACTCATGGACGGCGCGTCGACCAGGAACGTACTGACCTATGGCCAAGCCGGCATGCCGCCGCTGATCCGGATGCGCAAAGGCGTGCCGTTTGCAGCGCAATTGATCAACGGCATCGACGATCCGACGACCATCCACTGGCACGGCATCCGAGTGCCGAACAAGATGGATGGCGTGCCGTTCCTGGTGCAGCCCTATGTCTATCAGGGTGATCATTTCGACTATGCCTTCACGCCGCCTGACGCTGGCACTTTCTGGTATCATCCGCATTGCAACACTCTGGTGCAGATGGGCCATGGCCTGACCGGCGTGATAGTGGTCGAGAACCCGAACGATCCGGCCTTCGATGCGGAATTTGTGGTCAATCTGCGCGACTGGCGGCTTGGCGACGATGGCCAGTTCATCGAGCCATTCCGGCCCCGTGACGCGGCGAAAACCGGCACCTTCGGCACGGTGCGCACCGCCAACTGGCTCGACCGGCCACAATTCGATGCGCCGGCCGGCGGCCTGGTGCGGTTGCGCGCCGCCATCACCGATGTCACCCGCATCTATGCCTTCCGCGTCGACGGCGCCGAAGCAACCGTCATCGCGCTGGACGGCAATCCGGTGCCGCGGCGTTTCGCGCCCGATGCCTTGCTGCTCGGACCTGGACAGCGTCTCGACCTCGCCATCCGCATGCCGGATCAGGAAGGCGCTGTCGTCAGCCTGCTTGATGTGCGGGGCACCAAGCCGAAGGTCCTGGCGACGCTGCGCGCAGTCGGAAGCTCACTCAAGCGCGACATCCGCGATCTCGCGCCGCTGGAGCCGAACCCCGTGGCGGACGTGGATATCGGCAGCGCCAGGCACATTGCGTTGGCGCTCAGCGCCACGGCGGAGAACGTCCCGGCCGACGGCATCTGCGGTTCGCTGGGCTACAGTTTCTGGGCCATAAACAAGGTGCCGTGGCCGGGCGACACGCCCGACCCGACGGCGCCATTGGCCGAACTTAAGCTCGGCCAGAGCTATGTGATCGACATGGAGAACCTGACGCCGCACTCGCACCCGATCCATCTGCACGGCATGAGTTTCAAGCTGCTGTCATCCTCGAAACGCGCGGTCCAGCCGCTCGTCTCCGACACCTATCTCATCCAGCCCGACGAGAAGGTGCAACTGGGTTTCGTCGCCGACAACCCCGGCGACTGGCTGCTGCACTGTCACATCATCGAGCACCAGAAGACCGGCATGACCAGCTACCTCCGGGTCGCCTGAACAATTCGGGCGCGGACATGCCTGCCCGCGCCTGGTCGATCAGCTATTGCTGGCGCGCCTCCGCCGCGCGCCGCTCTTTCTTCTTGCGCCAGGGCGCGTTGGCTTCCCAGTCGCCGGCCATGATGCTGCCATAAGGCAGAACCTCGTCGACGATTTCCGCCAGGCCGAAATGCTCGATCTGGCGGCGCATCGAAGCCGCGTTCTTGTAGGCGCTCGGCAGCTCCGAAATATCGGTCACCCCGCTGAAGAAACGGGCGTCGATGCCCTTGGTCTCCTCGGCGAAGATCTCGGCGTCGCTGCGCCCGGCCTGCATACGCCGGTGCTGCGTGCGCGAGAAGTTGCGCCCGGCGCCATGCGGCGAGAAGCCAAGTCCGTGCTCGGCATTCTTGCCGCGAACGATCAGCACCGGCTCCGCCATGTTGAGCGGGATCAGCGTCAGATCGGTCGCATCGTCGGCCCAGTCGTCGAAGGCCGGCGTGGCGCCCTTGCCGTGGTAGAACAGCCCGTCCGAGCGGCGGAAGACGAAGTTGTGCTCGTTCCAGAACCGGTCCGAAACCTTCGCCGACAGCTTTTCGGCCGCCAGATCATGAATGAGCATATGGTTGCCCTTGGTCCATTCGCGGATCACCTGCAGGGCATCCCAATACTCATCGCCTTCCCGCGTATCGGCGGGTATCCAGGCATTCTGCGGCAGCGTCTCCGGCGACAGCAGCTTGCGAACGCCTTCGGCGATCTTCATGCCCTTGGCGTAGAGCCTGGCGCCCGGCGAACGCGAGCCGTGATGCGTGACCAGCGCGGTCTCGCCGCTCGACTTCAGCGTGCCGACATAGGCGAAGTGGTTGCCGTCGCCCTGCGTGCCGAAATGCTCGATCGCGGCGCTCTTCAGGTCGCGCAGCAGGCCGTTGGCCTCGAAGCGCTGGAACAACGCATCCGACGGCCGGAACTGCTGGCCACGCTGGCGCCCGCCGGGCCCGAAATGGGTCACGGCGTGCACGGCGTCGAGCAGTGCCGCAGGCGCCACGCCGGGAAACACCGAGATCGCCATCGAGCAGCAGATATCGGCCGAATGCATGCCGGGATGGATGCCTTCGGACACGGCGACACCGCCGACCGGAATGGTTCCGGGCGAGCCCGCCGGGCACGCATCGGGCATGATGGCGCCGGCGCGGATCACCGGCGTGCGCATCAGCTCGACCATGCTCGTCGTGACAGCCTCGACATTGGCCGCCTCATGCTCGTTCTCGGCCAGGATGTTGAGGTGCAGCGGCAGCGAGCCGCTCGCATGAAGCGGCATTGCCGGCGGCGGCGCGCAGGCGCGCGCGGCCTCGATCGCATCCTCATGCGATCCACCCTTTTCCAGAACGGCATTGGCCGCCACCAGCGCCCGGGCAAACCACTTGCCCTGCTGCATTCCGGCGTCGATCAGATCCTGTCCACTTACAATCTCGGTCATGTCTTTCACTTTCAACTTTACATTGCGGGCTGGCGACAAGGGGCGGCAAGACAATTTACTGAGCTACTCTCCATCTCGAAGATGGACGGGATGGCTCGAACATCCGACCTTCCGCGATTTTCATCACGGACGCTCTATCCATGTAGTCCTGCCTGCATTCGCCATTCACACATCTGCAATTTCAAATCCTGGCGGGCGACAAGCCGATGCGAGAAACCGATCGATCCATTGATCGACGGGCGGATTCGAACCGCCAGATACCAATGTATTCCCGCAGGCATTCGCCCTGTTCAATCGGCTGGCGACAAGGATCGGCAAGACGACGCTTGACTGCGCCACCCCGCTCCGTGGAGCGGGAGAGTGATTTGAACACCCGACCTCCCGTCTTTCGACGGGCGCGCTACCTGTAGTCCTGCCTGCATTCGCCATTTCTTGAGCATGATCTTTTCCCAAAAACCGGAATCCACTTTTGGATTCATGCTTTGGTTCGCCACGGCGACAAAGGATGATGGAACACCGGGAGTCCCGCTCGTGCCAGAGAGCGCCTGCAAGGTGAGGAGTCGAACCTCACGGAGCATCCCGTTCGTGTTGCTGTAGTTCCATCGGGCATTCGCCGCGGCTTCGATTTCTATTCTCCTTGTCCACCTGCGGCAGCAGCCGCGAAAAGTCGTCGGGCATGACGACAAGAGTGATGAAACGTCTCCCTGCCTTGCGACAGGGCCCTGCTCTAACCACTGAGCTACGGGTCCACGATGGCGGACCCGACGGGATTCGAACCCGCGACCTGGGGGTAACAGCCTGTAGTTCCAACGGCATTCGTCATGCCCGTTTTTGAAGGTGCCGGATGCGCCGCCGGCACCGTTTTTTCAAAGTTCGACCGCCTCGATCGTGCGCACCCAATGGTCCGGATCGCCGCCTGAGGCGAGCATCGTGCCGACCACGTCGAAGACGCGGTCGGAGAAGCCACCGACATTCAGGATGTCGGCGCGGCCCTTCGCCTGCGTGGTGGCGTGGGGCTGGATGTCGACGCAGATCAGCTTGGCTTTCGGGTTACGCACCTTCAGCTTCTGCCATTCCTGCATCGTGGCCGTGCCCTGATGCGCGTTATGCGTCGCGTCCACCCAGGACTGGTTGTCCGAAACGAACACCACCAGGTCGACCTTCGCCTTCTCACGCACCAGCCGCGCCAGCGGCGCCGAGCAGTTGGTACCGCCGCCGCCGATGGCCGCGAGCTTGGCCGCGTTGGTCATCACCGTGTCGCGAGCGTTGAGGTGGATATCCACCACATCGTTCTCGAACGGCAACACCCGCGCCGTCGGGTTGCGCCGCAGCATCGCGGCGGCCACCAGGGCAGCCACGTCGATGCAGCGCACCGCCGACGTCGCGCCCTTGCGGTAGCCGGTCGCCGGCGACGCCATCGAGCCCGAAACGTCCGGGCAGACAACCACATTGCCATCAACCTGCGGAACGTTGCCGAGCGCGACTTCCATCGCGTCCTGCAGCGCATCCCTCACCACACCGGGCACCCCGGCCTCAGCCATGGTGAAGGCCACCATCAGCTGGTACGGGAACACCCTGGCGCGCCGGACCTCATCCGGATCGCCAAGGCGAGCCGCCAGCGTCCCGGCGAAACCCTCCACCTCGAACACGCCGTTGCGCGCGAAGATGTTGAGGTTCTGCCGCAGCATCTGCCAGCCAGCCGTTTTGGCGATCTGCATCCAATGCTCGCGCGACAGCGGCATCGAGGTCAGCATCTGGAACGGCACTTCCGGCACCGGCAACGACGGATCGCGCTTGAAGGCCTCGAAAGCCTTCACCACGTCCGGCAGCGCGGCGACATCATGCGGCTTGCCGACCAGATAACCGTAGAGCGCTTCACGCGAGGCCGACTTCGGCTTCGGGTGAACCATCTTCACGACATCGGCCAGCGACGGGTCGTTGCCGACCGCCGCGCGCATGATCTCGAAATCCGACGCATGTTCGAGCCAGTTCTGCACCAGACGCTTCGGCCGCGTGCCGAGCGACTTACGGCCGGTGGCGCCGGAACGCATCACCTGCACGAAGTTGCGCAGCATCTTGCCGTTGCGCACGATCCGGGCGAAGGCGCGATTGAACTCGTCGCCCTGCATCAAGGACAGCACCGCCAAGAGCAGCGCCGGCATGTCCTTCATGTAGCCCTTTTCGAACGCATGGACCGCGGTCTTGGCCAGGAACTCCGGCTCGACCTGCCAGGCAAGCTTCAGCACCTCGTCGAGCTGCTCGCGCGGCTCGGCATAGAACGTGGCGTTGAACGTTCCCGTCGCCGCCAGCTGAGCCAGAGCCTGATGGGGCGACAGGCGATAAGCCTGCGCCCCCTCATGGTTCCTGGCATCAGCTGGCGGGAGCAGCTTTCCTGCAATCGTCGCAAACACGGATTTGTTTGCCATTGTCCTGATCCTCTTGTTGACACCGGGATCACTACAAGCCGCGTGCCAGTTTGGAGCGCGAGCCTGTCCGAGGCATGCGCATCTTTGATAACCTATTGATTTCAATAAGAAAGAAAAATAAGCAGCGGAACTTTTCGGCTCTGGCGCTGCAACAGCGAGTATCTGTATAGTGATCTAAAAATATCGGTACTTATACGGCAGGATAAATGAAGAGACGGGTCGCCATCGGAATTCTCGGTACGACGCTCGATTCGGGTCGCACCGATGAGCGCTGGAGAAAATGGCGGCCAACGGTTGCGCTCTGCCAGCAGCCCGGGCTGTTTATCGACCGGCTGGAACTCATTCACGGCACCCACTCGGAGCAGCTGGCAAGGCAGGTCATCGCCGACATCGAGCAAGTGTCGCCGGCAACCGAGGTGAGGCGGCATGTCATTCCCGCGAAAGATCCCTGGGACTTCAGCGAGGTCTATACCGGCTTGCGCGACTTCGCCCGCGCCTACGCCTTCGATCCGGAGAAGGAGGACTATCTCGTCAACATCACCACCGGCACCCATGTGGCGCAGATCTGCTGGTTCCTGCTTACCGAAGCGCGTTTCATTCCGGCGCGTCTGTTGCAGCTTTCACCGCGCAAGGACGGGCGTGACGATGTGTCGGGCAGCCATTCGATTATCGATCTCGACCTGTCGCGTTATGACGCGATCGCCACGCGCTTCGCCGCCGAGCGCGACGAAGCGACCTCGTTCCTGAAGTCCGGCATCGCCACCCGCAATCCCGCTTTCAACCGCATGATCGAGCAGATCGAGAAGGTGGCGATCCGGTCACGCGCGCCGGTGCTGCTGACCGGCCCGACCGGCGCCGGCAAGTCGCAACTGGCGCGGCGCATCTACGAATTGAAGAAAGCGCAGCGCCAGGTTTCCGGCGCCTTCATCGAGGTCAATTGCGCGACGCTGCGCGGCGACCAGGCGATGTCGACCTTGTTCGGCCACGTGAAGGGGGCCTTCACCGGCGCGCAGAACGAGCGCGCGGGGCTGATGAAATCGGCCAACAAGGGCGTGCTCTTCCTCGACGAGATCGGCGAGCTCGGCTCCGACGAGCAGGCCATGTGCTTGAGGGCGATTGAGGAAAAGCGGTTCCTGCCCGTCGGCGCCGACCAGGACGTGATGTCGGACTTCCAGCTGCTTGCTGGTACCAATCGCGATCTTTCGATCGACGTGAAGGCAGGCAAATTCAGGGAAGACCTGTTCGCGCGGCTCAATTTGTGGACCTTTCAATTGCCGGCGTTGCGCGACCGCAAGGAAGACATCGAGCCCAACCTCGAATTCGAGCTGCGCCGGTTCGGTGAGCGCGAGGGACAGAACGTCACCTTCAACAAGGAAGCGCGCGAGCTTTACCTCAAATTCGCGATAGCGCCCGAGGCGCAATGGCGTGCGAATTTCCGCGACCTTTCGGCCTCGATCACGCGCATGGCGACCTTGGCTCCGCTCGGCCGCATCAACGAGGAAGCCGTCCGCGACGAGATCGGGCGACTTGACGCGGTCTGGCGCGGCGGGAGCGACAGCGGTGATCGGGAAGCACTGCTGCTGGATACGCTTGGCGCCGATCGTCTGGGGGAAATCGATCCCTTCGACCGGGCGCAACTCGCCACGGTGATAGAGGCCTGCCGCGACAGCCATTCGCTCAGCGCTGCGGGCCGGAAGCTGTTCGCGGTATCGCGTCTCAAAAAGACCAGCGGCAACGACGCCGACCGGCTGCGCAAATACCTGATGCGCTTCGATCTCAGCTTCGAGGACATCGCCAAGCGATAAACAATGGCCCGTGAGGGCGCTCTGCCCGAGCCTGGCTGCTCTACGAAAGCGTCTTGCGGCGGCTCGCTGCGATGATGGCGTGGCCGATGGCGATACCGATGAAACCGGCGAGCGCCTTCAGCACGGCGTCGCTGAAGCGGGCGTGCCGGCCCGGATCGACAATCTGCAACAGCTCCAGGGCACCCGCGACAAGCGCGGCCGCGACCAAGGTTTGCATGAGGCGATTCGGGAAACCAAGGGCAAGCGCCAGGCCGAACAGGACATAGGCCAGCGCGCGTTCCACATTCGGATCCGCAAAATGCGGCCGCAGGTCGATCGGCGAAAGCGTGGCGAAGGCGATCGCTGCAAACAGGATGAGCGCCACAAGGCGGAAAATCGTGATCATTGCCGCTCTTATAGGCCGTAAGCCGACACAACGACCAGCGATCTCATCAAGCCAAAATGGCGCAGGTTGACGCGAAACGCCGGCGATGCCGGGAAGCTCATACGAGCATCGACACTATCTCGACTTCACCATTTGACAAAACAGCCTAGGAAATTCCGATGGTGGAGCTGAGGAGGATCGAACTCCTGACCTCGTCATTGCGAACGACGCGCTCTCCCAGCTGAGCTACAGCCCCGTCCAACGGATGGCGCATTTATCGAAGGCAGCGCTTTCCTGTCAAGGCGAAACAAGCGGTCCGGCCGGACGCAACGCGACGGTTGCGGGCCTTGCCGGCTTCATCCGCAATGGCTACATGTCGGCGACAATTCGGAGACCGGCATGATCGCCCTTATTCAGACCATCGTCATGGCGCTTGACCTCTATTGGTGGATCATCATCGCCTCGGCGATCTTTTCCTGGCTCTACGCCTTCAATGTCGTCAACTCGCGCAATCAGTTCGTCGGCACTGTCGGCAACATGCTTTTCCGGCTGACCGAGCCGGCGCTCAGGCCGATCCGCCGTTTCATGCCGGATCTCGGCGGCATCGACATCTCGCCGATCATCCTGTTGCTGATCATCTTCTTCATCCGTCAGTTCCTGCTCACCACAGTGGTCTCCTGGGTCGTCTGAGTCTCCGCTAAGCCGATGAGCCAGCCGTTTCGCCTGCGCGACGACGGCATCGACCTTTTCGTGCGGCTGACCCCAAAGGCCGCGCTCGATCGGATCGATGGCGTCGAGGCGACAGCGGACGGACGGACCCATCTGAAGGCCCGTGTACGTGCCGTGCCGGAGAACGGCGCCGCAAACACAGCGCTGGAACGGTTGCTGGCCAAGGCGCTTGGCGTGCCGGCTTCGTCGGTTTCGGTTGTCACCGGGAGCACGTCGCGGCTGAAGACGCTGCGGATTGTGGGCGATGCGGCGGTGCTGGCGGACCGCATCAAGGCACTTTTCGAGTGATCCGAAATTAGAGATGCAGGCGGGACAGCGCCCCTCTCTGTCCTGCCGGACATCTCCTTCACAAGGGAGAGATCGGCGGTTCGGCCAGCGGTTCTCAATCCCCCAGCGGCAGCCTTGGATCATCCACCTTCAGAGTGTTCACGCTCTGCTTGATGCGGCGCAGATTCTCCAGGACTTTCGGCCCGCGCGATTCGGCCACGGTGGTGGCGATCATGTCGAGGATGGCCAAAAGCGCGTAGCGCGACGAAGTCGGCTTGTAGATGTTGCCGTCCTCGAACGGCTGCAGCAGGATAACTGTGCCGGCGACCTTGGCCAGCGCCGAGTCCGGCGCTGTGATGGCGACGGTGGCGGCGCCGTATTGCTGTGCGACCTCGACGGCTTCGATCACCGAGCGCGCATAGCCCGAGACCGAAAAGGCGACCAGCGTCGTTTCCGGCGTGGCGACGGCGGCATACATGCGCTGCAGCTGGCCGTCCGTCTGCGCCAGCGCCGACAAACCGAGCCGGAACAGCCGGTTCTGCATTTCGGTCGCCAGCATCGACGAGATGCCACCGGAACCGATGCACAGGATGTTGCCGGAACTGGCGATGCGGGCGGCCACGCTCACCAGCACACTCATGTCGAGGTTCTCGCTGGCGCGCTTGATGGCGGCGACCGCCGCTTCGGTGATGGCCGAAGCGATGCGCTGCTCGCGCGCGTCGCGGCTGAGCGGCTCCGGCGACAGATATTGGCCACCGATGGCGATCGCCTGCGCGAGATAGAATTTGAAGTCGCGAAGACCTTCGCAGCCGAGGTTGCGGCAAAAGCGCGTCACCGTCGGCTCGCTGACGGCAACGCGCGCGGCAATCTCCGAGATCGCCGCCTTGGAGGCGAAATCGAGATCGGAAAGCACAAGGCTGGCCAGCCGGCGATCCGATTTGGTGCCGTCCTGCGACATCAGCTGCAGCCGGGTGATGATGTCGGCTGGCGTCTTCATGGTCGCGTCGTCTTCATGCCACTGCCTCCGCGGGCGTTATAGCGGCAGGCCCGTCGCCTTGTCGAACAGATGGATGTTGCGGGGGGCGACCGAGACCGGCAACAGGTCGCCTGGCCGGATCGGCACCCGGTCGCGGAACACGGCGCGCACCGTATCGGCGCCGATGGCGCCATAGACATGGGTTTCGGAACCGGTCGGCTCGACGACATCCACCTTAAGCGCCATGGCATCGGCAGCCTCACCGATGACGAAGTGCTCGGGCCGGATGCCTGCCTCCACCGCGCTGGCTGCCGGCGCCGCCTTGCCGGCAAGCGCAAGGCGCCCGCCGCCGGCCGACTCGAACCAGGTCTTGTCCGGCGTCGACTTGAGAGCCCCGGACACAAAGCTCATCGACGGCGAGCCGAGGAAACCGGCGACGAACTTGTTGGCCGGCCTGTCATAAAGCTCCAGCGGCGCGCCGACCTGCTGGATGCGGCCGCGATCCATCACCACGATGCGGTCGGCCATGGTCATCGCCTCGATCTGGTCGTGGGTGACGTAGACGATGGTCGATTTCAGCCGCTGGTGCAGCGCCTTGATCTCGGTGCGCATCTGCACGCGCAATTGCGCATCGAGGTTCGAAAGCGGCTCGTCGAACAAAAACACCGAAGGCTCGCGCACGATGGCGCGGCCCATAGCGACGCGCTGGCGCTGGCCGCCCGACAATTGCCGCGGGTAGCGGCCGAGATAGGAGAACAGGTTGAGCACGCCAGAGGCCTTCTTGACCTTGTCCTCGATCGCAGCGCGGCTCTCGCCACGGATTTTCGGACCGAAGCCGATGTTGTCGGACGCCTTCAGATGCGGGAACAGCGCATAGGATTGGAACACCATGGCGATGTTGCGCTGCTGCGGCGGCAGTTCGTTGGCGCGGGTGCCGCCGATGACGAGGTCGCCGGAGGTGATCGTCTCGAGCCCGGCCAGCATGCGCAGCAGCGTGGACTTGCCGCAGCCGGACGGCCCGACGAGCACGACGAACTCGCCGCTTTTGATGTCGAGATCGATGTCTTCGAGGATTTTGTGCTGGCCGAAGGATTTCGACAGGTTGCGAAACTGGACATCGGTCATGGTCACGTTCCCAATATGTCGTCGATGAAAGGCAGGTAGCCGGCTGTCAGCCCGGCGTCCACGGGCAGCACGGCACCTGTTATGCCCGATGCGCGGTCGGAGGCAAGGAAAGCCACCGCTTCGGCCACTTCCGACGCGTTGACGATGCGGCCGAGCGGATAGAGCCGCTGCAGGCGGCCGAGGATTTCCGGGTCCTTTGCCAGGCGATGGTCCCAGGCGGCGGTGCGGATCGAGCCCGGGCACACGACATTGGCGCGCAGCCCGTTGCGGCCGAGCTCGACAGCGATCGACTTGGCGTAGGCGTTGATGCCGGCTTTGGCGGCGGCATAGGCCGGATTGCCGAAATGCGAAATAGCATTGACCGAGGAGATGAAGACGATGCTGCCGGAGCCGCGCGCCGCCATCGCCTTGATGACCGGGTCGGCGAAAGTCATGACGCCGGTCAGGTTGAGATCGAGCTCCTGCTCGATTCTGTCCGCCGTCAGCGCCTTCAAGGTCTCGGCGCGCGTCCAGCCGGCATTGTTGATCAGGATGTCGGGGACGCCGTCCTTGTCGAGCAAAGCAGGGATCGCCGCTTCGATCGAGGCGCGGTCGAGCAGGTTGAAGACGTGGCGCGAGGCGATATGCGGGCTGGCCAGCGCTTCGGCCGACTGATCGCAGCCGACGATGCGGGCGCCGCGCTCGGCCATGAGCGCCAGGATCGCCGAACCAAGGCCGCCGCCCGCACCCGTGACAACAACGGTCCTGCCCTCGAACTCGGCTTTCGAAACCACGCTGCGCGATCCTCCGCCCCTTCATTTTGACTGGGTACGCTATCCAACGAAATGTAAATAAGCAACACGATAAACTGCTTGCGCAGCCTAAAATGATAGATAATGTAGGAAAGTCACATAAATCCTGCGCTCATAAGAGTCAGGCGCCAACGTGCATCAATGGGAGAGATCAGATGAGCCTTGCGAAATGGACTGTCGGCCTGTTGGCCGGAATGAGCATGCTGGCGCTTGCCGCGCCCGCCGACGCCGGCGAGGTGCGCGTCACCGTCGCCGAATACAGCGCCAAGACCGGCCCCTATTTCGAGGCGGTGAAGAAGGAATTCGAGGCAGCCAACCCGGGCATCACCATCAAATATGAAGTGGTGCCGTGGGATGTGCTGCTGCAGAAGCTCACCACCGACATCAGCGCCGGCACCAATGCGGACCTGTCGATCATCGGCACCCGCTGGCTGATCGATTTCGTGCAGCAGGACGTCGCCGAGCCGCTCGACAGCTACATTAAGCCCGAGTTCAAGGACCGCTTCATCGACACCTTCCTGCAGCCTTCGATCATGGGCGGCCACACCTATGGCCTGCCGATCGCCGCGTCGGCGCGCGCCATGTACTACAACAAGGATCTGTTCGGGAAAGCCGGCATCGCCAAGCCGCCGGCAACCTGGACCGAGCTGCAGGACGACGCGCGCAAGATCAAGGCGATCGGCGCCTTCGGCTTCGGCTTGCAGGGCAAGGAGATCGAGACCGACGTCTATTATTATTATGCGATGTGGTCGCAGGGCACCGAGATCCTCAACAAGGATGGCACGTCGGGCCTCGGCACGCCGGGCGCGCTCGAAGCGGCCAAGCTCTACAAGTCGATGATCGACGAAGGCCTGACCGAGCCGGGCGTGACCTCCAACAACCGCGAGGACGTGCAGAACCTGTTCAAGCAGGGCAAGGTCGGCATGATGATCACCGCACCCTTCCTGTCCAACCAGATCAAGGAAGAGGCGCCGAGCCTGAAATATGGCGTCGCTGCCATTCCGGCCGGCCCGACTGGAGCGCGCGGCACTTATGGCGTCACCGATTCGATCATCATGTTCAAGAATTCCAAGAACAAGGACGAGGCTTGGAAGCTGCTCGACTTCCTCTTCACCAAGGAGCAGCGCGCCAAGTTCACGCAAGGCGAAGGCTTCCTGCCGGTGAACAAGGAAGAGGCCAAGATGGACTATTACGTCAACAACGCCGATCTGGCCGCCTTCACCGCGCTCCTGCCCGACGCCCGCTTCGCGCCGGTCATCCCCGGCTGGGAAGAAGTCGCCCAGATCACGTCGGACGCCATGCAGAAGATCTACCTCGGCGGCGACCCCGAGGCAGGTCTGAAGGACGCCGCCGACAAGGCCAACGCGGTGCTGAAGAAGAAATAAGGGCGTATCTCCCTGCGCCCCGTGGCGCGCTCCCCCCGTCGGAGCGCGCCACACCTTTCCAGCTTCAGGTTCTCTGCCGCAGAAGCCGCTGCCGGATTGAGCCAAGCCGGCAAATCGGCGAAATTCCGCTCCCCTTCAACACGGTGCCATCCCGCCGATGCAAAGCCGGATCCTGCCCTATCTGCTGACCCTGCCCAGCCTATTCCTGGCGGCGGTGGTGATCTTCTGGCCGGTCTGGGACCTGGTGCAGATCTCGACGCATGACGTCAGCCGCTTCGGCCAGTTGCGCGACTTCACCGGCTTCGCGAATTTCACCGAGTTGTTTGCCGATCCCGATTTCGTCGCAGCACTCTGGCGCACCGGCTTATGGACCATTCTGGTGGTTGGCGGCGCGCTGCTGTTGTCGGTCCCGGTGGCGATGATCCTCAACATGGATTTCTACGGCCGTGGGATTGCTCGCGTCATCATCATGCTGCCCTGGGCGGTGTCGCTGACCATGACGGCCGTGGTCTGGCGCTGGGCGCTCAACGGCGAAAGCGGCATGCTGAATTCGGCGCTGATCGGGCTCGGCCTGATCCATGAGAACATCCAGTGGCTGGCGCGCGCCGAGACCGCCTTTCCGATGCAGGTGCTGATCGGCATATTGGTGACGGTACCGTTCACCACCACCATCTTCCTCGGCGGCCTGTCGTCGATCCCGGACGACCTCTATGAGGCGGCCGCCCTCGAGGGGGCGACGCCGCTACAGCAGTTCCGCGAGATAACCTTTCCGCTGTTGAAGCCGTTCATCAACATCGCCATCGTGCTCAACACCATCTACGTCTTCAACTCGTTCCCGATCATCTGGGTGATGACGCAGGGTGGGCCGGCGAACTCGACCGACATTCTCGTCACCCATCTCTACAAGCTTGCCTTCCGCATCGGCAAACTGGGCGAGGCGTCGGCGGTGTCCCTGGTGATGTTTGCGATCCTGCTGGTCTTCACCCTGATCTATGTGCGCCTCGCCATGCGGGAGCAGCGGGTATGAGTCCCAAACTCAAGCGCACCATCATCGCCTGGCTGTTGCTGGCGCCGCTGATCGCGGTGACGATCTTTCCGTTCGCGGTGATGTTCCTGACCGCGGCCAAGCCGCGCACCGAGGTGCTGACCCCGACCTGGTGGCCGAGCGAATTCCGCTGGTCGAATTTTTCCGACATGTGGGTGGCGACCGGTTTCGGCCGGGCGCTCACGAACTCGCTCTATGTCTCGGCGCTCGCGACCGTCGGCGCCATCCTGATCTCGGTGCCGGCCGCCTACGCCATGTCGCGCTTCCGCTTTGCCGGCTATGGCGCGTTCCGCCAGTTCCTTTTGATCTCGCAGATGATCTCGCCGATCGTGCTGGTGCTCGGCCTGTTCCGGCTGATGGCCGCCTGGGGCCTGGTCGAATCGACGACGGCGCTCGGCTTCATCTACATGGCCTTCAACGTCGCCTTCACCGTCTGGATGCTGCAGAGCTATTTCGACACCATCCCGCGCGACCTCGAGGAAGCCGCCTGGATGGAAGGCGCCGGACGCTGGCTGACGCTGCGCAAGGTCTTCCTGCCACTCTGCCTGCCGGCGATCGCGGTCACCGCCATCTTCACCTTCATCAATGCCTGGAACGAGTTCGTCGTGGCGCTCACTATGCTGCGCAGCCAGGAAAGCTACACACTGCCGATCCAGGTTTTCTCGCTGGTCGCCGGCCGCTACACGATCGAATGGCACCATGTGATGGCGGCCACGCTGCTGGCGACGCTGCCGGTGGCGATCCTGTTCATCTGGCTGCAACGCTACCTTGTCCGCGGGCTGGCGCTCGGGGCAGTCAAATAGTAATTCCAGGAAAGTCTGTATGCGTATCTTCACCGCCTCGCTGGCAACCGAAACCAACACCTTCTCGCCGGTGCCGACCGACCGGGCCTCGTTTGAGATGGCCTTCTACGCCGGTCCAGGCAAGCATCCCGAGACGCCGACCTTGTGCTCCTCGCCGATCGTGGCGCTGCGCAAGCGCGCGGCCGCAGAAGGGCTCACCGTTATCGAAGGCACCGCCACCTGGGCGGAGCCCGGCGGGCTGGTGCAGCGGCAGACCTTCGAGGCGCTGCGCGACGAGATTCTTGGGCAGTTGCAGGCAGCCTTGCCGGTCGACGCCGTCATCCTCGGCCTGCATGGCGCCATGGTGGCGCAAGGCTATGACGACTGCGAGGGCGACCTGCTGGAACGCGTGCGCGACATCGTCGGGCCGAAAGTGGTGATCGCCTCCGAGTTCGATCCGCACAGCCACCTGACACCGAAGCGCGTCACGGCTTGCAATATCATGGCCTATTTCCTCGAATTCCCGCACACGGACTTCTACGAGCGCGCCGAGCATGTGGTCGAGCTCGGCCTGGCGGCGGCGCGCGGCGAGATCGAGCCTGTCATCTCGACCTTCGACTGCCGCATGATCCAGGTGCTGCCGACCAGCCGCGAGCCGATGCGCTCTTTCGTCGACAAAATAAAAGCCCTTCACGGCAAGGATGGCGTGCTGTCGATCTCGGTCGTCCACGGCTTCATGGCCGCCGACGTGCCGGAAATGGGCACGCGCATCCTGGTCGTCACCGACAATGACAAGGCCAGCGGCGACGCGTTGGCGGAGGAGCTCGGGCGCGAGCTCTACTCCATGCGCGAGCAGACGGCGATGACGATGCTCAACACCGCCGACGGCATCGACCGGGCGCTGGCCGTCCGCGCCGGGCGCCAGGACAAGCCGGTGGTGATCGCCGACATCTGGGACAATCCCGGCGGCGGCGTGCCGGGCGATGGCACAAACGTGCTTCGCGAGCTGCTTCAGCGCGGCATCCACAATGTAGGGCTGGCGACGATCTGGGACCCGATCGCGGTAACCTTCTGTCACGCGGCTGGTGAAGGAGCGGTCATCGACCTGCGCTTCGGCGGCAAGGCCGGCCCGCAGGCCGGCGAGCCTATCGATGCCCGCGTCACGGTGCTGAAGACGACCAGCGAGGCCTGGCAAAGTTTCGGTCCGAGCCGGGTGACGCTCGGGCCGTCGGCTGTGATACGCATCGAAGGCACCGAGGTCGACGTTATCCTGAACACCAACCGCACCCAGACCTTCGAGCCGGACATCTTTTCCAACGTCGGCATCGATCCGATGGCCAAGGACATCCTGCTCATCAAATCGACCAACCATTTCTACGCCGGCTTCGAACCGATCGCCGCCGAGATCATCTATGTCGCGGCGCCGAGTTCCTATCCGAGCAATCCGGCGGTGACGGATTACAGGAAACTGAAGCGGCCAGTGTGGCCGAGGGTCAAGGATCCGTGGAACAAAAAAGCTCCCCCTTCTCCCCTTGTGGGAGAAGGTGTCGCCGAAGGCGACGGATGAGGGGTGCTCCAGCGGAATGAGAGGTTGGCTTTCCCTGGAACACCCCTCATCCGTCTCGGCGCTAACGCGCCGATCTCCCACAAGGGGAGAAGGGAAGAGCGCCCTACACCAGCCCGCGCTTCACCATCATCGCTTCCGGCGAAGGCATCTTGCCGCGGAACGCCGTGTAGAGCTCTTCCGGATCCTTCGAGCCGCCGGCGGCGTAGATGTTCTTTCTCAGCCGCTCGGCCAGCGCCGGGTTGAAGGGGTCGCCCGTCTCCTCGAAAGCCGAGAAGGCGTCGGCGTCGAGCACTTCCGACCACATGTAGGAATAATAGCCGGCCGAGTAGCCGTCGCCGGCAAAGACATGGCCGAAATGCGGGGTGCGGTGACGCATGGCGATGGTGTCGGGCATATGCAGCTTCTCAAGCGTTTCGGCCTCGTATCGAAGCGGCTTTTCCGGCGCATCGGAGCGCGCATGGTAAGCCATGTCGATCAGCGCCGAGGCGGTGAACTCGACCGTGGCGAAGCCGGCGCCGAAGGTGCGGGCGGCAAGCATCTTGTCGAGCAGCGCCTTCGGCATCGGCTTGCCGGTCTTGACATGCAGCGCATGCTTTTTCAGCACCGCCGGCACCGTCAGCCAGTGCTCGTAGAGCTGGGAAGGCAATTCGACGAAATCGCGACTGACCGATGTGCCCGACACCGACGGCCAGGTCACATCCGTCAGCATGCCGTGCAGCGCATGGCCGAATTCATGGAACAGCGTCTTGGCCTCGTCGACCGACAACAGTGCTGCCTCGCCGGCAGGCGGCTTGGCGAAGTTCATGATGTTGTAGATCACCGGCTTCGAGCCCTGGCCGAGCTTGTAGCCGGACTTCAGCACGCTCATCCAGGCGCCGGAGCGCTTTGATGGCCGCGCGAAATAGTCGGCCAGGAACAGGCCGCGCTCGCTGCCGTCGGCGTTCTTCACCACGAACGCGCGGGCGTCCGGGTGCCAGGCGGCAATGCCCTTCTTCTCCTCGAAAGTGATACCGAACAGCTTTGTCGCGACGTCAAAACAGGCCTCGATGACGCGTTCGAGCTGCAGGTATGGCTTCAACTCCGCCTCGTCGAAGGCGAACTTTTCGGCGCGCAGCTTTTCCTGGTAGAAGCGCCAATCCCAGGCCGCGAATTTCTCGTTGCTGCCGGCTTCCGCCGCCAGCCGCTCCAGCTCCTTCTGGTCTGCGGCCGCTTTCTCCAGCGCCTTCTCCCAGACCGGGTCAAGCAGATCGTGCACCGCCTTCGGCGTCTTTGCCATCGTGTCGTCGAGCTTGAGCGCCGCGAAAGAGCCGTAACCGAGCAGCTTCGCCTTCTCGGAGCGCAGCTTCAGCATGTCGCGCACGACATCGGTGTTGTCGGAGGCGCCGCCATTCTGGCCACGCATGATGAAGGCGTTGAAGGCGACTTCGCGCAAGTCGCGGCGCTCGGAAAAGGTCGAGAACGGCTCATAGATCGAGCGCGACAAGGTGACCGCATAGCGGCCCTTCTGGCCGCGCGTTTCGGCGGCCTCGGCCATTGCGCTCTTGAGGAAACCAGGCAGCCCGGCGAGATCGGCCTCATCGAGGAACAGCGCCCAGTCGCGTTCATCGGCCAGCACGTTCTGGCCGAATTTAGTGCCGAGCGAGGACAATTCCTCGTTGATGGTGGCAAGCCGCTTCTTGCCTTCGGCATCGAGCTTGGCGCCCGATCGGACAAAGCCTTTCCAGGTCTTTTCCAGGACGCGCAACGTTTCGGCGTCGAGCTTCAGGCTATCGCGGCGCTGGTAGAGGTCGTCGATGCGGGCAAACAGCGCCTCGTTCGTCGAAATCGCCGAGAAATGCCGCGACATTTTTGGCGAGATCTCGCGCTCCATCGCCTGGATCGCGTCATTGGTGTGGGCGCCGGCCCGGCACCAGAAGATCGACGAGACATGGTCGAGCGGCTCGCCGGCAAGCTCGAGCGCGGCCAGCGTGTTTTCTATCGTCGGCGTCTCGCTGTTCTTCGCGATCGCGTCGATCTCGGCCTCGTGCGCTTTCAGCGCGGCATCGAAGACAGGCCCGAAATCGTCGTCGCCGATGCGCGAAAAATCCGGCAGGCCGAGCGGCCCCTGCCATACGGTGAGCGGATGGGCGGCAAGGTCGACAGCTTGTGACATGGGCAAATCCAACTAAGCGGCTGGGATGAATGCGGGCGGGATTATCCCGATGTAGGGTGGTACCCGGCACCGTGCAACAAAACTATTTGCGCAATTCCGGACGGAGGGTTCGGCGAAGTCGCCGAACTTAACCGCCATGCACTTTTCCTGGAATTGCTCTGTTCCTAATAGTCGCTGCAGTCCTGCGCGACCGCTGTCTGCGTGCTGGCGACGATACGGCCGCCGGCGACGATGAATGTTTCGCGCATCAGCGTGTCGTTGCCGGGGAAGTCGTAGCAGGCCAGCACCGTGGTTTCGCCATTCGCGCTCTTTTCGATGCGATGGCGGATCGCGGCGCCGGCGACCGCGCCCTGCCATTCGTCGATCGAAGCGATGAAATCCTGCTTGGTCTGGACGACGCCGATATCGTCGAGCTTCATACGCGCATCGTCGGCCAAAAGCTCTCTGAGTTCGCTGCGGTCGGCAACCAGAAGCGCTGAATACCAGCGGTCGATGATGGCGCCGTCATCGGCGCTGGCGCCGATGACCGAGGATAGCAGCAGCAGCGCCGCGAGAAGGAAACTCCGCCCGATCCGATCCATCACGCCTCCGCTTTTACAGCTCCGGCCGCTCGAAATCGCCGGTGTCCTTGTTCATCACCCAAAGTTCGCCGGTCGAAATGTCGAACCAGGCGCCATGCAGCGAGAGCCGTCCCTTGCCTTCGAGGATCGACACACAAGGGAAGGTCCGCAGATTGGCGAGCGAATAGCGGATGGAAATCCGCTCGAGCGCCGTCTGGCGCTCGGCCGCGGTCATCATGGTGCTTGCGGAGACCGTCTCGGCGGCGGGCGCGATCAGGCTCATCCATTTGCCGATGAAGTCGCCGGGCGAGAGCGGTGCGGAATTGGTGTCCAGCGCGGCGCGGATGCCGCCGCAGCGGCCATGACCCATCACCACGATGTTTTTGACCTTGAGGCTCTGCACGGCAAATTCGAGCGCCGCCGACGTCGAGTGGAACTCGCCATCGGGCGCATAAGGCGGCACCAGATTGGCGACATTGCGCACCACGAAGAGCTCGCCCGGTCCGGCATCGAAGATCGCTTCCGGGGCTGAGCGGGAATCGCAGCAGGCGACGATCATCGTCTCAGGCGCCTGGCCTTCTCGCGCCAACGAACGGTAACGGTCGCTCTCGGAAGGATAGCGGCCGGTCATGAAGTTGCGATAGCCGTTCAGCAGATGCTCGGGAAGATGGGGCATGGGTGGCTAGAGCCTTTCCGGGGGTTGGAGGCGGCAGCTCGTTGCGAACGAGAAGGCTCTAACGGCAAATGCCCATCGCGGGCAATGCCGAATTGCGGATGGCTTTGTCGCAATCGCCATGCGGCGGTCATGGCTCGCGCCCTGAGCTTAGGCCCAGATGGCGACGGGAATACCAAAACGGTCGGTCAGCGGCGGATCCGGAAACGGTTTTGCCGCGCCGCTGGCGATACGGCCGGCAATCAGCATCATGGCGGCCGCATCAAGGAAATCGTCACTGGCCGCACCTCTTGGCGGTGCTTGATCGAGGAAGCTCCGCTCATAGCCATGCCGGCTAAGCAGCATCTTGCGCTCCTCCATGCCGGCCGGGTTCACCGCACCCTTGATCTTCTTCGGCAGCGCCATTGCCGTGCCGCCGTTCAGGCGGCAGAAAGCCACTTCGGGATGGGATTCGAAAATGCGGCCGCGTAGCTCAGGCCGCGCGATCAGAAGCTGGTCGATCTCGCGGATCTTGGAAAAAATGCCGAAGGCCTGGATGGAAACGCCGCGCGGCGGATCAGACGTGGCCAAAGCCACGTCGCTGGCGCGCCGATGCGCCGCATGCCAGGCCTCAAGGGTGGTGAAGCCGCTGATGTCTGCATAAAGCGCCGCGCGCGACGGAATGGCAAACACGCTCGACTGCCGCGCCCCGAGCAGCGGCCGCACCAGCGCTTCCGGTCCGCGTCCGCCCTTGCGGGAGAAATCCGGCAGGCCGATCGGCATGTCGACGGCGATTGTGGCACCTGGCAAGGCCTCCAGCAGCGTCTGGAAGGTCGGGAAGACCGTGACCGAAGGCGCGATGTCCGCTTCGCGATGGACGGCGATCCAGCCGGCCTTGCAGCCATCGACGCCGGCGAGCCTCACGCGCGTTTGTCGCGCCCAGGATGGAGGAGATGGCGCAGCTGCACCATGGCCATCGGATGCGACAGGCTTTGCGCGTCGGTTTCGAGCTGCAGCTCGTCACCGCCGCGTTTTGCCGTGCGCGCCAGGATCTCGAAGACGGTGGCGGTGGTCGACTGCAGCGCCTTGACCGGCGGCTGGCCAGACAGGATGCGCGCCAGATAGACGGCGGCCGTCAGGTCGCCAAGCCCGTTTGGCGGCTTGTCGATCAAGCGGTGTTCGGCCAGCAGCGCCTGGCTGCCGTCGAGCAGGAAATTGGCGATACTGCCATTCATCATCGGCGGTGCGGAGGTGACCAGCATGGTCGAAGGCCCCGCGTGCAAGGCGGCCGCCGTCACCGACTTGATGTCGGGCAGCGGAGCGCCCGCCATCCATTCGAGCTCGTAGCGGTTCGGTGTCGCGATGTCGGCGATCGGCATCAGTCTGTCGCGCAGCGCAACGGCTGTCGCTTCCGGCACGTAGAGCCCGCCGGAATCGCCCATCACCGGGTCGCAGATGTAAATCGCGTCCGGCGTCTTCGCCTTGACCGTGGCGACCAGCGAGGCGACGGCCTCAGCCTGGCCGGCCTCGCCGAGATAGCCCGACAGCACTGCCCGGACCTCGCCCAGCCAGGGTGCGCGTTCGAGATCGGCCATCAGCGCCTTGAACTGGTCGAGCGGCGGCACGATGCGCGTGGCGCGGCTGTGGCCAGGATGCCAGGGCAAGATGACGGTCGGCACCGCCCAGACCGGGAAGCCCAGCGTCTCCAGCGCGAAGACCGCGGCGCGATTGCCGACGGAGCCGCGGGCGACATGGCTTGAGATGACGATGACCGCACGCGGCGCGTCGGCTTTTTCTGCGTTCATGAAATTTCGGTCCTAGCCACTCCGCGTGGCTGCATACACCAGCCAGACCAGCAGCCCAATGGCGATGATGAAGCCAAGCGTTCGGCCAACGCGCGTGGCCCAATATTCGATCGGGTCCGAACGATCGGCGTCCGCCGCCGTCACATGGTCGCGCGCGTCCTTCGCCGCCAGCACGACGAATGGGGCGCCGCCTGGCGCCGTTTCGCGCGCCACGCGTTCAAGAATGCGGCGCGATTCCTGCTCGTGGTCCCGGCGTTCCGCCATGGCAATCGCCCTTTCACAGCGCAAGCTTAGCCTGTTCGTACCTCTATTCACAGGGCCTTACAGCGGGATAAGCCCGGCGCGGCGGCCCGTCATCGCGGGTCGTTTTCTTGTGCGCGGATTGTGGTAATGCTTCGCATGCAACTTCCCCAGAGGGACCAATCATGATTGTCGAGCGCCTCGCACCACCCCCCGCCCTTCGCAGCCTTCCCGCCTTCTTGGTGCTGGTCTTCGTGCTGCCGCTGCTTGCCGGCTGCGGCTACAACACCATCCCGACGGCGGAAGAAAACGCCAAGGCGGCCTGGAGCGAAGTGCTCAACCAGTATCAGCGCCGTGCCGATTTGATCCCGAACCTGGTCGAGACGGTCAAAGGCTATGCATCGCATGAGAAGGACACGCTCGACGCGGTCGTCCAGGCGCGCGCCAAGGCGACGCAGATCACGGTGACGCCCGACACGCTGAAGGATCCCGAAGCGCTGAAGAAGTTCCAGGATGCCCAGGCCGGGCTGACCAGCGCGTTGTCGCGGCTGATCGCGGTGTCGGAGGCCTATCCCGACCTCAAGGCCAACCAGAATTTCCTGGCGCTGCAGGCGCAGCTCGAAGGCACCGAGAACCGCATCGCGGTGGCGCGGCGCGACTATATCCAGGCGGTCCGGGATTACAATCTGACGCTGAAGACCTTCCCGTCCGTGATCTGGGCGACTTTGTGGTTCCGCGGCAATGAGCCGTTCGCCAACTTCACCGTCGACGAAGACAAGATGCAGGTGCCGAAAGTCGATTTCGGCACGACCACCAAGCAAGGCGGGTGAGCGCTCGGCAGTCGTCGGAATACAGTCACGTAAAAGACGGACCGCTGGCGTGTTGATACCCCCCTCTGACCTACCGGACATCTCCCCCTCAAGGGGGGAGATCAGCAGTTCCGTCGGCAGCGCATTTCTTTCGCCCTTGGAGATTGGCGAAAGCCGACATGACATCCAATCTCCCCCCTTGAGGGGGAGATGTCCGGCAGGACAGAGGGGGGCGCCTCGCGCCTACCTCTCCGTTCTGGGCCTTCTTGCCAGCCTACTTTTCCTCCTCCCTCTCGCCGCTCTCGCCGCGGACCTCCCTGCTCTCACCGGCCGCGTCGTCGACAATGCCGGCATCATCGATGCCGGCACCAAGGCCGCGCTGACGCAGAAGCTCGCCGACTTCGAGACCAAAGGCTCCGACCAGATCGTCGTCGCCACCATCCCCAGCCTCGACGGCGAGGAGATCGAGCCTTACGCCAACCGACTGTTCCGCTTCTGGAAGCTTGGCCAGGCCAAGGAAAACAACGGCGTGCTGCTGCTCGTCGCGCCCAACGACCACAGGATGCGTATCGAGGTCGGCTATGGCCTGGAAGGCACGCTGACCGACCTGCACACCAAGCTGATCATCGAGAACGACATGGTGCCGGCTTTCCGCGCCGGCGACTTCTCCGGCGGCATCTCGAAGGCCGTCGACGACATGATCATGGTGCTTGAGGGCAATCCGGAGGAACTGGAGGCGCGCGGCAAGCGCAATGAGCAGGCGCCGTTCAATTCCGACAATCTGTTCTTTGCCGTCTTCATCTCGATCTGGCTGCTTATCGTCTTCGGCAGCATCGCGCTTGCCATCCTGCCGCGCGTCTTCGGCCAGAAGATCGGACCCGGCCGATACCGCTGGCTGGGCATGACCTTCTCGCAAAGCAGCGGTTCGTCTTCCGGTGGCAGCAGCTGGTCGTCGGGCGGCGGAGGCTGGTCGTCCGGAGGCGGCGGTGGCGGCTTTTCCGGCGGCGGCGGCTCGTCGGGTGGTGGCGGCTCTTCGGGAAGCTGGTGAGGCAGATGGCAACACGACCGATCAGCGCCGAGGACCATGACCGCATCGCCGATGCGATCCGCGCCGCCGAATTGAAAACGGATGGCGAAATCTACTGCGTCGTCGCGCATTGGAGCGACGGCTATTTCTTCCCGGCCGCCTTCATGACGACACTCGGCCTGTTCGTCGCCAGCCTCGCCGTTGCCTATGGCCTGGAAGCCTGGTGGCTGACCATCCGGCTGCCGCATTTCGTGCTGGCGCAGCTGCTTGCGCTTGCCTCGGTGCTGGCGCTGCTCTGGTTGCTGCCGTCCATTCGCATTCATTTCGTGCCCAAGCGGCTGCGCTACCAGGCGGCGCACGCCAATGCGATGAAGCAGTTCCTCGCCCGCAACGTCCATCGCACTCAGGCGCGCACCGGCGTGCTGGTCTTCGTCTCCATCGCCGAGCGCTATGCCGAGGTCGTCGCCGACGCCGGCATCGACGCCAAGGTTGGCCAGCATGTCTGGGACGGCGTGGTGCGCGACCTGACAAAACATGCCGAGGGCGACCAGCTGGCCAACGGTTTTGTGCAGGCGATTGCAGCGGTTGGCGCGGTGCTTGCCGAGCATTTCCCGGTCACGGCCGGCGACACCAACGAACTCGACGACCACCTCGTCGAAATCTGAAAACGCTTGTCTGCGCCGGCGCGTCTTTCGCCTGTGCGAAATCGCCGGCCGGACGCAGCGGACTCTTTGCAAGTCGCGGATGCGGGTTTATGGTTAACCAATCATGAACACGCTGACCATCGACATCCGCAAAGCCGAGCCCCGCGACGCGAGCGCCATTGCCGAAGTGCATCAGGAAGCGTGGCAAGGCGCTTATTCGGGCATCATCCCGCACCGCACGCTGACCTCGATGATCAATCGCCGCGGCGTCGACTGGTGGGCCAACGCGATTCGCCGCGCTGCCACCGTGCTGGTGGTCGAGATCGGCGGCACCGTGGCCGGCTATGCCACGATCGGCAAGAACCGCGCCCGCGAGCTCAGGCAGCAAGGCGAGATCTACGAGCTTTATCTGCGCCCGGAATACCAGGGCATCGGGCTCGGCAGCCGGTTGTTCAAGGCAGCCAAGGCGCGCCTCGCCGACCATGGCTTACGCGGCATGGTGGTGTGGGCGCTTGAAGACAACCAGAACGCTTTGGCCTTCTACGCCGGCAATGGCGGTCGCGATGTCGCCGAAGGCGTCGAGGTCTTCGAGCAGAAGGCGCTGAAGAAGGTGGCCTTCGTCTGGGAATGACGACCGCCGCCTAAGATTACAAGCCATCACAAACTGTGCGTTTCCATTAGCGCCGCGCACTATTCGACGCATTGCACCATGGCGCGTCCCCCGCTATCGGTCTTGGAATCGAGAGAGGGATTTTAGCCATGCGCATCGAAGCCATTCCCACCGGAAAGAACCCGCCTGACGACGTCAACGTCATCATCGAGGTGCCGATCGGCGGCGAGCCGATCAAGTATGAGATGGACAAGGAGGCCGGCACGTTGTTCGTCGACCGCTTCCTGCACACCTCGATGCGCTACCCAGGCAATTACGGCTTCGTGCCGCACACGCTGTCGGGCGATGGCGACCCGATCGACGTGCTGGTCTGCAACACGCGCGCGCTGGTGCCGGGCTGCGTCATCAATGTGCGGCCGATCGGCGTGCTGGTGATGGAGGACAATGCCGGCCAGGACGAGAAGGTCATCGCCGTGCCGTCACCCAAGCTGACGCTGCGCTACGAGAACGTCACCGAATACACGCAGCTGCCCGACATCACCCGCCAGCAGGTGCAGCACTTCTTCGAACACTATAAGGATCTCGAGCCCGGCAAATGGGTCAAGATCGAAGGCTGGCACGATTCCAAATACGCCAAGCAGATGATCGTCGACGCGATCGCGCGGGCGAAGGCGGCCAAGGGCTAAGCAAGTCCAGAGCGGTTCAGCATTTCACGGAATCACTGAACCGCTCTAAGCCTTTGTTTCTGCGCAATTCCGGGCGGAAAACCGCTACGCACTTTCCTGGATTGCTTTAGCGCGCCGCCTTCTCGCCGCCGGCCGCGGTGATGACTCCGACGATGATCAGCCCGGTGAGCAGCAGCCGCACGCCGGCGCTGACGCCGAACGTGTTGAGCATGGTGAGCAACAGCACGAGGAACAGGCCGGCGCCCCATACCCCGGGAACATTGGCCTTGCCACCGGCGACCGAGGTGCCGCCGATGACGACCACCGCGATCGAGGCGAGCAGATATTCGTTGCCGATATCGACATTGGCGCCGCGGAAATAACCGGCAAGCAGCGCTCCGTCGATGCCGCCCAGCGCGCCGCACAGCGTGTAGGTGAGGAAACGGATACGGCCGACATGGACGCCGGCGAGCCAGGCGGCGCGAATGTTCTGGCCGATCGCCAGCACCGAGCGGCCATAGATCATGCGCTGCAGCGCCAATGCCGCGCCGATGGTGAAGAGAACCGTCAGCAGCGCCAGCACCGGGATGCCGAGCACCTGCCAGTTGGTGAAGTCGGCGAAACCCGGTGGCGGCTTGATCTGCAGGCCGCGCCCATAGCTGATGTCGACCGACTGGATGATGAAGCTGGCCGACAGCGTCGCGATGATCGGCGGGATCCTGAGCGCCCAGATCAAGAGATAGTTGATCGCCCCGATCGCGGCGCCGCACGCAAGCGCTGCAAGCAGGCCGACGACAATCATGGCATCGCTGCCGCCCATCACCTTCATCGCCACCGCGCTTGCCAGCCCGATATTGGCCGGCAGCGACAGGTCGACATTGCCGGGTCCGAGCGTGATGACGAACATCTGGCCAACGCCGACGATGACGGTGAAGACGGCAAGCGAAAGCGCCGCCGTGATCATGCCTCCGGCGCCGTAGCCGCCGGTGAAGATGATTGTGGCGAGCCAGACGACAAAGGCGCCGACGAAGGACCAGATCCACGGCTTTTCCAGCAGCGTGCGCAGCGAGGCCATGGCTTACCGCTCCCTGCGGCTGATCAGGACGCGGGCCGCCAGCACGATAATCAGGATCGCGCCATTGGCGGCGACCTGCCAGTCGGGCGGGATGTGCATGAAGGTCAAGAGCGGCGAGGCGGCCAGCGCCAGCGTCAGCGCGCCGAGCACTGCTCCGATCGGCGACACGCGCCCGCCGACGAACTCGCCGCCGCCAAGAATGACGCCGGCTATCGAAAGCAGTGTATAGCCATTGCCGATATTGGCGTCGGCCGAGGTGGTGATGCCGATCAGCGCCATGCCGGACAACACCCCGAACAGACCGGTCATCGCGAACAGTGCGATCTTGGCCTTCAGCAGCGACCAGCCGGCGCGCCTGAGCGCGGCCGCGTTGCCGCCGGAGCCTCGCAGGATGACGCCATAGGAGGTCCGCATCAGGCCGAAATGGACGACGACGGCAATGATCAACGCCGCAAGGATCGGGAACGGTATATAGGGCGGTTTGAAGGACATGATCGCAAGCAGCCAGTCCGGCGCTTTGCCGCCGGGCTTGGGCAGGACGAGGATGGCAAGCCCTTGCCAGACGAAGCTCATGCCGAGGGTGACCACGATCGACGGCAGATTGCGCAGTTGGATCAGCGCACCAAGCAGCGCATAGACGCCGATCGAGCCCAACAGCACGACAATGCCAAGGAGTGGCGCATCCCGCAGCCATGTCGCGGTGACGCAGCCGACGAAGCCGACGAATGTACCGATCGACAAATCGAGCTCATTGCCGGCGATGACGAACATCTGCGCGATCGTCGCCAAGGCGATCGGGATCGCCAAATTGAGCATCAGGTTGAAACCGAAATAGCTGATCGCGCGTGGGTTGAGCCAGGCAATTGCCATCAGCACCAGCGCCAGTGACAGCGCCGGCAAAAGGCTGCGCAGCATGCGTGCCCGCGCGGCGCCGCGCGGCAAGGATTTCGGAGTTATGCCAGGAGCAATCGCCGTCATCTCAGGCCGCGTCGCCGAACGAGGACTGGATGATCTTTTCCTCCGTCAGCTCGTCGCGCCTGAGATTGGCGACGATGCGGCCGTTCTTGAACACATAGACGTGGTCGCAATTGTCGAGCTCTTCGGTTTCGGTCGTATACCAGAGGAAGGTGCGGCCTTTGGCGGCCTCCTCGCGCACCAGATCGTAGACTTCGAGCTTGGTGCCGATATCGACGCCGCGCATCGGGTCGTCCATCAGCACGATTTCGGCGTCAGAGCCGAGCGCGCGGGCAAACAGCGCCTTCTGCTGGTTGCCGCCGGACAGCGAATAGATGTTGTTGTTCATGTCCGGCGTGCGGATGCCGATCTTAGCCTTCCAGGTCTCGGCGAGCTCTGCCTCGCGCTGCGCCGAGATCAGCAGGCCGTTGCGCAGGCTTCGCAACGAGCGAATGCCGATGTTCTGTGCGATCGACCATTGCGCGAAGATGCCATCGGCCTGGCGGTCACCGGCGACCAGCGCCACCGGTGCCGTCACCTCGATGCCGGCCTTGGCCCGGGATGCGGCCGAGAAGATCTCCAGCAGCAGATCGGTCTGTCCGTGACCGGCGAGTCCGGCAAGGCCGATGATCTCACCTGCACGGGCGACCAGCTCCTTGCCGTCCTGTTGACGGGCCGGGCGGGCGCGAACCCGCAAGGCCCCGCCATCGGTTTTTGGGGCTTGCGCCGCGGCTTTCCGATGGCCTTCCGCGCCGCCCATGGCGGCGACCAGTTTGTCACGGTCGAACGCGCTTGCCGCGTCGGCCGCGACCACTTTGCCGTCGCGCATCACCACGATGCGGTCGGCATTCTGCAGCACTTCGCTCAGCACATGCGAGATCAGGATGCAACTGCCGCCAGCAGCCACGAAGCGGCGCACGAAAGCGAGCAATTGCCCCGCCGTATGCGCGTCGAGCGACGAGGTCGGCTCGTCGAGGATGACCAGATGCAACGGCTCGCTGGTCAGCGTGAAAGCCCGCGCCACCTCGACCATCTGCCGCCGGCCGATCGACAGGTCGCCAGCGATGTCGTCGGCGGAAATGCCGTGGTCGGGGAAGATCTCGTCGAGCTTGGCCTGGATGAGGCTGGCCGCCTTGCGCTGCCAGCCGAAACCGCTCAGCGCGGCATGGTTGATGCGGGTGTTCTCGGCGACGCTCAGATTGGGGCAGAGCGACAATTCCTGGAAGACGCAGCGTATGCCAAGCTTGAGCGCGCGCGCCACCGAATATTCGGCTTCCGCACTGCCGCGCACGGTGATCTGCCCGCCATCCGGCCGCAGCGTGCCGGCCACCATATGCATCAGCGTCGACTTGCCGGCGCCGTTATGGCCGACCAGCCCGACGCATTCACCGGCGCCGACATGGAAGTCGACGCCATTCAACGCCCGAACGGCGCCGAAGTGTTTTTCGGCGCCGTCCAGTCTGACGATATCCGCAATAGCCTGAAGCATCCTCAACTTTTATCCGGTTGTCGATGCAGGCTGCAACATGCCCATCGCTACTGCTTGATGTTGGCCTTGATCGCCGCGATGGCGTCTTCCTGGCTGTACTCGTGGGTGGCGACGCCGCCTTCCTTGATCTTCGGTAGCGCGGCTTCGAAATCGTCCTGGGTGAAGGCGAGATAGGGCACCAGCAGATCGTGCGGGATGTCCTTGCGGCCGTCGAGCACCTGCTGCGCCACCCAGAAGGCGAGCGAGGAGACACCGGGCGCGATCGACGCCGACCACGTCTTGTAGCCGTCCTTGTCCTTCTGTTCCTTCCACCACTTCAACTCGTCCTGGCGGTTGCCCATCATGATGGTCGGGCGCGGCTTGCCGGCTGCGGCGAAGGCCTGAGCCGCGCCATAACCGTCACCGCCCTGGTCGACGATACCCACGACATCCGGCAAGGACGGCAGGATGGTCGCGACCGCTTTTTGCGCCGTGGTCTGGTCCCAGTCGCCCGTCACCGAGCCGACGATCTTGAACTCGGGATGGGCGGCGACGCCTTCGAGGATACCGGCATGGATGGCATCGTCGATCGAGGTGCCGGCGAGGCCACGGATTTCGAGCAGATTGCCGCCCTTGGGCTGGAATTTGGCCATCTGCTCGACTTCCTGCTTGCCCATGTCCTTGAAGTCGACGACGACGCGGTAGGCGCAGGGCTCGGTGACGATGCCGTCGAAGGAGACGACGGTGATGCCCGCATCGCAGGCCTGCTTGATGGCGCCGTTGAGCGCATCCGGCGAAGCGGCATTGATGACGATGGCGTCATAGCCTTGCAGGATCAGGTTTTGCACCTGCGCCGCTTGCGTCGGGACTTCCTTGTCGGCGGTGGTGAAGATGTCGGCCGCGCCGACCACCTTGTCCGCAACTGCTTTCTTGGTGACGATGCCGTAGCTGTCGAGCATCGCCTGGCGCCACGAATTGCCGGCGTAGTTGTTGGAGAAGGCGATTTTCTTGCCGCTGGTATCGGCCAGCGCGGTGCCCGAGGCCAGCATAGCCACCAACGCACTCAGAACGAGCAGTTTCTTCATATGATTTCCTCCCAAAGTTGCTAGTTTTGCCTGATGATCGGTACGCGAAGTCCCTGTTTTTTATCTATTGTCAGACAAATTCAGACGAACCGCAAGCTGTCAACTGCAAAGCTTGGTGTGCCTTCGATCAACTTGCGGTGCGATGATTGAAAAAGCCGCCGGCACATGGTCTAGGAGCACGACAGGAGGCCAATTGATGGCAGTATCGCCGACCGTCGCCAAAGGCGCGCCCGGAATACCGGCGCGCTGGACATCAAGCGCCAAGAGTGGCGTCGGCACCGCGTTTTCGGCAAAGAGCCCGCTCTGGTTCACGATCAGCCACGGCATTTTGAACGAGATTTACTATCCGCGTCTCGACGCCGCCTGCACGCGCGACATGGAGCTGATCGTCACCGGCCCCGGCGGCTATTTCTCGGAAGAGAAGCGCGACGCCGCGCACGCAATAGCACCCTTCGAGGATGGCGTGCCGGGTTACAGCCTTACCAACACCGCGACGGACGGGGCTTACTGCATCGAAAAGCGAATCATTACGGACCCGAAACGGCCGGTGCTGCTGCAGGAGATTGCATTCGCTGCGCTGAAAGGTTCGGCGGCCGACTACCATGTCTACGCGCTGCTTGCGCCGCACCTGGTCAACGCCGGCATGGGCAACACCGCCTGGGCCGGCGAGCACAAGGGCCAGCCGGTGCTTTTCGCCACGGGGCGCGGCGTCGCGCTGGCACTGGTCTCCTCGCTGCCCTGGAAAACGCGTTCGGCCGGTTACGTCGGCTTTTCCGACGGCTGGCAGCAATTGCAGAACGGCGGTGCGCTCGATCCTTCCTGCCAGCGGGCCGAAGACGGCAATGTTGCGCTGACCGGCGAGATCGGCTTCTCGGCCGGCGAGACGACGGCCCTGCTGGCGCTTGGCTTCGGCGCTTCGCCGCAAGCAGCCGCCGACCTGGCGCTGGCCAGCCTTGAGCAGGGCTTTGACGCCGCATCCGCGACCTATGTCGAAAACTGGCGGAAATTCCAGGCCGGGCTTGAGAAGCTCGACCGCCATACCGCCTCCGGGCTGAACACTTATCGCGTCAGCACAGCGGTTCTGGCCTCGCATCTGTCGGTCGCCAGACCCGGTGCCGCCGTTGCCAGCCTGTCGATCCCATGGGGCTTCAACAAGGGCGACGACGATCTCGGCGGCTACCATCTGGTCTGGCCGCGCGATCTGGTCGAGACGGCAGGCGGCTTCCTCGCCGCAGGCGACGGCAAGCAGGCGCTGCAGATCCTGACCTATCTGCGCTCGATCCAGCAGCCCGACGGCCACTGGCCGCAGAATGTCTGGTCGGACGGCACCGCTTATTGGCCAGGCATCCAGATGGATGAATGCGCCTTTCCGCTGCTTCTGGCCGACGCCTTGCGCCGTGCCGACCATCTGCCGCGCGCAAAGCTCGCCGATTTCCTGGCCATGATCGAAAGCGCGGCCTCCTACGTCGTGCGCAACGGCCCCGTCACCGGCGAGGACCGTTGGGAGGAAGACGCCGGCTACAGCCCGTTCACGCTGGCGGTCGAGATCGCCGCGCTGCTTGCCGCGGCCGATATGCTGGATGTTTTCGGAAAGAATGAGCCGGCGAACTATCTGCGCGAAACCGCCGATTGCTGGAACGATCAGGTCGAGCGCTGGACCTATGTCACCGGCACTCAGGTTTGCGTTGAGGCAGGCGTCGAGGGCTATTATGTCCGCATCGCGCCGCCGGACGACGCCGGCGCCGCCGCGCCGAAGGATGGCTTCGTGCCGATCAAGAACCGGCCGCCGGGCGACACCGACAAACCAGCCGAAGCCATCATCAGCCCCGACGCGCTGGCCCTGGTTCGCTTTGGCCTCAGGGCGGCGGATGATCCGCGCATCGTCAACACCGTCAAGGCCATCGATGCGCTTTTGCGCTGCGATCTGCCACAGGGCCCGGTCTGGTACCGCTACACCGGCGACGGCTATGGCGAGCATGGGGATGGCACGCCTTTTGACGGCACCGGCCAGGGACGCGCCTGGCCCCTGCTCACCGGCGAACGGGCGCATTACGAACTGGCCGCTGGCTGCAAGGACAAAGCCGCGGCGCTTCTCGAGACCTTCGAGCGCTCGGCCGGCATCGGCGGACTGCTGCCGGAACAGGTATGGGACGCCGCTGACATGCCGGAGCGCGAGCTGTGGCTCGGCAAACCGTCCGGCAGCGCTATGCCGCTGGTCTGGGCGCATGCCGAGCACATCAAGCTGTTGCGTTCGCTGCGCGACGGCGCGGTCTTCGACATGCCGCCGCAAGGCGTCGAGCGCTACATCAAGGGCGAGACGAGCTCGCCGCTTCGGATATGGCGCTTCAACAACAAGATCCGCTCCGTCGCCGCCGGCAAGCTCTTGCGCGTCGAGCTTTCGGCGCCGGGCGTTGTCCATTGGAGCAGCGACAATTGGCTGACGATCCAGGACCACAAGACAAAAGAAAACGCGTTTGGCGTGCATCTGGTCGACCTGCCGGTCGCCGGACTGGGGTCGGGAACAGCAATCGTCTTCACTTTTTTCTGGCCCGATGCGATGCGTTGGGAGAATGTCGACTTCAGCGTCGGCATTGACGCATCATGATCACGTGAGCACGGCCAATAGTTTCTTCTTTCCTCAAGCAATCGGGACAAAACCATGCAGATCGGAATGATGGGATTGGGCAGGATGGGCGCCAACATGGTGCGGCGCCTGATGCGCGACGGCCATGAATGCGTCGTCTACGACATCAACTCGGCAAGCGTCGCCGGCATGGTCAAGGATGGCGCCGTCGGTGCTGCCTCGCTCGAGGAGTTCGTCGGCAAGCTCGCCAAGCCGCGTTGCGCCTGGCTGATGCTGCCGGCGGCGATCACCGGCAAGATCGTCGACCAGATCGCCGCGCTGATGGAGCCGGGCGACATCATCATCGACGGCGGCAATTCCTATTACCACGATGCTGTCGACCAGGCGGCGAAGCTCGCGGTCAAGGGCATCAACTTCGTCGATGTCGGCACCAGCGGCGGCGTCTGGGGGCTGGAGCGCGGCTACTGCCTGATGATCGGCGGCCCGGATGATGCCGTGAAGCATCTCGATTCGGTCTTCGCCACGCTTGCCCCTGGCCCGGATGCGGGAACCAACCCCTCCAAGGACGACGGCACCGCCGCCTTCGGCTATCTGCATTGCGGCCCGAGCGGCGCCGGCCACTTTGTCAAGATGGTGCATAATGGCATCGAATACGGCGTCATGGCCGCCTACGCGGAAGGCATGAACATCCTGAAGTCGGCCAATGCCGGCAAACGTCAACGCACGGCGGATGCCGAAACCAGCCCGCTGGAAAATCCGCAATACTACCAGTTCGACGTCGACCTGCCGCAGGTGGCGGAAGTCTGGCGTCACGGCAGCGTCATCGGTTCCTGGCTGCTCGACCTCACCGCCGGCGCGCTGAAGAGCGATCCGGGCCTGGCGAATTTCGGCGGCCGCGTCTCGGATTCCGGCGAAGGACGCTGGACGCTGAAGGCGGCGATCGACACCGGCGTTCCGGCGCCGGTGCTGTCCTCGGCGCTGTTCGACCGCTTCTCCTCGCAAGGCGAATCGCAATTCGCCGACAAGCTTTTGTCCGCCATGCGTTATGCCTTCGGCGGCCATCTCGAAAAGCCGAAGACCGGCGCGTGAGGGGAGAGGCGGCATGAGCCAGGAGAGGTCCGACACGCTGGTGCTTTTCGGAGCGACCGGCGACCTTGCGCACAAGAAGATATTCCCGGCGCTCTACCAGATGGTCGCCAAGGGGACGCTGACCGAACCGGTGATCGGCGTCGCCTTCGAACCCTGGGATTTGCCCAAGCTGGCCGACCGCGCCCGCGACGGCATCGTCACCGCGCTGGGCGCCGTCGACGACAAGGTGTTCGGCAAGTTCGCCTCGTTGCTGCGTTATGTCAGCGGCGATTATCGCGACAGCGCCACCTTCGAGAAATTGAAGACCGCACTTGGTTCTGCGCAGCGGCCGCTGCATTACATGGCCGTGCCGCCGACCATGTTCGAGACGGTCGTGCAAGGTCTGGAGCAATCCGGCACCGCGCATGGCGCGCGGCTGATGGTGGAAAAGCCGTTCGGCCACGATCTGCAGTCGGCGCGCTGGCTGAATCGGGTGCTGCATCTGGTGTTCGATGAGCAGTCGATCTTCCGTATCGATCACTATCTCGGCAAGGAAGCGATCCAGAACCTGCTCTATTTCCGCTTCGCCAATGCCTTCCTCGAGCCGATCTGGAACCGCAATTTCGTCGAGAGCGTGCAGATCACCATGGCTGAGGATTTCGGCGTCGAAGGACGCGGTAAATTCTACGACGATGTCGGCGCCATCCGCGACGTCATCGAAAACCACCTGCTCAACATCCTGCTGCTTCTCGCCATGGAACCGCCGGTTGGCCGCTCGGCCGACGATCTGATCGACGAGAAGGTGCAGGTGCTGCGCGCCATCCGCACGCTGACCAAGGACGATGTCGTGCGCGGCCAGTTCGACGGCTATCTCGCAGAGCCTGGCGTCAGGCCCAATTCTCCAGTCGAGACCTTCGCCGCGGTGCGCTTCTTCGTCGACACCTGGCGCTGGCGGGACGTGCCCTTCTTCATCCGCGCCGGCAAGAACCTGCCGGTGCACATTACCGAAGTAATCGTGCGGCTGAAGCGGCCGCCGCTCGATGTCTTCGATCCGATCAAGCCGAGCGACGCCAATTATGTCCGCTTCCGCATCGATCCGCAGGTGGCGATCTCGATCGGCGCCCAGCGCAAGCGGGCCGGCGACGACATGGTCGGCGAGCAGGTGGAGCTGACCGCGCTCGACGACACCAAGAACGACATGCCGCCCTATGAGCGGCTGATCGGCGACGCCATGAACGGCAACGGCCAGCTGTTCACCCGTCAGGATGCGGCCGAGCTTGCCTGGCGCATCGTCGGCCCGGTGCTGGGCGATACCACGCCACCGGCAACCTATGCGCCAAAGACCTGGGGACCGGCGGATGCGATGAAGGGCTTCGGCCCGCCCGACGGCTGGATCAATCCGACGAAATAATTCCAGAGCAATTCCAGGAAAAGTGTGAAACGATTTTTCGTCCGGAATTGCGTCAAAAACAAATAGATGGAGCGGTTCGCCGTTTCCGTGAAACGGTGAAACGCTGTAGAGGGAGGGACGGCATGGCGAAGGCGGCGAAACCGGCTGCGGCGACCAAGGACCCGATCGTGCTGACGATCGATGTCGGCGGCTCGCATGTGAAGATCCTGACCAGCGCCGGCGGCGAAATGCGCCGGACCGATTCGGGGCCGAGCCTGACACCACAGCAGGTGGTCGCCTCGGTGACGAAGCTGGCCGAAGGACTGGATTACGACGTGATCTCGATGGGCTATCCGGGGCCGGTGCGGGACAACAAACCCTCGCTCGATCCCTTCAACCTCGGCAAGGGCTGGAACGGCTATGATTTCACTGCGGCCTTCGGCAAGCCGGTGAAGCTCGTCAACGATGCGCTGATGCAGGCGATCGGCAGCTATGACGGCGGTCGCATGCTCTTCCTCGGCCTCGGCACGGGGCTGGGTGCCGCGATGATCATCAACAATGTCGGCCAGCCGATGGAACTCGCCCATCTTCCTTACAAAAAGGGCGAAAGTTTCGAGGACTATGTCGGCGAGCGCGGCCTGGTAAAGCGCGGGAAGAAAAAATGGCGCAAATACGTTTTTGACGTTGTCGACAGGCTTCGCGCCGCGCTGCAGCCTGACTATGTCGTCATCGGTGGCGGAAACGTCGATAAGCTTGACGAATTGCCTGAAAAGTCCAGGCGCGGCGATAACACTCGCGCGTTCGAGGGTGGATTTCGACTGTGGCGCGACAAGGCGCTGATCATCTGATATTGTTACATTTCAGTATAATTGTTCAAAATAACGTGTGACGGCGCGAGAGATCATTGCATCGCCCAGATTTGCCGACTAGGAATTCGTCTTCCTGCGGCACAATGCGGCTTTCCGGATGCACGAATGACGCGCAGGGCTTTGACATTACACGTCGCGAAGGCCGAATCGTCTTTGCGACTTTTGCGGACATAACCAGGAGGGATGACGTGGACGAGGACACCACCACAGCCAAGGAAGAAGCCGATCTGCTCGAACTGACGGCACACATCGTTTCGGCCTACGTGGCAAAGAACCGCCTGCCGGCTTCGGGCCTGGGCGAGCTTATCGCCAGCGTCGCATCCTCCATCGGCGGATTGAGCCAGCCGCAAGAGCCTGCAGCACCGCCGCCTGTTCCTGCCGTCAACCCCAAGCGCTCGGTGACGCCTGACTACATCATCTGCCTGGAAGACGGGAAGAAATTCAAATCGCTGAAGCGCCACATCGGCGTGCATTTCAACCTGACCCCGGAAGCCTATCGCGCCAAATGGGGCCTGCCGGCCGACTATCCGATGGTCGCTCCCAACTACGCGGCATCGCGCTCGCTGCTGGCCAAGTCGATCGGCCTCGGCCGCAAGGCCGAACCGGAGCCGGTGAAGCCCGCCAAGGGCAGGAAGGCCAAGGCTCCGGCCTGAGAAGTCCTCCCCTGCACCAATGATTTGAGGAAGCCTGCCGGCAAATCAGCCTTGGCAGGCTTCCTGCTTTTGTGGCTTGTGAGACGCTTTGTCAGGGGTGAGCATGAACTACGCCAGGATGGTGATCGAGAAAGAGGCGCCGGAGGAATACGGTTACGACCGCATCCGCTACAACCTTTCCGAAAGCTCGATCGCCGACCAGAAGCTCTCCGACATCGGCCTGGCGCTGCCCGATCTCACCTTGTTTTACGGCGAGCACCGGGGCGACAAGGAGTTGCGGGCACTGATCGCCGCGCAGGACAAGGGTCTCGCCGTTGACGACGTGCTGGTGACCGCTGGCGCCGCCGGCGCCTTGTTCATCATTTCCACCGCGCTGCTCTCGGAGAGCGACCATCTGGTGGTCGTGCGGCCGAACTACGCCACCAACATCGAGACGCCCAAGGCGATCGGCTGCGCCATCTCCTATGTCGACCTCGATTTCGACCAGGGTTTCGCCATCGACCTCGAGCGCGTCAGAGCCGCGTTGCGGCCGAACACCAAGCTGATCAGCGTGACCTGCCCGCACAACCCGACCGGCACGATGATGAGCCGCGCCGACCTCGATGCGCTGATCGCACTCGCTGAAAGCCGGCACTGCCGGCTGCTGGTCGACGAAACCTATCGCGACCTTTCCTATGACGAGCGCCTGCCTTGCGCGGCCTCGCTCAGCCCAAGCGCCATCAGCGTCTCCTCGCTGTCGAAAGCGTTCGGCATTCCGGGCATCCGCATCGGCTGGCTGGTCACCCGCGACCCGCAATTGCAGGAAACATTCCTCGCCGCCAAGGAGCAGATCGGCATCTGCGGCAGCGTCATCGACGAAGCGATCGCCCGCACCATGCTCGAGCGCCGCGACGCCTTCCTCGCCTCGCTGCTGCCCGACATGGCCAGGCGCCGCGACATCGTGCAGGCCTGGATCGACGGCGAGAAGCTGGTCGACTGGGTGCGACCGCAAGGCGGCGTCGTTGGCTTTCCGCGGCTGAATGTCGATGCCGGCTTCGACCTCGACCGCTTCTACGCCAGGCTTCTGCACGACCACGGCGCCTATGTCGGCCCCGGTCATTGGTTCGAGATGCCGAAGCGCTTCTTCCGTGTCGGCTTCGGCTGGCCGAAGGAGGCCGAGTTGCGCGGCGGGCTGGAGGCCATCTCAGCGGCACTGAGGGCCTGAGCATCTCGAACGAAAATTTCGATTTTCTCTGATCAGGCGCGGATTTTTTGCGCGCGCGGCGGAACGAACTGGGTTAAAGGGTTCCCCGCCGGACCAGCGCCAACCGTGGAAGTGCCCCGCCGGCCACTGTCGCAACGGGGCCTTGAACCATGACCGTCGAAGCATCTTCCCCAGATCAGCGCTATGCCGCGTTCCGGCACAAAGCCTTCCTCAGCTACTGGACGGCGCGCTTCCTCACCACCTTCGCCACGATGATCGTTTCGGTCGCCGTCGGCTGGCAGATCTATGACCTGACCCGCGATCCCTTCGATCTCGGCATTGTCGGCATCGTCCAGTTCTTGCCGTCGCTGCTCTTGGTTCTGGTCACCGGTGTCGTCGCCGACCGCTTCGGCCGCCGCCTGATCATGGCGCTGTCGACCGTCATCGAGGCAGGCTGCGCGCTCGTTCTCCTGTATTTCACGCTGCGCGGCCTTGTCAGCCCGCTGCCGATCTTTGTCGTGCTGGCGCTGTTCGGCATGGCGCGCGCCTTTTTCGGACCGGCCTCGTCCTCACTGTTCGCCAATCTGGTGCCGCCGGAGGATTTCGGCAACGCGATTGCCTGGAACTCGTCGGCCTGGCAGACGGCGACGATCATCGGCCCGGTCGCCGGCGGCCTGCTCTACGGCGTCTCGGCCGAGATCGCTTACGCCGTTGCCGCTTTGCTGATGCTGATTGCCGCGCTGCTGATCTTCACCATTCCGAAACCCGCCCAGCAGACCGCCACCGACAAGCCTACCATGGAAACCCTGTTTGCCGGCTTCCGCTATATCTGGAGCGAGAAGATCGTGCTCGGCGCCATCTCACTCGACCTCTTCGCCGTGCTTCTGTCCGGCGCCTCGGCGCTGCTGCCGGTCTATGCCCGCGACATCCTGCAGCTTGGTCCCTGGGGTCTCGGCCTGTTGCGCTCGGCGCCTGGAGTCGGCGCCATCTGCGTCGCGGTCTGGCTCGCCGGACATCCGCTTCGCGACAATGCCGGCAAGATCATGCTGGGTTTCGTGGCGGCGTTCGGCGCCTTCACCGTGCTGTTCGGCCTATCGACCATCACCTGGCTGTCGATCGCAGCACTGGCCCTCCTCGGCGCCACCGACATGTTCAGCGTCTACATCCGCGAGACGCTGATCCAGCTGTGGACCCCGGACGAGGTGCGTGGCCGGGTCAACGCCGTCAACCAGGTCTTCGTCGGCGCCTCCAACGAAGTCGGCGAATTCCGCGCCGGCACCATGGCGGCGCTGATCGGCACGGTGCCGGCCGTGGTGATCGGCGGCATCGGGGCGATTGCGGTGGCCGGGTTGTGGGCCTGGCTGTTCCCGGCGCTCAGACGGGTGCGGCATCTCAACAGCCGGGATTGATTGAGCGCTTGACCTAACCGCTAACGCTCGGGCCAATAAGGCCCGCGCTGGTGACGGCCGGAATTGGCCGAAAGCAGACCCGCAGCCCTTCCCGCGTCGATGACGTCGTCACGAAAGCGACCCGTTCCTTGCGGGGACTTCGTAAAGTTCCAGCGGCAGGTCGTCTGGGTCTCTGAAAAATGTAAACCGTTGATGGGTATATGGGTCGATTCGAATTGGCTCAACGGTAACGTCGGCGGCTTCCAGCCGCGCTATGACCGGATCAAGATCAGCCACGGAAAATGCCAGATGCCTCAAGCCTGTCGCCTCGGGATGGGACGGTCGCATCACTGGTGCGGGGAAGGAGAACAATTCCAGCTGGACGGATCCGATCCGCAAATCCGCTTTCCATGACTGCCGCTCCTCCCGATAGACCTCTCGGATCAGATCGAGGCCGAGGAGTTCGACGTAGAAGCGTCGCGACCGGTCGTAGTCGGTGCAGATGAGCGCGACGTGGTGAACAGCATTCAGCATGGTACCAACTCCAGCCAGCCAGGGATTTGAGGCCAAAGTCGCAAGTTCTGATTTGGCTTCTTGCCGCCGACATCCGTCGGCCCCTTAAACGTCGCCCAAGCGATATCGGCTTTTGGAAGCTGTCCAGCGTAGTTAAGGTCTACCCTATCCCTCGACCGGCCTGCCGAAAATCAAACCCAAAAACTCGCTCAGCCAGCGCTTCAAATGCATGTCCCAGATCAGCCGGCCACCGAGATGGTCGCGGCCGGGCTGGGCGCCGGGCAGCTCGAAACGATGCGCGCCGCGCACCACCCAGCGCTGCATCATCAGCCGGGTCAGTTCGCCATGGAACTGGATGCCCCAGGCATTGTCGCCATAGCGGAAAGCCTGGTTGGGATAGGTCTCGGCGGTTGCCAAGAGCGTTGCATCCTGCGGCAGCGAGAAGCCCTCGCGATGGAACTGGTAGACCATTTCCGGCCAGTGCAGCAGCTTCTTTCCGGCATCGGTTGCCTTGAGCGGATACCAGCCGATCTCGACCAGCCCCTCGCCGTGGCCCTCGACCTTGCCGCCGAGATGATTGGCAAGCATCTGCGCGCCGAGGCAGATGCCCAAAAACGGCCGGTTCTCCTTGAGCGGGATTTCCAGCCAGTCGGTCTCGCGGCGCACGAACTCCTCATCATCATTGGCGCTCATCGGCCCGCCGAAGACGACGGCGCCGGCATGATCGTCCAGCGTGCATGGTAAGTCGTCGCCGAGCGGTGGCCGGCGGATGTCGAGATCGAAACCGTCTTCCAGAAGCATATGGCCGACACGGCCGGGGCTCGACGTCTCCTGGTGCAGCACGATCAGGATTTTCGGTCTCGGCCTTGGTGTCGATGCCATGGAGGAAGAGTGGCCCTTATTCGTCGCTCGACTTGCCGCGCGCGCCAGGCACTTCGGCCGCCGCCTTGCGGCGCGCCTCGACGCGGTCATGGCGCTCGACGCCGATCAGTTCGGCGACGCGCCAGACGGTGTTGTCCTCGAGCTCGTGCAACTCGCCATCGGCGTAGACGATCTCCCACATCAACCCGATGAACGCCTTGCGCGCCTCGGTGTCGAGATGGCGTTTGAGCACGCTGGTGAAAGCGTAGAGGTCGATCGCTTCGTTGTCGGCGCGCTCGCCGGCCGCGGCCAGCGCGTCGAGCTCAGCGCCGCTCACCGAATAGGTCTCGGCAAGGATTTCCTTGAACCGCTCCCACTCGACATCCTGGCGCACGCCGTCGGCGTTCATCACATGGTAGAGCAGGGCGGACGCCGCGACACGCGGATCGTCGGCGCTGGGCTTGGCCTCGCTGCCGGGCAGGTCCCTCAGGAAGGACAATACGCGTTCGAACATCGATGTTTTTTCCCTGCCCATCAAATCCGGCCCCAGAACACAGCCTTAGAGCAATTCCGGGAAAAGTGCGAAGCGGTTTTCCGTCCGGGATTGCGTCAAACAAAGAGATAGAGCGGTTCCCCGTTTCCCTGAAACGGTGAGACGCTTTAGAACAAACGAAACCGACGCGGCGATTTTTCCGCCTCGTCTTCCGGCGCGACACCGGGATCGTCCGGCAGCCGGGTCAATTCCTCGGCGGGCCCGACCGTCTCGGCATCGGCAGGCACCGCGGCAAAGGCAGCGGCCGTCACAGGCCTGACCGGATCGCCACCGGCCGAACTTGCCGGTTCGTCCGGCCTGTCAGCCGAAACGGAGTGGTCGTCGGCATCGACAACGCTTTCTTTGGCGAGCTGCGCCGGCGCGGCAATTGCCGCGGCCGGCCTGTCCTCATGGCTGTCGATCAACTGCCCCAGCCGCTCCATCGGTGCCCGCCAGGTGAAGGCATCCAGCTTGCCGGTCACCGGCGACACCGGCGCCCAACGTTCCGAGACCACGCCATCGGCAACCCAGGCCGGATCACGCGGCGCCCGCACGGCCTTGGACAAAAGCTGCCGCACCTTGCCCTGGTCGCCGGACTCGGCTTCCTCGATATCGGCGAGCAGCAGATAGGCGCCCTCACGGCGGTCCATGCGGATCGCGGCCTCGGCCTCGCGCCGGGCAGTCGAAAAATCCTGCGCGTCGAGCGCGGCGCGCGCCACCGCCATCGAGGATTCGGCATGGTTCTTCTTCAGATCCTGCAGCTTCTTTGCCCGGTTGAGACGGTCGAGCACGGCATCGCCCGGCCTGGCATGCGTATAGAGCTCGGCAATGTCGGGATGCGGTTCGGCCTTCCACGCCGTCTCCAGGATCTTGGAACCCTTGCGCACATCGTTTTGCCGGAAAACCATATCGGCGGCGATAACCGCCGCCGGCGCGAAATCGGGCGCCAGCTTGTTGGCTTCGAGCGCCGCTGTGCGTGCGGCGTTCGGATCGCTGTCGACCAGCGCCTGCGCCTTGGCGGTGAGCAGCACAGCGCGGCGTCGGTTGGCGGCGTCGCGCTCGATCTGCCGCGTCGATTTTTGCGTTTCGACCAGCTTCAACGCGCCGTCCCAGTCGCCGCGCTCGGTCAATTCCTCCAGCGTCGATTCCGTCGCCCAGGCAAGCTGCGGCGCCACCGCCGCGGCGCGGCCGGCATAGTGGCGCGCGGCGTTGCGATCGCCCAGGCGCTCGGCTTCGAGATAGAGCCCGCGCAGGCCGAGCAGCCGCATTTCTGGATCGTCGAGCATGCGCTCGAATTTCTCGCGCGCGCCTTCATGGTCGCCTTCAAGCAGCGAGGCCTGCGCATCGAGCAGGTTGATCAGCGGCTCCTGGTCGGAGCTGATCAGTTTCGCCGCTTCCTTGGTCTTCTTGCGCGCCAGCGCGCCGTCGCCGGCGCCGGCGGCGATCATGCCGGTCGACAGCGCCTGGTAGCCGCGGTCGCGGCGGCGCACCCGGAAATAGCGCGAGATCGTGTAGGGGCTGTTCCACAGCGACTTGACCAGCCACCACAGGATCATCACGGCGGCAACCACGGCAACGATCGCCACCGCCGCCACCATCAGGCTGATCTGATACTGGTAGCCGCCGAATGTGACGAGCATCTCGCCCGGGCGGTCAGCCAGCCAGGCAAAGCCCAGCCCCAGTGCAAAGACGACGGCGAGGAAGATGAGGATGCGGATCATCTGGCCACCTTCACGTCTTCATCGCGCCGGCAATCAGCGAATCGATCTGCTTCTCGACCTCGATCCGCGCCTTTAGTTTGCCGGCAAAGTCGGCGCCGGCGGCCTTCACGGCATCGGGCAGCGTGTCGTACTCGCTGAGCGCCTTGGCGTAGTCGCCCTGGTTGACCGCGACTTCCATGCGCGCCACGGTCTCGGGCGCGCCCTTGCCTTCGACGGCGCCGACCGGCCGCACCTTGACCAGCGATTCAGCACTCGACACCAGGCTCTGGAAGAAGCCGGCATTCTGGTCGACAGGCGTTGCCGCCTCGACCATGGCGTTGGCGGCGGCATCCATTTCAGAAGCGATGACGGCGCGGGTGGAGACGCCTTTTTCGGCATAAGGGCGCAGCGCCGCGACTTCGGGCGCGTTCGGCGCGATTGCGGCGAAGGTCTCGAGTTCCGTCGCGAACGGCGCGCCGCGATCGAGCGCGGCCTTCAGCGCCGAGGCGCCGATGGCCAAGGCGATCTTCGGCTGCGAGGCCTGCGCTTCGACCTTGCCGGAAAGCTGCGACACCGATTGCTCCAACGCCGCGACCCGGCCGCCCTCGGCCTTGGCGGCGTCGCCGGCCGATTTGACCTGGGCGTCGAGGCCGGCGAGCTTTTCGTTGAGCGGGGCGAGATCCACAGGCGCGGCATTGCCGGACTTTCGCAAATCGGCGACCGTGGTCTCGATCTGGCCGATCTTGTCGTTGAGCGCCTTCAGCGCCGCGCCGTCGCTGCCGGCCTGTCCTGCGGTGGATTTCAACGCCGAGACATCCGCCTTGACCTGTTCCAGCGCCGACGAAAGGCCATCGACCTTGGCGGCGGCGCCGGTGCCGTCGCTTTCCTTCAGCGTCGCGATCTCGCGCTTCAGCGAAGCGATTTCGCCATTGACGCCGTCGAGCGATCCAGCGCCCGAGCCCGGCGCGCCAAGCAGGCCGACAGCCTGCAACAGGCCAGCTCCGGCCAGCGCGATCACGCCGCCGATGACGCCGGCGGCGATGGCATTGACGCCGGTTTTGCGCGACGGCTGCAACACGCGATCAGCGCTCCTCGCCTCGCTTGCCTTGGATGCCGAGGCGCTGGCCGACGCGGCATCCTGGAAATCATAGCCTGAGCTTCTGGCATTGGTCGTGGATGTATCCGACTTGGGCGTATCCGATGAAGCCGGCGGGCCGCCCGGATAGGGCGCCTCCGCCTCGTCCTTGCCGACTTCGGGCTTTCCTGCCTGCCCGGTATCGCTGTGTTCCCACGGCTCGATGTCGGCCTGCTCGGCATGGATCGGTTCTTCCGGAACATCCGGCTGCGGCGCCGCCGCGTCTTCCTCGGCCCTCACGTCTTCGGCTGGCGCATTGGCGGCCTCGGCCTTGGCGGCATCCTCGTCGGTGATTCGCGAGACGGCGCCTGGCTCGAGTTCGATGGTCACCGGCTCGCGCCGGCTCTTCGAATGCCGCATCTTCGGCGTCTTGACCATGCTTGGGCTCCACGAACTGGCTTGAGGATGGTTCAATGGGTCTAGGGGATGCTCTAGCACATCACCATGCGGTGAAAAGGGGCGGTGTGATGACGCGGCCTATCGCGGCGACGTCAAAAGCCCGAGAAGTGCTTCTTCGTCCGGTTGCGTCGCAATGCGTATCTTGCGATCGACGATCTTAGCCAGCGGCGCAGCAACGCGGTTTGAAAGTGCCAAAAATTCCGTTGTTTCAAAGAGATGCCGAAGCCCCGACCGGCCGATCAGTTTGGTGAGCGCCGCAGCCGCCTTGGCCGAATAGAGCAGCGCGGCCTCGACCGGCTCGTTCGACAACCGCTCCAGCACATCGGCATCGTCATAATCGATCTCGACCGTGTCATAGGTCTCGATCGCCTCGACACGCACGCCGGCTGCCGCCAGCCGCGCCTCGAAGGCCGGAAACCGCACCCGGCCGCAGAGATAGACGATCGCCTTGCCAGCCAGGTCGCCGGCAATGGCATCGGCCAACGCTGCGGCATCGCCCGGACCCTCGCTAACGGAGGAGAAGCCTACCGCGCGGCAGGCTTCCGCCGTCCTTTTGCCGACCGCATGGCAAGGCAGAGCGGCAAGCGTCGCGATAAGCGCCTTGGGTGCATGGCGCACCGCATTGGCGCTGGTCACGGCAACCGCGGCGGCATTGCGGGGGCTGGATTCGACCCCCAGAGCCACCGTCTGCGTCAGCGGCACCAGGATCGGCTGAAACCCCTGGGCCTCGAGCAGCCCGGCCGTGCGCGAAGCGCCCGGCCCCGGCCTCGTCACCAGGACGCGGACCATGTCAGGCCCAGCCGTCGAAGAATGTCGAACCGGCCTTGGCGCGGACCATTCGCGCCGCTTCGGTACCGATATCGGCGGCATCGTGTGCCTGACCGTCCAGCCGAACCTCATGCCATTGCGTGCCGTCCGGCGAAATGATCAGCCCGGCAAAGGACAGTTCCTCGCCGGAGACCGTCGCATAGCCTGCGATCGGCGTGCGGCAGGAACCGTCGAGCGCGGCAAGGAAGGCGCGCTCGCAGGCAAGCGCCTGGCCGGTCGGCACATGGTGGATGGCCTCCAGCATCTTCTCGACGTCGCGGTCGCCGATACGGGTTTCGATGCCGATGGCGCCTTGCCCCGGCGCCGGCGGAAAATCCTCTAGCGGCATCAGATCGGTGACGACATTTTCGAGCCCGAGCCGCTTAAGCCCGGCATAGGCCAGGATGGTGCCGTCGGCGACACCTTCGTCCAGCTTGCGCAGCCTGGTCTGCACGTTACCGCGAAACATCACCACATCGAGGTCCGGACGCATGCGCCGGATCAGTGCCTGACGCCTGAGCGACGACGAGCCGAGCCGGGCGCCTTGCGGCAGATCGGCGATCCTTTTCGCCGCCTTGCCGATGAAGGCGTCGCGCGCGTCCTCGCGCGGCAGGAAGGCGGAAAGCTCCAGACCATCCGGCAGCACCGTCGGCATGTCCTTGGACGAATGCACGGCGATGTCGATACGGCGCTCCAGCAGCGCTTCCTCGATCTCCTTGGTGAACAGGCCCTTGCCGCCGGCTTCCGACAGCGGCCTGTCCTGGATGCGGTCGCCGCTGGTCGAGATGACCATCACCTCGAACGCCTGCTCGGGCAGGCCGTGCGCCTGCATCAGCCGCGCCTGCGTCTCATGTGCCTGGGCCAGCGCCAGCGGGCTGCCGCGTGTTCCGATTTTCAAAGTTTGCATGGCGCGCGGTCCGTGGTAACCCCCAAGAGAACTCGAGGTCTGCCGAGATTCAGGTCAGGCCGAGCCGAAAATGGTGGGTTTCGAGAACCGGAGCGGAGCGTACTTTTGGGTACGTGAGCACCGGAAGCGCAGAAACCCGCCATTTGCAGGCCGGCATCACCTGAATATCGACAGACCTCCGGCGACACAATCTTTGTGGACAGCGACCAATTGATCCGCGTTCTGGGCATTGAAACGAGCTGCGACGAGACGGCGGCCAGCGTGGTGGCGCTGGACGGCGACGCCGCGCCCCAGATTCTGTCCAACGTGGTGCTTTCGCAGATCGAGGAACATGCCGCTTTTGGCGGCGTCGTGCCAGAGATCGCCGCGCGCGCCCATGTCGAGGCGCTGGACGGCATCGTCGAGGCCGCCCTTGCCGATTCATCGGTGTCGCTCGACGAGATCGACGCCATCGCCGCGACGGCAGGGCCGGGGCTTGTCGGTGGGCTGATCGTCGGCCTGATGACGGCCAAGGCCATCGCCGCCGCCGCCAACAAGCCGCTGATCGCCATCAATCACCTCGAAGGCCACGCGCTGACCGCGCGGCTGACTGATGGCCTCGACTTTCCCTATTTGCTTCTGCTCGTCTCCGGTGGTCACACGCAAATCGTCGCGGTGCGCGGTGTGGGCGACTACCAGCGTTGGGCGACCACCATCGACGATGCGTTGGGCGAAGCCTTCGACAAGACCGCCAAAATGCTCGGCCTGCCCTATCCCGGCGGACCGAATGTCGAGAAGACGGCGGCCGGCGGCGATGCGCGCCGCTTCCCCTTCCCGCGGCCGATGAAAGGCTCGGCGCAGCCCGATTTCTCGTTCTCCGGCCTGAAGACGGCCGTGCGCCAGGCAGCGACCGCGATTGCGCCGTTGAGCGACCAGGACGTCGCCGACATCTGCGCCTCCTTCCAGGCGGCGGTGGCGGACGCGCTGGGCGATCGCGTGGCGCGTGCGCTCACCCGCTTCCACCATGAATTTCCCGACGCGAAGAAGCCGGCCCTCGTCGTTGCCGGCGGCGTTGCCGCCAACCGGACGATCAAGGCGACGCTCGAAACGCTTTGCGCCGACGCCGGCTTCGCCTTTGTCGCGCCGCCGCAAAAGCTCTGCACCGACAACGCAGCGATGATTGCCTGGGCCGGCATCGAGCGGCTGCGCGCCGGCATCGCCGACGAGAATACAGCCGACTTCGTGCCGCGCTCGCGCTGGCCGCTCGACAGCGTTTCCACACCCCTGGTCGGCTCGGGCCGGCGCGGCGCCAAGGCATGAGCGGCAAGAGACCGGAAAGCGGCTGGCGTGTTGGCGTGCTCGGCGGCGGCGCCTGGGGCACTGCGCTGGCGCTTGCCATGCTGCGCGCCGGCCATTCCGTGCGGCTCTACGCACGCGACGCGGAAACCATCGCCGCCATCCGCCGCGGCGAGAACCCACGCTATCTGCCCGGCATCAGGATCGGGCCCGGCATTGCCGCGACCGGCGACATTGGCGCCGCACTCGACGGCGTCGACTGCGTGCTGGCGGTGACGCCGGCGCAGTCGTTGCGCGCGGTGCTTGCTCAAGCGGCCGGCCATGTTCCCGGCGGCGTGCCGCTGGTGCTGTGCGCCAAGGGCATCGAGCGCGACACCGGCGCGCTTTTGTCCTCAATCGTCGAAGAAAATCTTCCCGACAATCCAGTCGCGGCACTCTCCGGTCCGAGCTTTGCCAGCGACGTCGCGCGCGGCCTGCCGACGGCCGTCGTGGTCGCCGCCCGCGAAGCCGAGCTGGCGAGCGAACTTGCCGCCCGCTTCTCGGCGAAGAACCTGCGCTGCTATTCCAGCGACGACCTGATCGGCGTCGAGATCGGCGGCGCGCTGAAGAACGTCTTTGCCATCGCCGCGGGTGCCGTGACTGGCGCCGGGCTAGGGGCCAGCGCCCAGGCCGCCATGGTGACGCGCGGTTTCGTCGAACTGCGCCGCATCGGCGCCGCCTTCGGCGCCAGGCCGGAGACGCTGATGGGCCTTTCCGGCCTTGGCGACCTGCTGCTCACCTGCTCGTCGTCACAGTCGCGCAATTTTGCTTATGGCCTGGCGCTCGGCCAAGGTAAGGGGCTCACCGGCCTGCCGCTCGCCGAAGGCGTGCCGACGGCAGGCATCGCCGCCCGTATCGCCGTCGAGCGCGGCGTCGAGGCGCCGATCATTGCCGCCGTCGCCGCCATCCTCGATGGCAAGGTGACCATCGGCCAGGCCGTCACGGCGCTGATGACGCGCCCGCTCAAAACCGAAACCGACATCTGAACCAGCGGAGTTGAAAAGATGCTTTTTGCGTTTGTTTGCAAGGATAAGCCCGACAGCCTGCAGCTGCGCATCGACACGCGGCCGCCGCATGTCGCCTTCCTCGAAGGCCTGAACGCCGAAGGCAAGCTCGCCTTCGCCGGCCCCTTCCTCAATGCCGACGGCAAGCCTGACGGCAGTCTCGTCGTGGTTGAGGCGCCGGATCTGGCCGCGGCGCAGGCGCTGTCGGCAGCCGACCCGTATGCCAAGGCCGGCCTGTTCGCGAGCGTCGAAATCCGCCAGTGGAACTGGACCTTCAACAAGCCGGCGGTTAGTTAATTCGCAGACGAAGCGCCTGAGCAGTTCCAGGAAAGTGTCGCACGGTTTTCCGTGGGGAATTTGCGTCAAACAAAAGATTGAGGAGCAACAATGAACTACTGGCTGTTCAAGTCCGAACCCTCGGTCTTTTCCTTCGAGGCGCTGAAGGCCAAGGGCAAAGCCGGCACGCAGTGGGATGGCGTGCGCAACTATGCCGCCCGCAACAACATGAAGGCCATGCAGATCGGCGATCTCGGCTTCTTCTATCATTCCAATGAAGGCCTCGACATCGTCGGCATCGCCGAGGTCTGCGCGCTTGCCCATCCCGACACCACCACCGACGATCCGCGCTGGGAATGCGTCGACATCCGCGCCTTCAAACCTGTGCCGAGGCCTGTAACGCTGGAAGAGGTCAAGGCCAATCCGAAACTGGCCGACATGGCGCTGGTGCGGCTTGGCCGGCTTTCCGTGCAGCCGGTGACCCCGGCCGAATGGAAAGAGGTCTGCCGCATGACCGAACTCAGCCCGGCGCCGTGACCAGGCTGACCCCGGACACGGCAAGAAAGTTCATCCTCGACAACACGGCGCTGATGGCGCCGCCGCATGTGCCGGAAGTGCTTTTGCACCTCGCCGACGAGGCGCATGACCTTTGGCTGCGCACCGAGGACGAATTGGCCGAGATCGGCCTGCCGCCGCCTTTCTGGGCTTTTGCCTGGGCCGGCGGCCAGGGCCTGGCCCGCTATGTGCTCGACCATCCGGGGATCGTGCGGGGAAAAAGCGTGCTCGACTTTGCCTCCGGTTCGGGTCTGGTCGCGATCGCCGCTGCAAAAGCCGGCGCGGCGAAGGTGATCGCGGCGGATATCGATCCGTTTTGCGAGACGGCAATCGCGCTTAACCTGGAGGCCAACGGCGTTAAGGCTTCCTTCCAGGGCACGGACTGCGTCGGCACGCAAGATGGCTGGGATGTCATGCTCGCCGGCGATGTCTTTTACGACAAGGCTTTCGCCGACAGGCTGATGCCATGGTTCATGGCCTTGCAGGCACGCGGCGCCGAGGTCCTCGTCGGCGATCCGGGCCGCGCCTATCTGCCCAAGGCCGGGCTGCAATCGCTCGCCGTCTACCAGGTGCCGGTGACCCGCGTGCTGGAAGATGCCGAGGTCAAGCGCACGACGGTGTGGCGACTAATGCATGTCGCGCAAAAGTAACCTCGGTTTTGCGACAACGACTTGCATCAAGCAAAAAGGCCTGCGGCTTGACGCCGTCGCCGAACAGGGATTCCATCGGCCGTTGAACAGGCATGTCGTTGCCCGGCACCGCTGCGCACCCACGACATGCATTCAGGAGGGGGTTCATGGATTTTTCGGTGGTGAATTGGCTGGCGGTGATTGTCGCCGCCGTCGTCGCGTGGCTGTTCGGCGCTGTCTGGTACATGGCGCTGAGCAAACCCTGGATGAAGGCGGCCAAAATCGATCCCGCGAACAAGAAACCCTCCATCGCTCCCTTCATCATCAGTTTCATTGCCGAGGTGGTCATGGCGCTGGTGCTGACCCTGGTGGTCGGCGCGATGACGGGCGGCGAGCCCAATCCGCTCGCCGGCGTCATCTTCGGCTTCGTGCTCTGGTTGGGCTTTGTTGCCACCACGATCACCGCCAACCACCGCTATCAAGGCTTCGGCTGGGACCTCACTTTGATCGATGCCGGCCATTGGCTGGGCGTGCTGCTGATCATCGGCGCCATCATCGGCTGGTTCGGGGCGCCGGCCGCCCCTGCGGGCTGAGGTAGTTTAGGTCGGCGTTTTCGCCACCTCGTCCAACAACCACTCGCGAAAGGCGATGATGCGCGCATCGTCTTTCGCCACCTGCGGATAGACCAGGAAGTAGGCGAAGTCCGCCGCGACCTTGATGCCGAGCTCGAAGGGCCGCACCAGCCGCCCTTGCGAAAGATCGCTGGCAACCATCGCAAAATCGGCCAGCGCCACCGCATTGCCGTCGAGCGCGGCTTGCGTGGCGTCGGTCGAGGAGCGGAAGACCAGCGTGCGGCTGTCGTCGAAATCCTCGACGCCGGCCGCCTGCATCCACATGCGCCAGTTCGGCCAGGTCACGCCCTGCCGCGACCATTCGATATGCGCCAGTGTGTGATGGAAAAGGTCGCGCGGTTCCTTCAGCGGCGGACCGGACGTCAGCAGCGCCGGGCTGCAGACCGGGATGATGATGTTTTCGAACAGCCGATGAGCGACAAGCCCCGGATATTTGCCGGTGCCGAAGCGAATGCCGACATCGACGTCGTCGAGATCGAAATCCCTGACATCGTAGGTGATGTCGAAGCGCAGCTCGATGCCGGGCTTGTGTTTGTGGAAATCGTCGACCCGGCGCATCAGCCACTTCGTCGCGAACTGCGCGTCGAGCGTCACCTTCAACAGCGCCGTGCCGCGCGTCATCTTGCGCGCGCGGATGACGGCACGGTTGAGCAGATCGAGCGCATCGACCGAGGCCTCGAGCAAAACATTTCCCGCCTCCGTCAACCGGATGGTGCGGCTGGTGCGCGTGAACAGCACCAGGTCGAGCTGATCCTCGATTTCCTTGATCTGATGGCTGACTGCCGCCGGCGTCAGGCCGAGCTCGTCGGCGGCGCGCGTGAAATTAAGATGCCGGGCGGCCGCCTCGAAGGTCCGCAGCGCGCGCGTTCCAGGCAAAAGCTTGGACATCCGATCTCCAAATTAAACTTGATGATCGGACAAGAACTACTCGTTTCCTGTTTGTTTTTCAATCCGGCATGATGGGTCAATCGAAACACCATCAAACCGGATTTGATATCCGGAGAATACGGATGAAGTCATGTCTGGGATTGCTCTGAAGTCTCACACCGCCCTCAAATCACCCGTACCGCACTGGCTGCGGGCAGTTTTCGTCTGGCTGCGTCAGGCAAACGTCGCCGCCCGGCTGCCTCTGGAGTCGGTCGAGGACCTCTCCGACCGTGCGCTGCGCGACATCGGCGGCGAGCGCCACGACATCACCAAGGCGATGGACCGCGAGCTTCGCGAGATCGGGCTGCTAGGCACCGGTTGGCAGCAGCCGAGGCGGCCGAGGGGCTATTGAGATTCAGGTCAGGCCGAGCCGGAGCCATCGCTTGCAGGCCGGCCTCACCTGAATATCAATGGTCCCTATCGCACCACCTTCACCACGGTCCTATCCGACAACAACGGAAGCAACCTCGCCATGGTGCGCGCCGTCACTGCCACGCAGCCCTGGGTTGGCGTGAAGCCTGGACGGGCCAGGTGGAAGAAGATGGCGCTGCCGCGCCCGCGTCGGCGCGGCGCGATGTTCCAATCGAGCACCAGGCAGACGTCGTAGAGGCGGTCGTCGCGCTTCATCCGCTCATGGCTGGCGCCATAGGGGATTTTCACCGGACGGTTGTAGTTGCGGTCGTCCGGAACCTCGCACCAGCCAAGATCCGGGCCGATCGGCGCCATGGCTAGCCGCGTTCGGCGGCCGCCTGGAAACTGATCGCCGCGAAAATACCCCGACAGGATGCGCATCGACGCCAAAGGCGTCGCCCCGTCGCCCTCATGCTTGTTGGCGGTGACGCCGCTGCGCCCCAAGGCGCAGGGAAACACCGTTTTGCCGGCTTGCAGGAACCCTTGCGCGGGGTTGCCGGGCCGCGCCCGCACCACCAAAACACGCAAGCCTTTTGGCAAAAATGCGCCTGCCGCATTGCGCGCGCGTTTTTTCTTGTATGATTGTGTCACGGAACAAATCACTGTGAACGGCTGTTGCGCCGGTGAGCTTCCGCATAAATGGGGGGAGGTCAACTGAATATTCTTTTTAAAACAACGGATTGATCCATGACATCACGCACCATTCTGATCGTTGACGATGACGACGACCTCCGCGCCACTCTGGTCGAGCAGCTTGCCCTTTACGAAGAATTCGACGTCCAGCAGGAATCCACGGCAGCAAAAGGCGTCGCCGCGGCGCGCAGCGGCGTTGTCGACCTGCTGATCATGGATGTCGGCCTGCCCGATATGGATGGTCGCGAGGCGGTGAAGATCCTGCGCAAGGGCGGCTACAAGGCGCCGATCATCATGCTGACCGGCCACGACACCGATTCCGACACGATTCTTGGGCTCGAAGCCGGCGCCAACGACTATGTGACCAAGCCGTTCCGCTTCGCGGTGCTGCTTGCGCGTATCCGCGCCCAGCTGCGCCAGCATGAACAGAGCGAGGATGCCACCTTCTCAGTCGGCCCTTACACCTTCAAGCCGAGCCAGAAGCTTCTGATCGACCCGCGCGGCGCCAAGGTGCGGCTCACCGAAAAGGAAGCCTCGATCATCAAGTACCTCTATCGCGCCGACCAGAAGGTGGTGACGCGCGACGTGCTGCTGGAAGAAGTCTGGGGCTATAATTCCGGCGTCACCACGCACACGCTGGAAACCCACGTCTACAGGCTTCGCCAGAAGATCGAACGCGATCCTTCCAATGCCGAAATTCTTGTGACAGAAAGCGGCGGCTACAAGCTGGTTCCTTAAACATTTCATGATCTAGAGCAATTCCAGGAACAGTGTGAGGCGGTTTTCCGACCGGAATTGCGGCATAACGAATGTTGGCGGTCGGGCGGGACCGCTTCGGGTTCGATCCAGGTGCTGGAGGGTGATGGATCGGCTCGCTGGATGCCTCGCACGAATGCGCGGGGTGTAAGTGTTGGAGCGTAACCTGCGCGTCCCCAAGGACGCGCCGCTCCAAAGGAGGGACTGGACTGACCGCTCGGGGACACAGCTAGGATGGCGCTGGATGACGACATCCGCATCCTGTCCAGCGTGAAGCTTTTTGAGGGCTTTACGCAGGAACAGCTGCGCCTGCTCGCCTTTGGCGCCGAGGCCACCTTCCTGCAGGCCGAACGCAAGCTTTACCGCGAGGATGACGAGGCCGATTCGGCCTATATCGTGGTCAAAGGCCTGATCGCGCTCTATCGCGAGCAGGATGGCGAGCGCATCCCGATCGGCACCGCCGGCCCCGGCTCCATGCTGAGCGAGCTCGCTTTGATTGCCGATACTAGGCGCCTGACCAGCGCCTCGGCGGCTGCCGATTCGGAAGTGATCCGTTTGAGCCGCAAGATGTTTCGCCGTATCCTGGAGGAGTATCCGGACGTCGCGGTGCAACTGCACGCGCGCATCCTGGAAGAATTCCAGCAGATGATCGCCCGTATCGAGGAACTGGCGCCGCGCTTTACCGGCTAATCGAGCGCAAAGCGCGCAATCACCGGCACATGGTCCGACGGCTTGTCCCACCCCCGCGCGGCCTGCAGGATCTCATAGCCTGTGAAATTCGGCACCAGATTGGCGGATGACCAGACATGGTCGAGCCGGCGGCCACGCCCCGACGCCTCCCAGTCCTTGGCGCGATAGCTCCACCAGGTGTAGAGCTTCTGCTCGGCCGGCACGTTGAGCCGCATCAGGTCGACCCAGCCGCCGGCCTTGCGCATTGCCTCGAAATTCTGCGTCTCGACCGGCGTGTGGCTGACGACGTTGAGCAATTGCTTGTGCGACCAGACGTCGTGCTCCTGCGGCGCGATGTTCAAGTCGCCGACCAGGATTGACGAGGACAGTTCGTCCTGGCTTGCCGGCATGCCGTTCATCTCGGCGACGAAATCGAGCTTGTGGCGGAATTTACGGTTGATCTCCGCATCCGGCTCGTCGCCGCCGGCCGGCACATAGAAATTATGCACCAGGATCGATCGGCTGCCGGCTTGCACCTTGACCGACAGATGCCGGCTATCCTCGATCTCGCAAAAACGCCGCTTCTCGACCAGCTCGATCGGCCGGCGCGCGACGGTGGCGACGCCGTGATAGCCCTTCTGGCCATGGTACAGGATGTGTTCGTAACCGGCCTTGCGGAAGGCCTTTTCGGGAAACAGCTCGTCCGGCACCTTGGTTTCCTGCAGGCACAGCACATCCGGCGCGTGCTCTTTGAGCAGCCGTTCGACGATCGGCATGCGCAGGCGCACGGAGTTGATGTTCCAGGTGGCGATGGTGAAAGGCATGCGGCGAGGTCCGGAAGAAAGGTCGCCGATCTACTGCCAGCCGCGCGTGGGAAAGACAAGCTCGGCGATATTCACCGAAGATCAGCGCTGCCCCTCCTTGCCCTGCCGGGCATTTCTCCCCGTAAACGGGAGAAAGACGCTATCTTGTCTTCGTATTCAACTCTCTGTTCGCCGTATAGTCGATGGCGAAGGTATCGGCCGGGAAGCTGACGCCTTCCTTGGTGTTGAAGATCATCACCGTCGTGTCTTTCCCTTGCGCGTCGGTGATCGTCCACTGGCGCAGATCATAGGTTTTCGGATCGAACATCATGGTGATCATCGCGTTGCCGAAGACCGACTTGTCGGAGAGCTTGATGGTGGTGAGGTCGTCCTCTTCCTTGATGGCCTTCACGCGGCCGCCGGAGAGATCGATGCGGTCGTCGAGGAGCAATTTCAGCGGCGTCTTCGACAGCGGATAAAGGTCGGACGTGTTGAGCTTCTTGTTGAGGATGACGACCGACTTGCCGTCGGAAATGACGCGGAAGTTGGACGAACCGTCATAGTTGAAGCGGATCTTGCCCGGGCGCTCGAGGAAGAATTTGCCGCCGGTCTGCTCGCCCTTCGGCCCGAACTGCACGAACTCGCCGCTCATCGACTTCACCGCCGAGAAATGGTCGGCGATCTTCTGCGCCGCCGGCGGCACGGCGGCCTGCGCGGCGGCCACAAGCTGGTATCCGGGCACGAGATTGAGAGCGGCAACCCCGCCAAGCATCAGGCCAAAACCAAGCACCTGGCGGCGGGTAAGGGCAAATTCTGTCTGGGTCTTCATGCCGGTCACTTCCTGTGATTCGTGTCGTGGCAGTATCTGGGCTCCCAGTAGGGCTTAAGTTTGGCGGCCGCGCGACAGCACGTCGGTTGGGCGCGGGCGACAGCCCGTGGCTCAAACGCGCCAATCGATTTCCAGTTGCCTGCGACCGGCCAGCTACGGCTGCCGGGCTAGAATTTATCGTCTTCCGTCGGCACCAGGATTTCACGTTTTCCCGCGTGATTGGCCGGGCCGACGATGCCTTCCTTCTCCATCTTTTCGATGATCGAGGCGGCGCGGTTGTAACCGATGCCGAGCCGGCGCTGGATGTAGCTGGTCGAGGCCTTACCGTCGCGCAGCACCACGGCGACCGCCTGGTCGTAAGGATCGTCGGAATCCTCGAAATTGCCGCCGCCACCGCCGCCGGAACCGCCTTTCGCCGACGGGCCGTCATCGTCATCTTCGTCGTCATCCTCGGTGATGGCGTCGAGATATTCGGGCACACCTTGCAGTTTGAGGTGCCCGACAACCTTCTCGACTTCGTCGTCGGAGACGAACGGGCCGTGCACACGCTGGATACGGCCGCCGCCGGCCATATAGAGCATGTCGCCCATGCCGAGCAGCTGCTCGGCGCCCTGCTCGCCCAGGATGGTGCGACTGTCGATCTTCGACGTCACCTGGAAGGAGATACGGGTCGGGAAGTTGGCCTTGATGGTGCCGGTGATGACGTCGACCGACGGACGCTGCGTGGCCATGATGACATGGATGCCGGCGGCGCGCGCCATCTGCGCCAGGCGCTGCACGGCGCCTTCGATGTCCTTGCCGGCCACCATCATCAGGTCGGCCATCTCGTCGATGATGACGACGATATAGGGCATCGGCTCGAGGTCGAGGTCCTCGGTCTCGTAGATCGCCTCCCCGGTCTGGCGGTCGAAGCCGGTCTGCACCGTGCGGGAAATTCGCTCACCCTTTTTCTCGGCCTGTTGGACGCGCGCATTGAAGCCGTCGATGTTGCGCACGCCGACCTTGGACATCTTGCGGTAGCGGTCTTCCATCTCGCGCACCGTCCACTTCAACGCCACCACGGCCTTCTTCGGGTCGGTGACGACGGGCGTCAAAAGATGCGGGATGCCGTCATAGACGGAAAGTTCGAGCATCTTCGGATCGATCATGATCAGACGGCATTCCTGCGGCGTCAGCCGGTAGAGCAGCGACAGGATCATGGTGTTGATGGCGACCGACTTGCCGGAGCCGGTGGTGCCGGCGACCAGCACGTGCGGCATCTTGGCGATGTCGACGATGACCGCCTCACCATTGATGCTTTTGCCGAGCGCCAGCGCCAGCTTCATCTTGGTGGTCTCGAAATCGCGGCTGGCCATGATCTCGCGCAGATAGACCGTTTCGCGCTTGGCGTTTGGCAGTTCGATGCCGATGGCGTTGCGGCCGGGCACCACGGCGACGCGGCAGGCGATCGCGCTCATCGAGCGGGCGATGTCGTCGGACAGGCCGATGACGCGCGACGATTTGATGCCGGGCGCCGGCTCCAGCTCATAGAGTGTGACCACTGGACCGGGGCGCACGGCGATGATCTCGCCCTTGACGCCGAAATCCTCCAGTACGCCTTCGAGCAGGCGGGCGTTCTGCTCCAGCGCATCCTTCGACAGGCTTGCGTCCTTGGCGATGTTTTTCGGTTCGGACAGGAAATGCAGCGACGGCATCTCGAACGTGTCGGAACCGATCAGCGAGGTCTGCGCCTCGCGCTGGACACGAGCGCCGGGCACCGGACGCGCGGCCGGCGCCTCGACACGGGTTGCGGCATCGGAGCGGAACTGCTGTACCTTGGCGTTCGACGCGGCGCGGCGCGGCGCCGGCGCCTCGTCATCGAACTCGTCAAGGTCGGTATCGTCGTCGAAAATATCCTGGTCGTCCGGATCGACGGACACGCTGCGGTCATTGACCATGGCGGCGAAGAATTCCGGCTCGACGCGGGCGCGACCATCCGGGCTCATCCGGGCTTCGGCGAACTCGGCCGATTCGACCCGCTCGGCGGCGCGCCGCCAGGCGCTCGCCTTCGGTTCCATCGGCGGCTCGAACTCGTCGCGCTCCCGCTTGCGGCGCGCGGCGCGACGATGCAGGAAAGCGCGGAACGACAGCCACCAATGGGTGATGGCGCCGAGCGCCAGGATCCCCTCGTCGCCTTCGTCCTCATCCTCGTCGAACAGCATCTCATCCTGTTCGCGCCGATCAGGCTCGGCAGTGCGCTCCATGACGGCAAAGCCGTTCTTGCGCGCAATCAGCGCCGAACCATAGGCGAACAACCACAGCGTGGGCGCGGCCAGAATGACCGCGATGATGCTGGCGAACAGCCCTTTCGGGTAACCGCCGACGGCAATGCCGGGGATCTTCAGCACCATGTCGCCAAACACCCCGCCAAGACCGGTTGGCAGCGGCCAGGTGTTGGGCGGCGTCACGCAGCCGGCGATGGCCGCCGCAAGCAGGGCAAAGCCGAACCAGCCGAGCCCGCGCTTCGGCAGCCTGTCGACGCCGCGCGCGGTGAAAAGCAGAAAGCCCCAGACAACTGCCGGCACCAGCCCGGCTACGGCGGCCAGACCGAAGAACTGCATGGCAAGGTCGGAGAACACCGCGCCGGGATAACCCATGGCGTTGGTAACGACGTTGCTGGTGGCGTGCGAGAAGCTCGGGTCGGCGACGTTCCATGTGGCTAAGGCGGCGACGCCGAAAGCCGTGAATGCGAACAGCCCGGCGCCGACCAGCCGCCCGACCTGGCGCCGCGCGAATGCCTGGAGACCGTTCCCCGTGCCGGTCAGCGCGAGCGGTGCTGAAGCGCCTGAACGCATGCCTCTTCCCCGTTGAGTCCGTTGCCTGGCCGGGCGCATGGCGCACCCAGGCAGATTCGGACATCAGACTATCGGGGGGAAGGTTAAGGCCGCATTAACCATGGCTTTTTACCGGCAATATCGCTGACAGAAATGGCGGGCCGCGAAGCCCGCCATCTCTGATTGAAAACGCCAACGCGGCCAGACCTTTCCGGGCCCGACCGCGACGCAATCACTTGTTGGCGCCGCCATACGCCATCAAGTTGGCGCAGAATTCGGCGTGAGGCTTGCTCATCGCCGCGTCCTGGCACTCCTTCATCATCTTGTCCTGCTTGTCCTTGGCCGTCGAAGCCCAGGCCGCCTTGAACTCGGCTTCCGGCTTCATGGTCTTCATGCTGGAATCGGTGAAGAAAGGCGCCATATTGTCCGGCTCATCGAGAGCACCGGCAAGTGCAACGCCGCTGATCATCGAAAGAGCCATCGCTCCCAAAAAGATATTCTTGATGTTCATAAGGTAGTTCCTTCCCTTTTGTTTGGCGAGCACCACGTTTGGTGTTCGCTATCCCAGTACGGAACCACGAGGACCAACGTTTCACGCTGTCGCGATCAAGTGAATGTGATCGAAACGCCACGTGCTGATCTCTTCCGGCAAAAAAGTCGCCCTGAATGGCCTCCAGGCCGCTTCGCTTGCTGACAAAAAAGAGGCCCGGAATGGCTTCCGGGCCTCAAGGCGTGAGCCTCTTGCGAGAGCGTCACGACGGGATCTGTGTTGGTTCCGGGACCGGCGGGAGGAGGAGCCGCCGGTCCCGATGGCCAGAGCAATTCCGGGAAAGTGTGAAACGGTTTTCCGTCCGGAACTGCTTCGGGCCAAAGAGAGATGTCTTACGGCACCACTTCGCCGTGCTGGGAGATGTCGAGACCTTCGACCTCTTCCTGGGTCGTCGGACGCAGGCCGACCAGCGCCTTGACGATGTAGAGGATCACGAAGGTGGCGATAGCCGTCCACAGGATGGTGAAGATGATGCCGTAGAACTGCTTGCCGACCGAGGCGTCCTTGCCGAGCGCGTTGATCGCCGGATCGGCGAGCGCGCCGGTGAGCAGAGCGCCGACGATGCCGCCGATGCCGTGCACGCCGAAGGCATCGAGCGAGTCGTCATAGCCCAGCGCATGCTTGAGCTTGACCGCCGAGAGGTAGCAGATGACGCCGGCGAGAATGCCGATGATAAAGGCGCCGGTCGGGTTGACGAAGCCGGAAGCCGGGGTCACCGCGACGAGGCCGGCGACGGCGCCCGAGATGATGCCGAGCACGGAAGGCTTCTTGGCGACGATCCATTCGGCGAACATCCAGGCCAGCGCCGCGGCTGCGGTGGCGACCTGCGTGTTCATCATCGCGGCGCCGGCGAGACCGTCGGCGGCGAGTTCCGAACCGGCGTTGAAGCCGAACCAGCCGACCCACAGCAGCGAAGCGCCGATGACGGAATAGACCAGGTTGTGCGGCGCCATGTTGGTGGTGCCGTAGCCTTCACGCTTGCCAAGCACGAGCGCGCAGACCAGGCCCGCGACACCGGCGTTGATATGAACGACCGTGCCACCGGCGAAGTCGATCACGCCCCAGGTGGCAAGGAAGCCGCCACCCCACACCCAATGCGCGATCGGTGCGTAGACGAACACCAGCCACAGGGCCATGAAGAGGAGCAGCGCCGAGAATTTCATGCGCTCGGCAAACGCGCCGGCGATCAGCGCCGGGGTGATGATGGCGAAGGTCATCTGGAACATCGAGAAGACGAATTCAGGAATGTTCGACACACCCGGCAGCCACAGCGTCGAGACGGTGATGCCGTGGTGGAAGAACCTCGAGAAGCCGCCGATATATTGGTTCAAGCCAGCGGAGTCATTGGTGGTGAAGGCCAGCGAATAGCCGATGATGAACCACAACACGGTCACCAGGCAGGTGATGGCGAAGCTCTGCATGATGGTGGCGAGCACGTTCTTCTTGCGCACCATGCCGCCGTAAAACAACGCCAGGCCCGGGATGGTCATCATCAGCACCAGCGCCGTGGAGGTCAGCATCCAGGCGGTGTTGCCGGTGTCGAGCACGGGGGCTGGCGCGGCCGGCGCCGCGGCGGTAGCGGCCGGAGCGGCGGTCTGCGCGAAGGCAGCGACGGTGCTTAGCGCTACCAGAGCGAGCGAAGCGGCCGCGCGCCCTGTCGTCTTCAAGGTGGAAGGAATAGTCATTGAACTCTCCGTTGAATTGGTGTTCGCCGCTTTAGAGCGCGTCGCTGTCTGTTTCGCCGGTACGGATGCGCACCGCCTGGTCGATGCCGAAGACAAAGATCTTGCCGTCGCCGATCTGGCCGGTTTTGGCGGCCGAGGTGATGGCTTCGACGGCCTTGTCGACAGTGTCGGCACTGACGGCGACTTCGATCTTGATCTTCGGCAGGAAGCTCACCGCGTATTCGGCGCCGCGATAGATTTCCGTATGGCCCTTCTGACGCCCGTAGCCTTTGACTTCGGTGACGGTCAGGCCCTGGATGCCGACGGCGGTGAGCGCTTCGCGCACCTCGTCGAGCTTGAACGGCTTGATGATTGCCATCACGATTTTCATAAGGTTTCACCCTTTGCTGTTGCGGTCCCCCGCGTTTGCACGACTTCGCCGCCCCCTGAGAGCCGGAGAGTGCTCATCAGGATTCAAGCTCCGTGCCAGTTGCCGAAACGGGGTGTTAACCTGTTGTAAACAAAGGATATGAGCGACCCATGCCCGATTTCGATGCGCAGGTGCAGGGCGGCAACTGATTAATAAATAGGCAGAATCCGGGAAATGCCCGTTTAGCGGGCTCCGACTCGAAGCCGACTCATCTCTTCAAGCGGATAAGCCCTTCCTGGGCGACCGAGGCGATCAGCGTTCCGTCGCGCGCGAACAGCGAGCCGCGGGTGAAGCCGCGCGACCCTTGGGTAGACGGGCTGTCCTGCGTGTAGAGGATCCAGTCGTCCAGCGAATGACTGCGATGGAACCACATCGCATGGTCGAGGCTGGCGGCCTGGATGTCGCGGTCGAAGATGGCGCGGCCATGCGCGAAAGTCGAAGTGTCAAGCAGCGTCATGTCGGAGAGATAGGCCAGCACGGCCGCCTGGATGGCGCGGTTTTCCGGCACCGGGCCGGTGGTGCGGATCCAGATGTTCTGCTCGGGCTCGAGCTTCTCGCGGCTTGTATAATGCTTCAGCATCACCGGCTTCATCTCGATTGGCCGGTCGCGCTCCCAATAGCGCTTGATGCCTTCAGGCACCGCCTCGCCGAATTTGCCGAGCAGTTCACGCTGCGACAAAAGCGTGTCGGGCGCCGGCACGTCGCGCGGCATGGGCAGCTGATGTTCCAGCCCGACCTCATCCTGCTGGAACGAGGCTTCCAGCGAAAAGATCGCCTGCCCGTGCTGGATGGCCACCACCCTGCGCGTCGTGAAGGAGCCGCCGTCGCGGATGCGGTCGACCTCGTAGACGATCGGCAGCTTGGTGTCGCCGGGGCGCATGAAATAGCCATGCAACGAGTGCACATGGCGCTCCGGCTCGACCGTGCGCTGCGCGGCGACCAGCGCCTGAGCGATCGTCTGGCCGCCGAACACGCGCTGCCAGTCGACCTTGGGGCTGCGACCACGATACAGATTGTGTTCGAGCTGCTCGAGGTCGAGAATGTCGAGAAGCTCGTCCATCGCCGCGGTCATGTTTGAAATCCCTCAAAGATGTGCCATGGCCGGTTTCGGACAGGACGCGCGGGCAGTCAAGGCTGGAACGCCAGCCGCCGAAGCCGCGAAAGGATGATGCGATGGTCGACCGTAAGGCGGACGGAGCAGGCGAGACGTCGCTCGATGTGCTGATTGCCGGCGCCGGCTATGTCGGCCTCACCGTGGCCGTATCGTTGAAACAGGCACGCCCCGGCCTCGCCATTGCCATTGTCGACGCGGCGCCGGCCGGTGTCTGGCAGAAGGACGGTCGCGCCTCGGCGATCGCGGCCGCGGCCTGCCGCATGCTGGAGCAGTTGGGCGTCTGGGACGAAATCGAGCCGGAAGCGCAGGCGATCACCGAGATGATCATCACCGACTCGCGCGCCGCCGATCCCATCCGTCCGGTGTTCTTGACCTTCGATGGCGAGGTCGCGCCCGGCGAGCCTTTCGCCCACATGGTCGCCAACCGGGACTTGAACGGAGCGCTGCGCCGGCGCGCCGAAAAGCTCGGCATCGACATCATCGAAGGCTTGGCGGTCAGCGGCTTCGACACCAATGGCGCCGGCGTCACCGTGCATCTGGCCGATGGCGCCACACTGAAGGCGCGGCTGCTGGTCGCCGCCGATGGCGTCAATTCGAAATTGCGCAATATGGCCGGCATCAAAACCGTCAAATGGGAATACGGCCAGTCCGGCATCGTCTGTACCGTTGCGCATGAGCGTCCGCATAACGGCCGCGCCGAAGAACATTTCCTGCCCGCCGGCCCTTTCGCCACGCTGCCGTTGAAGCCCGGTAAGGACGGCACCAACCGCTCGTCGCTCGTCTGGGTCGAGCGCGCCGAGGACGCCCAGAAGCTTGTCGAGGGCGACGACTTCGTCTTCGAGCATGAGCTCGAGCAGCGCTTCGGCTTGAAACTTGGCGAGATCCGCGTCGTCGACAAACCCCGCGCATGGCCGCTTGGCCTCACGCTCGCCCGCGCTTTCGTCGCGCCGCGCATCGCGCTCGCCGGCGACGCCGCCCACGGCATCCATCCGATCGCCGGCCAGGGCCTGAACCTCGGCTTCAAGGATGTCGCCGCTTTGGCCGAAGTCGTGGTCGAGGCCGATCGCCTCGGCCAGGACATCGGCGCGCTCGACGTGCTCGAGCGCTACCAGCAATGGCGCCGTTTCGACACGCTGCAGATGGGCATCACCACCGACGTCTTGAACCGTCTGTTTTCCAACGACATCAGCCCGCTGCGCGCCGTGCGCGACATCGGCCTTGGCCTCGTCGAGCGCATGCCCAGGCTGAAGGAATTCTTCATCCGCCAGGCGTCGGGCCTGTCCGCCGACACGCCGCGGTTGTTGAAGGGCGAGGCTATCTAAACGCCCGCAATTGGGGTAAGCCTTCCCAACCTCGTCATCCTAGGGCGGAGCAAGGAGCGGAGCGACGCGCGCAGACCCTAGGATCCATGCCGTGCCCCTAAAGCGTTGCGGCGGTTACAGAATTCTGCTCCGATGCATCCCTCGATCGAGGTCACGGAATGGATCCTCGGGTCTGCGCGACGCCGCTTCGCGGCTGCTCCGCCCGTGGATGACGAAGCTGGGATGCATCCGCCAATCGCCGGGGCAGGCGGCTTGCCGATGTCGCACCTGAATTCTAGTTCACCTCGAACCCGAGCTTCTGCCGCAGTCTCAGCATCCGCTGGTCGGCAATCCGCAGGCTCTCGCCGCCGCCTTGTGCGACGCGGTTCAACATCTGCAGCAAATCTTCCCGCTCATGCGGATCGAGCCGTTCGCGCAGGAACGGCGCCAACTTGTCGATGACGATCGTCGTGTCGTCGATCTGGGCTGCCGCCCATTTGGCGTAGACGACGGCCTCGTCGGTCTTCTTCGGATTGTCGGCAATCTGCGAGATCACCTCGCGGATGAGCTTCTCGCGCGGCGGCAGGACCGGACCCTGCTCCGAAACGATCGCGGTGATCAGCGTCGCCGCCGCCACCACCGGATCGTCGATCGCGGTCAGCGGCGACAGTACGGCCTGCTTACGCAGCTTCTTGCGGCGGATGTTTCCCTGGACGCGGCCAACCACATCGGCGACCTCCCGCGCCGCCTCGTTCATGGCCTTCATGCGGTACCACCAGAACGCCGCCGCGCCCAGAACGCCGAGGATAGCAATCAGAAAAGGCATGCGGACATCCCCCGAAATCGCGACGACGATAGGAGAACTCGTGGCTTGCTTCAACACGCAAGAGTTGCGGTCGATGAAGAAAAGCTGAGGTGTTCCCTGTAAGCATTTTCGCGGGTGTCGATGCCATGAGCCGGCCGCTTGCCGCCTGTCGTCTGAACCCAGCCTTGCGCGATCATTACAATAGACGTTATCGCGCCTATTGCGGCCTCGCCGATAGGCTGCGATCGTTCTGGGCCGAACAAGCCGCAGGACCGGCCAGTGACCAGGCAGAGCAGCAGAATGACCCAACGGCTCGACGGCGACTACGACTACATCATCGTCGGCGCGGGCACCGCCGGCTGCGTGCTGGCCAACCGCCTGAGCAAGAATCCGGCAACGCGCGTGCTGTTGCTCGAGGCTGGCGGCAGCGACAATTACCACTGGGTGCACATCCCGGTCGGTTACCTCTATTGCATCGGCAATCCGCGCACCGATTGGATGATGAAGACCTCGCCGGAAACCGGCCTCAACGGCCGTTCGCTGGTTTATCCACGTGGCAAGGTGCTGGGCGGCTGCACCTCGGTCAACGGCATGATCTACATGCGCGGCCAGGCGGCGGACTATGACGGCTGGCGCCAGATGGGCAATGTCGGCTGGGGCTGGGACGACGTGCTGCCCTATTTCCTCAAATCCGAGGACCACCATGGCGGCAAGACCAAGCTGCATGGCGCGGGTGGCGAATGGAAAGTGGCGCGGCAACGCCTGTCCTGGCCGATCCTCAACACGGTGCAGGAAGCGGCCAAGGAGTTCGGCATCATGCCGCGCGCCGATTTCAACGACGGCGACAATGAAGGGTCCGGCTTCTTCGAGGTGAACCAGGACAAGGGCGTGCGCTGGAACACAGCCAAGGCCTTCCTGCGCCCGGCGCTGCGGCGGCCGAACCTTAGGCTGGTCGTCAACGCGCATGTCGAGAAGGTGCCGTTTGACGGCAAACGGGCGACCGGCGTCCGCTATCTCGTGGGCGGCCAGGCCATCGAGGCAACCGTCAAAAGCGAGGTGCTGTTGGCGGCCGGCTCGATCAACACGCCGAAACTGCTCGAGCTTTCCGGCGTCGGCCAGCCGGACCGGCTCGCCGCGCTGGGCATCGATGTGGTCCATGCCAGCCCCGATGTCGGTGAGAACCTGCAGGATCACCTGCAGATCCGCACCGTCTACAAAGTGTCGTCGGCGCTGACGCTCAACACGCTTGCCAACAGCCTGACCGGCAAGGCGCGGATTGCGCTGCAATATGCCTTTGCCCGGTCGGGGCCGATGTCGATGGCGCCGAGCCAGTTCGGCATGTTCACCAAATCCGATCCGTCGATGGCGACGCCGAATCTGGAATATCATGTCCAGCCGCTGTCGACGGATCGGCTCGGCGACCCGCTGCACCCGTTCCCGGCGATTACCATGTCGGTCTGCAATCTGCGGCCAGACAGCGTCGGCTCGGTGCACGCCACGACACGTGAGCTCTCCGTGCAGCCGGAAATCCGGCTGAACTATCTCTCGACGGTGCGCGACCGCGAGATCGCGCTGCGCTCGGTGCGCCAGGCGCGCGAGATCATGACCGCCAGGGCGCTCGCAGCCTTCCAACCGGAGGAAATCCTGCCGGGCCTCGCTCACCAGTCCGACGACGATCTGCTGCACCAGATCGGCTCGATCGCGACGACGATCTTCCACCCGGTCGGTACCTGCCGCATGGGTGTCGACAATCGTGCCGTCGTCGGCCCCGACCTGCGTGTGACCGGTGTCGAGGGCCTGCGCGTCATCGACGCCTCGATCATGCCGCGCATCGTCTCCGGCAACACCGCGTCGCCGGTGGTCATGATCGCCGAGAAGGCGGCGGACATGATCCGCCGCGCGTGAGTCCGCGAGAGCTTTACGATCCCGGTACGTTGTAGATTGCCCTGATTTCGACCGTGCCGAGCTCGGCCAGCGGAATATCGGCGGCAACCTTCAACGCCTCGTCGAGATCCGCGGCCTCGATCATGACGAAGCCGAGCAACTGCTCCTTGGTTTCGGCGAACGGCCCGTCGGTGACCAGCGTCTTGCCCTTGCGCCGCCGCAGCGATTTCGAGGTCCTCACCGATTGCAGCGCCTGTGCGATGATCAGCTTTCCCTCGCCCTCCAACGTCCGGTTGTGGGCGAGTGAATCGGCGTCGAGCTTCGCCCCGCGTTCCGGGGTCAGCGCGTGAAGGTCCTTTTCCTCGCCATAGACCAGCAGCACATATTTCATTTGAAGCCCCCTTCCTGCGATGAAGCATAAGCGGCGATGACGATCGTGTCAGCTTTGCCCGCCGCGTGATCGAGGATGCATGCGCCGATGCCGATGACGGCGACAGCCACAAGCAGCCGGCCGAAGCCGGATGCCGGCGGATCAGGCCAGAAATCCTGCCGCCGATCGATTGGGCGCTTCCAGAGCGTGAAAAGCAGATTGTCCATTTCGAACCTCCATCCGGCCGCGAAAATCCATGGCCGCCCGCAGGACGATCCGGCCTAGAGGAAGTCGACATTTTTGCACGCGCATTTTTTCGGGAAATTTGCCTGTCGTGCCGCGGCCGGATTTAGGCGTGTTGAGATTCAGGTCAGGCCGAGTCGGAGTCGAAGACGGGCGCGAAGCGACCAAACTGGGTGGCTTCCGAGAACGGACCGGAGCGTACCTTTCGTAGATGAGCACCGGAAGCGCAGGAAGCCGCCATCTGCAGACCGGCCTCACCTGAATCTCAACACGCCTTAGGATGGTCTTCCGCCACGCCCGCGCTATAGTCCTGAAGAACGCCGGCGTCCCGCTGGCGCAAACCCCGACACTCAAGGAGGAAACTTCATGGACCGCACCGCAAACGCCGTCTGGAAAGGCAATCTGAAGGAAGGCAAGGGCACGATCGACACGCAGAGCGGGACGCTCAAGGGCACGCCCTATTCGTTCAAGGCGCGTTTCGAGGACGAGAGCGGCAAGTCCGGCACCAATCCCGAAGAGCTGATCGCCGCCGCCCATGCCGGCTGCTACGCCATGCAGCTGTCGCACTTCCTGGCAGAAAACGGCACCCCGGCCACCGAGCTCGACGCCAAGGCGGTGGTGACCCTGGTGCCCGGCACCGGCATCACCGGCAGCGCCATCACCCTGGTCGGCAAAGTGCCGGGCATCGACGCCGCGAAATTCAAGGAACTGGCCGAGAAGGCCAAGGCGGAGTGCCCGGTGTCGAAGGCGCTCGGCGCGATCAAGGTTTCGCTCGACGCGAAGTTGGGCTGAGGTAGCTTACGCGAAGGTAGCGATCCTTCGCCCCTCGCGCCGACGTTTCTGGCGACGCTAACCGCCCAGCGTTTCGATCTTTGCCCGCAACGCCGCGACCTCTTCCTCCAGCGCGCTGACCCGCGCCTCGAGGTCGGAGCCTGGCGTGACCGGTGCATTCCGATGGGCCGAAAGGGCCGCAACGTCCACCGGGCCAGCGAGGAGGTGCACGTAGCGGTCCTCGCGCTGGCCTGGCCCGCGCGGGATTTCCTGGACCAGCGGCGGCCTGCGGCCGATCAGCATATCGAGTTCACCGCGCAGGTCCTCGATCGACGAAAACCGCGCCATGCGCTCAGCTCGCGCCAGGAGCTCATGCGCCGTCTGCGGCCCGCGCAACAGGAGCAGACCGAGCACCGCGCTCTGCGGCGTGGTCAGCGAGAAGCGCTGCGCCATCTGATGCTCATAGCGCTCGACGCGCGAGCCGAACATCTGCCGCACCAGCCCCTTCTGCTCAAGCAGCTTCAGGGCCCGGTGCACCTCCGTCTGCTCCAGAGCCATGATAGGCTCGCGCGCCGTCTTCTGGTTGGCGGCGGCGAGTGCGGCATTGAGCGTCAGCGGATAGACATCCGGCGTCAGCTCCTTCTTTTCGATCAGGCAGCCGAGCACGCGCGCTTCGACGGCGGAGAGAATGGGAAGGTCATCGCTCATTCGGGTGCAATCCTTTCTGGCGCCGGCGCGAAGGATCGCTGCCTTCGAAATCGCGCGAGCAATCCGCGACGCTAAACCCGGCGCTCCACCATCATCTTCTTGATTTCGGCGATTGCCTTGGCCGGATTCAGCCCCTTCGGGCAGGTCTGCGCGCAGTTCATGATGGTGTGGCAGCGATAGAGCCGGAATGGGTCCTCGAGATTGTCGAGCCGCTCGCCGGTGGCCTCGTCGCGGCTGTCGATCAGCCAGCGATAGGCCTGCAACAGCACGGCGGGGCCGAGATAGCGGTCGCCGTTCCACCAGTAGCTCGGGCATGATGTCGAGCAGCAGGCGCATAGGATGCATTCATAGAGCCCGTCGAGCTTCTCGCGGTCTTCATGGCTTTGCAGCCATTCCTTAGCCGGCTCCGGCGACACCGTCTGCAGCCAGGGCTGGATCGAAGCGTGCTGGGCATAAAAATTGGTGAGGTCAGGCACCAGGTCCTTGATCACCTGCATATGCGGCAGCGGGTAGACCTTCACCGCGCCGGAAATGTCATCGCAGCCCTTGGTGCAGGCCAGTGTGTTCGAACCGTCGATGTTCATGGCGCAGGAGCCGCAAATGCCTTCGCGGCACGAGCGGCGCAAGGTCAGCGTCGGATCGATCTTGTTCTTGATCCACAACAGCGCGTCGAGGACCATCGGCCCGCAATCGTCCATATCGACGAAATAGGTGTCCATGCGCGGGTTTTCGTCATCGTCCGGCGACCAGCGGTAGATACGGTATTCCCGCAGATTCGTGGCGCCTTCCGGCTTCGGCCAGGTCTTGCCTTGCTGGACCTTGGAATTCTTGGGAAGCGTGAGTTCGACCATTACCTGCGGTCCTTTCGGATGACGAGCTTCAGCCCGGACCAGATTTCGTTCACGGCGGCGACCTTGACGTCGACCAGGTCGCGCTTCAGCGCTTCGCCGCGGATCACGTGCTCAGTGACGTCGGTGGGCACTTTCGAGGTCTTCTTCGGCCACGAGACCCAGACCATGCCGTCGCGCTTGATCGCCGTCTCGATGCGGGCCAAGCCGTCCTCGATCTCGGCGCGCTGCCGGGTGAAGGCGTGCACGGCATCGTATTTCTGGCTGCCCGAGATCGCCGACCATTCGGTGAGCCGATCGACACTGACGAAATCGACAGCCTCGGTCAGGTCACCGAGTTCCGGCGGCAGCGCGATGAAAGCGGCGACCATGCCGTCCTTCAGGCCGAGCTTGGCCGGAAGCGGCGTGCCGGAATATCCTGAGGCCGCCGGTGCCATGGTCAGTACACCCGCGCCTTTGGCGCAATCTTGGCCAGGCTGATGCCGCCGTCCTTCTCCGCCAGCAGCGGCTCGGTATGCACCGGCCGGTAGGAAAGCGTCACCTTGCCGTCGTCGCTGAGCCGGGCCAGCGTATGCTTGCGCCAGTTGGCGTCGTCGCGCGACGCGAAATCTTCACGGGCATGCGCGCCACGGCTCTCCTTGCGCGCCTCGGCGCCGTAGACCGTGGTGATGGCGTTGGCCATCAGGTTTTCCAGCTCCAGCGTCTCTACCAGGTCCGAGTTCCAGATCATCGAACGGTCGGTGACCTTGAGATCCTTCAGCTCATGCCAGATTTCCGAGATGCGCTTGCAGCCGTTCTCCAGCGATTCCTGGGTGCGGAAAACCGCCGCGTCTTCCTGCATGGCGCGCTGCATCTTCTCACGCAGCACCGCCGTCGGCGTCGAGCCATTGGCGTGGCGAAGCGTGTCGAAGCGATCCATGATCTTTTCCACCGACGCCGCATTCGGCGAGGGGATCGCCGATGTGCGGTCGATGACCTGGCCGGCGCGGATCGCGGCCGCGCGGCCGAACACGACAAGATCGATCAGCGAGTTCGAGCCCAGCCGATTGGCGCCATGCACGGAAGCGCAGCCGGCCTCGCCGACCGCCATCAGCCCGGGCGACACCCGGTCGGGATGCTCGGCCGTCGGGTTGAGCACCTCGCCCCAGTAATTGGTCGGCACGCCGCCCATATTGTAGTGCACCGTCGGCAGCACCGGGATCGGCTCCTTGGTGAGGTCGACGCCGGCAAAGATCCTCGCCGATTCCATGATGCCCGGCAGCCGTTCGTGCAGCACCGCCGGATCGAGATGGTCGAGATGCAGGAAGATATGGTCTTTCTTCTTGCCGACGCCGCGACCTTCGCGGATCTCCAGCGTCATGCAGCGCGAGACGACGTCGCGCGAGGCAAGGTCCTTGGCCGACGGCGCATAGCGCTCCATGAAGCGTTCGCCCTCGGAATTGACCAGATAGCCGCCCTCGCCGCGCGCGCCTTCGGTGATCAGGCAGCCGGCGCCGTAGATGCCGGTCGGGTGGAACTGGACGAACTCCATGTCCTGCAGCGGCAGGCCGGCTCGGGCCGCCATGCCGCCGCCGTCGCCTGTGCAGGTATGCGCCGAGGTGGCGGAGAAATAGGCGCGGCCGTAACCGCCGGTCGCCAGCACCACCATCTTGGCGGAGAAACGGTGGATGGTGCCGTCGTCGAGGTTCCAGGCAACGACGCCGGTGCAGGTGCCGTCCGGCTCCATGATCAGGTCGAGCGCGAAATACTCGATGAAGAACTGCGCGTTGTTCTTCAGCGACTGGCCATAGAGCGTGTGCAGGATGGCGTGGCCGGTACGGTCGGCGGCGGCACAGGTACGTTGCACCGGCGGGCCGTCGCCATAGTTCATCATGTGGCCGCCGAAAGGCCGCTGGTAGATCTTGCCTTCCTCGGTGCGCGAGAACGGCACGCCGTAATGCTCGAGCTCGTAGACCGCGGCCGGCGCCTCGCGCACCATGTATTCCATGGCGTCGACATCGCCCAGCCAGTCCGAGCCCTTGACGGTGTCGTACATGTGCCACTGCCAGGAATCAGGGCCCATGTTGGATAGCGAGGCGGCGATGCCGCCTTGCGCCGCAACGGTATGCGAGCGCGTCGGGAAGACCTTGGTGATGCAGGCGGTGCGCAGTCCCTGCTCGGCCATGCCGAGCGTGGCACGCAAGCCTGCGCCGCCGGCGCCGACGATGACCACGTCGAATTTGTGGTCGACAAAAGTATAGGCGTCCTTGGCCAAGGCTTCAGCCTCCGAATGCAAGTTTGAGCAGCGCGAACAGCGAAGCGGCGCCGACGACCACGCAGAAAAAAGTGTTGAGCGCGAAGGTCAGCAGCTTCAGCCCCTCGCTGGTCACATAGTCCTCGATGATGATCTGCATGCCGAGGCGCATGTGGTAGAGGCCGGAAATCAGCACCAGCGCCAGCACCAACCCCACGAACGGGTTGGCGAGCGCTGCCCGCACGTCCGTGTAGCCGTGGCCGTTGATCGCGATCAGGAAGCCGACGAAGAACAGCAGCAGCGGGATGTTGGCGATCGCCGTCAGCCGCTGGCGCCAGAAATGCAGCGTGCCCTCGCGCGCCGAGCCCAGGCCGCGCACCTTGCCGAGCGGCGTGCGCATATCGTTGTTGGAGCCGCTCATGCCAGGCCTCCGCGCGCCATATAGCCAGCGATCCAGATCAGAAGGGTGAGCAGAACCGAGCCGACGAGCGTCGCCCAGGCGATCTTGGTGGCGGTGTGCTTTTCGAGACCAGCGCCGGTATCCCAGATCAGATGGCGCACCCCGCCCAGCATGTGGTGCATCAGCGCCCAGGTGTAGCCGAACAGAACCAGCCGGCCGAGCCAGGTGCCGAACGCCCAGTTCACCCAGTCGAAGGCGGGTTGCGAGGTCGCGGCCGCGATCAGCCAGGCCGCCACCAGCAGCGTGCCGAAATAGAGCGCGCCGCCGGTGATGCGATGGATGATCGACATCGTCATCGTGATCGGCGGGCGATAGATCGTCAGATGCGGCGAGAGCGGCCGTTCACGTCTGGCAATTGCGCGGGTGGCTGGTGATTTGCTCATGGCTGCCCCAGTTCGGCGTCCTGGATGCCGCTACCGAAAAGCGGCGATCGCCGCTCTCATCTATGGCTCTGGACAGCCGGTTTCTAATGCTCTTTTTGCACCGCGTCAAAGCCGGAAAATCGTTTTGGAAAAGTCATTTAGTCTGACAAATCGAGGCCTCGCCGCTTCAATCGATTAGCGATTGTTTCGAAGCCGGCGCAGCGTCGCTGCACTGCGGTAGGCTATCACCTTTTGCACGTCTGCGGGGTAGACCCTCGCTTCATCACCAGCGCTTCACGCCCGTCGATCACGATTGCGTCATGCGTCGCCGCTTCCTGGTAGCGGCTGTTCTGGTTGGCGGGCGATGCCGCGAACTCCTCGGTCGTGCCATCGGCCCTCGCCACGCGCAGCGCGCTGCCCAGATTCTGGATGGTGATCGTGCCGCCATTGCCACATCGGTAGGTCGCCGAGCCGAGACTGGATCGCGGCGCGGTGAGGTCGGTGATGGTCTTGGTTGGAGCTGGCGCAGGTGTAGGCGCGGCCGAAGGCGTTGCGGATGCCGAAGGCATGGGCACCGTGGACGGTTGTGCCGGAGCAGGTGAGACCGCAGGTGCTGTGCTATTGGCCGCCTTCGGTGTAGCGCCCTGCGACACGCAGGCGGCGACTGCCAGAAGCAGCGGGATTGTGACAGACGTCCGAACCGTGCGGCCAAAAATCATACGCTGCCCCTTTTCGTGTGCGGCACGCTATCCATGCGGCTCGCCAAGATCAAGTTCACCAGTGAATAAGCCATTAGCGCCCGGCGCGGGGGTGAATGCCCGCGGACTGCATTCGCCCGCGAAAATTAACCATGTTGGTTAAGTCCCGCCTCGAAGACCGTCCCGGCCCTTAACAAAGGTTAAGAAAAGGTTAACTTCTGATTCGAACCGCAGTCCAGGCGCGATCTCGCGTCGACCAGGGGAGAGCGATATGCGTTCGAATTCAGTGCGGGAAAGCCTGGCAGCCGCGACGCTGGCGTTGTTTGCCGTTGCCATCGCCGCTGCACCAGCGGAGGCAGGCCTTCGCCACCATGACCGCGTCTATGCCGATTCCTTTGGCAATCTCGTCATCGACAGCGCCGCCGGCTACAAGCGCATCATCGTCGGCGAGGGCAAGCTGGCCAAGAAACTTTCCGAATACACCAGCGCCGGCCAGCCCGCCGTCGTCTATGACGAATCCGACGATGTCGGCGCGCCGGGCTGCTATCAGCCGCCGGTGCTGGTGAAGGGCCGCTCCTACATGTACGGGCTTTCCGACGGCGAGATGCCGAACCTCAGCCCTTGTCGCTGAGCTTTCCGGCTGGAACGCGGCGCGGGATGTTCGGCGCCACCCGCACGCAGTCGCGGCCGGCGTTCTTGGCCTCGTAGAGCGCGGCGTCCGCGCGTCGCATCAAGTTGGAAAAACCCTCATCCGAATTGAACTCGGCAACGCCGAAGCTTGCGCTGCAACGATGGTTGGCAGCCAAGTCGTCGATCGGCAGCGCGCCAAAAGCGCTGCGCGTGCCTTCCGCGAACAACCGAGCGGCGGCGAGATTGGTGCCCGGCAGGATGATGGCGAACTCCTCGCCGCAGATGCGGCCGGCGACATGGTGCTCGGCCGCCGCCTCGCGCAGAAAGCCGGTGAAGGTCTCGATGACATGATCGCCGCTGGCATGGCCATAGCTGTCATTGATGCTCTTGAAATGGTCGAGGTCGGCGATGACCCTTGACCGACAGCAAATCATCGACTGGCGAAAACCACGTAACGCGGGGAGGAGTCGCTGGGGCCGCCTGCCTCAACCGACCGCCAGCGGCTCCGCGGTGAAAGGCGTTTCGGGCCTTTCATAGGACAGGCGGACGCTGTCGCGGCCGTTCTTCTTGGCCTTGTAGAGCGCCTCGTCGGCACGCCGCATCATCGGCAGCAGCCCTTCCTTGCCGGTGCGGGCGGCAACGCCGAAGCTCGCCGTCACCTTGATGCCGGGCATGCCGGCGATACAGCCGGCCGAATAGAAAGTGCGGATCGCCTCGGCGAACAATCGCGCGGCGGCCAGATCGGTCAGCGGCAGCAGCACGGCGAACTCTTCACCGCCGATGCGGCCAGCCGCCCCGCGCGCGCCGGTGGCAGCCCTCAGCTTGGCCGCGAAGTCGACAATAACGCGATCGCCGGCTTCATGCCCGTGCTGGTCGTTCAGCGCCTTGAAGTGATCAAGGTCGGCCAGCACCAACGCGACCGGAAATCCGGCCTTGTCGCATTGCTCGAGCATGCGCGCGGCGCGTTCCTCGAAACCACGGCGGTTCAGGATACCCGACAGCGGATCGGTGTAGGTTTCGGCCTTCAGCGTCTTCATCACGTCGAGCGCCGCGGCCGAGAACAGGCAAAGCGCAATCAGGAGCGACAGCAGCGCGTGCGACAGCAGCGCGGTCGTCCAGTAGGATGAGCCGTAGAACCCGTCATAGCTGGGGAATGGCCCATGCGCGATGACGACGACCAAGGTGCGGGCGATGAAATTCAGCCCGGAAAGCAGCGACAGAACCAACAGGATCTTCTCGGTCGGCCCGTTGTTGCGCACCACCCTGAGTTCCGCCGCCACAAGCAGGCTGAGGCCGCCGAAGGCGAAATTCGTGCCGAGCACGCGCCAGGTCAGGTCCGGCTGGACGAACATAAACCACGAGAAGGCGGCGAGCCCGGCGCCGGTCATGACGGCGATGCCGACATAGGGAACACGCCGGCCGTAGCGGGCGACGACCGCGCCGGAAAGGCAGCAGGCGGCAATGGTGAAACAGACGTTGGAGATCAGCTTGGTCATCGCCAGGCCGACGGGAAGCGTAAAATACTGGAACAGAAAACCCGGCGCCGACAAGCAATAGCTTGCCGCTAGCGCCGCGAGATACGGCCGGTGGCGCTGATAGGACCACAGCACGGCGAACGCAGCGCCGAGCGCCAGCGCTATCGTCGGATTGAGCAGCGCAATAAGCAGACCGGTATCCAAAGGACTGCGACTTTCCCCAACTTACCCAAGGGGAGATGCTAGTACGCAAGCCCAAACAAGCGGTTAAACGGCGGCGAGGGATGCCGGGATCGTGAACGAAAAACCGCAAGGAAAACTCCGAGCCACGTTCGCGGCTCGGGGCTTTCGTTGAGACCAGTGCCCCGCGGACTTACTTCCAGTCGCGGATGTCGACGAAGTGGCCGGCGATCGCCGCCGCCGCCGCCATGGCCGGCGACACCAGATGCGTGCGGCCCTTGAAACCCTGCCGGCCCTCGAAATTGCGGTTCGAGGTCGAGGCGCAGCGCTCATGCGGCTTCAGCCGGTCGTCATTCATGGCCAGGCACATCGAGCAGCCCGGCTCGCGCCAGTCGAAGCCGGCGGCGAGGAAGATCTTGTCGAGGCCCTCGGCTTCCGCCTGTTCCTTGACCAGGCCGGAACCCGGCACGATCATGGCGTTGACGCGCGGATTGACGGTTTTGCCTTCGACCACCTTGGCGGCGGCGCGCAGATCCTCGATACGACCATTGGTGCAGGAGCCGATGAAGACGCGGTCGAGCTCGATGTCGGTGATCCGGGTGCCCGGCGTCAGCCCCATATAGTCGAGCGCGCGGATTTTCGACGTCCGCTTGTTTTCGTCGGTGATCTCGTCCGGATCGGGCACGACACCCTGCACCGAGACGACGTCCTCGGGCGAGGAGCCCCAGGAGACGATCGGCGGCAGTTTCTGCGCGTCGAGCACGACGACCTTGTCGAAATGCGCGCCTTCGTCCGACTGCAGCGTCTTCCAATAAGCGAGCGCCGCATCCCAGGCCGCGCCCTTCGGCGCGCGCGGCTTGTCTTTGACATAGGCGAAGGTCGTCTCGTCCGGCGCGATCAGGCCGGCGCGCGCGCCGCCTTCGATCGACATGTTGCAGATCGTCATGCGGCCTTCCATCGACAGCGCGCGGATCGCTTCGCCGGCATATTCGATGACATAACCGGTACCGCCGGCGGTGCCGATCTCGCCGATGATGGCCAGGATGATGTCCTTGGCGGTGACGCCTTCCGGCAGCTGGCCGTCGACGCGCACCAGCATATTCTTGGCCTTGCGCTGGATCAGCGTCTGCGTTGCCAGCACATGCTCGACTTCCGACGTGCCGATGCCGTGCGCCAAGGCGCCGAAGGCGCCGTGCGTGGAGGTATGGCTGTCGCCGCAGACGATGGTCATGCCCGGCAGGGTAAAGCCCTGCTCCGGCCCGATGATGTGGACGATGCCCTGGCGGATATCGTTCTCGGAATAATATTCGATGCCGAAATCCTTGGCGTTCTTGGCCAGCGCCTCGACCTGGATGCGGCTTTCCTCGTTCTTGATGCCGAACTTGCGTTCCGGCGAGGTCGGCACGTTGTGGTCGACGACGGCCAGCGTCTTTTCCGGATGCCGGACCTTGCGGCCGCTCATGCGCAGGCCCTCGAAGGCCTGCGGGCTGGTCACCTCATGCACGAGGTGGCGGTCGATATAGAGCAGGCAGGTGCCGTCGTCCTGGCGGTCGACCGTATGGTCGTCGAAGATCTTGTCGTAGAGGGTGCGCGGTGCGCTCATGTGCGTAAATCCGTCGATATGAGAATAGGATGCGAAACGCCGGCAATCCGGCGCTACGACTGCGATCAGTCGGCTTTAGCTAAGTCGGCTGGTGAGCGCGCCGCAAACGCGCGCGGAGAACCGCGACGGCAGGCGCTTTCTGTCCTGCAGCACGAAACCTTTGTAGGCCGGATCGCTGAAAAGCTTTTCCATGGCGGGGTAGATAGCAATCTTTGCCGATTTCGGCAATTGGCTGGCTTTCTCCTTCTCCCCCTGTGGGAGAAGGTGTCGCCGCAGGCGACGGATGAGGGGTGTTCCAGGGAAAGCCAACGTCTCACTCCGCTGGAACACCCCTCATCCGTCTCGGCGCTACGCGCCGATCCACCTTCCCCCACAAGGGGGGAAGGGAAGAAGCCCTCACATCACTTCAAAGACAAACGTTTTCACCAGCGCCTCCGGATCGCCGATCGCGTAGCAGCGGAACCATGGGCTCTCCTCGACCGGCCGCCATTTCTTCGCCTGGGCCAGTTCGTCGAACACGGCCTGGAACCCACCGCTCTCGAAAACCTGGTCGCGCACTGTGAAGATGGCGTGGCCGCCGGCTTTGGTGATGCGCACGAGCTCATGCAGGCCGGAAGCCGGCGCGTGGCCGATGGTGAAGACGCCGGTCGAGAAGAAGGCGCGGAAATGCCTGTCTGGCCAGGGCAGCGGGCCGCCGAGCATCGCCTTCTTGAGCTCGCTGTAGGCGTTGCGGCTGCCTGCGAGCCTGAGCATGTCGTCGGAAAGGTCGAGGCCGGCAATGTCGCCATAGCCCAGCGCCTTCAGCGATGGCCCCGAGAGGCCGGTCCCGCAGCCGGCGTCGAGCAATGGACCTTCGCCGGCAGGCACATGCCGCGCCACCCAGGCGGTGATGAGGAAAGGCAGGAGATAACCGAGCGAGGCGGTCTCGCTGTCATAGGTCGCGGCCCAATCGGCATAGGCCTTGGCCAGGCCTTCCGGTGTGTCTGCCGAATAGACGGAATCCAGCGCCGCATTGGCCTTGTCGAAATTCATGGGGCTGTTCCTCCGCGATGTTAAGCCGGAGGATCGTAGCGTGGACTTTGCCGGCCGGCTATTCCTGATGCTGCCGGCGCAACCGCTGTTCCAGCGCCCGCAATGCCAATGACAGGCTGACGGTGAGGATCAAATAGATATAGGCCACGATCGAATAGGTTTCGAAGAAGCGAAACGAGCCGGCGGCATAGACCTTGCCCATCTGGGTGATGTCGGCGACGCCGAGCACCGAGACCAGTGAGGAGTCCTTGACCATGGCGACGAAATCATTGCCGAGCGGCGGCAAGATCGTTCGGATCGCTTGCGGGAAGACGATCAGCCGGAACCGCTGCACGCGCGACAGGCCAAGCGCCTTGGCGGCTTCGACCTGGCCCTTTTCGACCGACTGGATGCCGGCGCGGAACACTTCCGAGATGAAAGCCGAATAGCCGATGGTCAAAGCCATGATGGCGCGCCACAACAGCGACACGTCGCGCACCAGCAATTCACCGAGCAAACCAGCGCTCTGCAGCGGCCCAGTCAGCGCGTTCCATGCCGCGACGAAGGCCGGCGCGCCGGCAAAAGCGATCCAGAACAACAACACCAGGATCGGCACGCCACGGATGATCTCGACATAGAAGCGCGCGATCTGGCGCAGCCATTGCGAGCCCGACAGCGCCATCAGCGCGATGCCGAGGCCGAGCGCGGAGGCGAGCGCGAAGGCGACCGCAGTGACGAAGATGGTGATGCCGATGCCCTTGGCGACAGTGGCGAAGACCTGGGCATAGAGGTCGCTCGCCGCAATGGAGAGTGCCGCCGCCAACGCCAGGACGGCGGCAACAGCGAGCCACCAGGGGAATTCGGGTTTGGTGGAGGGCGCTCCAGCAGGCATCAGGTGGTGCCGGAGAGGCAGGCATCGCTAAGGTAGGGCGCCAAGTCCCCCCTCTCTGCCCTGCCGGGCATCTCCCCCTCAAGGGGGGAGATCGGATGTTCGATCGGCTTTCGCCAATCATCAACGGCGCAGAATGTGCGGAGGCGCTGAAACTGCCAATCTCCCCCCTTGAGGGGGAGATGCCCGGCAGGGCAGAGAGGGGGGCCTAGGCGCAATGTCAGCGCAATTTCGCGCAACAAGACGGTTTACTGCCCCATCTTGTAGTCCAGGAACCACTTCTTGTTGAGCTTGTCGAACGTGCCGTCGGCCTTGAGCGAGGCGATGGCCGCGTTGACTGGCTTCACCAGGTCCGAGCCTTTCGGGAAGATGAAGCCGAAATCCTCGGTGCCGAGCGGCCCGCCGATCAGTTTCAGCTTGCCTTCGGAAGCGTCGACATAGCCCTTACCGGCGGTGCCGTCGGTGAGCACGACGTCGACGTCGCCCGCCTTCAGCGCCTGCACGGTCGCGCCGAAGGTCTCGAACAATTTGATGCGCGGGTTCTGCTCATTGCCGTCGAGCACACTGTAGACGGCGGTGTAGAAAGGCGTCGTGCCGGGCTGGGCGCCGATCAGTCCGTCCTTGAAGGCGCCGAAGCTCTTGGCGTCGGTGAAGCGGCTTTCGTCGCCGCGCACCAGCATGAACTGTTCCGAACGCATATAGGGGTCGGAGAAGTCGACCTTCTGCTTGCGGTCGTCCTTGATGGTGATGCCCGTCATGCCGATGTTGTACTGGTTGTCGGAAACCGCCTGGATCATCGCGTCCCAGGAGGTGTTCTGGTACTCGACCTTGAAGTTCAGCCGCCTGGCGATCTCGTCCATCGCGTCGTATTCCCAGCCGATCTGCTTGCCGGTCTTCTTGTCGATGAACTGCAGCGGCGGATAGGCATTTTCGGTCACCACGACAACCTTCTTGCCGCCGAGATCGGGTAGTGTGTCGGCCCAGGCAGCGATGGGCGCGAGAAGACAGGCCAAGAGGCCGGCCAGCAGCAATTTCGACTTGGTCATGACAAAAACTCCAGGATGAAAGCTCCGTATTGAGCTTGGCCCCACATGAAAATCCGAGCGCGACTTTAGCCGTCCGCAGACGGCTTGCAAGCCGGTCCGGCGCTCGGCGTTAGGCGAAATCGGATTCCAATGCCTTCGGCCGACGCGGTTTTAGAACGCATCGCCATGGGTATTCGATCCGTGATCGCGCGGCGGCAAACTAAGCATCTGAAAGACACAAGGAAATCCGTCAAACGACGGTCAGGATGCTGACGCCACGTCACGCAGCTTGGCGACAAAGCCGGTCAAAGTCCGGTGCAGCGACTTAAGCTCCTCCGGCTCCAGCCGCATGCCGCAGGCGAGACCCGCCTGCACATCCTTCATGCTGGCGCGCAATGCCTCGCCCTTGGCGGTCGGCTCGACCAGCACCCGCCGCTCATCGGCGCTATCGCGTCGGCGGGTAATGAGGCCATTCGCTTCCATGCGCTTGAGCAGCGGCGTCAGCGTCGCCGAATCCAGCCCCAGCGTCTCGCCGAGCTCGCTTATCGTGCTCGGCGAACGCTGCCAGAGCGCCAGCATCGCCAGATATTGCGGATAGGTTAGACCGAGCGGCTCAAGCAGCGGCCGATAGAGCTTGGTCATCAGGCCGCTCGCCGAATAAAGCGCGAAGCAGAGTTGCTGGTCGAGGCGCGGAACAGCAAAAGCCCCGGCGTCCTGCGCCGGGACTTTCCTGGTTCTGGTTTCGATTTTTGTCGTCATGCAGCCTTTACCGAAAGCGCCACGTCGACATTGCCCCTGATGGCGTTCGAATAGGGGCAGATCTTATGCGCTTCCGATACAAGCGCTTCCGCCGCCGCCTGATCAAGGCCTTTCGTTTCGGCCGCCAGCGCGACGCCGAGTTTGAAACCCTCGCCATTGGGCAGCAGGTTGACCGTGGAGGTCACCGCCGCATCGGCCAGCGGCAGCTTCTGTTTGCGCGCGACGAAGCGGATGGCGCTTTCGAAGCAGGCGGCATAGCCGATCGCGAAAAGCTGCTCCGGATTGGTGGCGCCGCCCGGCCCGCCGAGCTCCTTCGGCATGGCGAGATCCACCTTGAGCAGACCGTCGCTGGTTTCGCCATGGCCGGCGCGGCCGCCGGTGACGTGGGCCTGTGCGGTGTAGAGTGCGGACATTTCATTCTCCAATTGATTTGTACACGATTAGTTAGTGTACAAGATAATTGCTTGTCAACGCGCCGAGGCGGCTTTCTGGCAGGGGTGCGATCACGGCTTGGTGAGATCGAAGCGGCTTGAAACGAAAAAAGGCGGCCGAAGCCGCCTTTCCAAAATAGTTCTGTCAAAGCGCCTTATTCGGCCGGGGTCGCTTCCGCGGCCTTGGCAGCCTCGGCGGCGGCCTTCTTCTCGGCGGCTTCCTTGGCGGCCGTCTCGGCGGCCAGCGCCTCGGCGGCGGCGACCTTCTCGGCCTCGATGCGGGCCTTCTCGGCGTTCAGCGCATCGCGCTCCTCGTCGTTCAGCTTGCGGGCGCGCACGCCGGTGTTTTCCGAGATACGGGCCGACTTGCCGCGACGGTCACGCAGGTAATAGAGCTTGGCGCGACGCACCTTGCCGCGACGCACGATCTCGACGCCCTCGACCATCGGCGAGTAGACCGGGAACACGCGCTCGACGCCTTCGCCGTAGGAAATCTTGCGGACGGTGAAATTCTCCTGGAAGCCGGAGCCGGCACGGGCGATGACGACGCCCTCATAGGCCTGGACGCGGGTGCGGGTGCCTTCGGTGACGCGCACCTGGACGCGCACGGTGTCGCCGGGCTGGAATTCGGGAAGCTTGCGCTTGGCTTCGATCTTGGCGGCCTGTTCGGCCTCGAGCTGACGGATAAGATCCATCTCAAAAATCCACTTCTTGTTCTTCCGACAGTCAGAGCGTCCGGCGCTCGCCTTGCAGTTCCTATGACCGCTCGGCTATGCCCTTTGCCCCAAGAAGTTGTATCGGGGGACATCGGGCAGGGACGACTACACCGCCATTGTTGACGGGTCCGAAAGATTGTTCTTCCGGTTCGGGCGGGCACATACAGCTATTTCGGCGCTTTGTCACGCCTTTACGGCTTATTTTTTGCGCTCATGGCCTCACGCTTATCACCGCCGTGCCGGGTTGCGCGAAGCTTCCATGCTGCCTAAGCCGAAAATCCATCGTTTCCTTGGCGCAGCACTATGACACTCTTCGATGCCGCCTTGCTGTTTCTCGCCGGCTTCGTGTCCGGCGCGGTCAACGCCGTTGCTGGCGGCGGCACCTTCGTCACCTTTGGCGCCATGACCCTGGTCGGCGTGCCGCCGATCGTCGCCAACGCCACCTCCTCGGTGACACAGTTTCCGGGCTATATCACCTCGACGCTCGCTTATCGCGACGACATCAGGCATTTCTGGCGTCAGGCGCTGCTTTTGTGCGTGATCTCCGCTTTCGGCGCGCTAGCCGGCTCGCTTATCTTGCTGGCGCTCTCCAATCCGTCTTTCCGCGCGCTGGTGCCCTGGCTGCTGATTGCCGCGACCGCGCTGTTTGCCGCCGGCCCGTGGCTGAAGCCGGCGCCCCGGCCCGACGCCGAAACCTCGCTGGGCACGATTGCCGGATCGCTGGCGCAGTTCCTGACCGCCACCTATGGCGGTTTCTTCGGCGCCGGCATGGGTGTGATGATGCTGGCCACACTAGGCCTGACGCAGGCCGGCGACTACCACAAGCTGAACGCGTTGAAGAACATGCTGGCCGTCGTTATCGCGGCCATCGCCATCCTGGTCTTCGTCTGGGGTGGCATCGTCGCCTGGCCGCAGGCGATCATCATGATCCCCGGCGGCGCGCTGGGCGGTTACGCAGGTGTGTGGATCGCCAAACGCATGCCGCAGGGCGTGGTGCGCGGCTTCGTCATCGCCGTCGGCCTGTTTCTGGCTTTCTACTATTTCACCAAGGCCTGATCGCCGAGCAAATCCGGCCGCCTTTCCTTCGTCAGCTTCTTCGCCTCGGCATGGCGCCATTCGGCAATTTTCTTGTGGTTGCCGGAGATCAGCACGTCCGGGATCGGCCTGCCCTCGAACTCTTGCGGCCGCGTGTAATGCGGATGCTCGAGCAGGCCGTTCTCGAAGCTCTCCTCCTCGCCGGACACCGCGTTGCCCATGACGCCGGGCAAGAGCCGCACCACGGCGTCGAGCAGCACCAGCGCGGCCGGTTCGCCGCCCGACAGGATGAAATCTCCGATCGAGACTTCCTCCAGGCCGCGCGCGTCGATCAGCCGCTGGTCGACGCCTTCGAAGCGGCCGCACACGATGACGGCGCCCGGCCCAGCAGCCAGTTCGCGCACGCGCGCCTGCGTCAGCGGTTTGCCGCGCGGGCTCATCAGCAGCCTCGGACGCTTGTCGCCGGGTGGCGAGGCGTGGTCGATGGCCTTGGCCAGCACGTCGGCGCGCATCACCATGCCGGCGCCGCCGCCGGCCGGCGTGTCGTCGACGGTGCGGTGCTTGTCGGTGGCGAAGTCACGGATCTGGATGGCTTCCAGCGACCATGTGCCGGCTTCCAGGGCGCGGCCGGCGAGCGATACCCCGAGCGCGCCGGGAAACATCTCCGGATAGAGCGTCAACACCGAAGCGACAAAGCTCACCGGTTGCCTCCGGCATCCTTCGGCCCGCGCGGCCGGCCCTTCGGGTCGAAATCTTCCTCGCGCGGCGCGTCGCCGTCTTCATCCTCGACCAGACCGGCCGCGAGCGGATCGACGCGGACGAAACCTTCGGCGATCGACACCTGAGGCACCGCGGCCTGTGTGAACGGGATGAGCACCCCTTTGCGGCCGCCAAGCGTGACGTCCAGAATGTCCCCGCCGCCGAAATTGTGCACGGCGACGACCTTGCCGACAACGCCGGTCTCGTCGCGAACATCGAGGCCGATCAGGTCGGCGTGATAAAACTCGTCCTCCTCGCCGTCGTCCGGCAGCACCGAGCGATCGACGAACAGCTCCGTGCCGGCCAGCACCTCGGCAGCGTTGCGATCGCCAACGCCCTTGAAGCGCACGACCACGACCGTGCCTGCCGGCCTGATATCGGTTATCTGGAAGGCGCGGCCATCCTTTGTGTAGAGCGGCCCGTAATCGGCCAGCGCCAGCGGATCGCCCGTGAAGGCCTTGACCCGCAACTCGCCCTTGATGCCGTGGGCGGCGCCGATCACGGCCATCTGTACGGGATTTTCGAGCTTGGACATCAGTGGGCCTTCCTTTGCCCTGCTCTAACGCCCTCCAGTGGTCATTTCAATGATCGCCTCTTCACCGCTTCCTAACCAGCCTGCCGGACAATGCCGCCATGCAGGAATTCCTCATCCCGGCGAAACCCGACCTCCAGGCGGCGCGCGAAGCCTGGCTGAAGATGCTGGCGCGTGAACGTCGCCTGTCGCCCGAGACGGTCGAAGCCTATGAGCGTGACACACGCCAGTTCCTGCATTTTCTAACCGGACATTGCGGTGGCCCGCCCGGCATTTCCGACATTGCCGACCTGCGCCCGGCCGATCTGCGCGGCTTCCTCGCCGCTCGCCGCAATGGCGGCGCCGGTGCCCGCACCCTGGGACGCGGCCTAGCCGGCATCCGCTCGCTGCTGCGCTTTCTCGAGCGGCGGGGGCTCGCCAATGCCGCAGGTGCGGCGGCACTGCGCGCGCCGCGCCAGCCGAAATCGCTGCCCAAGCCGCTGACGGCGGCCGACGCCAGACAAGTCGTGGCGATCGACGGCCAACTGGCGGAAGAACCCTGGATCGCCGCCCGCAATGCGGCCGTGCTGACCCTGCTCTATGGCTCGGGCCTGCGTATTTCGGAAGCGCTTGGCCTGACCGGCGCCGATCTCGCGACCGAAGCCGACACCGTGCTGCGCGTCACCGGCAAGGGTGGCAAGACGCGGCTGGTGCCGGTGCTGCCGGTGGCGCAGAAGGCGGTTGCCGAGTACCGCCGCCTCTGCCCCTACCACATCGATGCCAAGGGCCTGCTGTTTCGCGGCGCGCGTGGCGGCCCGCTCAACCCGGCCATCGTCCAGCGCGAGATGGTCAGGCTGCGCTCGGCACTCAACTTGCCGGACACGGCGACGCCGCACGCCTTGCGCCATTCCTTCGCCACACATCTGCTTGGCCGCGGCGGCGATCTGCGCACGATCCAGGAACTGCTCGGCCATGCCAGCCTGTCGACCACCCAGATCTATACCGGCGTCGACACGGCAAGGCTGCTTGAAATCTACGAGTCCGCCCACCCGCGTGCCTGAGCGGGTTTCTTAAGTGCATCCTGAGCGACAATTTCATCTTCGCAATTAACCGTTTTGCCGCTTTTGCTCGGTAAGAAGTCCTCATGAAACGCGTCATCGCCATCGCCGACCGCGCGGCCCTCGTCTCGTTGCAGCTGCTCGTAGCGCTCAACCTGCTGTTTTTCCTGTCGTTCCTGGCCGTCCTGCTGTTCGCCGTCCGGGCGCATGCCGAGGCCGCTTGCAGCGGCGCCGATATGCTGGCAGCTCTGCAGCAGAGCGATCCCGCCGCTTTCAAGAAGGTCGAGGCGGAAGCCGCCGCCGTGCCGAACGGCAAGGGCTTGCTGTGGAAACTGGAAAAGCCCGGCGAGAGGCCGTCCTACCTTTTCGGCACCATGCATATGACCGATACGCGCGTCACCACGCTGCCACCGGCGGCCAAGCAGGCCTATGACGACGCCGGCACCATCATCATCGAAACCACCGACATACTCGACAAGACCAAGATGATGGCGGCCCTGATGAAGGAGCCGGACCTGATGATGTTCACCGACAGCACAACGCTGTCGTCGCTGCTGTCGCCGCAGGACGTCGCGGTGATGGACAAGGGTCTCGACGCGCGCGGCATTCCGCCGGCGACGGTCGCCAAGATGAAGCCATGGATTTTGTCGGCCATGCTGGCGCTGCCGGCATGCGAGCTGGCGCGCCAGACCGCTGGCGGGCGGGTGCTCGACGACAAACTCGCCACCGACGCGAAGGCCTCCGGCAAAACCGTCGAAGGGCTGGAGACAGCCGCCGACCAGTTGCGCGCCATGGCTTCGCTGCCGATCGGCTTTCACATGAAGGGTCTAGTCGAGACCTTGAAGCTTGGCGACAAGGTCAACGACGTCAACGAGACCATGATTATCCTCTACCAGCGCGGCGAGATCGGCATGATCGAGCCGCTGTTCAAGGCCGCCATTCCCGGTGAGGTCGATGACTATGCCGAATTCGACCAGACCATGATCGTCAGCCGTAACAAGGTGATGGCCGAGCATGCCGGGCCGATCCTTGCCAGGGGCAATGTCTTCATGGCGGTCGGCGCCATGCATCTGCCTGGACCCGAAGGCCTTGTCGAAGATTTTCGCAAGGCAGGGTATAGTGTTACCGCTGTCAACTGAGTCGCCAGGCGGCTGACGGGCTCGAAAACACCGGTTTTTCAGTGTTTTCCGTCCGTCCGCGTGAAACCGATTACGGGATCCGCGCGTTGATGGCAGTTATTTTGATGCCTTTCATTCCAAGGAGGACACGTTTCATGGCGAATCCGAACGACCCCTTCACCCCTCCCACCACACCGCCCTCGTCAAGTGGCGGTGGCGGCAGCGGATGGCTGATCGCCCTAGTTGTCATTATCCTGGCCATTGTTGCGTATTATGTCTTTGGCAGAAGCGGCGGCGAGCATGCTCCGGCCCCCGCTGAGCCGCCGGCAGCCAGCACGCCCGCTCCGGCGCCCGCTCCCGCAATGAAGCCCGCCGAACCGGCACCAGCTCCGGCGCCTGCCCCGGCTCCGGCGCCCGCACCGGCCCCTGCACCCGCGCCGGCTCCAGCGCCCGCGCCTGCTCCGGCCCCTGCGCCGGCTCCGGCCCCTGCGCCGGCTCAGTAAACCAACGGCATTGAACGACGAACGGCCCGCCGAAAGGCGGGCCGTTCCGTTTGTGGCGCTATTTCTGGTGTCAACTCGGCATCACGGAAAGCTAGGTCACGCTTTTCCTGGAATCGCTCTGGCCATTCGGCGCAGGATTGCCCGGCCAGGGCAGCCGGTGGCGCAGTTCTTCGACCAAAACCCGCTCGTTCTCCGAATAGTCGATCGGAACGACGACGAGATGGACGCCGCCGACAGCAAAGGCCTGCTCAAGCGCCGGTCGCAGGTCGGCGATAGCGCCTACCCTGGTTCCCTTGGCGCCGTAGGCTTCGGCATATTTGACGAAATCGGGATTGCCGAAGGTCATGCCGTAATCGGGAAAATCGTCGACTGCCTGCTTCCAGCGGATCATCCCGAAAGCATGGTCCTCGATGATCAGAACCACGAGGTTGAGCTTCAGCCTGACGGCGGTTTCCAGCTCCTGGCTGTTCATCATGAAGCCGCCATCGCCACAGACAGCCATGACCCAACGTTGCGGGAAAAGCATCGCCGCCATCATCGCCGACGGCAGGCCGGCGCCCATCGTGGCCAGCGCGTTGTCGAGCAGCAGCGTGTTGGCCACGCGCGTGCGGTAATTGCGTGCGAACCAGATTTTGTACATGCCGTTGTCCAGCGCCAGGATGCCGTCGGCCGGCATCACCGCGCGTACGTCGTGAACCAGGCGTTGCGGCGTGAAGCGATCCTCGGTGTCGCGCGCCGCGATGCGGCTCAATATCCCGTCGCGCAGCGGCAGCAATGCCTGCGCGTTGGGGATCTTGCCCTCCAGTCGGTCAGCCAGCAGCCTGAGCGACGCGCCGATATCGCCGATCACCTCGGTCTGCGGGAAATAGACCTGTTCGACATTGGCCGGCTGGTAGCCGACATGGATGACCTGCGGCCCGCCGGCGCCCATGATGAAGGGTGGCTTCTCGATGGTGTCGTGGCCAATGGTGATGATGAGGTCGGCGCGCTCGATCGCCTCATGCACATAGTCGCGCTCGGAGAGTGCTGCCGTGCCCATATAAAGTTCGGTTCCGCCAGGGACCGTGCCCTTGCCCATCTGGGTGGTGAAATAGGGGATACCGGTTCGCAGGACGAATTGGGCGAGGTCCGAGGTCGAGCGCGGCCGCGAGGCGGCGGCGCCCATCATCGCCAGCGGACGCTTCGCCTCGATGATCATCTGCGCGGCGCGGTCGAGCGCATGCGGGCTGGCCAGCGCAAGCTCGACCGGATGCGGCGGGATCAGCGCCACCTCTTCGCATTCTTCCGCCGCAATGTCTTCGGGCAGTTCCAGATGCACCGGTCCCGGGCGCTCCTCCGCCGCCACGCGGAAGGCCTCTCGCACCACGCCCGGGATCATCCTGGGTGAAACGATCTGACGCGAGAGCTTGGTCAGGGGCTTCATCGCCGCGACGATGTCGACGATCTGGAAACGGGCCTGTCGGGATGACCTGATGCCCTTCTGCCCGGTGATCATGATCATCGGCATGGCGCCGAGCAGCGCATAGGCCGCGCCTGTCGTCAGGTTCAAGGCGCCGGGGCCAAGCGTGGTGATGCAGACCCCGGGCCTGCCGGTGAGCCGGCCGTGGGTGGCGGCCATGAACGCCGCCGCCTGTTCGTGGCGGGTCAGGACAAGCTCGATCGAGGATTTGCGAATGGATTCGACGACGTCGAGGTTTTCCTCTCCCGGTATGCCGAAGATACGATCCACGCCTTCATTCTCGAGGGCGGCAACCAGCAGATCAGAACCTTTGGACACGAGATATCTCCCAAGCGGACGGTGCCAAGCGGGCCGCACCGAACGCTGATGCGCGTGTTGCGCTAGATGTGGATCGGCTTGAAGAACGTGGCCAGCGCCGCTTCCTTCACCGCTTCCGACATCGTCGGATGCGCGTGGGTGGTGCGGGCGAGGTCTTCCGAGGAACCGCCGAACTCCATCAGCACCGCCGCCTCGTGGATCATCTCGCCGGCGCCGAAGCCGACGATGTGGACACCGAGCACGCGGTCGCTGGCCTTGTCGGCGAGGATCTTCACGAAGCCGTCGGTGTGCAGCATGGCGCGCGCACGGCCATTGGCGCTGAACGGGAATTTACCGACCTTGTAGTCGATGCCGGCCTTCTTCAGCTCCTCCTCGGTCTTGCCGACCGACGCGATCTCCGGGCTGGTGTAGACGACGCTCGGGATGACGTCATAGTTCACATGGCCGGCCTGGCCGGCGATCGTCTCGGCGACCGCGACACCTTCATCCTCGGCCTTGTGCGCCAGCATCGGCCCGGCGATGACATCGCCGATGGCATAGATGCCCGCCACATTGGTCCTGAGATGCCCGTCGGTCTTGACCCGGCCGCGCTCGTCGACCTCGACGCCGGCTTCCTTCAACCCGAGGCTGTCGGCATAGGGGCGGCGTCCCGTAGCGACCAGCACCACATCCGCCTCGATGGTTTCGGCGGGACCGCCCTTGACCGGTTCGAAGGTGACGGTGGCGCCCTTCTTGGCCTTGGCGACCCCGGTGACCTTGGCGCCGAGCTTGAACTCGAAGCCTTGCTTGGACAACAGCCGCTGGAACTGTTTCGACACCTCGCCGTCCATGCCGCCGAGAATGGTGTCGAGGAACTCGACGACCGTGACCTTGGCGCCGAGCCGGGCCCAGACCGAACCGAGCTCCAGACCGATGACACCGCCGCCCACGACCACGAGACGCTCCGGCACCTTGGCCAGCGACAGCGCGCCGGTGGAGGACACGATCACCTTCTCGTCGAAATCGACCTTGACGCCCGGTATGCCGGCGACGTCGGAGCCGGTGGCGATGACAATGTTTTTCGTCTCGATCTCCTCGACCTTGCCGTCCTCGCCGGTCACCGAAACCTTGCCGGCGCCGACCACCTTGCCGGTGCCGCGGAACGAGTCGATCTTGTTCTTCTTGAACAGGAAGGCGACGCCGTTGACGTTGGACGCCACCGTCGTGTCCTTATGCGTCATCATCTTCTTCAGGTTCAGCTTCGGCGCCGGGATCTCGACGCCCAGCGTATCGAAGGCATGGCCGGCCTCGGCGAACATCTCGGAGGCATAAAGCAGCGCCTTGGAGGGGATGCAGCCGATGTTGAGGCAGGTGCCGCCGAAGGTCGCGTTCTTCTCAACCACCGCCGTCTTCAGGCCGAGCTGCGCCGCCTTGATGGCGCAGACATAACCGCCCGGTCCCGATCCGATGATAACGACGTCATAAGCCATGGTAGAATCCTTTTATCCGGTATCCGGCCTCAGCGGCCGCCGCTCACATTCAGGATCGCGCCTGTTATATAGGAGGCTGCATCCGACAGAAGATAGAGAACCGCGCTGGCGACTTCATCCGCCGTGCCGGCGCGCTTCATCGGCAACATGTCCTGCAGCCGCGCCACCCGGTCGGGCTGCCCGCCCGAAGCGTGGATCTCGGTTTCGGTGATGCCGGGGCTGACCGCGTTGACGCGGATCCCTTCGAGCGCGACTTCACGCGCCAGACCGATGGTCATGGTGTCGATCGCGCCCTTCGAAGCGGCGTAGTCGACATATTCGCCGGGTGAGCCGAGCCTTGCGGCGGCGGACGACAGATTGACGATCGCACCGCCCTTGCCGCCATGCCGCGTCGACATGCGCTTCACCGCTTCACGCGCGCACAGGAACGAGCCGGTGACGTTGATGCGCATCATGCGCTCGATACGCTCGACGCTCATCTCATCGACGCGCGCCTTGACGTCGACGATGCCGGCATTGTTGACGAAGGCATCGAGGTGGCCGAACCCGCGGTCGACGGCTTCGAACATCGCCAGCACATCGGCCTCGTTGCCGACATCGCCTTTAACCGCAAAAGCGTCACCGCCTGCGGCCTTGAGCTCGGCGACGAGCGTGTCGGCGGCTAGCTGGTTGGAGACGTAGTTGATGGCCACACGATAGCCGGCCCGGTTCGCCTGCCGGCAGACGGCGGCGCCGATGCCTCGGCTGCCGCCGGTGACCAGCAGCGTTTTTTTCTCGGCGCTCATTCCTGGCAGCCTTTCAGCACGAAGATATCCCACGGCACTTTGGTGAAGCCGCCCGCACCATGCGCGGTCGACCTCTCGAGCGCCGGCCCGAGATCCGGGAAGATCAGGTTTTGGGGCGCCTCGACGCCTTCCGCCGGCAGCAACCCGGCAACACCCTTGTCATCGGCGCTATAGATGACGCCTTCCCAAAGCGTGCAGGCGGCAAGCTCGTCGCCGGTGACGTCGCCGTTCGGGCATTTGTACATGAGCGAGCCGTGCGGCCTTCCGGCTGCGCCTTCGGTCCACATGGCGATGCCGTCGAGCACGACATTGTTGTCGAGGATCATGCGGAACGTGTTGGTGATCGTCGCCGAGGTGCCGGTCGGCGTGAAATCGATCTCGGCCCCGCTCCGCGCCTCGCCATAGACGGCAAGCTGGATCGGGCAAGCGGCATGGGCACCCGAGCTTGCGAGAGCCAGGCAACCGGCCACAAATCCGACTACGGGTGAGGGGACGGCCGTCATCGGTTGGCCTCATCGCGGCCGTCGGCGTTTTCGAGCACTTCAAAGTCGGTCATCAGGAGCAGAGGCTCGCCGGCCGCGTCCAATCCCCAGAAAGACCGATATGAGCCGTCGCCATAGCCCGTGTCGAACATGGCGACGTTAAGCGGGTTGCCTTCAATCGGACTATCGATACAAAACCTGTCGATAGTGCACGCGACGTCGGCGAGATAGTCGTCGAGTTCCTCCTGGTCAGACATCAGCGTCAGGACCGACTTGTCCATAAACGCCGCAACCGCGTCATCGACAATAAATTCGAGAAATTCGGATTCATAAACCGGCGCGCGATCGGGGACGAAGGTCGCCAACTCCCAACGCATCGGCAAGCCGGACCTGAACCGCAAGACCGCTGCGGCAACGCAGCCGTGCGCCTGAAGAAGCGTGACCGGGTAGCGCCCCGGCTTCACCTTGCGACTGAAAGCGGGCCGGCTTAATCCGGTGATAAGCGGATCGCAGGCGACGATTTCGCCGGTCGGCAGTTCAAGCTCACCGATAGTGATGAGACTGATCTTCCGTTCCGCCATCTCGGCATCGGTGAGAGCGAAGACGCCGAGGTTGCTGCTTTCCGACGACGGGGCCGATTCAATCGACGTCATCGGTGAAACAACAATGACAGAAGCAGTCGGCTGAAAAGTCCGAAGTGCGCGGCCTAGCGCAAACCCCAACCTTTCCAGCCAGCTGCTCACGGCGCATCCGGTCCGATCACAGATCGAGCACCAGCCGCTCGGGATCCTCCAGGCTTTCCTTGACGCGCACCAGGAAGGTCACGGCTTCCTTGCCGTCGACGATGCGGTGATCGTAGCTCAGGGCCAGATACATCATCGGCCGGATCACGATCTGGCCGCCGACCACCACCGGCCGGTCCTGGATCTTGTGCATGCCGAGGATGCCGGACTGCGGCGCGTTAAGGATCGGCGTCGACATCAGCGAGCCGTAGACGCCGCCATTGGAAATCGTGAACGTGCCGCCTTGCATATCTGCCACCGACAGCTTGCCGTCACGTGCGGCGATGCCCAGCCGGCCGATCTCCTTCTCGATCTCGGCGATCGACATCTGGTCGGCGTCGCGCACCACAGGCACGACCAGACCCTTCTCGGTGCCGACGGCGACGCCGACATGGGCAAAATTCTTGTAGATGATGTCGGTGCCGTCGATCTCGGCGTTGACTGCCGGGATTTCCTTCAGCGCGTGGGTGACGGCCTTGGTGAAGAAGCCCATGAAGCCGAGCTTCACGCCATGCTTCTTCTCGAACACGTCCTTGTATTTTGACCGCAGCGCCATCACCGCTGACATGTCCACCTCGTTGAAGGTGGTGAGCATGGCCGCGGTCGACTGCGCTTCCTTCAGCCGGCGCGCGATGGTCTGGCGCAGCTTGGTCATGCGCACGCGTTCTTCGCGGGAAGCATCGTCGCCGGACGACGGCGCGCGGGCCACAACCGGAGCTGGCGCAGGCGCCGCCTTCGGCGTCTCGGCCGGCTGCGAGGGCGCACCCCGGGCGATGGCGTCGAGCACGTCGCCCTTCAGCACCTGGCCGCGCTTGCCCGAGCCCGAGACCTGGTCGACAGCAAGATTGTTTTCGGCAATCAGCTTGGCGGCCGCCGGCGCCGGCGGCATGGTGCGCGGCTCGATCGCGCCGGCATCGCCGGCGATCTTGGCGGTTTCGGCCGCGGCCTGCTTGGTGGTGTGCGCGGCATCCGGGCTCGAGGCCTGCGCCACCGACTGCGGCTTGGCTTCCGCTGCAGCGGCGCCCCCTGCCGAAATCGAGCCGAGCAGCGCGCCGACGGCCACCGTCTCGCCTTCCTTGACTGCGATCTCGGCCAGCGTCCCGGCGCCCTGCGCCGGCACCTCCACCGTCACCTTGTCGGTTTCGAGCTCGACCAGCGGCTCATCGGCGGCGATCACGTCGCCGACCTTCTTGAACCACTTGCCGACGGTCGCTTCGGTGACGGATTCGCCCAGAGTGGGGACGCGGATTTCGGTAGCCATGTGCCTGTCCGTTCTGTTCTCTTCTTGAGGTCTGTTCGTCCGGTCTTGTTATTCGCCCAAAGCGTCGTCGAGCAGCGCCGCGAGCTGGCTGAGATGCTTCGACATCAAGCCTGTCGCCGGCGAAGCCGAGGCCGGCCGTCCCGTGTAGCGCACCCGCTGGTGCTTGGCGTCGATATGCGCCAGCACCCATTCCAGATACGGATCGATGAACGACCAGGCGCCCATGTTCTTGGGCTCCTCCTGGCACCACACCATTTCGGCATTGCGGAAGCGTGACAGCTCGGTGATCAGGGCCTTGGCCGGGAACGGATAGAGCTGCTCGACGCGCAACAAATAGATGTCGTTGATGCCGCGCTTCTCGCGCTCCTCATAGAGGTCGTAATAGACCTTGCCCGAGCACAGCACGACGCGGCGGATCTTGGAATCCTTCACCAGCTTGATCGCCTGGTTCGGCAAAAGCTGCGCGTCGTCCCACAAAAGCCGATGGAACGAGCTTTCGCCCGACATTTCCGGCAGCGTCGACACCGCCCGCTTGTGGCGCAGCAGCGACTTCGGCGTCATCAGGATCAGCGGCTTGCGGAAGTCGCGCTTCAGCTGCCGGCGCAGGATGTGGAAATAGTTAGCCGGCGTCGTCACGTTGGCGACCTGCATGTTGTCTTCGGCACAGAGCTGCAGGAAGCGCTCGAGGCGCGCCGAGGAATGCTCCGGCCCCTGGCCTTCATAGCCATGCGGCAAGAGGCAGACCAGGCCCGACATGCGGAGCCATTTGCGTTCGCCCGACGAGATGAACTGGTCGAACACCACCTGCGCACCGTTGGCGAAGTCGCCGAACTGCGCCTCCCACAGGGTGAGCGCCTTCGGCTCGGCCAGGCTGTAGCCATATTCGAAGCCGAGCACCGCCTCTTCCGAGAGCATCGAGTTGATAACCTCGTAACCGGCTTGCGCCGCCGAGAGGTTGTTGAGCGGGATGTAGCGGGTCTCGTCGTTCTGGTCGTAGAGCACCGAATGGCGCTGCGAGAAGGTGCCGCGCTCGGAATCCTGGCCGGAAAGCCGGATCGGATTGCCGTCGAGCAGGATGGCGCCAAAGGCCAGCGCTTCGGCCGTCGACCAGTCGATGCCTTCGCCGGAATCGATTGCCTGGCGACGGTTCTCGAGGAAGCGCAGGATCGTCTTGTGCGCCTCGAAACCCTTCGGCACCTCAGTCAGCTTCTTGCCGATTTCCTTCAGCGTGCGCACCGGCACGGCGGTCTTGCCGCGCCGCTGTTCGTCCTGGTTGTCGGCGGTGCGCAGGCCCGACCACGCGCCGTCCAGCCAGTCGGCCTTGTTCGGCTTGTAGTGCTGGCCGACTTCCCACTCGGCCTCCAGATGCGCGCGCCAGTCGGCCCGCATCTTGTCGACCTCGGCCTGGGTGATGTGGCCTTCGGCGATAAGCCGGTCGGCATAGACCTGCACCACCGTCTTATGTGTGCGGATGTTGCGATACATGATCGGCTGGGTGAAGGACGGCTCGTCGCCCTCATTGTGGCCGAAGCGGCGATAGCAGAACATGTCCACCACCACTGGCTTGTGGAACTTCATGCGGAACTCGGTCGCCACCTTGGCGGCATGCACCACGGCTTCAGGGTCATCGCCGTTCACGTGGAAGATCGGCGCCTCGATCATCTTGGCCACATCCGACGGATAGGGCGAAGAGCGCGAGAAGCGCGGATTGGTGGTGAAGCCGATCTGGTTGTTGATGATGAAATGCAGCGTGCCGGCGACACGATGACCGCGCAAGCCGGACAGCCCGAGGATCTCGGCGATGACACCCTGGCCAGCAAACGCCGCGTCGCCATGCAGCAACAGCGGCATGACCTTGGCGCGCTCCGACAGCGGCACAACCTCGCCGCGCTCGCGGCCGGACAACTGGTCCTGCTTGGCGCGCGCCTTGCCCATCACCACGGGATCGACGATTTCCAGATGCGAGGGGTTGGCGGTCAGCGACAGATGCACCTTGTTGCCGTCGAACTCCCGGTCCGACGAGGCGCCGAGATGGTACTTGACGTCGCCCGAGCCTTCGACCTCGTCGGGAGCCGCCGAGCCGCCCTTGAATTCGTGGAAGATGGCGCGGTGGGGCTTGGCCATCACCTGGGAGAGCACGTTGAGGCGGCCGCGATGGGCCATGCCGAGCACGATTTCCTTGAGGCCGAGCTGGCCGCCGCGCTTGACGATCTGCTCCAAGGCCGGGATCAGCGATTCGCTGCCGTCGAGGCCGAAGCGCTTGGTGCCCTTGTACTTGACGTCGATATACTGCTCGAAGCCTTCGGCCTCGATCAGCTTCGACAGGATCGCCTTCTTGCCGGTGGCCGTGAAGGTGATTTCCTTGTCGGCGCCTTCGATGCGGGCCTGGATCCAGGCCTTCTCTTCCGGATCGGAAATGTGCATGAACTCGACGCCGAGCGTCGAGCAATAGGTGCGGGTCAGGATCTCCAGCATCTGCCGGATGGTGCCGAATTCGAGCCCCAGTACATTGTCGAGGAAGATCGGCCGGTCGTAATCGGCTTCGGTGAAGCCGTAATTTTCGGGCGACAGCTCGTTATAGTCCTCGAGCGGCTTGGCGATGCCGAGCGGATCCAGATCGGCATGCAAATGGCCGCGCATACGGTAGGCGCGGATCATCATGATGGCGCGCACCGAATCGCGCGTCGCCTGGTGCACGTCGGCATCGGAAAGCACGGCGCCGTTGACGACTGCCTTTTCCTTGACCTTCTTCTCGATCGTCTTTTCGACTAGGCCCCAATTGCCGTCGAGCGCCGAGACCAGCTCGCCATTGGCCTGCAACGGCCAGGATGGCCTCGCCCAGGAGGCGCCCTTGGCGTTCTTGCGGACATCGCCCGCGTCGTCCTTCAGCGCCGCGAAGAAGTCCTGCCACTCGGGATCGACCGAGGCCGGATTGTCCTCATAGGCGGCATAGAGCGCGTCGATATAATCGGCGTTGCCGCCATAGAGGAATGAGGTGAGCGAGAATTGGTCGTTGGCCTGATCTTGTCGTGCCATGTCGTTTCAGCGGAGCCTGGCTCCGTCTCCTTTAGTTTGCGGCCCAGCCGCGATAGTGACGGTTCAACCGTCCTTCTTTCCCCTCAAAGCCAACGAACCATCGTCGGCTCCCATTCCAGACCTTGGCCGCTGCCTTGCGGCTCAGCCCTTGATCGCCTCGACCAGCGTCGTGCCGAGACGCGCCGGCGAGGGCGATACCTTGATACCGGCCGATTCCATGGCCGCGATCTTGTCTTCCGCGCCGCCCTTGCCGCCCGAGATCACCGCGCCCGCATGGCCCATGGTGCGGCCGGCCGGCGCCGTGCGCCCGGCGATGAAACCCGCCATTGGTTTCTTGCGGCCGCGCTTGGCCTCGTCCTTCAGGAACTGCGCGGCATCTTCCTCGGCCGAACCGCCGATCTCGCCGATCATGATGATCGACTTGGTTTCGTCGTCGGCAAGGAACATCTCGAGCACATCGATGAACTCGGTGCCCTTGACCGGATCGCCGCCGATGCCAACCGCCGTGGTCTGGCCGAGGCCGACATTGGTGGTCTGGAAGACTGCCTCATAGGTAAGCGTTCCCGAGCGCGAAACAACGCCGACCGAGCCCTTGCGGAAGATGTTTCCGGGCATGATGCCGATCTTGCATTCGTCGGGCGTCAGCACCCCCGGGCAGTTCGGTCCGATCAGCCGCGAGGTCGAACGGTCGAGTCGCGCCTTGACCTTGACCATGTCCATCACCGGGATGCCTTCGGTGATGCAGACGATGAGCGGGATCTCGGCCTCGATCGCTTCCAGGATGGCTTCGCCGGCGCCCGCCGGCGGCACGTAGATGACGGAGGCATTGGCGCCGGTCTTTGCCTTGCCTTCGGCGACCGTGGCGAAGATCGGTAGGCTCTCGCCCTTCGAGCCGGTCCAGGTCTCGCCGCCCTTCTTGGGATGGATGCCGCCCACCATCTTGGTGCCGTGATAGGCCAGCGCCTGTTCGGTGTGGAACGTGCCGGTCTTGCCGGTCAGACCCTGCACCAGCACCTTGGTATTCTTGTCGATGAGAATGGACATCGCGGCCCTTTTTTCAAAAACTGTTGATCGTGGAAGGCTGAACGCGCCGGTAGAGCCCGCTCACCATGTCTTGCCAGGCGTCGCTGCCGGCAGGCTTAAACTGAAGTTTCATGCGGTAAGTATCAGCGTCGTCGAAAACATATGTCACGCGCGCGGCGCCGCGTGGCGACGATCGATCGAGGACCAGCTCGCTGCCGTTCCACGCGCCCGTGGCCGGCGATGCCGGCACGAAGCCCATCGAATCGAACTGGTGCATGGTCGTGGCGCCGTTCTGCTGGTCGAAGCCGAACACACAGTGCGAGCCGAAGGAGATCGTGCCGTCGCGGCGCTGGCGATAGCGCTGCATCACGAACAGACCGCCGAACTGCGCCTCTGCCAGCACTTCCGCTGTCGCCGCGCCGGCATCGGTCCATTGCGTGGCGGCAACCTCTTCCTCGCCGCGCCACGCGCCGACCAGCGCTTGCAGGCGCTGGTGACCGTCCGAGAGGGAAGAGAAAGACGCCGCGTTCATGGGTCAGAGCCGCTTCAGGTCGGTGACGGTGAGGTCACTCCGGGCGTTGCCGGTGTTCAAAGTCGTCGCCGGTTCGAACATCAGTACCACGGGCTCTGGCGTCAGCGCGCGCGGCCGGTGCTCGACGCCGCGCGGCACGACGATGAAATCTCCCTCGCCGAGTTCGACCGGTCCGTCGCGGAAGTCGATGGCGATCCTACCCCGTAGCACGAGGAAGGCCTCGTCTTCATTGTCATGTGCGTGCCAGTCGAACGCCGCGCCGAATTTGGCGACCTTCGCCTGGGCATCGTTGATGTCACCGGCAATATGCGGATCGAAGACCTTGGTGATCTTCTGATCAGCCGCCTCGACCAGGTTTATCTTGCGCGGAGGCATCCGCTCAGCCCTTAACCGCCTTGACGATCTTCTTGGCCGCGTCGTCGAGATCGTCCGCCGACACCACGTTGAGGCCGCTGTCGTTGATGATCTTCTTGCCAAGCTCGGCATTGGTGCCTTCGAGACGCACCACCAGCGGCACTTTCAGCCCGACTTCCTTGACCGCGGCGATGACGCCCTCGGCAATGATGTCGCACTTCATGATGCCGCCGAAGATGTTGATCAGGATGCCTTTGACCGCCGGATCCTTGGTGATGATCTTGAACGCCGCCGTGACCTTTTCCTTCGAAGCGCCGCCGCCGACGTCGAGGAAGTTAGCCGGCTCGGCGCCGTAGAGCTTGATGATGTCCATCGTCGCCATGGCAAGCCCGGCGCCGTTGACCATACAGCCGATATTGCCGTCGAGCGCGACATAAGCGAGGTCGTATTTCGACGCCTCGATTTCCTTCTCGTCCTCTTCGGTGGTGTCGCGCAGCTCGACCACGTCCGGGTGACGGAACAGCGCGTTGTTGTCGAACGACACTTTGGCGTCGAGCACGCGCAGATGCCCGTCCTTCATGACGATCAGCGGATTGACCTCGAGCAGGCTCATGTCCTTCTCGACAAAGGCCTTGTAGAGGATCGGGAACAACGTGCCGCCGTCCTTGGCCGCATCGCCGTCGAGCTTGAGCGCGGCATTGATCTTTTTGATATCGTCCGCCGTGACGCCTTTTTCCGGGTCGACGGCGACGGTGATGATCTTTTCGGGCGTGTCATGGGCGACGCCCTCGATGTCCATGCCGCCTTCGGTCGAGACGACGAAGGCGATGCGGCCGACCGAGCGGTCGACCAGGATCGACAGATAAAGCTCGCGGGCGATGTCGGCGCCGTCCTCGATGTAAAGGCGGTTGACCTGCTTGCCGGCCGGACCGGTCTGCTTGGTGACCAGCGTGTGGCCAAGCATCTCGTTGGTGTTGGCCACGACTTCAGCCACTGACTTGGCCAGGCGCACGCCGCCCTTGGCGTCGGGCCCGAGCTCCTTGAACTTGCCCTTGCCGCGGCCGCCGGCATGGATCTGGCTCTTGACCACATAAAGCGGGCCGGGCAGCGCCTTGGCGGCGGCTTCGGCCTCGCTAGCCTTGAACACCGGAACGCCGTTTGCGACCGGCGCGCCGAAGGACTTCAGCAGCGCCTTGGCCTGATACTCATGGATGTTCATGCGCTTGGTCTCCGAGGACGGTTACTTGCCGGCGAGATTACTTGCCAGCGAGGTGCGGGGCGATCTTGGTGCAGGCCTCGGTCAGGCCCTGAACGGCGGCCACCGAACTGTCGAACATCTTCTGCTCGGCCTTGGACAGGTCGATCTCGATGACGCGCTCGACGCCGCCGGCGCCGATCACCACCGGAACGCCGACATAGGTGCCCTTGACGCCATACTGGCCGGAGAGGTGCGCCGCACAGGGCAGCACGCGCTTCTTGTCCTTGAGATAGGCTTCCGCCATCGAAATCGCCGATGCGGCCGGCGCGTAGTAGGCCGAGCCGGTCTTCAGCAAGCCGACGATCTCGGCGCCGCCATCACGGGTGCGCTGCACGATCTGGTCGAGCTTCTCCTTGGAGGTCCAACCCATCTTGACGAGGTCGGGCAGCGGAATGCCGGCCACCGTCGAATAGCGGATCATCGGCACCATGGAATCGCCGTGGCCGCCGAGCACGAAAGCGGTGACGTCCTCGACCGAGACCTTGAACTCTTCCGCCAGGAAGTAGCGGAAACGCGAAGAATCGAGCACGCCGGCCATGCCGACGACATGGCTGGTCGGCAGGCCGGAAAACTTCTGCAGCGCCCAGACCATCGCATCGAGCGGATTGGTGATGCAGATGACGAAGGCCTTCGGCGCATACTTCTTCAGGCCCGCGCCGACCTGTTCCATGACCTTGAGGTTTATGCCCAGAAGATCGTCGCGGCTCATGCCGGGCTTGCGCGGCACGCCGGCGGTGACGATGCACACATCCGCGCCTTCGATGCCGGCATAGTCGTTGACGCCGGTGAGGCGCGAGTCGAACCCATCGACGGGCGAAGACTGCGCGATGTCGAGACCTTTGCCCTGCGGAATGCCCTCGGCAATATCGAACAGCACCACGTCGCCGAGATCCTTGAGGCCGATCATATGAGCGAGTGTGCCACCGATCATGCCCGAGCCGATGAGCGCTATCTTGTTGCGTGCCATGTGAGGATGTTTTCCCTTTGTCTGTGACGATGCCCGAAATTCTGCAGGCTGGATGACGGGGCCGGGGAGGCCTAAAAGGATGCGGGAAACCGCGAAATTTCGCCGCACGCAATAGCGCCGCCTGCTGAAAAATTCAAACGATTATTTTGAGCCTAGCATTTTCAATCGGTTAGATGCTTTGGGACTTACGTAAACGTCAAAGTTTGCGAGCGACTGAGGGGAATTTACACAATGAACGTCGAAATCAGAAGGCTTCATCCCGGCAATGACGCCCTTGTGATGCGGGTGGCCGAAGAGGTGTTCGACGAGCCGGTCCGGCCAGACCGCCTCGCCGCCTATCTCGCCTCACCTGGCCATTTCATGATCGTTGCGATCTGTGACGGTATCGTGATCGGCCAGTGCGCGGCCGTGATCCACCGCCACCCGGACAAGGTGACTGAGCTCTACATCGATGAGGTCGGCGCGACCCCAGCCTATCGCCGGCGAGGCATCGCGCGAAGAATGCTCGACGCCATGTTCGCAATCGACCGCGAGCATGGCTGCGGCGAAGCATGGGTCGGCACCGAGCCCGACAACCAGCCGGCGCGCATGCTTTATGAGACGCGCGGCGAACCGCACGGGCCGGCGGAAACCTTCGTGATGTATGTTTATAATCTATCGAAACCGGCGGCGGCCTGAAGACGCGGCCTGCCCTCAGCCCGGCGCCGCCAGCGCCTTCTCTATCTGCGGCAGCAGCTGATCGCGCGCCGATTCCGGCGTCAGCGGCCCGACATGCTTGTAGGCGATCTTGCCGTCCTTGCCGATGACGAAGGTTTCCGGCACGCCATAGACGCCCCAGTCGATTGCCGTGCGTCCGGCCGGGTCGACACCGATCGCCTGGAACGGATTGCCGAGGTCGCCGAGGAAGCGGCGGGCATTCTCCGGCGGGTCCTTATAGTTCAACGCCGCCATGGCGAAGCGCTTATCCTGTGACAGCCCAAGCAACACCGGATGCTCCTCGCGGCACGGCGCGCACCAGGAGGCGAACACATTGACCAGCGTCACCTTGCCGGCGAAGTTTTTGGAATCGAGCCCGGGCAGATTGGAGCCTTCGAGCGGCGGCAAATTGGTCAGCGGCGCCGGCAGGCCGATCAGGGCCGAGGGGATTTCGGCGGCGTCGCGTCCGGACAAAAGCTGCGACAGGAACAGACCGGCCAGGCCCAGGAACACCAGCAGCGGCAAAAGCACGAACAGGCGGCGACGCGGCGCCGGCGCTTCGGTCTCGCTGCTCATGACTTCGCCGCCCCGGTCTTGTCGGAGCGCCGCCGCACGCCGGCGGCTTCCAGCGCCGCGAGTTCGCGCTCGCGCGCCCGCTGGTCGAGCAGGATCCAGCCGATCAGCCCGGCCAGCACGATGGCCGTGATGGCATAGGCAGCGGTGACGAAGAGGGCGTGTGCGCTCATCCCTGCCGCTCCCTGACCAAATCTTCCAAGCCTGGCATCCGCTCGATCATGCCATTCCCTTAACGCCGCGCCACGGCTCCCGCAATTCGCCGCAGTGCCGCATGATCAAAACGATCGGCAGGCATCAATCCGTCCCATGACGCAGCGCCAGCGCTGCTGCCAGCGGCCCGAGCACGGCAAGAAACAAGGTCAGCGCGGCAAGAATGAGGAAGGGTTGCAGGAATGGCGCCGGGTTGGCCACCGCGCCGTGGCTTGCCGAAACGCCGAAAATCAGCACCGGGATGGTCAAAGGCAGCACCAGCACCGAGATCAGGAGCCCGCCGCGCGGCAGCGCCACCGCTACCGCCGCGCCGGCGGCGCCGATAAAGGTTATAGCTGGCGTGCCGACGAGAAGGGTGAGCGCCGTGGCGCCGATACCCAGCGGTTCCATGTTCATGAACAGGCCGAGCAGGGGCGCGGCCACCACCAGCGGCAGCACGCTGCCGGTCCAATGCGCCAGGCACTTGGTCAGCACCGTCAGCGCCAGCATGTGGCGGTCGCTGTTCAGCACCAGCAGATCGAGCGAGCCGTCCTCGCGATCGGCCTGGAACAGGCGGTCGAGGCCGAGCAGGCAGGCGAGCAAGGCGGCAATCCAGAGAATCGCGGGACCGATGCGCGACAGAAGATTGAGATCCGGGCCGACGCCGAAAGGGATGGTGACGATGACGGCGAGGAAGAAGATGACGCCAATCAGCGCGCCGCCGCCGGCGCGGATGGAGAGGCGGATGTCGCGCAGGAAGAGGGCTAGCATGATTTGAGATGCCTGTAGAGCGCCGACATCAAGGAACTGGCCCCATCCTCAATTCCTTCGCACCCTCCAGTCCCAGCGGCAGATGCGTCGCCGCCACCACGATGCCTCCACCCTGCAGATGCCCTCGCATCAACCCCGCGAATCGCTCTTCCGATGCCTTGTCCAGCCCCGCTGTCGGCTCATCGAGCAACCAGACCGGCCGATGGCTGACCAACAACTTCGCGATCGACGCCCGCCGCCTTTGCCCTGTCGATAGATAGCCGAAAGGAAGGTGCCCGAGCCCGCCCAGCCCGACCGTCTCCAGCGCTTCCTCCACATTCAGAGCCGGCTCGCCCTGGAAGGCGTGCCAGAAAGCCAGGTTCTCCTCGACACTCAGCGCCGGCTTCATCGCGTTGAGGTGGCCGAGATAATGTGAAGCCGAGGCCACGGTCGGAAACGCTTCGCCGCCATCTTCGATCAGCACGCGGCCACCCGCCGCCGGCAGCAGGCCGGCGATTATCCTGAGCAGCGTCGATTTGCCGGTGCCGTTCGGGCCGGTGACGACCAACGCCTCGCCCTTGCCGAGCACGAAGCCTATGCTGGAAAACACCAACTCGCCGCCGCGTTCGCCGCCCAGATTTTCGGCGATCAGCCGCATGCCTGCCCGTCCCGAAGCACTGTTTCGCGGTCACCGCCGCATCGCACAAATTTGCCTGTCGCCTGTCTAGAACTATTCCAGGAAATTCTCTATATGCGGTTCATCCGTGCCAGCGGTCGGCGCGGGAACAGAATTTGCGCCGAACCAGCGCACGCGCCGCCTTGAACGGCTCGGGTTGCTTGGGAGCGGACAGCGGAAATGGCCGTACCCGCACCTTTGCGCGTGATTGCATGCCATCGGCGTCCGTTCCCTTTCAGGCTGAACAGACAAGGACGGATCGCACGTGTCAAAATCCCTCGACAGTTTCAATTGCCGCCGCACCCTGACCGTGGGTGGCGTGGACTATGTTTACTTCAACCTCGTCGAGGCCGAGAAGAACGGCCTCACCGGCATCGCCCAGCTGCCCTATTCGATGAAGGTGCTGCTGGAGAACCTGCTGCGCAACGAAGACGGCCGCTCGGTCACCAAGGAATCGATCCAGGCCGTGGCCGGCTGGCTGACCGACAAGGGCACCGCCGGCGTCGAGATCGCCTATCGCCCAGCCCGCGTCCTGATGCAGGATTTCACCGGCGTTCCGGCCGTGGTTGACCTCGCCGCCATGCGCGACGGCATCAAGGCGCTGGGTGGCGACCCGGAAAAGATCAACCCGCTGGTGCCGGTCGATCTCGTCATCGACCACTCCGTCATCGTCGACGAATTCGGCACGCCGCTGGCCTTCGCCCGCAATGTCGAGCTCGAATATGAGCGCAACGAGGAGCGCTACAAATTCCTGAAATGGGGCCAGCAGGCGTTCCGCAACTTCCGCGTCGTGCCGCCCGGCACCGGCATCTGCCACCAGGTCAACCTCGAATATCTCGGCCAGGTCGTGTGGACCAACAGCGAGGACGGCGAAACGACGGCCTATCCCGACACCTGCGTCGGCACCGATTCGCACACCACCATGATCAACGGTCTCGGCGTGCTCGGCTGGGGCGTCGGCGGCATCGAGGCCGAGGCGGCGATGCTCGGCCAGCCGGTCTCCATGCTGTTGCCGGAGGTGATCGGCTTCCGCCTCACCGGCAAGCTGAAGGAAGGCGTGACCGCCACCGACCTCGTGCTCACCGTCACCCAGATGCTGCGCAAGAAGGGCGTCGTCGGCAAGTTCGTCGAGTTCTTCGGTCCAGGCCTTTCCAACATGACGCTGGCCGACCGCGCCACCATCGGCAACATGGCGCCGGAATATGGCGCGACCTGCGGCTTCTTCCCGGTCGATGGCGAGACCATTCGCTACCTGACAATGTCCGGCCGCGAGGAAAGCCGCATCGCGCTGGTCGAGGCCTATTCGAAGGCGCAAGGCATGTGGCGCGACACCGGCTCGGCCGACCCGGTCTTCACCGATCTGCTCGAGCTCGACCTCGGCGACGTCGTGCCGTCGATGGCCGGTCCGAAGCGCCCGGAAGGTCGCGTCGCGCTGGAAGGCATTCCGGCCGGCTTCGCCAAGGCGATGGAGACCGAGTACAAGAAGGCGGCGGAAATCCACAAGCGCTATGCCGTCGAAGGCACCGACTATGATCTCGGCCATGGTGATGTCGTCATCGCCGCCATCACGTCCTGCACCAACACCTCGAACCCGAGCGTGCTGATCGGCGCCGGCCTGCTTGCCCGCAACGCCAATCGCCTCGGCCTGAAGCAGAAGCCGTGGGTGAAGACCTCGCTGGCTCCCGGCAGCCAGGTGGTCGCCGAATATCTGGAAAAGTCGGGCCTGCAGAAGGGGCTCGACCAAATCGGCTTCAACCTGGTCGGCTTCGGCTGCACCACCTGCATCGGCAATTCCGGCCCGCTGCCGGCGCCGATCTCCAAGACCATCAACGACAAGGGTTTGATTGCTGCCGCGGTGCTCTCCGGCAACCGCAACTTCGAAGGCCGCGTCTCGCCCGACGTGCAGGCCAACTACCTTGCCTCGCCGCCGCTGGTTGTCGCGCATGCGCTGGCCGGCACGGTCACCAAGGACCTCACCACCGAGCCGCTCGGCGAGGACAGGAACGGCAACCCGGTCTACCTCAAGGACATCTGGCCGAGCTCGGCCGAGATCCAGGAGTTCATCGAGAAGAACGTCACGCGCGAGCTGTTTGCCCGCAAATATGCCGACGTCTTCAAGGGCGACGCGTACTGGCAGGGCGTCAAGGCGCCGGAAGGCCAGACCTATGCCTGGGACGATCACTCGACCTATGTGCAGAACCCGCCTTATTTCGCCGGCATGGGCCGTTCCTTCGGCAAGGTCGGCGACATCAAGGGCGCGCGCGTGCTTGGTCTGTTCGGCGACAAGATCACCACCGACCACATCTCGCCGGCGGGTTCGATCAAGGCCGCCTCACCGGCTGGCAAATACCTGACCGAGCATGGCGTCGGCGTCGCCGACTTCAACCAGTACGGCACGCGCCGCGGCAACCATGAGGTGATGATGCGCGGCACTTTCGCCAACATCCGCATCCGCAACCATATGCTGGGCGAGAATGGCCGCGAGGGCGGCTACACGATCCACTATCCCTCGAAGGAGGAGATGTCGATCTACGACGCCGCCATGGAGTACAAGAAGGAAGGCGTGCCGCTGGTGATCTTCGCCGGCGTCGAATACGGCAACGGCTCGTCGCGCGACTGGGCGGCCAAGGGCACCAACCTGCTCGGCGTCCGCGCCGTCATCGCCCAGTCCTTCGAGCGCATCCATCGCTCGAACCTGGTCGGCATGGGCGTCATCCCCTTCGTCTTCGAGGACGGCACCTCCTGGGCCTCGCTCAACCTCAAGGGCGACGAAACAGTCGAGATCGACGGTCTGGAGGCAATCAAGCCGCGCCAGAAGATGGTCGCCAAGGTCACCTATGGTGACGGCACGGTGAAGAACGTGCCGATCATCTGCCGCATCGATACGCTGGACGAGCTCGACTACTTCAAGAACGGCGGCATCCTGCAGTACGTGCTGCGCGATCTGGCGGCGTAGCGGGAAGGGAATACGGCAGTAGGGCAGTAAGGGAGTAGGGGAAGGGACCCTACCTACTGCCCTACTGCCCTACTGCCCTACTGCCCTACTGCCCTACTGCCCTACTGCCCTACTGCCCTACCTTTGGCGCTCCAAACCGCGCCGTCGCCGCCAGCAGCACGCCAAGCACCAGTCCGTTGAGAATGTGCCACAGGAAATGCGTTCCGACCGGGAAGCTGGCGCAGACGATCGGGTCGATCATGCGACACATCACCGAGACGACGAAAATCGCCGACCCGGTCAGATTGTACCAGCCGGCGCGGCTGCCGGCGGCGGCCGTCCAGGCGCCGAAGAAAGCCAGCGCCAGGAATGGCGGCAGGTAGCCGGTGGTGCCGTTGGAGGCCTGCCGTAGCCAGCCCGGCACCGCGTAGGTGATAAATCCCGCGACGACATAGAAGGCGACGAAGACAAGGGATCGCCTTGCTCCATTGCATGCCGAGAAAACGGCGCAGGCTGAACAGCGTATAGGCCTGCGTGAAGCCGGCGATCGGCAGGATGTCGGCCCAGATCGTCAGTCTGGTCGCGAAGGTGTGGAACAGCGTCGAACCGATGCCGATCGTCACCACCCACCATGCCAGGACCTCGGCGAAGGCGCCGGCCTCGTGCCGCCGCACCTGCCAGACGCCCATAATCCCGCGGCCATGAAGGCAAGATTGGTCAAAGCATTAGCCGGCTCTGCCCAAAGTCCAGGGCCGGTCCGTTCGCAATAAAGATCGACCGGGGTCAGGAGAGTTTGCCACATGATGATGATGCCACCCTCGAATCGAACCAGGACGTGAAATGCAGTAACGTCTCCTATTGCCGCCTTACCTGCGGTTGCAATGGCAAAATTTCACCGCAACGTGACTTCCCGTTGACAGGCGCTTCTGCCACATATTTCAGCAACCAGAATAAAGGCCGGCACCACCGGCGTGAATTGGAAAAGTCATGGCATCTCGAGGACCATTGCGGCTTGCGGCGTTTGCGCTGGCCCTTTCGGCGTTTGCCGGAGCGGCTTTCGCCGCCGAATCCGAAAAGCCTCTGGCCGAGAAGCCGCAACTCGAAAAACCCCTGGGTGTGGTCGAGCTTTTCACCAGCCAGGGCTGCAGCTCCTGCCCGCCGGCCGACGAATTATTCGCCGAGCTCGCCAGCAAGGACAACATCATCGCGCTCGCCTATCACGTCAATTACTGGGACTATCTTGGCTGGCAGGATACGCTGAGCACCAAGGAAAATACCGAGCGGCAGTATGACTATATGCGCGCCTTCAACAGCCGCTCCGTCTACACGCCGCAGGCGGTTATCAATGGCCGCAACCATGTCAACGGCGCCAGCCGCAAGGAAGTCGACAGCGCGTTGGCGCGGCTCGACAGGATCGGCGAGGGCATGCGCGTCGGCATCAAGGTGAGCCGCACCAGCGATCGCGTCGTAATCGACACCGGCGACGCCGGCAATGGCCCGAGCGATGCCCATGTCGTGATCGTCTATTTCGACCCGCCGCAGACGGTCAGTATCGGCCAGGGCGAGAACAGCGGCCGCAGCCTGACCTATTGGAATGCCGTCTCCGATATCCAGATCGCCGGCATGTGGAACGGCAAGGCGCAACGCTACGAGCTGCCGATGACGGAAATCGCCAAGAAAGGCGGCTGCGCGGTGCTGTTGCAGTCTGTCGGCAAGGATGGCTCCCCGGGGCCGATTCTCGGCGCTGCCTTCATCCACAAGCCTGACCGGCTCTGACCAGCGCCCCTTCTCCTCTTGTGGGGTGAGAAGCGGTCCACTTTGCGGACGAAAGCCAATTGCTTGGCTTTTCGAGCTTCGAACGCTCTGAGCCTGCGAAGGGCCGGCGGTGTCGCCGAAGGCGACGGATGAGGGGATTCCGGGGAACGCCGATGTCTCACTCCGCTGGAACACCCATCCGTCTCGGCGCACGTCGATCCACCTTCTTCACGCAAGGAAGGAGGCGCGTCCTCGCCTGCGGGTAATAAAAAACCGGCGTCAGCTTGCTTCTGACGCCGGTCATTTAGGTTTTGGGATCGTCGCACCTGATTTTTCCAAGGAAAAACCGAGGTTGGTTCGATCCGACGCTGACCCGTGGGCGGGGGGCTTGGGGTTTACGAGCCGGTGCCGGACCGAACCGTCTCAGGCAACGCCGGTAAATTCGTCGGGCATTGGGGCATGAGCGCGGATTATTTGTGGCGAGATTGTGGCGGAGGATCACCAATTCCAACATGCGTTTTGCAAACGTGACTGGACCTTTGCGAAACAGCACGACCCCGGCTTGCTTAGCCGGCCCTTGCAATTCGGGCCCGAAAGCGCCAACCTTTGGGTTGCGCACGATTCAATCGAAGGATTGAGGCATGACCGATCACGGTGGCGGGACGGAGGATGGGGAAGCATCCGGAATATTGATCCCGTTGCACGAGGCGCGGCGCGAGCGTCTCGATCAGCCGGTGCGCTTCGAGCGGCGCGAGCTCGACCAGATCCTGAGACTTTACGGACGCATGGTGGCCGCCAATGAGTGGCGCGACTATGCCATCGATCATCTTACTGATCGCGCTGTCTTTTCTGTCTTCCGCCGGGCCAGCGAAGTGCCGCTTTTCCAGATCGTCAAGGACCCAAAACTGGCGCGCCGCCAAGGCGCCTTCGCCGTCATCGCCGCTGGCGGACGCATCCTGAAACGCGGCCAGGAACTAGGCCGCGTGCTTGGCGTGTTCGACGCCAAGCTCAAGCTTGTCTAGGCTTGAGGGGGGATGAAGAGGAACTGGGGAATTGAAAAACGGAAGAATTGAGGAAAAGCGCGCTAACCGTCTGATATGACGGCTATTTTTCTCCAGTCTCCCCAGTTTCTTCCTCATTTGCTCCCGGTGCCGCGAAATCTCCGTTCCGGCAGCGAATCAGGGTCAGGCGGCAGCTCCTTGCCGCCATTCAACGGCAGCTGCATGAACACCGTGTCCAGCCAGCGCCCGTGCTTGTAGCCGGATCCTTCCAGCCGCCCGGCATGATGAAAGCCAAGCTTTTCGTGCAGACGCACCGAGGCACTATCAACATGCCCATCGCCGATGACCGCTATGATCTGGCGGAACCCCGCCACGCGCGCCGCCTCGGTCAGCGCCTGCATCAAAAGCAGGCCGACGCCTCGCCCCTTGGCCTCCGGCGCCACATAGACCGAATCCTCGACGATGAAGCGGTAGGCGGGTCGCGGCCGGAACGGTCCGGCATAGGCGTAACCGAGCAGAACGCCGTCCCTTTCGGCGACCAGATAAGGAAAGCCGCCGGCCGTTAAGCTGCCGAATCGGTTGCCCATTTCGGCGCGGTCGGGAGGCTCGAGCTCGTAGCTTGCGGTGCCGTTGCGCACCGCATCGGCATAGATTTCCGTGATTCGGTCGAGGTCGGCCGCCGTTGCGGTCCTGATTGAAATACTGCTCATAATTTGTGCAAGCGCTTCATCTGCCTCGATTACAGCAAAGGCCCGCACAAAAGAAAAGGGCGGCCATTGGGCCGCCCCTTCCAAAGTCTGTGGTCCAGTCGAGTCTGGGTTACGCCTTAAGCAATTCCAGGAAAAGCGGTTTTTCCGTTCCGAATTGCGTCAAAGAATCAGCGGCGCTGGCCCATGAACTGCAGCAGGAACATGAACAGGTTGATGAAGTCGAGGTAGAGCCTCAACGCGCCCATGATCGCCTTGCGGCCGGCAACGTCGGACTGGTCGCCCTCGTAGTACATCTCCTTGATGGCCTGCGTGTCGTAGGCGGTCAGGCCGGCAAAGACCAGCACGCCGATCGCCGAGATGGCGAAGCCGAGCGCCGACGACTGCAGGAAGATGTTGATCAGCATCGCGACCAGCAGGCCGATCACGCCCATGACCAGGAACGAGCCGAACGCCGACAGGTCGCGCTTGGTCGTGTAGCCGTAGAGCGACAGACCGCCGAAGGCCGCCGCCGTGGCGAAGAAGGTCTGGGTGATGCTGGTGCCGGTATAGACGAGGAAGATCGTCGACAGCGACAGGCCGACCAGGCCGGCATAGAGCCAGAACGTCGTCTGCGCCGCCGCCACGCTCATCGACTGGATCCTGAACGACAGGAACATCACGGCGGCGAGCGGAGCCAGGATCACGACCCAGCGGAACGCGCTTGCATAGATGAGCTGGCCGAAGGCGGTCAGCTGACCGTCGCCGGTGACGGCGAACTGGAAGGCGCCGAAGGCGGCAAGGCCAGTGATCAACAGGCCAAGCCCCATAAGGTTATAGACTTTGATCATATAGGCCCGCAGGCCCTGATCGATATCGACGCGCGCGCCGGTGGCGGCGGTCTGGAAGTTGCGGATGGGATCAGCCATTGGAAATCCTCTATTGCTTCTGCCCCGTCGGTGACGGGTCTTTGGGTTGCCCGCTTAGACCGGGCGCCGCTGGCGGGGCTCCAGCATGCCTGATGCGAAATATGATGGTTATTGACGTCAAGAACAAGACGGTAACGAGGCGTAACGCTTTGTGAGAAAGCAAAAAAGCCGGTTTCCAGCCACCTGGCGCGGCTTTCTTACAAAGATTTAACCAGATCGCTGGCTTGGCGGCCTGCTGCTCAGAGATTGCGCAGCACCGGCGCCGCCTTGTGGCCGAGCACCCGCCAGGTGCCGGCCAGGCCGATGCCGACCGTTACGACAAGCGAAACCAGGATCGTCGCCACCGCCACTTCCGGCATGAAGTGCGACGGCAGCGTCATGATATGCGCCACGACGAACCACGCCGCGACGCCGCCGGCGGCGAGCGCGAACAGCGCCGTGGCAAGACCGATCAGCACATATTCCAGCGAGAAGGCCGCAATCAGCGTCCGGCGCGTCGCCCCCAGCGTCTTCAGCACCACCGCGTCATGGATGCGCGCCCGGTTGCCGGCGGCCAAAGCGCCGGAAAGCACCAGCACCGAGGCAATCAGCGCGACGCCGGCGGCGACGCGGATCGCGGTGCCGAGTTGCGCGACCAGCCGGTTGACGATATCGAGCGCGTCCTTGACGCGAACGGTCGTCACCGCCGGAAAAGCGCGGGTAACCGCATTGAGCAGGCGGGCATCGTCGGCCGCGCTCGCACCTTTGTCGGTCAGCGTCGCCAGCCAGCCATGCGGCGCGCCGGCAAAGGTGTTGGGCGAAAACACCATGACGAAATTGATGCCCATCGTCTCCCACTGCACCTGGCGGAAGTTCGCGATCTTGGCCGTCACGTTGCGGCCGAGCACGTTGACGGTGACGGTGTCGCCGAGCTTCAAGCCGATCGCCTTGCCTTCCTCGGCTGAGAACGACACCAGCGGCTCGCCGGAATAATTGTCCGGCCACCATGTGCCTTCCGTCAGCGTCGCGTTTTCGGGCTGTTTGGCGTCATAGGTCAGGCCGCGGTCGCCGCGCAGCACCCAGGCGCCGTCGGCCGGGATCTTCAGCTTGGCGGCATCGACGCCGTTGAGCGCCATGATGCGGCCGCGCAGCATCGGCACCTTGACCAGCGTTCCTTGAGGCGACTCCTTGCCGACCAGAGCGGCGAAGCCATCGACATCGGTGCTCTGGATATCGACGAAGAAGAAGTTCGGCGCCCGCTCCGGCAGGCTGCCCGAAATCTGCCGCCGAAGATTCCCATCGATCAACGCCAGCGTCACCAGAAGCGTCAGGCCGAGCCCGAGCGACAGCACCACCGACGGCGTCAAAGCGCCGGGACGGTGGATGTTGCCGAGCGCCAGCCTGAGCGGAACCGAGCGCACGCGCGGGCTGCGGCGGGCGAGCCATTGCACCAGAAGCGCCACCAGGCGCAGCACCAGGAAGGCAAAGACCGTCGCGCCGACGAAGATCGAGGCGATGCGCTGATCACCGGCGGAGAAAATGGCGAGCGCCGCCAGCAACAGCACGATCGCCAGGGCGGCGCCGGCATAGGGCAGGCGCGGCAGGCCGCGGCTCTCAAAACCCATCTCGCGAAACAGCGCCGTCGCCGGCACGTCGCGGGCGCGGCCGAGCGGCAGCAGCGCGAAGGCCAGCGTCACCAGCAGGCCGAACAGCGCCGCCATGCCGAGCGCGCCCGGATAGAAGCCGCCTTGCGCCGGCACCGGGATCACCGATTGCAGCAGCGCACTCGCCACGAAGGGCATGGCGGCCCCCAGGATCAGCCCAAGCACTATGCCGAGGCCTGCGATCAAAAGGATCTGCACCAGATAGACAGTGAAGACGAAGCCGCCGGAAGCGCCCAGGCTTTTGAAAGTGGCGATGACGCTGCGCTTGCCGTCGAGATAGGCGCGCACCGCATTGGCCACGCCGACGCCGCCAACCACCAGCGCCGTCAGACCGACCAGCGTCAGGAACTGCGAGAAACGCTCGATATTGGCGGAGAGCGCGGGCGCGGCATTGCTGCGCGTGCGGATCGACCAGCCGGCCTGCGGAAAATCCTTGGCCGCCTGATCCTGGATTTGCTTGATACGCGCTTCGGATGTGCCGTCCGGTAGGCGGACCTTGTACGCGTTTTCAACCAGGCTGCCGGGCTGCACCAGTCCGGACGCGGCAAGCCCATCGTTCGAAATCATCAGCCGTGGCGCGAAACCAAAACCGTCGGACACCGCATCCGGCTCGTTGACCAGCCTGGCGCGCAGTTCGAAGGTGGCGCTGCCCATTTTCAGCCGATCGCCGATATGGAGGTTGAGCCGATCGAACAGCAGATCCGGCGCGGCGGCGCCGAACACGCCGGACCGTTCGCCGAACAACTCGTTCCGGGGCAGCGGCGGGTCGGTCTCGAGCGCGCCATAAAGCGGATAGGCATCGTCGACCGCCTTGGCTTCCACCAGCGCCTGGTCGGAACCGTCCTCGAGTCGCGCCATCGAGCGCATGCCGGAATTGAGCGACATCGGGCCGAAGCTTTTCATGAAGCCCAATTCGGCGTCCGAAGCGCCGCGCTGGTTGATCTGGAAGCGCAAATCGCCGCCGAGCAGCGTCTGGCCCTGATTGGCGACCCCGGCGGTAATTGCCTGGGCCACCGAATTGACGCCACCGATCGCCGCGACGCCAAGCGCGATGCAGGCAAGGAAGATCAGGAAGCCGGACAGACCACCGCGCATCTCGCGCAGCGAGAAACGGACGGCGAGCTTCAAGGTCCGCATCAAGCCGGCACCTTGACGGGCCGCAGCGCATCCTCGATCCGCCCCGAACGCATCGACACCTGGCGCGCGCAACGCCCGGCAAGTGCGGGATCATGCGTGACCAGCACCAGCGTCATGCCACGCTCGGCCGCCTTGGCGAACAGAAGGTCAGCGATCTGCCGTCCCGTCGCCTGGTCGAGATTGCCGGTCGGCTCGTCGGCAATGAGGATGCGCGGCGAGGGCGCCAGGGCCCGCGCGATCGCCACGCGCTGCTGCTCGCCGCCGGAAAGCTCGCCCGGATAGTGCGTCACACGGTCGCTGAGACCCACGGCGGCAAGCTCCCGCGCCGCCACGCCGAACGGATCGCTGTGGCCGGCAAGCTCCAGCGGCACCGCGACATTTTCGAGCGCCGTCATGTTCGGGATAAGATGGAAGGACTGGAAGACGATGCCGATGTTTCGGCCACGAAACGAAGCAATCTGGTCCTCGCTTTTGCCGTTAAGCAATTCGCCAGCGATTCGTACCGTACCCGAATCAACCCGCTCCAGGCCGGCCAGAACCATGAGCAGAGTGGATTTGCCGGAGCCCGATGGACCGACGATGCCGGTGGCTTCGCCGGCCGCGACATCGAGGCTGACGCCCTTCAGCACGTGGACGGAGGACGCGCCCTCGCCGAGCGTCAGCGATACATCCCTCAGCGCGATGACGGCTTCTGTCACAATGAAAGCGTCCTATATGTGAAAAAAGGAGACGGCACATGTCTCCTTCCAGGGGTTGTTCCGGTCATATGGGGCTCGCCGCATGGCTTTCAAACACGCAATTGCCGCAGCCCTCATCCTTTTCCTAAGCGTTTGCGGCGCCATTTCGTCGGCGCGCGCCGAGACCTTCACCATCGTCGGCTTCGGCGACAGCCTGATGGCGGGCTTCAGCCTCGGACCAGGCCAGGGTTTCACCGAAAGGCTGCAGGCCGCGCTCAAAGCCAAAGGCCATGACGTCAGCGTCGCCAATGCCGGTGTCTCCGGCGACACATCGAGCGGCGGCTTGGCGCGGCTCGACTGGTCGGTGCCGGACGGCACCAGGCTGGTCATCCTCGAGCTCGGCGCCAACGACATGCTGCGCGGCGTTTCGCCCGACATCACCGAAAAGAACCTCGACGCCATGCTGGCGAGGCTGAAAGCGCGCAACATCGCGGTGCTGCTTGCCGGCATGCGCGCCGCGCCCAACCTCGGCCCCGACTACCAGAAGGCCTTCGACGCGATCTATCCGCGCCTCGCCGCGAAATATGCCGTTCCGCTCTATCCGTTTTTTCTCGATGGCATCGCCGGCCACCCGGATTTGCAGATCGAGGATGGCATGCACCCCAATCCCCGGGGTGTTGACGTGATGGTCGAGCGCATCCTGCCGACCGTCGAGAAGGCGATTGCCAGCAATGGCGGTGCCTTATGAGGCCGAAAAGTCACTGTTTCCCCTGGGGAAACCTTGTGGACAACAAACCGCTTGCCCCGCGCGGATATCGATGATTCGCTAGGGACAAGAGTTCGATTCGAGGACAGGAGGCTCCCCATGCCACGTCTTTTCACCGCCCTCGAAATTCCCCGTGACGCCGCTCTTTCGTTGTCCTTGCTCCGGGGAGGCTTGCCCGGAGCTCGCTGGATCGACGTCGAAAACTACCACCTCACCTTGCGCTTCTTCGGCGATATCGAGGGCCATGTCGCCGACGAAATCGCCAATGCGCTCGACCGGGTGCATCGCCCCTCTTTCCAGCTGACACTGTCGGGCGTCGGCGCCTTTGGCGGGAAAAAGCCGCATGCGGTATGGGCTGGCGTCGCTCCCTCGCCCGACCTTGTGGCGCTGCAAGGCGAGATCGACCGCATCTGCCAGCGGCTCGGGCTGCCTGCCGATGCCCGCAAATTTTCGCCGCATGTGACATTGGCGCGGCTGCGCAACGGCAGCCCGCTCGACGTCGCCCAATATCTGTCGGCGCGCGGCAATTTTTCCGCGCTGCCCTTCCGCGTCGGTCGCTTCGTGTTGATGTCGTCGCGCGATTCGGTTGGCGGCGGGCCTTACATTGTCGAGGAGGCCTGGCCACTGGTCGGCCCCGACGCGCTGGCCTCGAGTCGTTTGGCCAGCGCTTCCGACGCCTCGCGGATCATGCGGTAGACCGAAGCGAACGCGTCCTGGCCGTCATAATAGGGATCCGGCACATCGCCGGCGTTGCCGGTCGCAAAATCCAGATAGAGATGGACGCGGTCGCGCGCGGCCGGCGGCGCCCTCGCCTTGAGGTCACGCACATTGGCGCAGTCCATGCCGAGGATCAGGTCGAAGCGCGAAAAATCCTCCGGCAGCACCTTGCGCGCCCTCTGCCCCGAAATATCGACGCCATGCTCGGCGGCCACCGCGATCGAGCGCCGGTCAGGCTGCTCGCCGCTGTGCCAGCCGCCGGTCCCGGCCGAATCGATCACGAAACCGCGTTCGTCTCCGCGCTCTGCGAGCACGGCGCGAAACACCCCCTCGGCCAGAGGCGACCGGCAGATGTTGCCGAGGCAAACGAACAAGATGGATTTTATAGGCTTGGCGCTCATCGATCCGACAGATCTAAGTCTGTTTTGATGCATGTCGTCCTCCCAAAACCGCTGCGCACTTTTGGGCGACATGCATTATGGTGCAGGCCAATTTCGAATAGCACAGGGACCGCATATGAACAGGGACAAACTGAGCAAGGAAGCCGCCACCGCCGCCTTGACCGAACTGGAGGGCTGGTCGCTCGCCGCCGACGGCGCCTCCATCAAGCGCAGCTTCGTCTTCAAGAATTTCTCCGAGGCCTTCGCCTTCATGACGCGCGTGGCTTTGGCGGCCGAGAAGATGGACCACCATCCCGACTGGTCGAATGTCTACAAGACCGTCGACGTGACGCTGAACACGCATGACGCCGGTGGCGTGACGGCGCTCGATATCGATCTCGCCAAGCGGATGAACCGATATTTTGGCTGACAACAGCCTCGCCTTCCTGAAGGCGCGGTTGCCTTCACTTCGTCATCCTCGGGCTTGACCCGAGGATCCATGCCGTGACCTCGACCGAAGGACGCGGCGGAGCAGAATTCTGCAGTCGCTGCAAAGCTTTAGCGTCACGGCATGGATCCTAGGGTCTGCGCGGCGTCGCTGCGCTCCTTGCTTCGCCCTAGGATGACGAGGCGGAGATATCTCAGCTAGTCGTCAAACGACGGCGATTGCCCTCTACATGTCCGTTGCAGCACTGCCTCCATCCGATTTTCCAGGCGATTGACTGCCTAACTCTTGCAGCCACCCCCCGCTTTCACCACATTTTCCGGCGATGGGCCGTCGTGCAAGGACACACGGCCAAGGAGTGATGAATGACGCAAGGACCTGGCTTTGATTTCTTTGGCTTTGGCGACAAGCTCGCCAGCGAAGGCGAGGTGCGCGAGAAATTCTGGCGCACCGCAAAGAAGGCCGCCCGGCAGATCCCGTTCATGGACGAGGTCGTCGCCGCCTACTATTGCGCGATGGACAAGGACACGCCCTTGCGCGCCAAGGCGATCCTGCTCGGCGCTTTGGGCTATTTCGTCCTGCCGTTCGATCTCATTCCCGACTTCGTCGTCGGCTTCGGCTTCACGGACGACGTTGCTGTGCTGACCGCCGCGATCACCGCCGTCAGCGCCCATATCACGCCCGCCCACAGGCAGGCCGCCAAGGACGCGCTGGCCGACAAGGGCTGACCGCCCCCGCCCCGGAAACCGGTACAACGAAGCCACGCAACCCCCTCACACGAAAAGACAAACTCTTGCCGTTTTCGTGGCCTCCAAGTTCGCCGGGACATCACGCCGGCTGCTTTCAACGGCGGCGGCGCGAATGGTGGCGGTTTCCTGGGGTGAGCTCCTTTTCTTGAGGACAATTCACCGTTTGGTAACCCTGATTAAATCAAAATGAAGCGACGGCAGGACGCAAAGCGGCCCGCCTCCGCACCATTTGGAATACGGGAAGAACGATGCGCGGATTGATAGCTATAGTTTCCAGCCTGGTCCTGGCGGCCTCGGCAGTACCGGCTTTGGCGCAGCAGGCGACCAAGATCGGCCAGCACAATGCCTGGGGCACCTACAGCTATCAGTCGCAGGCCGGCAAGGTCTGCTACGTGCTGACCGTGCCGACCGACAAGCAGCCGCCGACGCTCGACCATGGCGACATGTTCTTCTTCGTCAGCCAGCGTCCTGGACAGCAGGTCTCCTACGAGCCGCAATTCATTGCAGGCTACAATTTCCAGGAAGGCTCCAAGGCCACCGTCACCATCGACAAGAAGACGTTCTCGATGTTCACCCGCGGCAAGTCGGCCTGGGTCGAGAACGCCGCGGAAGAGCCGGTGCTGATCGCCGCCATGAAAACCGGCACCGACATGAAGGTGCAGGCCAAGTCGGGTCGCGGCAATCCGACCTCCTATGTTTTCTCGCTGAAGGGCATCTCGGCCGCCCTGTCCTCCATCGCCAAGTGTAAATAGGCCGGCAGAGGGCAATCGATTTGTCGGCCGAGGCGATCGATGCCGCGATCCTCGGCGTCGCGATGGCACGCTGGCAGAAGACCGCCATGATCATCGTCAAATCGCAAGAGAACCTTCGGGCCTCGAAGGTCGAGGCCTCCTACGACGACATCGCCGAACGCATTTATGCCCTCGCCTCGCAAGGCCGGCTTGAAGGCCAAGGCGATCTTACCCTGTGGCGCCACAGCGAAGTCCGCCTGCCTGGTTGATCTCCGGGCGGTCCGAAGAGGTTCGACTACGCTGGCGATTCACTCCAGTGTAGCGGCAGCCGCGCCCTCTGCACGCCTCCGCCGGATCGCATCGGCGATGAACACCCGCGACAGTGCATGATAAAGCGGCTCGTGCGAGATCAGCCGCGCCGTGCCGTAGCCGAGCATGGCAGCGCACATCAGGGCGATGACGTTGTCGTGGTTGCCGGTCATTTCGAGGATGATGACAAAGGCCGTCATCGGCGCCTGCACGACGCCGGCGAAATAGCCTGCCATCCCAAGCAAGGCCGCCGTGCCGGTGGCGGTGCCGAAGACCAGGCCGAGCGTGCTGCCGAGACCGGCGCCGACCGCCAGCGACGGCGCGAAGATGCCGCCGGGAATACCCGATATCATCGACAAAAGCCCGGCGGCGAATTTCTCGACGAAGAACAGAGCCGGCAGCGGCGTTCCCTCGATGGCGTCGCGCGCCTGCGTGTAGCCGGTGCCGAAGGTGAGCCCGCCCGAAGCGATGCCGATCACCGCGACCAGCAGGCCGCAGCCTGCTGCCACGACCAGCGCGCGCCGCAGCGGCTGCAACGCGTTCCAGCGCCGGATGCGCCGCCCGATCTTGAGCGCCAAGAGCGAGAACACCGCGCCGACGCCGCCGCCGATGATGCCGCAGGCAAGCACCAGCGGCCAGTCGCTGGAAAAGGCGACCGTCTCCTTGGCGACACCGAAATAGGTGTAGTTGCCGAGTAGGCCGAGCGAGGCCAGGCCAGCCAGGATCACCGCTGTCAGCACCAGGCCATTGGTGCGCGATTCATAGGCGCGGCCCATCTCCTCGATGGCAAAGACGATGCCGGCGAGCGGCGTGTTGAAGGCCGCGGCGATGCCGGCCGCCGAGCCGGCGAGGATCAGGCCGCGCGCTTGCGCCATGCCGCCCCAGCGCGCCGCCTGCAGCATCACCGAGGCGCCGACCTGCACCGTCGGCCCTTCACGGCCGATAGAGGCGCCGCAGAGCAGGCCGATGACGGTGAGCGCGATCTTGCCCACCACCAGCCTGAGCGACAGGATATGGCTGCGGTCCTCATCGTCACGCAGATGCCGCGCCGCGATCGCCTGCGGAATTCCGCTGCCTTGCGAACCCGGAAAGAAGGCATGCGCAAGCCAGGCGCACAGCACGAAGCCAAGTGGCGTCATCATCAGCGGCAGATAGAAGCGCCAGCCGCCCTCATTGCCGGTCACAACGTGGAACAGCGCCTGCGCCCGGTCGGCGAGCAGCGCGAACAACACGCTGATCAGCCCGATCGAAATGGCGCCGGCCCAGAAGACCAGGCGCGGCTGCCAGACGCGCCGAGAGACCCACATCGCCCGTGAACGCCGCAGCATGCGGGACTTTCGCGATATGCCTGCCATGTCGAGCCTCGTGGTGGTCGGCTCGGCCTAGCACAATGGCGGAGCCGATCAACCCCGTCAGGCGGCAGTGGCGGCCGGTGCCTGGCCCGGCCACGAGGCGGAAAGTCTTGACGATCGGGGGGGAAATGTCAGCGGCGGCGTTATCCCCGCCGGCTGACGCCGGCGGGTGGGTTGGCGTGCCCGGGATGCCTCACATTGCCATTTTTTCGCACTCGGCCTGAGCCTTCTTGGTCGAGGTGTCGATCATATAGGTTTTGCCCTTGGCGTCGGTCATCATCATCATGCAATGTTTGACCGGTTTGGCCATTTTCATCATTTCGGCGCTCATCTTCGCGTCCGGCATCATGGTGCCCATATGGCCGTCGGGCATCACCGCCGTCACCTGGCCGGGCTTCATCATGGTCATTGCGCCCATCGCGTCCTCGGCAAAGGCCTGCGAGGCGGAAAGCACGGCGAGGCCGGCAATGACGGCAAGCTTGATCGAATGCATGCAACTTACTCCCATTTTTGCAGGGGCAAGGTCGCCCCTTTTCAAATTTCGCGGCGGGTCCCGGCGGCGTTACTCCAACACGACTATGTGATCGCTACTGGACAAAATTGGTTTCCGCTTATTCTTGCCCGGGACATAAAGCAGTGCCGTGCGACCATCTCCGAGCCGATCGACGCCGCGGTGATTCCCGATCTTCCTTCCAAATGGCCGACGCCGGCCAGAACTGCCCCGTATGGACGGACCTGCAAAACCAACCGAGCAGCCTCTCTTTGCGACCGAGCGTGATCCGCGACTACGCCTGATCATCCCGTCGATCGTTGCCATCGCCTTCCTGATGGAGCAGCTCGATTCCACCATTCTCACCACCGCTATTCCCTCCATTGCGCAAAGCCTTGACACCACGCCGGTCCGGTTGAACCTGGCGATCACCACCTACATCTTGACCCTGGCCGTCTTCATTCCCGTCAGCGGTTGGTTCGCCGACCGGTTCGGCGCGCGCAAGATCTTCGCGCTGGCGCTCTTCACCTTCACGCTCGGCTCGGTCCTGTGCGGCGTCGCCGACAATGTCGGCATGCTTTTGGCCATGCGCGGCCTGCAGGGTTTGGGCGGCGCCATGATGACGCCGGTCGGGCGGCTCATCCTGCTGCGCAGCTTTCCGCGCAGCGGGCTGATCACCGCCATGACCTACATGACCTTGCCGGCCATCATTGGACCGGTCATCGGCCCGCTGCTTGGCGGCCTTTTGACCACCTACGCTTCCTGGCGCTGGATCTTCTACGTCAACGTGCCGTTCGGCCTTATCGGTATTTTTGCCGCCTTGCGCTTCGTCGACGATTTCCGTGACGAGACCGTGCAGCGTTTCGACTTCCCCGGCTTCCTGATGGTGGGCAGCGGCGCGGCGCTGTTGCAGTTCGGGCTGGAGAACATCGGCCGTCCAACGATCTCAACATGGGCGACTGCGCTGGTGCTGGCCGCGTCGGTCCTGCTCTTGCTCGCCTTCGGACGCTATGCGCGCCGTGTCGCGGCGCCGGCTGTCGACCTGACGCTTTTTCGATACCGCTCCTTCTGGGTCGGCACGCTGGCTGGCGGCCTCTGCCGCGTCGGTCTTAATGGGGCGCCTTTTCTGCTGCCCTTGATGCTGCAGGTCGGTTTCGGCATGAGCCCGATCACCTCGGGCTCGCTGACCTTCGTCGGCACGTTCGGCGCCTTGCTGATCCGACCGCTGTTGTCGACGTTCCTGCGCCGCTTCGGCTTCAATGCGGTGCTGACCGGCAGCGCGCTTCTCGGCTCAGCCGCTGTCGCCGGCTTTGCGCTGCTGCGGTCCGACACGCCACACTGGATCATCGCCGTTTACGTGTTCCTGTTCGGCATCATCCGCTCGGCCCAATTCATGACCTCCAACACCTTGTCCTACGCCGACCTTCCGGGCGAGAAGCTCAGCCGCGCCACCAGTCTTGGCGGCGTGTTGCAGCAGCTCAGCGTTTCGCTCGGCGTCTCGATCGCAGCCATGGTTCTCAGCCTGGTATCCGGCCAGGCACATGCGCCGACAGCCGACCTGTTCCACTGGACCTTCCTGCTGACGGCCATCATTCCGCTGCTTCCCATTCCGGGTTTCTTCTTCCTGCGCGCCGAGGACGGCGTCCAGGTCAGCGGCTACCGGCGACGGGGGGTGCGACAGCTGACGCCACGCCTTGATGCACGTCGCCCGTAGATGCGCAGCGGTTCCGGGACAACGACATGCATCAAACGAGGCCGACGCATGACTCCTGCGCCAAGCTGTGCTATGCGCCGCGCTTCCGATTGTCCGGCGGATGCTGAAATCGGCCGCAAATCGCTTATATTGGCACCACCATGACCGTTTCGCTTGATCTTACCGCCGACGGCGCCCGCGATGCTTTTCGCGCCCGCACAACCGAGAAGCCGTCGCTGATCGGCCTGACCCGCGCCGAGCTCGCCGAGGCCCTCGTCGGCGCCGGCATCGTGCCGGAGCGTCAGGCCAGGATGCGCGCCCAGCAGCTTTGGCACTGGATGTATGTGCGCGGCGTCTCCGACTTCGCCGGCATGTTCAACATCTCCAAGGATTTGCGCGCCGAGCTGGATAAGCACTTCACCGTCGCGCGGCCCGAAATCGTCGAGGAGCAGATTTCCGCCGACGGCACGCGCAAATGGCTGTTCCGCTTCCCGCCGCGCGGCGCCGGCCGCCCGGTCGAGATCGAGACCGTCTACATCCCCGAGGAAGGCCGCGGCACGCTCTGCATCTCTTCGCAGGTCGGCTGCACGCTGACCTGCTCGTTCTGCCACACCGGCACGCAGAAGCTGGTGCGCAATTTGACGACGGAAGAAATCCTGGCGCAATTGCTGACCGCCCGCGACCGTCTCGGCGACTTCCCCGACCGCGACACGCCCGACGGCGCCATCGTGCCGGCCGAAGGGCGCAAGGTATCCAACATCGTCATGATGGGCATGGGCGAGCCGCTCTACAATTTCGAGGCGGTGAAGAAGGCGCTGCTGATCGCTTCCGACGGCGATGGCCTGTCCTTGTCGAAGCGCCGCATCACGCTGTCGACCTCCGGCGTCGTGCCCGAGATTTTCCGCACCGGCGAGGAGATCGGCGTCATGCTGGCGATCTCGCTACATGCCACCAATGACGATCTGCGCGACCTGCTGGTGCCGATCAACAAGAAGTATCCGCTGAAAGAGCTGATCGCCGCCTGCAAGGCCTATCCGGGCCTCTCCAACGCCAAGCGCATCACCTTCGAATATGTAATGCTGAAGGACGTCAACGATTCCATCGAGGACGCCAAGGGCCTGATCAAGCTGCTCAAGGGCATCCCTGCCAAGATCAATTTGATCCCATTCAACCCATGGCCCGGCACCAACTATCAGTGCTCGGACTGGGAGACGATCGAGAAGTTCGCCGACTACATCAACAATGCCGGCTACGCTTCGCCGATCCGCACGCCGCGCGGCCGCGACATCCTCGCCGCCTGCGGCCAATTGAAGTCGGAATCGGAGCGCATGCGCAAAGTCGACCGCCTGGCGCTGGAAGCCATGATGATCGCGGGACACGGCGAGGCGTGAGCCGAAATCTGCCCCGGGGTACGCCTCGCGGCTCGGTCCGATCGATGACCTCGCTTTCGTCGGAAATTTGTATAAAGCTTCGGACCAATTCCAGGTGATCCGGCTGAGTCATTAATGACCCCGCTCTTCTTCCTCCACAATGCGAAGGCTGGCGGCACATCGATCCAACAAATGTTTGAGAATTTATATCCACGCGATGCCATCGCGCCATTGATAGAAAATACGCCACAGCAATATCGCGATATCGCTAGAAACTACGCGCGCTTCAAAGGGTATGAATTCTACGCCGGACATTATGGATATTGCCTCTTCGAAGCGGTGAACGACGGCCACGCGCTGGTGACGAACTTCCGCAATCCGGTTTCACGGATCCTTTCTCTTTATAATTTTTGGCGAAACAACGTTTCCGAACGTGACATCAAATCGATGCTTGAGGTCGATGCCGCGCCGGTGAAAGAGGCCAAGACCAAATCTTTTTCGGATTTCATCCGCAGCGACAATCCAGACCTGCGTCTCTACATCGACAACACGCATTATCGCCAGATATTGGACACGTGGTATGTAGATCGTGCGCCGTCTCTACTGGGCTTGGTGAAAGTGCTCAAGCGGATCGTTGCCATGAGATGGTTCTTCGTCACCGAGTTTCCCGGGCTTTCCCAGGTCGCCCTGAGACAGGCATTCCCCGAAGTCGGATTTTCGAATATCCCGGTCGTGAACGCGTCAAGTGACAAGAAACATGACAGTTTGTCCGGCGAAGACGCGAGCTATCTGATCGGAAGAAATGCGATGGATTTCACCATCTACATCTTCGCGGTCGTCCTGCTGACTTGGCGAAGTCGCCGTGCCTCTCGATGATACGCTCGCGACCAAGGACGTTCGGTAGGCAGCGGTTTTTTGCCGAGCGCAAGTCCAGCCAAACGGAAGGACGCGACTTGGCATGACCCGTTTCGTCGCCTATTTCGTCCGCTTCGCCGTCATTCTTGTCGGTTATGTCGTGGCCTCGCTGGCGGCGAGCGCCTTCCTCAACATCCTGTTCCTGGCCTATCTCGGCTACGCGCCGGAGCATCCGGACCAGATGGCCACCCTCTCGCTCTATTTCTCGGTGCCTTTCGTGGCGCTGTTCGCGGCCTATTTCGCTTTCATACCGGCGATCGTCGTCATCCTCGTCGCCGAAGTGCTTGGACGTCGTGACTGGCTCTTCTATGCGCTGGCCGGCGCCGTGGTGGCGGGCGTCTTTCTTGGTTTCGTCCACCAGAATGCCGACATCAATTTTGATGTCACCGAGATCAACGCCAGGCTGGCGATCGTCGGCAGCGGCATGATCGGTGGCATTTTCTACTGGCTTTCCGCCGGCCGCTGGGCGGGAAGCTGGCGCCGAACTGCCCTGGACTAAGGGCTTTAGAAGCTGGCTGCCGGCTGTGCTCACTGCCGCAGGTCGTGAATGTTGCGCATGGCCATCGGGATTGTCGCAAGCAGCTTGGCGCGCGGCACGCCGTCGCGCGCCTGCGTGGAAAAGCCGGATACCAGCGTGCTGAAATAATCCGCCAGGGCCTGGACGTCGACGAGGCCGGGGAGTTCCCCATCCTCGACGCCCTTTTGCAGGCGGTCCTGGATGGCGCGGGTGCGGGCGCGCCGGCAGTCGGCCAGCCAGTTCATCACCGCCGCATTGTCGGCGGAGCAATTCGCCGCCGCGATCACCACCATGCAGCCGCGCGGACGGCCGGGACGCGTATAAGTGACAATTGCGGCCCGCAACATCCCTTCGATGCTTTCGACCACGGTCGAGCCTGCTTGCAGCGCGCTTATCGCCGCGCCGCCTTCACCCTCGCGATAGAGCGCGACAGCTTCCCGGAAAAGCTCTTCCTTGGTGCCGAAGGCCGCATAGATGCGGCTTGACGACAGGCCGAGAGTGCCGACCAGATCGCTGATCGATGTCCCTTCGTAACCATGCGTCCAGAACAAGTCCCGCGCCTTAGCCAGCGCCTCATCGCGATCGAACTCCCGGGGACGTCCAGCCATGCCTATCGTCTCTTTCTTGGTCGATCGACCCATAAATCATTTGACAACGGCTCGCAACTTTTATTCTGTGTCGATCGTCCAACAATGGGATCGTTTGCGATGGCGGAGAGCATGACTTCGGATGGCCTCGACGGATCGGTTGTGGCCGGAGCGCAAAGGGCGGAGCCGGCTGCCGGACCTACGGGTCTTGGCAGCGGCACTCTCCTCATTCTCTCCATCGCCTGCGGCGTAAGCGTCGCCACCATCTATTTCCCCCAGGCGATAACGCTGCTGATCGCCGCCGATCTGCATGTCCCCGCCGAGGCGGCGGCCCTGGTCGTCACGACCGCCCAGCTTGGCTATGCGTTGGGCCTTCTGCTGCTGGTGCCGCTGGGCGACCGGCTGCCGCACCGCCCCTTGGTCGCGACATTGCTGACGTTGACGGCTGCGGCCCTTCTCATCGCCAGCCAGGCGCCGACACTGCCTGTGCTGGCGGCCGCCAGCATGGTGACGGGCTTGACCACGGTGGTGCCGCAGATCCTGCTGCCGATGGCGGCGGGGCTGTCGCCGCCCGAGCGGCGCGGCGCGGTGACCGGCACGCTGTTCAGCGGTCTGCTGGCAGGCATCCTCTTGGCCCGCACCTTCGGCGGGTTCCTCGGCGAACATCTCGGTTGGCGCGGACCTTATGTCGTCGCCGCTTCGGTGCTGCTGGTGTTTGCCGTTCTGCTCGGCTTCGTGCTGCCGAAGACAGCGCCGACATCCTCGCAGCGCTACCCTTCGCTGCTTGCCGCCGCCTTCATCCTCTTCCGCGACGAACCGGAGCTGCGCCGGTCCTGTCTCTACCAGGCTCTCATGTTCGGCGGTTTCACCGCCGCCTGGACGAGCCTGGCCCTGCTGCTCGGCGGGCCCACCTACGGGCTTGGCGGCCAGGCTGTCGGCCTGATCGCGCTCGCTGGCGCCGCGAGTGTGTTCTGCACGCCGATGGCCGGCCGGCTGATCGACCGCAAAGGCTCTGATTTCGTGAGCCCGCTGGCCTTTCTGAGCGCGATCGTGGCGGCGGTGATCCTGCTCGGCGGCGGGCTTGGCGGAATTGCGGGCCTGCTGGCGCTCACGGCGGGCATGCTTCTGCTCGATATTGCCGTGCAGTGCGGCCAGATCGCCAATCAGGCGCGCGTCTTCGCGGTGCGGCCCGACGCGCGCAGCAGGCTCAACACGGCCTATATGACCTGCGTTTTCCTGGGCGGCAGCGCCGGTTCATGGATCGGCGTCAAGATCTACGGCCAATGCGGCTGGCCGGGCGTCTGCGCGCTGATTGCCATCACGACCACGGTTGCCCTGGTCCGGCATGCCGTCAAAATCCTTGGATGATGCCTCGCAGGCGCGAGACATCAATCTACTTCGCCTGCGCGGTCAGGATCTTGAGCGCGAAGGCCGAGAACACGCCGGCGAACAGATAGTCGACCACGCGCGTGACGCGCGGGCTCGCCTTCATCGCCGCGGAAAACTTCTCGGCCGCCAGCACCATCGGCGCCGTCACCGGGATCGACAGCACGACGAACATCACGCCGAGGAAGAACAGTTTGCCCGGCGCATTGGGATCGTGCGGAGAGACGAATTGCGGCAGGAATGTCATGAAGAACAGGATGATCTTGGGATTGAGCAGGTTGATGCCGAGCCCGGCCGCCCAGCTGCGCAACAGCGAGATCTGCGGCCCGGTCTTCTTCTCCGGCGAGAAGGCTGAACCCTTGGTCACCGCTTGAAAGGCCAGGAACACCAGATAGCCGGCCCCAAAAATCTTCAGGACGAAGAAGGCCATCGGCGAAGCGACGATCAGCGCCGAGATGCCGACCACCACCAGCGTAGTGTGGATCAGCGTGCCGCAGAGCGCACCGGCCAGGGAAGCGAAGCCGGTGGCGCGACCCTGGCTCAGCGTGCGCGAGACGAACAGCGTCATGTCCGGCCCCGGCGTGATCGCCAGGATCACGGTGGCGATGGCGAACTGGATGAGCGTCGAAGTGTCGGGAATGAAGGCCATCGGTCGCCTCGGTGAAAAGGATTGGCGCAGCCTATAACGCAGCCGCCAAGGCCGCACCAGCAAGCCGACTGCCGCTGCCGGTGGTCGGTCCTGCCGGCTGGATCAGCGTTGGTCCCTTGCGTTGCCTGGAAACGCCGTGATACCTCGCCCGCGAAACTTTTCCCTGCGGAACCGCCAAAGATGTCCAAGATCCAGAACGTCAAGAAAGTCAAGAAAGTCGTGCTCGCCTATTCCGGCGGCCTCGACACCTCCATCATCCTGAAATGGCTGCAGACAGAGCTCGGCGCCGAAGTCGTCACCTTCACCGCTGATCTCGGCCAGGGCGGCGAATTGGAGCCGGCGCGCAAGAAGGCCGAGATGATGGGCATCAAGGACATCCGCATCGTCGATGTGCGCGAGGAATTCGTCGCCGACTTCGTCTTCCCGATGTTCCGCGCCAACACCGTCTATGAAGGCACCTATCTGCTCGGCACTTCGATCGCCCGGCCGCTGATCTCGAAGCACCTCGTCGAGATCGCCAAGGAGACCGGCGCCGACGCCATTGCGCACGGCGCCACCGGCAAGGGCAACGACCAGGTCCGCTTCGAACTGTCGGCCTATGCGCTGAACCCGGACATCAAGGTCATCGCGCCCTGGCGCGACTGGTCGTTCAAGTCGCGCACCGACCTGATCAACTTCGCCGAGCAGCATCAGATCCCGGTGGCCAAGGACAAGCGCGGCGAAGCACCGTTCTCGGTCGACGCCAACCTTCTCCACTCCTCTTCCGAAGGCAAGGTGCTCGAGGATCCGTGGAGCGAGCCGCCGGAATTCGTCCATCAGCGCACCGTCTCGCCGATGGACGCGCCCGATGCCGTCACCGAGATTGAGATCGAGTTCCTGAAGGGCGATCCCGTAGCGCTCAACGGCAAGAAATTGTCGCCGGCCACCATGCTGGCCGCGCTCAACGACCTCGGCCGCGACAACGGCATTGGCCGGCTCGACCTGGTCGAGAACCGTTTTGTCGGCATGAAGTCGCGCGGCGTCTACGAAACGCCCGGCGGCGCCATCCTGCTCGTCGCCCATCGGGCGATCGAATCGATCACGCTCGACCGGGGCGCGGCCCATCTCAAGGACGAGTTCATGCCGCGCTATGCGGAGCTCATCTACAATGGCTTCTGGTTCTCGCCCGAACGCGTGATGTTGCAGGCGATGATCGACAAGAGCCAGGAAGATGTCGAAGGCACGGTGCGGCTGAAGCTCTACAAGGGCAATGTCATCGTCACCGGCCGCAAGTCGAAGAAGACGCTTTACTCCGATGCTTTGGTCACCTTCGAGGATGATCGCGGCGCCTACGATCAGAAGGACGCCGAGGGATTCATTCGCCTCAATGGGTTGCGGTTGCGCACGCTCGCGGCACGCAATCGCAAACACTGAATCTCAGCCCAGAGCAGCATCGATCAAAGGACCCGGCGTTTCCGCCGGGTTTTTATTTCAACATCCTAATATAAGAAATGTTGGCCCAGAGCTGGTTTCTGTTGACCCTTTTCCGGCATCATCTAATTTCTTGCACGGATGGAGGGTTTGGATTTGAGAAATAGGATAATCTTACTTTTGACGGCAGCCGTACTCACAATCGGATGCCAAGCGGCCATTGCGGCCAAAAAGCAGGCGGGCGCAAGCCAGGCAACCGCCGAAATGGACAAATGCATAGCGTCGGCTCGTGTCTGGGACATCACGTTCAAGCATGAACTCGCCTCCTTCATGGGCGAGCCACTGGAGCGTGTGCCGGCACTCTTTTGCCGGCGCATTTTCGAAGCCGTGCGCACCGGGCGCATCAGCTTCTCAGATGTAAACGCAATTCAGCTCAACCAGCCAACCGAAATCTGGAAGGTCATCAAAGGCAATTCAAGGAGATCAAATGCAACGCGCGGCTCAACCCGGCCGGCGCCCAAATACCGTAGCTGCTCAGGTATTGACGGCACCTTCCAGGTTCCTGCTTCCAAGAATTGCCCGCTGAGCGGCTACGCGCATGATGGGTAGAAAAAGCCCGGCGCAAAGCCGGGCTTTTTGTTGAACGAAATTCCTGATCAGTTCGCGTCAATCGCCTCGCCGATGCGGGCGATGGCCTGCTGATAGACGCTTGCCGAATTCCAGCCGGCGATGGCGCCCATATTGGCCTCATAACTTGCGCCGGCATGCCAGCCATGCGCCTTGAGGTAGTTGGCGGTGGAGGCCAGCGCCGTGTTCCTGTCGCGCAGGTTTCTGCTGCCGACGCCGTATTTCATGACGTTTCCGGGCAGGAACTGGGTGTGGCCGATCTCGCCATGCATGGCGCCGACCGACGAGGCGCTCAACGCCCCGCTATCGACCAGCTTCAGTGCGGCAATGGCATGCGGCTTGAAATAATCAGGGCGACGGCAGTCATAGGCCAGCGTCAGGATCGCCGACACGGTGTTCTGGTTGCCCATCGAGGCGCCGAAGCCGGTCTCCATGCCCCAGATGGCAAGCAGCACGCCCGGCGGCACGCCATAGGTGCGCTCGATGTTGGCGAACATCGCCGCGTTCGCCTTCTTCAAGGCGCGGCCGCGGGAGATGATCGCGGACGCGCCGCGGCGCTGCATGAAGGCTTCCACCGAGCCGCTGAAGGCCTTGTGGATCGCCCGGTCAGCGGAAATCGTCCTTGTCGCATAGGTGGCGCCCGCCAGTGCCGACAGGCCCTTCTGGCCGACACCGTTGGCCTGTGCCTCGGCAGCAAAATCCTTCTTCCAGGCGTCAAAGCCGGCGCCATTCTTGCCGCAACTGGCGGCGGCTTCAGCGCCCGTCGCCAGCGCCAGCGTCGCCACAATGGCGGCCGCGAAAATCCTTCCCTTGGCAAAAAATGCCATGTTGCTCTCTCCTGATTGCCTGAATCACGTCCCGGTTGCGAATTTGCCAGCGAAACGTCTGGTTGTCACCGCCCCCACGGGGGAGACCGCCCGACACTGGCGAAAGACAGGCAATTTGCCTACGATCAAGGGCTAACTGTGGCGGGCTTGCCTCATGAAGAACGGCGATGTCGCGATCGTTGGCGCTTGTTCGACGCCCTGGACCGGCTCGCGGTTGCCCTGTTTGCGGCGAAATACCATCGGAACGCCCGGCGCCGGCCGGCGTTTGGACGAGGCTACGCTCAATGCCCGTCCCTGCATGTTGAAAACACGATGAAACTGTTTGACTGCCCAAACTGCGGCCACCGTCTTTATTTCGAGAATGCGCAGTGCCTGAATTGCTCCAGCCTAGTGCTCTACGACCCGGACAAGGCGCGTTTCCTGCTCTCTGGCGCCGATAGCGTGTTCCAATGCGGCAATGCTGACGAATGCGCCTGCAACTGGCGGGCCGAGCCGGACCACACTTTCTGCCGTGCCTGCGCGCTCAATCAGCTGATCCCGGACCTGTCGATTGACGGCAACCGTCGACGTTGGATCCGCGTCGAGGCGGCGAAGAAGCGCGCCATCTATTCGCTGCTCGCCTTCGGCCTGCCGGTCGCGCCCAAGACCAATCCCGACGACGAGATTGGGCTGGCCTTCGACTTCCTCGCCGACCCGATCGGCGGCGGCCCGGGCGGCGAGCGCATCCTGACCGGCCATGACAACGGCCTGATCACGCTCAACGTCGCCGAGGCGGACTCGGCAGAGCGCGAACGGCGGCGCGTCGAAATGGGCGAGAACTACCGCACCTTGCTCGGCCATTTCCGCCACGAGCTCGGCCACTACTACTGGGATCGGCTGATCCGCGACGATGCGGAACGCCTTTCTGCCTTCCGCGCCCTGTTTGGCGATGAACGGGCCGACTATGAGCAAGCGCTGAAGGCCTATTATGCCAATGGCGCGCCACCGGACTGGCAGCAGCGTCACATCTCGGCCTATGCGACGTCGCATCCATGGGAGGACTGGGCCGAAACCTGGGCGCACCATCTGCACATCACCGACACATTGGAAATGGTGCATGCGCTGAATTTTTCGCTTGGGCGGCTGGAGACGGTGGACGCCGCAGCCTTGCCGCGCGGCGATACCGGCGGGCGCCTGCAACCGGCGCCTGACGATCCCGCTCTGGCGCCGGAGCCGTTCGAAACGATCCTCGCGCGCTGGCTGGTGTTGTCGGAAGCGTCCAATTCGATCAACCGATGCATGGGGCTGCCCGACCTCTACCCCTTCGTCATTTCAGAGGTGACGGCGCAGAAACTGACCTTCGTACACGATCTTTTGACCGGCACGCCGAAGACGACTGGGAACAATTCGTGAGCAGGCGCCGGCACTTTAGCCGGAACGCATGGACCGTGGTTTCGTTTCCGAGCCCGAGGGAGCGTTAAAACGGAGAGAAACCATGAAACCCGTATTGTTGCCGGCTCTTACCGGCGCTTTGCTCGCCATGTCCGGGGCGGCTCTTGCCGAAACCCCGGTTTCCGCGGTGACGGATCTCAATGTCCGCGCCGGACCCGGCCCGCAATATCCGGTCATCGGTGTGATCGCCGCCGGACAGTCTGCCACGCTCACCGGCTGCATTGAAGGCAGCAAATGGTGCACCATCGCCGAAGCCGGCGGAAAAGCCTGGGTCTATTCGGACTACGTCACGGCCGACTTCGGCGGCAGCCGCGTCATCGTCACGCGCCGCCCGGCTGACGCCGGCATCGCCGTCGTGGCGCCGCCGGCCGACGACGTCTACGGCAATGACAATTACACTGGCGCCATCGTCTCCGACGACGATGCCGGCACCATCGAGTCGATCGGCAGACCGCCGGCCGAGGTCGGCACCTATGTCACCGCCCACCGTGTCGATCCGGTCTATCTCGACGGCGAGGTCGTCACCGGCGCCACGCTGCCCGACACGGTCGAACTGCGCGAAATCCCTGACTACAGGTATCGCTATGTCTACGTGAACAACCAGCCGGCGCTGGTCGATCCGGGCACGCGCCGCATCGTCTATGTGATGCGCTGATCGCGTTCGATCATTTGAAAGGCGGCCGCCAACGATGGCGGCCGTTTTCGTTCGCGGCGCGTGGCGGCCCGCCTTGCGGTAATTGGGTGGTAACTGCGATCGCCTAGACCGATGTGGTTGAAAGCGTTCGGCAGGGGATCCGCGTGACGATCGACAACACCGCCTTTGAGCGTTACCGCCGCTCGCCGAATGCCAAGACCAATTTGCTGCGCCTGATCTTCGGAACGGCAATTGTCGTCGCCTGCTGGATGGCCGCGACAGCTCTTGTGCTATTTGCCGGAACCTATGCCTATATCGTCTGGCGTCTCGGCCCGTCGACCGGGCAGTACATGCAGGATTTCCTCGCGTCGCCGACCGGCATTCTAAGCGCGCTGACCTCGTTTGCCGGCATCTGGATCGGCCTGTGGGTGGCGATGCGCTTCGTGCATGGCGAACCGCTGGCCGCGCTTTTTGGCGTCACTCGTCGCATTGCGCGCGGCGATTTCATCAAGGGCCTGATCGCGGTTCTTATCACGTCGCTGTTCTCGGAAGTCCTGCTCTACTGGCTGCAGCCGGAGATCGCGCGCGGGCCGATCGCCCTGTCGTCCTGGCTGCTCTTCCTGGTGCCGATCGTGCTGCTCACCTTCCTGCAGACCTCGTCGGAAGAAATGCTGTTTCGCGGCTACCTGCCACGCGCGCTCGCCTATCGCTTCAGGAGTCCGCTGATCTGGGCGGTGCTGCCCGTGGTGCTGTTTACCTCGCTGCACTGGAGTTCGGCCTCGTTGGCCATCAATGCCTGCGTATTGGTCTCGATCGGCACTTTTGCGCTGCTTTTGATGCTGCTGGTCTATGTCACCGGCAATCTCGGCGCCGGTTTTGGCGCCCATCTCGGCAACAATCTGACCGGTTTCCTGCTGATCTCGCATCAGGAAGGCTACAATGGCTTCGCGCTGCTCAACGCAAAGCCGCTCGAAGGCCCGGGCTGGACCGACTGGGACGCCGTCCTGATCGCCGCCATCGGCATCGTCAGCACCTTGCTGACCATGCTGTTGTTGTTGCATCGGCGTTCGCCGCTCAGGGTTGGAACGGACAAGCGAGACCTGGACTGATCGCTGCCTGCTCACCTGGATTCCGGCTTCGTTTTTTTATGCATGTCGTTGCCGCAAGACCGCCGCGCACTTTTGCGCGACATGCGTTGGCCTTGACTCTGCGGCCGATTTCCTGTCTAGAGCCGCTGAATTCCGCGACGAGTACACTATCGCGAAAGCCGACCAGGACGCCGATGCCTCATTGAGGCGGGTGCTGTAAAGAGATCCTGGAGGCCAACACCCGGCAGCGCAAGGCGCCCCCGGGTGCTTTTTGGCTTTGCGCTTTTGCTTGGCGTCTCGGCGCGAACGCACTACCTCTCGGTCGAACCCACCGAGATCGAAGGACGGCAGATGTTTGAATCCCTCCAGGAGCGCCTTGGCTCCATCCTGAACGGCCTCACCGGTCGTGGCGCGCTGTCCGAGGCGGATGTCTCGGCGGCGTTGCGCGAGGTGCGCCGCGCGCTGCTCGAGGCCGACGTGGCGCTGGAGGTGGTGCGTTCGTTCACCGACAAGGTGCGCGAGAAGGCGGTCGGCGCCGCGGTGCTGAAGTCGATCAAGCCCGGACAGATGGTCGTCAAGATCGTCCATGACGAGCTGGTCGACATGCTGGGCGCCGAGGGCGTCGCCATCGACCTCAACGCGCCGGCGCCGGTCGTCGTCATGATGGTCGGCCTGCAGGGCTCGGGCAAGACGACCACCTCGGCCAAGATCGCCAAGCGGCTGACCGAGCGGCAGAACAAGAAGGTCCTGATGGCCTCGCTCGACACGCGGCGCCCCGCCGCGCAAGAGCAGCTGCGCCAGCTCGGCGAGCAGGTGAAGGTCGCGACGCTGCCGATCATCGCCGCCCAGAGCCCGGTCGACATCGCCAAGCGCGCCGTGCAGGCCGCCAAGCTTGGCGGCCATGACGTCGTCATCCTCGACACCGCCGGCCGCACCCATATCGACGAGCCGCTGATGGTCGAGATGGCCGACATCAAGAAGGTGTCCGGCCCACACGAGATCCTGTTGGTCGCCGATTCGCTGACCGGCCAGGACGCCGTCAACCTGGCCAAAAGCTTCGACGAGCGCGTCGGCATCACCGGTCTGGTGCTGACCCGCATGGACGGCGACGGCCGCGGCGGCGCCGCCCTTTCGATGCGCGCCGTCACCGGCAAGCCGATCAAGCTCATCGGCACCGGCGAAAAGATGGACGGGCTGGAGGAGTTCCATCCCAAGCGCATCGCCGACCGCATCCTCGGCATGGGCGACATTGTCTCGCTTGTCGAGAAAGCCGCCGAGACCATCGACGCCGAGCAGGCGGCGGCAATGGCCAAGAAGATGCAGTCGGGCAAGTTCGACCTGAACGACCTCGCCCAGCAGCTTCAGCAGATGTCGAAAATGGGCGGCATGGGCGGCATCATGGGCATGATGCCCGGCATGGGCAAGATGAAGGACCAGATGGCCGCCGCCGGCCTCGACGACAAGATGTTCGGCCGCCAGCTCGCCATCATCTCCTCGATGACCAAGGCCGAGCGCGCCAACCCCGACATCCTCAAGCATTCGCGCAAGAAGCGCATCGCCGCCGGTTCCGGCACCGACGCGGCCGAAATCAACAAGCTCTTGAAGATGCATCGCGGCATGGCCGACATGATGAAGGCGATGGGCGGCAAGGGCAAAGGCGGCGGCCTCATGCGCGGCATGATGGGCGGCCTCGCCTCCAAGATGGGCCTCGGCGGCATGATGCCGGGTGGCATGGGTGGAATGGGCGGCATGCCTGACCTTTCCAAGATGGACCCTAAGCAGCTCGAAGCCTTGCAGAAGCAGGCGCAGGCCGCCGGCGTCGGCGGCATGAAGGGTCTGCCTGCCCCCGGCGGCGGCCTGCCCGGCCTGCCGGGCGGCATGAAGCTGCCGGGTCTTCCTGGCCTCGGCGGCGGCGGGCTGCCAGGCCTTGGCAAGAAGAAGTGAGGGAGCAATGAACGAGGAGAAAGACATGGCCGACGCACGCGCCATTCTGGCGGGCTACCGCGCTTCGATCGACAACATCGACGCCGCCCTCATCCATATGCTGGCCGAGCGCTTCCGCTGCACCAAGGCGGTGGGCGTGCTTAAGGCCGAGCATGGCCTGCCGCCCGCCGATCCGGCGCGCGAGCAACAGCAGATCGCCCGTCTTCGCCAGCTCGCGAATGACGCGCATCTCGACCCCGATTTCGCGGAGAAATTCCTCAACTTCGTCATCCGCGAAGTGATCCGACACCACGAACAGATCGCCGCTGCCAACGGCGTGACGAAAACCGGCTGACCAGTGCATGTCGCCCAAAAGTGCTCAGCGGTTTTGGGACAACGACATGCACAAACAAAAGACAGCTAAACCCAATCAACGAAATCAGAGCTTTTAGGAGAAAAGAATGGCACTGAAGATCAGACTGGCCCGCGCGGGCTCGAAGAAGCGTCCTTACTACCACGTCGTCGTTGCCGACGCTCGTTCGCCCCGCGACGGCCGTTTCATCGAGTCGCTGGGTTCCTGGAACCCACTGCTGCCCAAGGACGGCGAGCGCGTGAAGGTTGATGCAGAGCGCGTCAAGCATTGGCTGTCGCACGGCGCCCAGCCGACCGACCGCGTGCTGCGCTTCCTCGACGAGGCCGGCCTTGCCAAGCGCGAAGCCCGCTCCAACCCGAAGAAGGCCGAGCCCGGCAAGAAGGCGCAGGAACGCGCCGCGCTTCTGAAGAAGGCGCAGGATGATGCCGCCGCCGCTGTCGCGGCTGCGTCCGCAGCCCCCGCCGAGGCGGAAGCCGTGACGGCAGAATAGTTTCGGTCTCTCATTCGTATACGCAAACGGCGGGCCTTTGCCCGCCGTTTCTTTTGATTCGACCTATCCCTCAGTAGCCGGAGGGGCAGCGCGCCACGTAGGTGCGTCCATAGCGGTCACGATAACGGCACTGGCCGCTTTCGCTGGCATGGCCGATCAACGCGCCGGCGACTGCGCCGACCGCGCCACCAACCACTGCGCCTTGAACCGGATCGCCCGCCACCGCGGCACCGACTGCGGCGCCGCCGAGGCCGCCGATCGCGGCGCCCTTTTCCGTTTGCGAGCACGCGCCGAGCGCGGTTGCCAGCACAAGAATGGTAATCGCTTTCTTCATTGTCAAAATTCCTCTCTCACGCGGGTCGCCGTCCTCGCCGCCAAGGCCTAAACTCGCGGATCGCCGATTTGATCCCTGGGAGAAGCGAATATTGGCCGGCTTAGTGTCGGTCGCGCTTCCGGTGCTCGCGATCAAGATTTTGAATTTGTTAGCTTTTGCTGCTCCGTGGCGCGCTTCAGATTGGCCAGGCCGGCCTCGAAGTCCTTGCCTATAAGGGTGTCGAAATTCATGACCAGACCCATCAGCTTGGCGATGAATGGCCTTGTGCCACGCATCGCCCAGGTCACGGTCGTGGCTCCACCGGACGGCACAAGGGAAAAATCCACGCTGTTGTTGGCCCTGAACGGCTTTTCGAAATCGAGCTTCAGCGAGATGAGTGACGACGGCACCGAATTGCTAATTTCCATGCGGCCGACACCAGCCTTGGAATTGCCTTCCCAGGCATAGACTGCGCCCTTGCCGCTCTGCGCGCCAGAGAGTGTGCGCTTCATGTTGGGGTCGAGTTTTTCATAAGGCGACCATGTCGGCCAGTGGCTGAAATCATTGATCAGCGGGAAGATCGCTTCCGGCGGCGCCTTGATAGTGGCCGTGCGGGCAGTGACGAAATCATTGGGCAGTGTCGCGGTATAGATGAGGACGGCGGCAATGATGACGATCAGGATGATGAAGATGGTGGTGAGCATTTTTTCTCCTCCGAAACTATCGGCCAAACGGGATCAGCGCGCGCACCCGGGGGTCACGCAGATAGAGGCCACCCCACAGGATAATGCCGAGATAGACGCCGAAGAGCGTGTGCGAGAACAGCGGGCTGTCGATGCGCAGCTTTGTGGCGATGGCGCCGCCCATATAGGCGGTGAGCAGGATGGCGCCGAGCACCGACGTGCGCGGCCAGGCATAGAGCGCCGTCGCGATCAGGCCGATAACGCCGAGCAAGCGCGCGACACTCGGATCTGCCGGCCAGCCGAGCGGCACCATCGTCTGGGTGACGATGTCGAGCGGCGGCAATTTGATGGCGCCGTCGAAGATCATGAACAGGATGATGAGGCCGCTGAGCACGCGGCCGGTCCACAAGGCGCCGGACGAGACGCGCGCGGTTTCGGAAATCGTCATTGGTGTTCCTCCGGGTGTTTCGGTTTGAGCGCCGGCCTTCTTGGTAAAGGTCGACCCAAGGACGCGCGGCGGGACGACGACCCGACACGCCATTGGATTCTTTTTGCTGTCTGGTGCCGCGGTCCTCGCCGCAGCACCGGGCCGCGATTCGTTCAAAGGGTCCTGAGATAGGCCTCCAGGCGCGCATAGCTCGCCATGACCATCTGGCCGAAGCCCATCTTCACCGCCATGTCGCGGGCGGCGATCGAGTTGGCGCGGATGTTGGCGACGATCCGCGTCCCGCCGCCGGCATCCTCGAACAGGATGGTCGTCACCATCTGCGCCGGCGGCAGGCTGTCCTGCCACTGGGAGCGGTCGAGCGGCGCATCACGATAGACGATCCGTTCCGGCGGGGCGATTTCGAGATAGACGCTATTGGTCGGATATTCGCTGCCGTCGGCAAAACGCATGGTCAGGCGCCATTCGCCGCCCGGCCTCACATCCATCTCGCAGACCGGATAACTCGATCCTTCCGGCCCCCAGAACCGAACCAGGTGATAGGGATCTGTAAACAGCTTGAACATCAGCGCGCGCGGCGCATGGAACGTCCTGGTGATGACGATGACGGGGTCATCGGATGGAAGTTCTATGGATTGATCCGCCACTTTTTAGCCCCTCCTTGATTGACCCGGCCGGCTTCAATTATGGCCGCCGTCGGAATTTCCTTTCTGCAAAGCCTGCAGATAGGTTTCGAGCCGGTCGAACCGCGCGTCCCACAGCACGCGATAGGATTCCAGCCACGCGTCGATCTCGCGCAATGGCTCTGGCTGCAGGCGGCGCGGCCGAAACTGCGCGTCGCGACCACGCGCCACCAGGCCGGCGCGCTCCAGCACCTTTAGATGCTTCGACACCGCCGGAAAGCTCATGGCGAAAGGCTCCGCCAGTTCCGTCACCGAGGCCTCGCCGAGCGACAGCCGCGCCAGAATGGCGCGCCGCGTCGGATCGGCAAGCGCCGCGAGAGTCAGACTAAGACTGTCGGTTGTCATTGCTTATCGAACCAAATAGTTATGTAACCTTTCGGTTCTATACGAGGCGGCGAGCGACGCGTCAAGTGCTCATCGCGGGAAGGCTATGAGTGCGCCGCACGCTTAGCCGCCAACGACACGATCATGGTGGTCCGCGCTAACGTGCAGGACTATCGGGGCACACCCGGCACGGATATTGAGAAGCATCCCAGCCCCACACTCAAGCTGGGGCCATCCGTACGAGCACCAGCCGGGGAAAGACAATGAGCGGCGAGACGGACCTGCAAAAGCTGCTGGCATCAATGACGCCGCACCTTTACCCGGAAATTTATGTCTTCGCGACTTTGGCGCCCGGCGCGTCTTTGCCGGACGGGCTGGAGCCTATGATGCGCTTCAGCGAGCGCGAGGGCATGACGCTGATCCTGTCCGAGAGCCAGGCGCAAGCGGCCGGTCTCGCCGGCACCTTCCGCTGCCGGATGATCACGCTCGACATACACTCCTCGCTGGAAGCGGTCGGCTTCCTCGCCGCCATCACGACGCGCTTGGCGGTCGCCGGCATGGGCGTCAATCCGGTCTCGGCCTTCTATCACGACCACCTGTTCGTGCCGGCGGAAAGGGCGGAGGAGGCGCTCGCCATCTTGCGGCAGTTGGCGGCGGAGAGCGGTCAGCGACGAACGTAGAGAATGTCCGGCAGGCCTTCCTCATTGGTCGAGCCGTCGCCGAAGCTTTCGGCGCGAAAACCGTGGCGTTCGTAGAACCGGCGCGCGCCGCTGTTGATCTGGAAGCAATGCAGCTTGATGAACGGCATGCCGGCAGTGGCATGGGCCAGCAGTCGGCTGCCGATGCTCCTGCCGGTCCAGGCCGGATCGAGATAGAGCTGCTCGACCCATTCGCCGCTGACAGCGATGAAACCGACGATCTGTCCACCGGCTTCGGCGACCGTCACCTGCTGGCTGGGCAAGAGGATGTCGCGGATGAAGAACAGGTCTTCCTCCGGCGTGTGCAGCACCGGCATCCATACCAGGGCGTTAAGCGAGGCGCGCATCGTTTTGGCGATGGCGGCGGCGTCCGAGCTGATCGCTGGGCGCAGGGTGATTTCAAGAAAATTAGACATGCCGGCGCTGCCCCTCATCCGCCCTTCGGGCACCTTCTCCCCGTAAACAGGGGAGAAGGAAGAAGCATCCCGGCCGAAGGCCGAGCCCGCGACCGCGGGCCGCCGGTCGTCCGGCGCCCCTGCGGAGGGCCCGCCGCGGCAGCGGCTGTGCGGCCCGTGAGCGAGAACTAAGCCGCCTTCTTCTTCGGCTGGATCAGGCCGCGCTCGACCAGGAGCTCGGCGATCTGGACGGCGTTGAGCGCCGCGCCCTTACGCAGATTGTCGGAGACGACCCACATCGACAGGCCGTTGTCGACCGTCGAATCCTCGCGGATGCGCGAGATGAAGGTGGCGTCCTCGCCGGCCGATTCCAGCGGCGTGATGTAGCCGCCGTCCTCGCGCTTATCGAGCACCTGGCATCCGGGCGCCTCGCGCAGGATATCGCGCGCTTCGTCGGCGGTGATCGGCTTCTCGAACTCGATGTTGACCGCTTCGGAATGGCCGATGAACACCGGCACGCGCACGCAGGTCGCCGTCAGCTTGATCTTGGGGTCGAGCATCTTCTTGGTCTCGGCGACCATCTTCCACTCTTCCTTGGTGAAGCCGTCATCGAGGAAGACGTCGATATGCGGAATGACGTTGAAGGCGATGCGCTTGGTGAACTTCTTGACCTCGACGCCATCGGCGACGAACACGGCGCGGGTCTGTGTGAACAGCTCGTCCATGCCTTCCTTGCCAGCGCCCGACACCGACTGGTAGGTGGCGACGACGACACGCTTGATGGTGGCGAAATCGTGCAGCGGCTTCAGCGCCACGACGAGCTGCGCCGTCGAGCAGTTCGGATTGGCGATGATGTTCTTGCGCGTAAACAGCGAGATCGCGTCCGGGTTCACTTCCGGCACGATCAGCGGCACGTCCTGGTCGTAGCGGAAGGCCGACGAATTATCGATGACGACGCAGCCCTGCTTGCCGATCTTGGGCGACCATTCCTTGGAGACGTTGCCGCCCGCCGACATCACGCAGATATCGGTGTCGGAAAAATCATACTGGTCGAGAGCCCTGACCTTCAACGTGCGGTCGCCGAAGGACACTTCCGTGCCCTGGCTGCGCCGCGAGGCCAACGCCACCACTTCGCTTACCGGAAAGCCGCGCTCTTCCAGTATGTTGAGCATTTCCCGGCCCACATTGCCCGTGGCGCCGACGACTGCAACCTTGAAACTCATCTGATATCTCCTGTCCCTCTCCGCCTGGTTTTTGGAGAAAACCCGCTGGCCTCATGCGGGTTTCGTCCCCCCGGGCCGGACCCGGGAGAGGGTGGTTAGGCCAAGGGAATCACACCGTTTTGGTGGTGGTTTTGGAGGTTTTGGCCAAGAATGCGGTTTTGCTGGAACGGACGGACGCGTCTGAGCGCCCAGCCCAATGCGTTACATTGTGGCTAGGGGCGTCGAATGCAAGAAGAGCCATCAAAAGGCCGCGCATCGAAGACAATCCCGTTCGATGCGGCTTTTACGCGGTTTGGTAAAAGAGTCAATTGTCGCCAGCCCTGTACAATGCCGGCGCCACGAAGTAGGAACCGCCAACCGTCCGGCCTTGCGGCGCTCAGCGCCCGCCGGCAGAAGCCCATCGCCGGGCCTACAGAAGCTCCAAACTCCGAAAGAGTGAGATGTCCAGTTTCGAAACGATTGTTCCTGCGCTGGCAGAGGCGCTGGAAAAGCGCGGCTATATTGCGCTGACGCCGGTGCAGAAGGCGGTGCTGGAGCTCGGCGCGGCCGACGCTCTGGTGTCGGCGCAGACCGGCTCCGGCAAGACCGTGGCCTTCGGCCTGGCGCTGGCGCCGACATTGCTGGAGGGCGCCGAGCGCTTTGGCCAGGCCGGCGCGCCCCTGGCATTGGCTGTGGCGCCGACGCGCGAGCTGGCCTTGCAGGTGACGCGCGAATTGCAATGGCTCTACGAAATGACCGGAGCGCAGGTCGCCTCCTGCGTCGGCGGCATGGACATGCGCACCGAGCGGCGCGCGCTGGAGCGCGGCGCCCATATCGTCGTCGGCACGCCTGGACGTCTGCGCGACCACATCACGCGAAACTCCCTCGACATGTCGGCGCTGAAGGCCGTGGTGCTGGACGAGGCCGACGAAATGCTCGATCTCGGTTTTCGCGAGGATCTCGAATTCATTCTCGACGCCGCTCCGACCGGACGCCGCACGCTGATGTTTTCGGCAACCGTGCCGCGCTCGATCGCTACGCTGGCGCAAGGCTATCAACGTGACGCCGTGCGCATTTCGGCCGGCGGCGAGGAGAAGCAGCATCTCGACATCGAATACCGGGCGCTGAATGTCGCCCAGGCCGACCGCGAGAACGCCATCATCAATGTGCTGCGTTTTTACGAGGCCAAGAACGCGCTCGTGTTCTGCAACACGCGCGCCGCCGTCAATCATCTGACGGCACGCTTCAACAACCGCAATTTCTCCGTCGTGGCGCTCTCGGGCGAGCTCAGCCAGAACGAGCGCAGCCACGCGCTGCAGGCGATGCGCGACGGCCGCGCCAAAGTCTGCATCGCCACTGACGTCGCCGCGCGCGGCATCGACCTGCCCAATCTCGAACTTGTCATCCACGCCGACCTGCCGACCAATCCCGAAACGCTGCTGCACCGCAGCGGCCGCACCGGCCGCGCCGGGCGCAAGGGCGTCAGCGCGCTGATCGTGCCCGGCAGCGCCCGCCGCCGCACCGAACGGCTCCTACAGAATGCCGGGCTGAAGGCGACATGGGCGAGCCCGCCCTCCGCCGACGACGTGATCAGGCGCGACGACGAGCGCATCCTGGCCGATCCGGCTTTCGACGAGCCGATGGCCGAGGACGAGCGCGGCTTCATAGAGGCGCTGCTGGCCAAGCATGGCCCCGAACAGGTGGCTGCTGCTTTCGTGCGCCAGTGCCGCGCCAGCCGCTCGGCGCCCGAGGATCTGATGGAGGTCGCGCCGTTCGCGCCGTCGCGGGAAAGACCGGCGGGCGAAAAATTCGCGCACCGCGACGAGGCGCCCAACCGCCGCGACGATTTCGGTGCTAGCGTCTGGTTCTCGCTGTCGGTCGGACGCCGGCAGAATGCCGAGCCGCGCTGGCTGATCCCGATGCTGTGCCGCACCGGCAACATCTCCAAGCGCGAGATCGGCGCCATCAAGATGCAGCCGGAAGAAACCTTCGTGCAGATCGCCGCCGATTGGGCCGACCGGTTTCTGACGGCGATCGGCCCCGACCGCAAACTGCAAGGCAGCATCGCGGTGAAGCGGCTCGACGGCACGCCGGACCTGTCGCGTGCCGGCTACCAGCCGCCGGTGCCGGACAAGAAACCGCATCGCGGCAAGGCGCCGTTCGATCCGAATGCGCCGAAGCGCAACTTCGAAAAGCGCCCCCCGGCGTCTGCCGACCAGCGCCCCGGCGCCGCGCATGAGGCAAAGCCGTGGGCGAAGAAGCCGGGCAAGCCGAAATTCGACAACAGCGGCCCGCCCAAGCACAAGAAAGCCAAGAAGCGCCCTTCCTGAGCTCTGGGTCGGGTGGGTCGCCTTTGATGTGGCGCTGCCGTCGGGGTGTTGACCCTCGGCCTGCGGGAGCATTCGCACTTGCTTTTGCAAATGCTCCCGCCGTCCTGCGAATTCAACGAAAACGTCATAAGGTCAATCGGTTAGAGCCAGCGAGGCGCCCATCAAAAGATTCTGCTTGCATTTTGATCCGCGCACGGATAGTCTGTGCACAGATTAAATTATTGATCGAACAAGATGGAGCCGAGACAATGTGGACCAACGAATACACCGCGATTTCCTCTCTTCCCGCGCAAGCCATCTGGAATGCGCTCAAGGCATTGCATGAAGGCCGTCTCACCTATGAAGGGTCCGACACCTTCGTGCTGCATGGCCCCTTCGCCAAGGGCTCGCGCGTCTCGGTGACTCCGGTCGGGCAAGACACGTTCGAATCGACCATCGTCGACCTCGTCGACAACGTGACCTATGCCGACGAAACTTCGTTCGGCGATACGAAGCTGCTGTTCCGGCATACGCTGGTGCAGGTCGAAGGCGGTACGCAAGTGACGCATCGTCTGGAGATTTCCGGCCCGTCGGCCGCCGAGGTAGGGCCCGAGCTCGGACCCCAGATCAGTGGCGATTTCGACGTCTCGATGTCTCGGTTGTTCGAGCAGGCAAAGGAGTTTGCGAACATTGGCTGAGGAGCTGAACACCCGCTTCAAGGGCGGACCTTCGGAGAGCCCCGGGTTGCTGTTGTGGCGAACCACCATGCGCTGGCAGCGCATCATGACGGCGGCACTGGCGCCGCTCGACCTGACGCATGTTCAATTCGTGCTGCTGGCTTCGGCGATGTGGCTCGGCCGCAATGGCGAGCCGCCCAACCAGGTGCAGCTCGCCGCCCAGGCCGGCACCGAAGTCAAGATGACCTCGGATGTCGTTGCCCGACTTGAAGCGAAAGGGTTGATCGCGCGGGAGACCGATCCGCGCGATAGCCGCGCCAAGGTGATCCGCCTCACCGCGGCCGGGACGGCCGCGGTGCAGAGCGCCATCGTCGCCGTCGAGGCGGCGGACGCCGCTTTTTTCGAGCCGGTCGACGAGGCGCAACTCGTCGGCCTGCTGCAGCAATTGGCTGGCGAGATCCGCTGAGGTGGCCGCTGGATTAAGCCAGGAACTTGGCGATGATGGCCTCGCCCATTTCAGTGGTGCCGACTTCCTTCATGCCGGCGGAGAAGATGTCCTTCGTGCGCAGGCCGTCGTCGAGCACGGCGGCGATCGCGCCCTCGAGCTTGTCGGCCTCGGCGACCATGCCGAAGGAGTAGCGCAGGCACATGGCGAAAGACGCGATCATGGCGATCGGGTTGGCGATGCCCTGTCCGGCAATGTCGGGCGCCGAGCCGTGCACCGGCTCGTAGAGCGCCTTGCGCTTCTTGCTCTTCACGTCCGGCGCGCCGAGCGAGGCCGACGGCAGCATGCCGATCGAGCCGGTCAGCATGGCGGCGATGTCGGAGAGCATGTCGCCGAACAGATTGTCGGTGACGATGACGTCGAATTGCTTTGGCCAGCGCACCAGCTGCATGCCGCCGGCATCCGCCAGCATATGGTCGAGCTTGACGTCTGAGTAGCGTGCCTTGTGCGTCTGGGTGACGACCTCGTTCCACAAAACGCCCGACTTCATGACGTTGCGCTTTTCCATCGAGGTGACGTGATTCCGGCGGGTGCGCGCCAGTTCGAAGGCGACGCCCGAGATGCGCTCGATCTCGAACGTGTCGTAGACCTGCGTGTCGATGCCGCGCTTCTGGCCGTTGCCGAGGTCGATGATCTGCTTCGGCTCGCCGAAATAGACGCCGCCGGTGAGCTCGCGCACGATCAAGATGTCGAGGCCTTCGACCACATCCTGCTTGAGCGAGGACGACGCCGCCAGCGCCGGATAGCAGATCGCCGGGCGAAGATTGGCGAACAGCTCCATGTCCTTGCGCAGCCGCAGCAGCCCGGCCTCGGGGCGCACCTCGTAAGGCACCTTGTCCCATTTCGGTCCGCCGACGGCGCCGAACAGCACCGCATCGGCGGCCATCGCCTTGTCCATGTCGGCATCCGAGATCGCCGCGCCATGCGCGTCATAGGCGCAGCCGCCGACCAGCCCTTCGTCGGTGGCAAAGCCGCTGCCGAGCTTGGCGTTCATGGCGGCGATCAGCTTCTTGACCTCGGCCATGGCCTCGGGGCCGATGCCGTCGCCGGCGAGCAGGAAGAGATTTTTCGAAGCCATGGAGAACCGTCCAGTGAGAATTTGAGCCGGCGCCTTGCTAAACGCCAAGCGCTTGCCGCGCAAGCCTTTCAAGCCTCACCGATGCGAGAGGATATTGACCAGCCTGCCGAACGGATCGCGCACATAGAAGCGCCGCACGCCCCAGGGCTCGTCGGCCGGGCCATATTCGATGGCGAAGCCTGCAGCCTTCATGCCTTCGAGCGCGGCGTCGACATCGTCGACTTCGATCGACAGATCAGGCACCGGCGTACCGGAGCCGCCTTGCGCCAGGAAGCTCATCTGCACCTGCATCTGTTCCTCGGAACCGTAGGTGACGATCCAGCCCTGATCCATCAGCACGTCGAGACCGAGCACGTCCCGGTAGAAGCGTTTCGCCGCTGCCGCGTCCTGCGTCCCGATATTGGCTACGATGCGCCGGACCTTCACGGCCTTGGCCTCAACGTCCCGAAGCCGAGCGCCTGAGCGCGGTGACCTCGATCTCGATCTTCATCTCCGGCTTGTTGAGCTGACACACGATCATCGTCGCCGCCGGGCGGATGTCGCCGAATGTCTCGCCAAGGATCGGGAAGACCACGTCCACGAAGGCCTGGTCGGTGATGTAATAATGCGTCCGCACCACGTCGGCCATCTCGAAGCCGCCGTCCTGGAGCGCCTTGGCGATGGTCGCGAGGCAATTGCGCGTCTGTGCCTCGACCGTTTCCGGCATGGTCATCGTGGCATAATCGTAGCCGGTCGTTCCGGATACGAAACACCAGTCGCCCTGGACCACGGCGCGAGAATAGCCGGCGGTCTTTTCAAACGGCGAACCGGTGGAAATGAGTGTGCGCATGGCGGCCTCCGCTAAGTTTGCTTCAGGTCGTCAGGCTTTCAGTTGCGCAAGGACGCCTGCGATATCGCCCATGCCCCAATGCTCGACGATGCGGCCGTCCTGCACCCGAAAGATGTCGCACGACGTGAAGAGCAGCGGCCGACCGGTCGGTGCTACACCGAAATAGGTTCCCTTGTGTGTGCCACTGTAGGCAAAGCTCGCAGCCACGTGGTCTTTGTCGGCCACCACGACTTCGGGGACGACCTTGAGATCCGGCATCGCCGTCAGCCGCGCCTTGAAGAAGGCAATCGTCGCCTGTTTCGGGCTGACGCCGGCCGGCGGTGGCGCCGCCGCGCTTTTCTGATGGTTCACATAGGTATCGGCGAACAGATCGGAGAACCCGTCGATATCGCCCGCGCTCAATGTCGCGGCGAACCGCTCGGCCAGCGATTGGCTCGAGCTCGCCGTCCGGGCGAGCGTGGGTGTGAGCAAGCTGCCGCCGAGAAGAAGGCCGGCTGTCGTTATTTGTCGCCGATTGGGCATCGTGAACCTCCGTTGAAAGCTGGCAACGGGCAGGCTTGGCGACGCGCGCTAGTTGCCTGACCCTTGCGCGTTGTCATAGGCCTTCTTGATGTCGGCCGGCCAATCCTTCACGGGCGGCCAGGCCTGCGGCTCGCCATTGTCGCCACGGCGGGCGAAATAGACCGCATGCTTGGCCGGGTCGACGGCCATGAAGCCGTCATTGCCGCCGCAATCATGCGGCACGCAGCCGGTGGCGTAGAAGGCGCCCGATGCGGTCTTTTCGGTGCCGCCGCCGACCAGCAGGCTGGTCGCCATATCCGGCATGTCCTTGCCGAGCAGCGCCTGGCCAGCCTTATAGACGGCCTCGTTGTGGAACGCATCGATGATGTTGTCGTATTTCGATGGATCGACATCCTTCCAGTCGGTGCCGGGCTCCGGCGTATAGGTAAGCTCGCCCGAGGTCGTCAGTCCCTCCTTGGGCGACCATTGCAGCGCCGGCTTGGAATCGCCCGGCAGCAGATAGGGAACATAGTAGATGGCGCTGTCGGAGACGGCGACGGGTGGGGCACCGCATTCGTCCTGTTCGACAGTCGTGGTCTGGATCGCGCCGCCCTGCGGCTTCCAGGCAATCAGGCTTGCCGGGCCGCATTGGTTGCCGCCGTCGCCGACATCGAACAGCGCGACGTTGACATCGCCGAGCTTGACGATCTTTTCGAAGAAGACATCGTAGTTGCTGGCGAGCTGCTTGCCGTCATAGGCCAGCACCTTCTCGCCATACTGCTCCTGTTGGGTGATGGTGAACTGGCCACCTTCGAACGGAACCGGAGCCTGCTTCTCATCATCCGACGCGGCCTGGCCGCTGCCCGATCCCTGATCGGCAGCGCCTTGATCGGTGGCAGGCTGGTCGGAGGTTGCGGGCGCCGGCTGCGGAGCCGGCGCGGTAGTCTGCGCGTTTGCGCCGATCGTGGCGAGAAGGATTGCCGCCGAAGCAGCCAGAAGCGAGCGTGTCATGACTGTCCCTCCATTCAGTCGCAACGAACCCGGCCGCAGACGGCCGGGCCTGTCATCCTAGAGCTTCAGGCGTTCAGGCCCAAGGGCGCAGCTCGGCGTTCCGTTTCTCGAAAGAAGCGATCTCGCCGGCCTTCTCCATCGTCAGGCCGATGTCGTCGAGGCCGTTCAAGAGGCAGTGGCGCTTGAAGTCGTCAAGGTCGAACGTGACCACGCCGCCATCCGGCCCGCGGATCTCCTTGGCCTCGAGATCGACCGAAACCGTCGCATTCGAGCCGCGCGAGGCGTCGTCCATCAGCTTTTCCAGATCTTCCGGGCTGACGGTGATCGGCAAAATGCCGTTCTTGAAGCAGTTGTTGTAGAAAATGTCGGCGAAGGAGGTCGAGATCACGCAGCGTATGCCGAAATCGAGCAGCGCCCATGGCGCGTGCTCGCGGCTCGAGCCGCAGCCGAAATTGTCGCCGGCGACCAGGATCTGCGCCTTGCGGTAGGCCGGCTTGTTGAGCACGAAATCCGGGTTTTCCGAGCCATCGTCATTGTAGCGCATCTCGGCGAAAAGGCCGGTGCCAAGCCCGGTGCGCTTGATCGTCTTCAGATAGTCCTTCGGGATGATCATGTCGGTGTCGACATTGACGATCGGCATGGGCGCGGCGACGCCGGTGAGCTTGGTGAACTTATCCATGGCTTTTGCCCGTCTTCTTTGGGTTGCGGGGGGGTGACTTTCGCCCGGTTTACACAAAGGCGCAGGCAAATAAAAGGCGGCTGTTCCGGCTCGTGCTTGTGCCATCGCAGACAGGATCGGCATCGGCCGCTTTCAAAACGCCAGGCGATCGTGCACCCTTTCCGCCATGACAGTGCCCTCAAAGATCCTCTATGCCAGCGAGCCTGACCTCGATGTGGCCGAATTCCGCCGCGTGCTGGTGGAGTCCACGCTGGGCGAGGCGCGTCCCGTCGACGACGCGGCGCGTTTGAAGACGATGCTTGCCAATGCCGATCTGGTGCTGACGGCGCGCCTCGACATCGAGGGCAAGCCGCTGATCGGCGTTGCCCGCGCCATCACCGACTTTTCCTGGGTCTGTTATATTTCGGACCTTGCCGTGTCCCAATCGGCGCAGGGGCTCGGCATCGGCAAGGGCCTGATGGATGCCGCGCGCCGCACGCTCGGCCCGAACGTCGCCATCAGCCTGATTTCCATGCCCGACGCGGCTGGTTTCTATGAACGCATCGGCATGAAGCGGATGACCGACGCCTTCTGGTTCTCCCGCAAGCACTGACGCCATTCACCGGCAAGTGATCGCTTCGTTTCTGGCGCAACGCTTGACATGCAACCAAATGGTTGCATATTAAAGCCATGAGCATGGATGCCGTCTTTCGCGCCCTGGCCGATCCGACCCGCCGGCAGCTTCTGGACAGCCTTTATGCCAGGAACGGGCAGACGCTGAATGCGCTGTGCGAGCGGATGGAGATGACGCGCCAGGCAGTGACCAAGCACCTGGTGATCCTCGAAGAGGCGAACCTCGTCACCACCATCCGCAAGGGCAGGGAGAAGGAGCACTTCCTCAACCCCGTTCCGATCAACGAGATCGCCGAGCGCTGGATCGGCAAGTTCGAGCGGGGGCGGCTCGCCGCCCTCAGCGACCTGAAGCAAAGCCTTGAAAGGGAAGAGCCGTGAGCGAGAACAGATTCGTCTATGTCACCTATATCCGCACCACGCCCGAAAAGCTCTGGACGGCGCTGACCGATCCGGAATTCAACCGGCAATTCTTCCTTTGCTCCTATCAGGAGAGCGACTGGAAGGTGGGCTCCAGCTGGAAGCTGGTCTTCCCGGACGGCAGCACTGCCGATACGGGCGAGATCCTGGAAATCGATCCGCCCAAACGCCTCGTCATCAAATGGCGCAACGAATGGCTGCCCGAGGTGAAGGAGGACGGCTACACGCGCTGCACCTTCACCATCGAACCGGATGGCGAGCTGGTGAAGCTTGCCGTCATTCACGAAGCCGACGGCCCGCACAAGCTGATCGCCAACGTTTCCAAGGGCTGGCCGCTGGTGCTGGCGAGCCTCAAGAGCCTGATCGAGACCGGCAAGGGTTTTGATCGCCCGCCGTCAAAGGGTTAATGCATGTCGCCCAGAAGTGGGCCGCAGTTCCAGGACAACGACATGCGTCAAGCAAAAGCCTCGTTTCGTCAACGAAACAAATCTCGGGAGAGATTGCCATGATGCTCCGGCACGCCTGGCCACAGGCCATGGCAAACAGCGAAACCGCGATGGCCTCGGCTGAAATTCCTGCGGCGCCGGATCAGGTCTTCGCCGCGCTGGTCAGCGACAAGGTCGAGCTCTGGTGGGGCTCGACCGACACCTACCGGATGACCGGCTGGAGCGCTGATCTGCGCGTCGGCGGCCGCTGGAGGATCATCGTGGAAACCGCGGATGGCAGGCGTCTGCCCGCTGGCGGAGCGTTCCGCGAAATCGAGCGGCCGCACCGGATCGTGCAAACGCGCGGCTATGACTGGGACCATCCGACACTCGGCCGCAAGGAAACGACGGTCGCCTATCTGCTGGAGCCGACCGCTCGTGGCACCCGGCTTACCGTCTGCCACGGCGGCTTCGCCGGCCTTGCCGATGCAGCGGCGGAACATGCCGATGGCTGGGCACGGGTGCTGGGCTGGCTGCAGGGGTATTTTGGCGATGGCTCATTGACGGGTGAGCGGACCAACAACACGGCCTTGTCTTGACCCGCGCCTTGTCGGGTCCACATCCATGGCATGCAAGAGCGAGCATGCTTCGTAGGCACGGCCGGCTGGGGAATTCCGTCGCGATGCAAGGATGAGTTTCCTCAGTCCGGTTCCCATCTCGAACGCTATGCCGGACGGCTTCCGATCGCCGAAATCGACACGTCGTTTTACAAGCCGCATCGCCGCGAGACTTATGAGCGATGGGCGCGTTCCGTGCCGGACCATTTCCGCTTCGCCGTGAAGGCACCCAAGACGATGACCCACGAACAGCGTCTCGTCGACTGCGAAACACTTGCCGACGCCTTTCTCCAGCAGGCCGAAGGTCTCGGCGAGAAGCTGAGCGTGATCCTGGTTCAACTGCCGCCGAGCTTGTCGTTCCAGAAGGACATCGCCCGCGTTTTCTTCGATATGCTCGGTGAAAAGACCAAGGCCAGGCTGGTCTGCGAGCCACGCCATTCCAGCTGGTTCGACGCCGAGGCGGAGGCGCTTCTGGTTGACCGCCGGATTGCCCGCGTTGCCGCCGACCCGCCTCCGGTACCCGAAGCGGCAGTGCCGGGCGGTTGGCCCGGCCTTGCCTATTTCCGCTGGCATGGCGTTCCGCGCGTTTACTACTCGGATTATGATGCCGACGCGCTCGACCGCATCGGGCGGCAGGTTGAGGAAGCAGCAAGCTCGGGCGCGGAAGTCTGGTGCATTCTCGACAACACCGCGCACGGACACGCCCTCGGCAACGCCCTGAAGATTGATGCGATGATCCGCTAGACTCTTTGTTTTTAGGCAATTCCGGACGGAAAACCGATCACACTTTTCCTGGAATTGCTCTAGATCACGTTCAATTCCCGGAACGCCGTGCCTTCCGCCACCCGGCTGTACCCGAACGCCGTGCAGTCGATCGTCCGGTAGCCGCCATGCACGATGAGCTCGGCGATCGATTTGCCGACCGCCGGCGCCTGTTGCAGGCCGTGGCCGGAAAAGCCGTTGGCGAACAGGAAATTTTCGACCTCCGGATGCGGCCCGATCACCGCGTTCTGGTCGAGCGTGTTGTAGTCGTAATGACCGACCCAGGCGCGCGTCGGCTTGATCGCCTCGAAGGCCGGGATACGGGTGGCGAGCACCGGCCAGATCACCTCTTCGAACAGTGGCCAGTTGACCTCGAAATCCTTCGGATCGGGCGCAACGTCGCCCTCTTCCGGCTCGGCGCCGCCGGTGATGTAGACCGAGCCTTCCGGCCGCACATAGATGCCGGAGGGATCGACCAGCAGCGGCATGTCGGCGAACTTGTCGCGCGCCTCGAAGACGAAGACGTTGCGCTTGCGCGGCTCGACCGGCAGCGCCAGCCCGGCGAAAGCGGCGACCTTGCCGGCGTTCGGCCCGGCGGCGTTGACGACGATGCCGGCTTCCAGCGTCTCGCCATTGTCGAGGGAAACGCCGGTGACGCGGTTGCCGTCACGCGCGATGCCGGTGACGGAAGCGGTGATGAAATCGATCTTCTTCTCCCGCAATGCCTTGCGGAACAGCATAAGCATCGCATGCGCGTCGAACCAGCCCTCGCCGGTACGGCCATAGGCGCCGGCTGTGATGCCTTCGGCCGACAACCAGGCAAAACGTTGGGTAAGTTGGTCGGCATCCTCCAACACGATATCGGCGCCCTCGGCGATCTGCGCCTCGTGATTGGCCTTGAGGATCGGCAGCCCGGCCTCGCCGGCAAGGATCAGATAGCCGCCCTCGCGAAAGCCGATATCGGCATCGGCGCCGAACGTTTCCTTGAGCCGCCGGAACAGTTTCAGCGTGAACTGCGACAGGCGGATGTTTTCCGGGATCGAAAATTGCTGGCGGATCGAAGCGCAGGACAGCGTCGTCGCCGCGTGCGAGAATTGCGGATCGCGCTCGATCAGCGCGATCGAGCCGGAAAAGCCTTCCTCGCGCAGGTAATAGGCGATCGAGGACCCGACGATGGCTCCGCCGATGATGACGATGTCGTAGCGCACGCTTTCTCTTCTCCGGCTTACGAGCCTTAACCCTGAAACCAGGATCACATGCTCAAATCAATGCAGGCAGGCTGATCTCGAAGCGCGTGCCGCGCTCGGAGTCAACCAGCCTGATCGTGCCATCATGTGCTTTCAGGAGGGCCAGCACGATGCCGAGGCCCATGCCGGTGCCGCCGCTCTCGCGCCTTGTGGTGAAGAACGGCTCGAAGATTTTGGCGCGGTTGGCGGCCGAGATGCCGTCGCCGTCGTCGCCGACATGGATCGCCACCCTGTCGCCGGCGCCCGCGGCGCCGATCGACACCAGCCTGGCGCCATGCCGCGCCGAATTGTCGATGAGATTGGCAAGCACGATGCCGAGATTCTCGGCCGAGATGCCGAGGCCGATGTCGCCGCCAGCCTCTTTTTGAAGCTCCAGCCTGGTGTCGATCGGCAGCAAGGCGAGCGCCGCGCCAAGCGTTGTGCTCTCACCGCTCGGCGCCAGGTTTTCGGCGCGCGCCAGGTCGAGCAGCCGGCGCACCAGCAGGTTGAGCCGGCCGGCATCGGTGACGATGTTGTTGGAGAAGCGCCGACGCTCGGCCTCGTCCATGGCGCCGCCGGAATCGCGCAGCAGCTCGGCCGCGCCCTGGATCGCCGTCAGCGGCGATTTCAGTTCGTGCGAGACATGGGTGGCGAAGGTCTGGATGCTGTCGGAACGCGCTTGCAGCTTGGTCGCCATGTCGAGGAAGGCCGCCGACAATTCGGCCATCTCGCGCGTGCCGTGATGGGCGAGCGGCCGGATCGCCTCGCGGTCGCCGGCGGCGATGCGTTTGGTCCGCTCGATCAGCGCATAGATCGGCCGGCTGACGGTGCGGATGAACACCAGCCCGATCAGCAGCGTGCCGCCGACGATGGCGATCGCCGCCAGGGTCACCTTGCCGCGCTCGCCGTAGAGATGCTTGACGATGTTGTTCGGCGTCCGCGACAGATACACGACACCGGCAACCCTGCCGTCGATCTCGACCGGCAGGGCGACGAAGACACGCACCTTGGTGCCGCGGCTCACCGAATAGAGCGGCGGCGTCGGCTGGTCGGGGATGCGCAGCCTGAGCGTGCTGGCATAGACGCCGGTCAACGCCGTGCGGACCTCCTCGACCTCGGCCAGGGACTGGCCGACTTCGCCGCCGCCGGCAATCACCACGCCATGCGGATCGAGCAGGCGGAAGCCGGCGAGCGTCGTCTTCTGCGTTTCGTCCAGGATTGGGTCGAGCCGGGCCCCGATGGCGGCGAAGGCCGGATCGGCCGTGGCGGGAACGGCCGCCGGCCGCGACGGCATGACGGAGTCCGAGGCGAGATCAAGCTGCGGCTCGATCGGCTCGTAGGGGTAGTTGTTGTCCCTTGAAGGATCGGCCGAGATCGGCGCCCCTAATTGTTCTGGCGTAAGGCCGGCGGTGCGCACCGCGTCGGCATAGACGGCGGCGACGGCGGCGCCTTGCGCGATCAGCTCGCCTTCGGTCTGGCGGATCAGCTGGTTCTCATAGAGCCGGAAGAAGAACAGCCCGACCAGCGGCAGCGCCATCACCACGATCAAGATGGCGACGACGATGGTGGCAAGCCGCGGCCGCCACCGCTCCTTGCTCAACCACCGCATCGGCCAAGCCGGAAACCGACGCCATGCACGGTCTCGATCGCATCGAGGCAGCCGGCCGCCGCCAGCTTGGCGCGGATGTTGCGGATATGGCTGTCGACCGTGCGTTCCGAGACATGGATGTTGGAAGCATAGGCATTGGCCATCACCGCGTCGCGGCCAAGCACATGCAGCGGGCGAGACAGGAAGCCTTTGAGGATGGCGAATTCGATCGCGGTGAGCACCAGCGGCTTGTCGTCGAAACGCGCCGCGTGGCTCGCAGGGACAAGCATCAGCTTGCCATGCGCGAACTGCTGGTCGTCTTCTTCCTCGACCGGCGCGGGGCGTGCGCGGCGCAGGATGACGTTGACGCGGGCGACCAGCTCGCGCGGGCTGAACGGCTTCGTCACATAATCGTCGCCGCCCATTTCGAGGCCCAGAATGCGGTCGATTTCTTCATCGCGCGCCGACAGGAACAGCACCGGCACGTCGGATTTCTGCCTGAGACGCCGGCAGACCTCCAGCCCGTCCATCTCCGGCATGCCGATGTCGAGCACGATGAGATCGGGCGCACGACGCTCGACCGCTTGCAGCGCGGCGGCGCCGTCGGCGACGGAGGCCGTCTTCATGCCGGCCTTTTCCAGCGCAAAGCAAATGATCTCGCGGATATGCGGATCGTCGTCGGCGACGAGGATGTTGTGCGGCATCGATCAATGACTCGGCGCATAAGGTTGGTTGACGGCAGGATTAGCAGGCAGGCCGCGCTTGTCGAGAGTGCGCAGCAGTCGCCAATCGCGAAAGCTCCACGCGCGCCAGTGGTTCAGGGTCGCGCGATACCAACTTTCGTTCTCGCGTCGCGTCGCCGCAAGATACTGAAGCCCTATATCGCCGGTAACAGACGACCTGCGGTGGTCGAGATAGCGATCGAGCGCTGGAAATCCGCTCGGCCCGAGGTCTTGCAGGTAAAGAGTGTCGAGAGGAACACCTTTTCCGGTCATTTCAAGGGAATGGTCGACATTGAAGTTGGCGATCAGCGCGGCAAAGTTGACGAAACAGCAGGCATAAAGCGTCGCCGATAATGTCACAAGATTGGCGGAGAGCAGCCATTCGCTGGATTTTGCCAGCGCGATGCGGGCGATGATAAGCGCCAGGCCCGCCGCCACCAGCCCCATCCAGATGAAAGCGGCGATGCGCAGATAGGTCAGCGCATAGATCCCCACATAGAGGTCGAGCCGCAGCATCGACGAGATCACCAGCACGATGTTCTGCGCCACAAAGAGATAGACCAGCCGGCGGATGAGCGGATCGGCGGATGTCTCGCTGCCGGGTTTCAGCGCCGCCAGCACGAAGCCGGCCGCAAGCAGCGCGGTGACGATCAGCGGATAGGCGCCGCGATGCGCATAGGCGGCGTAGGTCAGCCCATCGGGCAGGGCGACGCCGCCCCACAGATAAGTGGCGTCGAGAACGGTCTGTAGCGCGAACAGCGCGTTGAAGATTATCAGCGCGCGCAGGATCGCGGCCTTGCCGAAGAGAATATCCTCCGCGGCGGTTCTCGCCGGCCGGGTGACAGGCGCGGCCGGCAGGGCGCGCCTGAAGCGGGAAATGAAGCGCGGCAGGCGCGGCCGCAGGAAGGCCCAGACGCCGGCGAGCACAAGCAGCCAGAAGATGAGCCGCGCCACTTCGATTTTTTCGAGCAGCGCATAGAGGTCGATCAGCGACAGCCAATGTTCGATGATCGGATTGGCGGCGCCGAACAAAGCGAGGAAGACGACGCCAAGCGTCAGCGGCATCACCCAGACGACAATTGCCGCGAGCCGGAAGCGCCGCTGTCCGAGTTCTCGCGCGGCCTTGCGCCAGCGAAAGAAGTCGCGCGCGAAGCGGAAAGGTGCCGCCAGCAGGAACAGGAGAAGCTGGTTGGCGATGCGCGCCAACCCTGCGCGCAGCCGTCCGGTGATCGACAGGGCGAATATCGAGAGCGCCGCGATCGCCACCGAGACCGACAGCGGGCTGACATTTTCGATCAATGGCAGTAGCGCGGCAAACAATGCCGCCGGCTTGAACCAGACCCGCGCATCGCTGAGCGCGGCCGGATGCATGGCGACGACGGCGGCGGCAAGCACGACGGCAAACAGGAAGACGGTGATGCCGACGGGTTGGCCATAAAAAAGGAAATCGGCCAGCGCCACCAATAGGACGCTGGTGCCAACACGGCGGCAATAGCTCGGGGCAAGCGATATCTTCACCGTCGGCGCCGGCATGGTCATCGTCGTCATCGCCGCACCTTCCTGGCCGTTGCTGTCCGGCCAGCCCACGCCGGCCGTGATCTGGAGGCGAAGGGGAGCACCGTCGCTGTGAAGTGCTGTCTTTGCGGCTCGATAAGCCACCAGCCTTCGTTGCGCAGTCGGCGCGGCAGGAACCAGCGGGATTTGTGATGTGTTTCCATGCTGGCTGTTTCGCCTGCTTGCGCGGTGAGCACGCGGCGGATTGGAGGAGGTTTTCCGCAAGAATTTGCAGATTTGGTGCAGGGACGGCGTCTTTCTCCCCTTTACGGCGAGAAATGCCCGGCAAGGCAATGAAGGGCAGCGCCGGCCTCGGAAATTGGCGCACTTGCCTCACCCAGTCTCAGGCGGCATAGATCGGCCATGACCGTTGACCTCTACCGCCCGCGCCGCTCGGTGCTTTACGTGCCGGCCGCCAATGACAAGGCGCTCGCCAAGATCGCCTCGCTGGCCTGCGATGCCATCATCATTGACCTCGAGGACGGCATCCTGCCCGCCGACAAGGCGGCCGCCCGCGAAAAACTCGCTGGCATCCTCGCCGCGCGGCCGAAACGGCGCTGCGAGATGCTGGTGCGCATCAACGCGCTGTCGACGGAGTGGGGCGCTGATGACCTTCTCGCTGCGGCCAGGGCCGAGGCCGACGGCATCCTGTTGCCCAAGGTCGCGACGCCACGCGACATCCTCGAAGCCGGCGATGTCCTCGACGACAATTTCGCCCCCGACAGCGTCAAACTATGGGCGATGATCGAGACGCCCAAGGCGCTGCTCAACATCGGCGCGATCGCCGAGCTTGGCCGCGACCCGGCCTCGCGCCTCGCTTGTTTCGTTGCCGGAACGAATGATCTGGCGAAGGCCACCGGCACCCTGGTCACCCCCGACCGCCGCTATCTCATGCCCTGGCTGATGCAGCTTGTGCTCGCGGCGCGCGCCGGCGGCGTCGACGTGATCGACGGCGTCGCCAATGATTTTCGCGACCTCGATGCCTTTGCCCGCGAATGCGCCGAAGGGGCGGCCATGGGTTTCGACGGCAAGTCGGTGATCCACCCCGCCCAGATCGAGCCGGCCAACCGCGCCTTCGCGCCCTCGCCGGAAGCGCTTGACCGGGCCCGCGCCATCAGGGATGCGTTCGCGCGACCCGAAAATGCCGGCAAGGGCGTGATTGCCATGGACGGCCGCATGGTCGAGCGGCTGCATCTGGCCGAGGCCGAGAAACTTCTGGCGAAGGCCGCGATCATCGGCGCATGATGGGCTGGGCGACAAGACGATTTCCCGGACTGTGAGCGATCCGCTCACGCCCATGACAGGATAGAAAGATGAAACTCTACCGCTTCCTCACCGGCCCCGATGACGCCACCTTCTGCCACAAGGTGACCGCGGCGCTGAACAAGGGCTGGCACCTGTTTGGCTCGCCGACCTACGGTTTCGACCAGGAAACCAGGTCGATGCGCTGCGGCCAGGCCGTGGTGAAGGATGTCGAGGGGCAGGATTACGGCCCGGACACCAAGCTCAGCGACTGGTAGAGCGAACGCATAGAGACTCCTTCGAAATTCGCTCCGGCGAGTCATATGGTGGTGATTTCGAGAACCGGAGCGGAGCGGACGTTTGGGTCCGTGAGCACCGGAAGCGCAGAAAGCGCCGCCAGATGGCCGCCGGAGTAGAATTTCTAAGCAGTCTCAGCTCGCCGCCGCCTGCTCCGCCGCTTCCTCGATCCGCTCCATGTCGTCGTCCGACAGGCCGAAATGGTGGCCGATCTCGTGGATCAGCACATGGGTGACGATGTCGCCCAGCGTCTCCTCGTTCTCGGCCCAATAGTCGAGAATGGCGCGGCGGTAGAGAGTGACGCGGTTCGGGCCCTCGCCGGTCTGCGGGTTCCAGCGTTCGGCGATGCCTCGCCCCTCGAACAGGCCGAGCAGGTCGAACGGCGTCTCCAGCGACAGGTCGTCCATGATCTCGTCGGTCGGGAAATCGGCGATCATGATGACGATCTCGCCGGTGAGCTTGCGGAATTCTTCCGGCAGATGGGCGTAGGTCTCCAGCGCCAGAAACTCCAGCTCATCGATCGATGGCGAGAGCTGGTCGTGCCAGGTGCGTGTCTTGTAGATGCGGGCCATGAAATTTCCTTTGATCCCGGCATATAGGCTTTCGCGCGGGTCGAGGCAAATGAGCGGGTTCCGAATCCCGGGTGAATCGGCTATGGCTCGGTTCCGGCCATGATTCAGGGAGTTCTCATGCCGGACCTTTCCACACTTGGACTTTTCGCCATCGCCTGCCTCGCTTTGACCGCGACGCCGGGGCCCGACATGCTGTTGATCGCCTCGCGCAGCGCGAGCCAGGGACGAACCGCAGGCTTTGCGACCTATCTCGGCATCGCCACCGGCACCTATTGCCACGCTTTGGCCGCCGCCTTCGGCCTGTCACAACTGTTCCTGGCGGCGCCCATCGCCTATGACGCCGTGCGTTATGCTGGCGCGGCCTACCTTGCTTTTCTCGCCTGGAAAGCCTTCCGCTCCGATGGAACGACGCTTGCGCCGGTCGCCGGCCTACCGCGCTATTCGAAAACTCGCATTTTCCGGCAGGGTGTGCTGACCAATCTGCTCAACCCGAAGATGGCGCTGTTCGTGCTGGCGCTGTTCCCGCAATTCGTGCATCCCGAGGCCGGCTCGGTGGCGGGCCAGATTCTGGTGCTGGCGACGATGCTCAACCTGATCGGGCTGGTCGTCAACGGCCTGGTCATCCTGACAGCTAGCCGCATCGGCGCCGCCTTGTCGGGGCGCACGCGGTTCCGGCGCGCACCGCAGATTCTGCTCGGCACAGTCTTTGCGGGACTCGCGGCCCGGCTGGCTTTTGGCGGCCAGCGCTGAAAGCAGGGTAATTTTCTCAAGGAATAAATTCCTTATGACTCCGCTTGACTCTTTCGGCATCCTCTGGAATCTATAGGAACATAACAGGAACAATTGCTGCCGGAAGTGAACGTCATGGCGATGAGCGCCGTGGCGCGGGATACTGTTTTTGCCCTGCGCCGCCAGATCGCGAAGATCGAAGGAACGCTGCCCGAGCGCTTGCAAGCGCCGGCGCCTGGCGTTGCCGTCGGTTGCGACCTCACTGTGGTCCGACGTGGCCTTGCCGTGGCTGCGCAGGATACTTTCCTGAACACCGGCATCGAGCGCCTCGATGCCGCCCTTGGCGGCGGCCTGCCCAAGGCAGCGCTCAGCGAAATCCATGGCCTGGAAACCCGCGATGCCGGAGCCGTCGCCGGCTTTGCACTGTCGCTCGCCAGCCTCATCCTCAAGGAAAAGCCGGGCCTGCCAATCCTGTGGATCGGCACCGCCGAAATCTTCCACGAAGCCGGCTTTCCTTACGCCAGGGGTCTTGGCGGCCTGTTTGGCATCGCGCCGGAGCAATTGCTGTTTTCCGAGGCGCCGAAGCTGATCGACGCATTGTGGATCGCCGAGGAAGCAGCCCGCATGACGGCCTTCGCCGCCGTCATCCTCGAAATCCGCGGCAGCCCGCAGCGGCTCGACCTCACCGCCACGCGGCGGCTGCACGCGCGGGCCCAGAATGCCGGCCGTCCAGTGCTTCTGCTGCGCCAGGCCGGCGAGGCCGATCCCACCGCAGCGCCCGTGCGGCTCATCGTTTCGGCCGCACCGGCGGCAGAGCGCGAGACGATCGCCGGGCCGCTCGCCGGCTCGATCGGCCGCCCCGCCTTCACCGTCGCTATCGGCAAGAGCCGCACGGCCCTGCCTGGACAATTCACACTGGAGTGGAACCCAAATGAGCACGCTTTCGCAGAAAGAAGCGCCAAGGAACGGGCAGAGAATCCTGTCGCTGTGGTTTCCGCATCTGCCCGCGGAGCGGATCCTGCGTCAGCGTCTGGGGCGGTCCTGGCGTTCCCGGCCGTCGCATCATTTGCCACCCCACCCACCGCTTGTGATCAGCCATCGCGACAGCAACGCCCAGCGCATAGCAGCCCTCGACGAGCGGGCTGAGGCGCTCAAACTGAAGCGCGGCATGGGCATTGCCGACGCGCGCGCCATGCATCCCACGATCGACGTGGTGGAAGCCGACACGGAAGCCGACCGACGCCTGCTCGAAGGCCTGGCCGACTGGTGCGACCGCTATACGCCGCTGGTGGCGATCGACGGCGAGGACGGGCTGTTCCTCGACGTCACCGGCTGCACGCATCTGTTCGGCGGCGAGCCCGCCATGCAGGAGGAAATCCTCACCCGCTTCTTCCAGCAGGGCTTCGATGTCCGCGCCGGCCTCGCCTCGACCCCAGGCGCCGCCTGGGCGGCGGCGCGTTTCCACGGCGACCGCATCGTAGCCCGCGGCGAGGAAGAGGCGCTGCTGGCGCCGCTGCCTTTGTCGGCGCTGCGCATCGCGCCGGAAACCCGCGTCAGCCTCGAAAGCGTCGGCCTGCGCACCGCCGGCGCGGTGATGGCCGCGCCGCGCGCGCCGCTTGCCCGCCGCTTCGGCGCGACTTTGCTCCTGCGTCTTGACCAGGCGCTCGGCCGGCTCGACGAGGCCGTGTCGCCGCGCCTGCCCGTCGCGCCGCTGTCGGTCGAGCGCCATCTGGCCGAACCGATCATGCTCACCGACGAGATCGAGCGCCTGGTGAGCCGGCTTGCCACCGCTTTGAAGAGCAACCTCGAACGGCGCGGCGAGGGCGCAAGGGCGCTTGCCTTGTTCCTCTTCCGCGTCGATGGCGCCGTCAGCCGCATCGCCGTCGGCACCTCGCGCCCGATGCGCGAGCCGCAATTGATCAAGCGGCTCTTCCACGAAAGGCTGGCAGCGCTTGAGCAGACCATCGACGCCGGCTTCGGCTTCGACCTCGTGCGGCTTTCCGTGCTGTCGGTCGCCGCCTTCGACATGCTGCAGGGCGACCTCACCGGCGAGGAAACCGACGATGACGCCGATATCGCGCTGTTCGCCGACCGCATCCGAGCCCGTTTGGGCGAAGCGGCCGTGCTGAAACCGATCATCGTCGAAAGCCATCTGCCGGAGCGTGCCGTTGCCACAGTACCTTTCTCGGAAGCGCCGCAACGCCGCGCGCCCAAACGGTCCGACCGGGCAGCGCCGCCGATGACCATCTATCCACCGGAGCGGCCGGTGCGCCTGTTCCGCTCGCCCGAGCCGATCGAGGTGCCGGCAACTGAGATCCCCGAGGGTCCGCCGATGAATTTCCGCTGGCGGCGCGCGCTCTACCGGGTTGCGCGTGCGGAGGGCCCCGAACGCATCGCCGCCGAATGGTGGCGGCAGATGCCCGGCGAAGAGGAAGCGCCGACCCGCGACTATTACCGCATCGAGGACAGCGAGGGGCGCCGCTACTGGCTCTACCGCCAGGGCCTTTACAACGCCGCGCAAGCCGCGCCGCGCTGGTTCATGCACGGGGTGTTCGCATGAATGCGCTGACCGTCATCCCTTATGCCGAATTCGGCATCAGCTCGAATTTCTCTTTCCTGCGCGGCGCCTCGAAGCCGGAGGAGCTGGTGGTCACGGCGAAGTTTTACGGCTTTTCAGCGATCGGGCTCGCCGACCGCAACACGGTCGCCGGCGTCGTGCGCGCCTGGCAGCAGGCCAAGGTCGAGAAGATGGCCTACCATCCCGGATGCCGCCTGGTGTTCGGCGACGGCACGCCGGATATCCTCGCCTATCCGCGCGACCGCCAAGGATGGGGCCATCTCTGTCGCATGCTGACCCAGGCCAATCTGCGCGACGAAACCGAGAAGGGCGCGACGCTGCTGGAGCTCGGCGATCTCCTCGAATGGGGAGACCGGATGTCGCTGGCGATCCTGCCCAACCTGTCGGCAGGCGCGGAGGATAGCCTGTCACTCATTAGCCGGCTCAAGGATCGCTTCGACGCGGCACTCCGTCTTGCCGTGGCGCCGGACTATGCCGGCAATGACCGCTTCCGCATCGAGCAGGCGGCGGCGATGGCCGAGCGCGCCCTTGTCCCGCTGATGGCAACCAATGACGTGCTCTACCATGCCGCCGAGCGCCGGCCGCTGCAGGACGTGCTGACCGCTATCCGCCTCAACACACCGGTTTCCGATGTCGGGCTGGAATTGACGGCGAATGCCGAGCGTCATCTGAAGCCGCCGCTGGAGATGGCCCGGCTTTTCCGCCGCCATCCAGAAGCGCTGGCGGAAACGCTGCGCTTTGCCGAGGAATTGACCTTCTCGCTCAGCGATCTCGAATACAATTATCCCGACGAGCCGACCGAATCCGGCCTCGGCCCACAGGCCGAGCTCGAACGCCTGACGCGTGAAGGCGCGGCCAAGCGTTATCCGGCCGGTATCCCCGAGGATGTGCTGAAGCGGATCGACAGCGAGCTCGCCTTGATCGAGCGCCTGAACTACGCGCGCTATTTCCTCACCGTCCACGACATCGTCCAATTCGCCCGCAGCCAGGACATCCTTTGCCAGGGTCGTGGCTCGGCCGCCAATTCGATCATCTGTTTTTGCATCGGCATCACCGAGGTCGGACCGGAACGCATCGACACGCTGTTCGAGCGCTTCATTTCCGAGGAGCGCAACGAGCCGCCGGACATCGACGTCGATTTCGAGCACGAGCGGCGCGACGAGGTCATCGCTTACATTTACGACAAATACAGCGCCAAGCGCACCGCGCTTGCCGCCGCTGTCATCAGCTATCGTGGCCGTTCGGCGCTGCGCGAAGTGGCCAAGGCCATGGGCCTCTCCGAGGACGTCAGGACCGCCTTGTCGAGCACCATCTGGGGCTGGTCGACCTCAGAGCTCGGCGAGAAGGAAGCCAATGCCGGCGGCCTCGACCGGACCGATCCACTGTCGCGGCAGGTGCTGGAGCGCGCCAACGAGATCATGGGCTTTCCGCGTCATCTCTCGCAGCATGTCGGCGGCTTCGTCATCACCCGCGACCGCCTCGACGAGGTCGTGCCCATCGTCAAGACGGCGATGGAGGAGCGCAAGATGGTCGAGTGGGACAAGGACGATCTCGACGCGGTGAAGATCCTGAAGGTCGACGTGCTGGCGCTCGGCATGCTGACCTGCCTGAAGCGCGCCTTCAGCCTGCTCACACATCATTATCCGAAGGCGAGGGATCTGTTCGGACAACCCTACGTGCTCGCCACCCTCCCTGAAGAGGATGGGGACGTCTACGCCATGATCCAAAGGGCCGACACGCTCGGCGTCTTCCAGATCGAATCGCGCGCGCAAATGTCGATGCTGCCGCGTCTCAAGCCGAAGGATTTCTACGACCTCGTTATCGAAGTGGCGATCGTTCGTCCCGGTCCGATCCAGGGCGATATGGTGCACCCCTATCTGCGTCGACGGCAGGGCAAGGAGAAAGTCGATTACCCCAACCCGGAGCTGAAAAAAATTCTCGGCAAGACGCTGGGCGTGCCTCTGTTCCAGGAACAGGCGATGAAGATCGCCATCGTCGCCGGCGGTTTCAGGCCGGGCGAGGCCGACGAGCTGCGCCGCGCCATGGCGACCTTCAAGCGCACCGGCACGATCGGCAATTACCGTCAGCGCATGATCGACGGCATGGTGGGCAATGGTTACGAGAAGGACTTTGCCGAGCGCTGCTTCAAGCAGATCGAGGGCTTCGGCGAATATGGCTTTCCCGAAAGCCATGCCGCGTCTTTCGCGCTGCTGGTCTATGCCTCCTGCTGGTTCAAGACCTTTTATCCCGATGTCTTCTGCGCCGCGATCCTCAATGCCCAGCCGATGGGTTTCTACCAGCCGGCCCAACTCGTCCGTGACGCGCGCGACCATGGCGTCGAGGTGCGCGAGGTCGACATCAATCACTCCGTCTGGGATTGCACGTTGGAAGAAGCCGCCTTCGATCCGGCGCGCATCCAGGAGCGCCATGCCTCGATGCGCGGCGTCATCGAGACGGCTTATGCCGTCCGCCTCGGCTTTCGTCAGATCAAGGGCCTGTCCGAGGATCGCATGGAAGCCGCCGTCATCCGCCGTGGCGACGGCTATCGCTCGGTCCGGGATGTCTGGCTACGCTCCGGCCTCGATGTCGGCGAGATCGAGAAGCTGGCGCAAGCCGACGCCTTCCGCTCGATCGGCCTCGATCGCCGTGCGGCACTCTGGGAAGTGCGGGCGCTGGATGGCAAAAGCGCCGCCGAAAAACTGCCGCTGTTCGACCAGCCGACGCTCAACCTGCGCGAATTGGAGCCGGAAACAAGACTGCCGAAAATGCCGCTCGGCGAGCATGTCGTGCACGACTATCGCGCGCTCGGCCTATCGCTGAAGGAGCATCCCGTCGCTTTCCTGCGCGACCGGCTCACCCGCGCCGGCATCACCCCCAATGCCCACCTGCCGTCCGTACGCGACGGCCGTCGGGTTTCGGTCGCCGGCCTGGTGCTGGTACGGCAGCGCCCTGGCAAGGGCAACGCCATCTTCGTCACGCTCGAGGATGAAAAGTCGATCGCCAATGTCATCATCTGGCCGCGCGTCTTCGACCGCTTCCGTTCCGTGGTGATGGGCGCGCGCTTCATCCGCGTCACCGGCAAATTGCAGCATGAATCGAACGTTATCCACATCGTCGCCGACAGGATCGAGGATTTGACGCCCTGGCTGAGCGTGCTGCTTCATGAAGCCGCGCCCACTATCGAGCATCAGCCTGGCGAAACGTGGACCGATCGATCCGCCGACCCCGGCCGTGGCCTGCCTGTGGAGCAAGACGTTGCGACGCTCTCCAGCGAGGCACGGCAGGTCATGCCCAAGGGGCGGAATTTCCAGTAATCGGAGCCGATCACATTCCTGTGATCGGCTTCATATTCGCATCGCCCGGCTTCGATCTCGACACAAACCAACCGCTCGCAAGCCAACTCCTGCTTCAGCGCAAGTTCAGGAGACGTTGTGAAGAAATCTTACGGGCGCGGCGGCGCCGGCATGTCCTCGGCCGCGATCGTGCGCGCCTCGGAGGGCAGCATGACCGGAATGCCGTCGCGCACCGGATAGGCGAGCTTCGCTACCCGCGAAATCAACTCGCCGCGCTCGGCGTCCCAGGTAAGCGGTCCCTTGGTCAGCGGGCAGGCGAGCAGTTCCAGAAGCTTCGGATCGACCGTGGCTTTGCGCCCGTCACGTCCATCCGCCATGCCAGTCACTCCTCGCGTTATCCATCCCTACTGCAGGGATGGACCAAAATCCTCATTCTCGCGCGCCAGCGTCATTTCGGTGATCGCAATCAGCGTCTCGGCCCGCGTCTTGAGATCGGGCGCTTCCAGCAGCGCCTGTTTTTCGGCGGGTCCATAAGGCGCCATCATCGACAGCGCGTTGACCAGCATGCCATTTTCGGCACGGCTGACACTTTCCCAATCGGCCTCGAGCTCATTGGCCTGCAGATAGGCGCGGAACGCTTTCAGGAGCGCTGGACGGTCGACATCGGCGCCGGCCTGCTCCTCGTCGAGATCGGCGAGGAAGGGCGCGATCCGGCATTGCCGGAACGGCGTCTTGACCGTCAGCTCCTGCGCGATGCGGAACCGGCATACGCCCTGCAGCGAGATCAGGTAGCGGCCGTCGCCGGTCTCGGCCAACGAAATGATGCGACCAGCGCAGCCGACACTGCAAAGCTCGGGCTCGCCGTCTTCGCGCAGCGCGCCGTCGAGGCTCGGCTGGATCATGCCGATCAGCCGCGCCCCGGCCATCACCTCGTCGATCATCTGCAGATAGCGCGGCTCGAAGACGTTGAGCGGCATGCGCCCTCCGGGCAGAAGCAGCGCGCCGGCGAGCGGAAAAACCGGGATCGTCGCAGGCAGATCCTTGGCAAGCCGGTAGCGTGCGTTCCCGACCCGCACCTAGACCTCCCAAACCGTCGCCGGCAAATGCATCACGCTGCGATCTCCCCTGGAGCGTTTCGCCATCTCACGCAAACGGCGAACCTAACTCTTTGTTTTGTCGCAATTCCGGTCGGAAAAACCGTTTCATACTTTTCCTGGAATTGCTCTAGTCATCCGGCCGCATCTTCACGGCACGCGCGCAGTTCCCGGCCTTATCTGGCGCTGGCGCCGGGCTGCTCAAGCCTGCCGGCCGCGACAGCCGGCAAAAAACTCATGAGAACAGCAGTGACGACAGCTTGCGCCGCGCGGCAAGCGTTGCCTCGTCGGTCATTCCCCAGGCCTCGAAGAGTTTCAGAAGCTGCGCCCTGGCGCCGTCCTCATTCCAGGCGCGGTCGGCCTTGATGATGGCCAGCAGATTGTCGGCGGCCTCATGCCGCAGGCCCTGCGCATTCTGGATCATCGCCAGATCGAAGCGTGCCTGGTGGTCGGTCGGGTTAGCGGCAAGCCGGCGCTCGAACTCGGCTGGACTGCCGAGCGCGGCCGCTTCCGCCGCGAGCGTCATCTTGGTGCGCAGCGCGGCGAGCGCGGGCGCATCCTTCTTGTCCTCCGGCGCACGCGCCAGCGCCGCCTTGGCGCCCTCAGCGTCACCGGCTTCGAACAGGATCTCGCCAAGGCCGGCGATCGCCTCGATCGTTTCCGGCGCCTGCTCCAGCACCGCGTCGTAAATATCGGCGGCGGTCTGGATATCGCCGGCCGTCCGCGCCTCGGCGGCGGCGGCAAGTGCGTCGGCGATCTGCGGCGCGCCATTGCCCTTGCCGCCAACCTTGTCGAGGAACTGCGTGATCTGGCTTTCGGGGATAGCGCCCATGAAGCCGTCGACCGGCTGCCCATCCTTGAAGGCGATGACGGCGGGAATGGACTGGATGCCGAGCTGGCCGGCGATCGAGGGATGATCGTCGATGTTCATCTTGACCAGCTTGACCTTGCCGCCGGCGGCCTTGACCGCTTTCTCGAGCTGCGGCGTCAGCTGCTTGCACGGGCCGCACCAGGGCGCCCAGAAATCGACCAGCACCGGCTGGCGGCGCGATTCCTGGATGACGTCTGCGGCAAAGGCGGCGGTCGTCGTATCCTTGATCAGGTCGGCGGCCGCCGGCGCCTCGGCCAGCGCCACCTTGGCGCGGTCGCCGCCGCCATACTGGACGGATTGGGTGTACTGGCCCGAAGCATTGCCAAAAGAGCTGCTGAACGGATTGTTGTCACTCATGGTGTCGCCCTTATCGGCCGCGCCGCCCGGATGCAGAGCGCGACTCGCCATTGTCTGATTTCGGTTTCGCCCTCCATGTGGCGATCAAGCCGAGACTTTCAAGATAACAGGATCGTGGCCAGTTGCCTCGACGAATTTGATGAGATCGGCCGCCGCGATCGAGGTCGTCGCCTCATTGGTGAGCGGATGGCCGTTGATGACGGCGTGATCCATCAACTCCTGGTCGAGCACCACTTTGACCTTCGCGCCTTCGTCGTTGATCAGGCCGAAAACGGTGACCGCGCCGGGAATGACGCCGAGCAGCTCCATCAGCATTTCCGGCTTGCCGAAGGACACCCGGCCGGAAGCGCCGATCAGATGGTGGATCTGCTTCAAATCGACCACCGCCTCTTCGCCGACGGTGACGAGGAAATAATTGTCCTTCTTGTCCTTGAGGAACAGGTTCTTGGTGTGGCCGCCTGGAATCTCGCCGCGCAGCGCCTGCGAATCGGCGACCGTGTAGAGCGGCGGGTGCCTGATCGTCGACACGGCGATGCCGAGTCCGGCAAGAAATTCGTTAAGCTCGGCTTCGGTCTTCGGCATCGATCCTCACAATCATCGGCAAAGTCTTGATGCCGTTTACGGCCAAGCGCGCCATTCCGGCAAGGCCGCAGCGACTGTTCAGGCGATTCCAGCGGCTTGCGCCCCGGCTGTCAGGCGCTCGCCGGCCGCGGCCAAAAAGACCGTCATTTCCCTGTTGCAATCGCCGCGCTCTTCGGCCATATAGGCCCGGCTTGCGGCCCAAGGCCGCGTGAGCGGGTGTAGCTCAGGGGTAGAGCACAACCTTGCCAAGGTTGGGGTCGAGCGTTCGAATCGCTTCACCCGCTCCAATTTCCCTATCGGGAAATTAAGCAGTCGAAAAGGCCGGATCGATCCGGCCTTTTTCGTTTGTCCGAGGCAGCGGCCTACGGGCCGTCACGCTTCAACGCCCGATCACATCGGATAACGTTTGCGTTCCAGCTCCATTCAAGGTGCCGGAGTGGCCGCTATATGTCTTTTTCAGGGCCGAGAAACGCCGGCGATGGATGGGCTTAGCACCGCGACACGACGCAACCAGACGGCCCCGTTTTCGGAAAAGCGATTCTATCGCTTCTCTATCGCAAGGAGAGTCACCATGCGCTCTTTCACACCAAAGATCATCGCGGCCGCAGCGATCTTCGCGGCCATCCCGCTTTCGAGCGCCTATGCGGTTCACCGTCACCACAGGCCACAGGTCGACACCGCGACCACGGCGTCCATACCGGTGAGTCCGCAAGCAAGAGCAGTGTCGGACCAGTTGCAGGGCGTCAAACAAGGTATCCGTGAAGCTCGGGGCGCCGGCAAGATCTCGGCGGACCAGGCCCGCGACCTGATGCAGCAGGCCGACACCATCCAGCACGCCGGGTCGGCCTCGGCCAGGTCGATGCTGGGGCAGATCAATCAGCTTGATCAGCGGCTTCAGAATGCCACGGGCCAGGGGACCTACATAGGCAGCGGCGGCGACGGCGGCTACTATCCGAACGGTTGACGCGACACACACTCTTCGTAAAGCGGCCGCCGGTGTGATCAGGCCTTCCCACACCGGCACCGCGATCATGCCGCGCCGGTGGGAGCGCCGGCATCCGGCCGGATCATAGTCGCGCCACGGTCTTCAAAGTCTTCATCATCCGCAGCGCGGCGCCCGGTGCAATGCCGGCTGCGCGGTTACCCCAACCGCGCCTTCGTCGTCCGCGGCGTTGCCAGGAGCAGGCTCGTCTCGCTCCCCGTAATCCCCGGGATCAGCCTGATCCGCCGGAGCACCGCGTCGAAATCGGTGAGCGACGGGGTGCCCAATTCCACCACCAGGTCCCAGCGGCCATTGGTGGTGTGGATGGTCGAGACCTCGGCGAGACCGCCTAATGCTTTGACCACGCGGTCGGCGGCGTGGCCTTCGATCTCGATCATCATCACGCCGCGTATCCGCTGATCCACGGCGTCGGCGCGCAGCACCACCGTATAGCCGATGATCTCGCCGGATTTCTGCAGCCGCTCCATGCGCGCTCTCACCGTGGCGCGCGAAACGCCGAGATCGACCGCCAGATCCGACACGCTGCGCCGCGCATCGTGCCGCAGAAGCGTCACCAGTCTTTCGTCAAGCGCGTCCATGATCGTCCATTTCGATCAAAATCAATGCTCGAAATGATAAACCAGGCTTCTCGAAACTTC